>Ga0247727_10000771_pt1 | contig 78108 bp, 76 predicted proteins | sample WisWelCaveWW1625_FD_202498 | JGI IMG/M metagenome (GOLD analysis project Ga0247727, IMG submission 202498) | Biofilm microbial communities from Wishing Well Cave, Virginia, United States - WW16-25 | ecosystem: Environmental > Aquatic > Deep subsurface > Groundwater > Cave microbial mat | place...
CGGGGTCCCGTCATTCGCCACCACCGTAACCGAGCGGTTGGTCGTGGTCGGCGCATCGCTCGTGTTGTTGTACTGGATGCCCTGCAGGATCGCCTGATAGGTCGCAACGGAAGCCGACCCGGTGATGAAGAGCACTCCGGTCGCGGCCGTGTAGGTCACCGTCAGCCCCGCGCCGCTGGCCGTCGTGGCCGCCGCCGCATTGAGCGAGAGCGACTCCACCGCGTCGCCGTCGGGCCGCGCCGTCAAGGTCGCCGTCAGCGACGCCAGGTTCCCTGAATCTATGCCCGCAAGCGTGCCAACCGGGGCGATCGGCGCGGGGGTCTGCTCGGTGAACGCCACCGTCACATCCAGGCCCGCACCCCCGGCATTGAGATCGACCACCGGCACATCGTCGACCGCCGTGACCGTAATCACCGACGTCCGCGCCGCGCTCGGCGTGGCGCCGTCACTGGCCACCACCGTCACCGAGCGGTCGGTGGTGGTCGGCGCATCGCTCGTGTTGTTGTACTGGATGCCCCGGAGGATCGTCTGATAGGTCGCAACCGAAGCCGATCCTGTGATCGAGAGCACTCCCGTCCCGGCCGTGTAGCCCACCGTCAGCCCCGCGCCGCTCGCAGCCGTCGTCGCCGCCGCATTAAGCGAGAGCGACTCCACCGCGTCGCCGTCGGGCCGCGCGGCCAAGGTCGCTGTCAGCGAGGCGAGGTTGGCCGAATCCGGGTCCGTGATCGTGGCGGTGTTCCTGGTGACCAGCACCGGCGTTTGCTCGGTGAACGCCGCCGTGAAGTCCTGCCCCTTTTGGTTACCGTTGAGATCCACCACCGGCCCATCGGTAAAGACCACGCGGAAAGCCATGTCCTTGGCGGGTTCGGGGGTACCGTCATTGATGAAGTTCCCGCCGGCGTAGGTGCCGGGATCGTCGACTCCCACGTAAACGTTTCCCGCACCGGTGCCCCGGATTCGAATGTAATAGGTCGTGCCATCGGTGAGCGTCGCCGCAGCGTCAAGAGACACGACCACGTAGTTCTCCGACGTGCCGAGTTCGGCACGCGAGACCGAGCCGCTCGCAAGCAGGGTGCCTCCCGAAGGAGCGTCGCGCAGCTCCACGTCGATATTGGCACCGTTCGTCACAGCGTTCCTGTACAAGACGAGGTCGATCTGGTTGACCGTGTAGGTGCCCGCTCCGCTGACGTGGCTGAACGACTGCACAAACGTAGTGCCGCCGGCAATCTCGTAGGCGTTGTCGACCATGTTGGCGAAGGGCGGCTCGTAAGACGTCAATACCACGCTCGGCAGGAGATGGGACCAGGCGTCCTGCGCGCTCTCGCTCGGCGCGACCGGCACGTCGATCGCGCCGGTGGCGTATTCCAGGTTCCAGTCGCCGCCCAGGCTCGCGTGGCCGGTGGCATCGTCCGAGGCGGAAACGTCGGCGCCGGTCAGGCGCGCGAGCGTGTCCGCGAGCAGCCGTCCCTGCGCCGTTGCCGCGATGTCGCAGCCGTAGAGGAGGATATCGGCGTCGGCGGTAAATACCTTGCTCCAGGCTTCGACCAGGCCCGGGTTGCGTTCAAGTGCATCGGCCGTGACCAGGGCGTTGCCGAGCTGCATCACGCCTTCGCCGCCGTGGGCGATGAAGTGCAGCGCGGCCACGTTCTCCCGCCCCGCGAGCGCCTCGGTGATCTGCTCCAGCCCGTTGCGCTCGGCGTCGAGCACCACGACCTCGACCTGCCGCCCGCTTTGCGCGGCGATGTCGTGGACGAGCTGCGCGGAGTCGGGCGTGCGCGCATCGATGAACACGATTTCCTGCGGCGCGCTCTGCACCGCCTGCTCGGTCTGGGGCGCGAACTCGGCGTCGCCGTCGATGACGCGCTGCTCCACCGCGGGCGGCCCCAGGACCGCCGCGGCCAGCGCCGCGCTGTCGGCCGAGTACAGGAGCCGCTGCTCGAGCGCTTCTACGGTTGGGCGCCGGCGCATCATCGTTTGAGGTTGCGCTCGACGGCGACCTTGGCGTCGAAACCGGAGCCGATCTTGCAGCGTACCCCGGCCGGCAACTCGTATTTCGGGTTCGGTAGCTCGAGGCGAACGCGGAACGTATTGCTCGGGCCGTCGACCACCGGATCGACCAGGACGACTTTCGCCTGCAGCGGTTTCGCGTGCGGCAGATCGGGGGTGACGGTGAGCAGCGCGCCGACCGAAATCGTGCCGTACTGCGCCGCGGGAACCACGATCTCCACCCGCAGCGGATCGATCGTCGCGATACGCACGATCGGCTTTTCCTCCACCCGCTCGCCCCCCGACACGTAGCGCTCGACGATAATGCCGTCGACCGGGCTGCGGATGGTGCGCAGCTCGAGCTGCGCTTCGGCGAGCTGCAGCTCGCGCGCCCAGATGCCGCGCTGCTCCTGCGCCTGCTTCAGCCGCTGTTCAGCCACCTCGGCCTCGGCGCGCGCCTGTTCCAGCGCCTGCTCGGAGATGAAGTTCTGGCGCCTGAGCTCCCGGGCGCGCGCCAGCTTCTGGCGCGCCAGCTCGTGGTTGGCCTGCGCGGCCTGGACCTCCGCGATCACCTTCGCCCGGGTGGCCGCGACGCCGACCGCCGCCCGCTCCACGTCGGCGCGCAGCACGGCGATGACGCTCCCCTTGGCGATCCGATCGCCGCGCTCGACCCTGACCGACTCGAGCACGCCGATGACCGGGCTGCCGATCTCGGTCACGCGGAACGGCTCGATCAGGCAGCCGAGCGGTTGCGCGCCCGCGGCCCAGGCGCTCGCCGCGCCGAGGAGCGCTGCCAGGCAGGCCTTGATCGTGCCGAGCCGGTTCATTCGCCCGAGCCTAGCATCGGTTGGCGCTCGAGGGCTTGATCCTGCAGGCGCAGCTGGCGGCGTTGCCAGCGGCGCCTGCGCTCCTCCCACCACAATGCGGCGCGCGCGAGCGCAATTCCCGCCCAGCGCGGGCGTATTTCCTCCGCGCGCGCGGCCCAGCGGGTGATCCAGGCCGGCCGGACCGCGAGGACCGGCGCCGACTCGAGCGACAGCAGCGTCTCGCAGCTTCCCGGCTCGCCGCGCCGCGCGCAGCGGCCGGTGAACTGGTGGTCCACCCGTCGCGAGGCATTCGCCTGGCACAGCATCACGTGCAGCCCGCCGCCCCGGGCAACGTCATCCGAGAGCTCGATGTCGGTGCCCCGGCCCGCCATGCTGGTGGCCACCGTGACGCGGCCGGGCTGGCCGGCCGTGGCGACGACGTGCGCCTCGTGCCGGTCCTGCCGCGCGTTGAGCACGACGTGCGCGATGCCCGCGGCGCCCAGGCTCTGGGAGAGAGACTGCGAATCGGCCACCGAGTCGGTGCCGACGAGCACCGCGCCGCCCCGCGCGTGAAGCTCGCTTGCACGCCGCACGACGTATCGCCAGCGCGCCGCATGAGTGCCGAACGCGCGGGTCGGCAGCACCACCCGGCGCGAGGGCTTGCGCAGCGGTATCCGGACCACCGGCACGCCGTAGACCGAGCGCAGCTCGGCCCGCCCTTCGAGCAGGGTTCCGCTCATGCCGCAGAGATGAAGGTAGCGCGCGAAGAAGCGCGGGTAGGTGATCTGCGCGGCAGGCACCTGCTCGGCGCTCGGCCGGCAGCCTTCCTTGAGCTCGATCAGCTGGTGCAGGCCGCGGGACCAGGCGCGGCCGGCGGCCACCCGCCCGCTCGTATCGTCGATGATCTGCACGGTGCCGTCGCGCACCAGGTAGTGCCGGTCGCGGTGAAACAGATGGAGCGCGGCCAGCGCCAGGCACACGGCCTCTTCCCGGTAGCAGCGCACGCGCCATAGCGGATCGGCGTGCGCCGGCTGAAACTCGGCCCTGGCGCGAGCGCGAGCGGTGAGCTCCACCGCCTTCGATTCCGGCTCGACGGTGAAGTCTTCGCCGGGCGCGAGGCCGCGCGCGAGCTCGAGGGCCCGCGCGTAGTGCTCGCGGTTGCCGCGGCTCTCCCCCGCGCGTGAAAGGACGAACGGCACGCTCGCCTCGTCGATCAGCACGCTGTCGGCTTCGTCGACGATCGCCATGCACAGCCCGCGCAGCAGCGTGCCGCCGCCGGCGTCCTGGGTCGCCAGCCGGTAGGCCCGGCTGCGCAGCTCTCCCTCGACGTCGGGACGCAGCAGGCGGTCGCGCAGATAGTCGAAGACCAGCTCCTTCGCCGTGCAATAGGTCACGTCGCAGCGGTAGGCGCGCCGGCGCGCTTCGCGGTCGAGCGCGTGCGTCACCACGCCGACCTGCAGCCCGAGCGCGCCGAAAAGTGGCCGCAGGGCGTCGGCATCGCGCCGTGCGAGATACTCGTTGGCGGTGATGACATGCACCGGGACTCGCGCGAGCGCCGCGGTCGCCGCGGCCAGCGCAGCGGCCAGCGTCTTGCCTTCGCCGGTCGCCATCTCCGCCAGGCGGCGGCCCAGCATGGCGCGCGCGGCGATCATCTGGGTGGGGTACGGGCGCTGACCGGTCTGGCGGCGCGAGACTTCGCAAAACAGGGCGAATGCCGCGGCCACCAGATCCTGCGCCATGCCGCGGCGCGCGAGCTGCTGGCGCAGCCGCTGCGCTTCGGCCGCGCACTGCTCCGGGGAGAGCTGCAGCATCGCCGGCTGCAGCGCTTCGACCGCGCGCAGGAAAGTGGCGTCGCGGGGCGCGCGACCGGCGAACAGCGCGCCCCGGCGCGCGAGCCACCCCGCGCCGTTCCAGCGCCGCTCGGGATAGCGGCCCCAGAGCACGCCGGGAATCGGAAGCTCGGCCGGTCGCAGGTTCATGCCGTGGGGTTGAAATGCCTGAGGAAGAGCTGGCGCAGGTGCCGGTACCATTGCGCGGCCAGCGGCTCGTGCTCCAGCTCGAAGCGCACCCAGGCGCGCTGCCCGAAGCTCTGCGACGCCGCGCCTTCCAGCACGACGTCGAAAAGGAACACCGGCGCGAGCGTGCGCGTGCCCTCCTTGTCGGCGGGGTCGGTGACGTGCTGGCCGCCGCCGCGCTCGCCGAGCGCCGCGCTGGGCAGCGCGTGCGCCGCCGCCGGCACCTCGCGCTCCAGCCGCGCCGGCGTCGGCGCTCCCCGCCCCGGCAGGAAGACTTCGACGCCCCGGCTGGCCCCGCGGATGCGCGGCGCGCTCTCGTTGGGAACGACGGCGCGAACCGCCGTGGGCGCCGAGGTCAGAACATAGCCCAGCGTCGCGCCTTTCTGCGCGAAGGTGCCGGGGAGATCCTCGGCGTGCGGCAGGATCAGCCGGCCGGTGGCCTTGCTGCGCACGGTCAGGTGAGCGACACGCTCCTCGACGCGCTCGAGCTCGGTGCGCGCGCGGCTCAGCTCCTCGAGCGCATTCTTCGCCTGCGCCGGGTCGCTCAGCAGCAAGCGGTATTGCTGCACCTGCAGCCCCTGCACGCGCCAGCGCAGCGCCTCGTGCTCGGCGCGCAGCGCCGGCTCGGCCAGCTCCACCAGCGGCGTCCCGGGCCGCACCAGGTCGCCGTCGCGCGCGAGAAGCTGCTCGACGAAGCCTTCGGTTTCCGCCCTGACCTGTGCCTGCTCGGGGGGCCATACCACGCCCTGCACGACCAGCGTGCTGGGAAACGGCACCACGGGAAGCAGCGCGAGCACGCCGACGCCCGCCGGCGCGAGGACGAGCGCCGCACGCCGTCGCGGGCGTCCCGGCGGCAGCGAACCGAGCAGCGAGCGAACCGCGATCCAGGCCGGGAGCGCCACCACGTATGCAAGGAACAGCGCCGCGGCCAGCCAGCCCAGCCATTGCGACTTGGCTCCGAGCCAGAGGATCAGGACGAGTCCCAGGGCAAGGCGATAGGCAAGCGACGCCGGCATGTAGAACAGCAGCCATTTGTGCTCGCCGCGCGTGATCACGGGCGCCGACGCGTGCGCCGCGCCGCCGAGCAGCCGCAGCGCGAGATGCATCCAGTAGGCCCGGCTGCGCACCGCGAGGTTCGGCAGGTCGAGCAGGTCGCACAGCACGTGATAGCCGTCGAAGCGCAGCAGCGGATTGGCGTTGAAGAGGAATGACGAGGCGCCGCACAGGAACAGCGTCACGAACGCGAGGTCGCTCAGCAGCCCGGGTTCGACCGCGAGCCAGAGAAACAGCGCCGCCGCGGCGAGGCCGAGCTCGACCACGATGCCCGCCGCGCTGACGGCCGCCCGCTGCCTGCGGTCGCGAAAAGCGTTCGCCGCCGAGGCGTCGACATAAGGCGCGGGGGTGAAGAAAAACAGGGTCACGCCCATTTCGTGGACCTCGCCGCCCCAGCGCCGCACGGCGATGCCGTGCGCCAGCTCGTGCAGGCCCTTGATCAGCGGGTAGCAGATCCAGGCGAGCGTGAGGTAATAGGCCGTCGCCATGTATTTCGCCGCATGGGCCTGCAGCGCGCCCCAGTGCGCGGCGGCCACCGCCGCCGCCAGCAGCACCGCAGCCACCCAGAACGCGAACGCCAGGGGATGCAGCAGCCGGCGCAGCACCGGCTCGAGGCGATCGAGCAGGCGCGAAGGGTCGAACAGCGGCACGGAGAAGGCGAGCGGGTTGACCCACGCGCGGCGGCCGCGCGAGCGCTCCGCGCGCCGGCGGAACAGCCCCTCGATGTCCGGCGCGGTCTCGAACTGCACCAGCTCGCCATCGCTCAGCCGCGAGAGGATGCGCACCACCTCGTCCTGCGTCGGGGCGTCGTCGCCGAATTTTTCCAGCAGCAGCGTCCACACCCGGTTGACCGAGGTGCGGCCGTCGAAGCGCCCGATCAGCTCGTAGGCCGAGCGGTTGATGCGCTGCTGCCGCCCGCTCGCGCCGTCGACCAGCAGGTACCAGGTCTCGCCGCGGTAGAGCTGCCGCTGCGCTCTTACCCCCGCCCGCAGCCGTGGGTGCAGCTCGCTCACGCGATACCAGAACGGGCTGAAGAGCGACCCGGCCACCTAGGCTCCGAGCGACCAGATCGCGAGGCGCAGCCACTCCACGGCGCGATGCGTCGCGATCCACAGCAGCGAGCGCTCGCCGGCGGAGATCTTGGCGACGCCGCGCAGCCCCGGGCGCAGCGTACTGTGCGCCGTGTCGATCACCGCTTCCACTTCGAAGTAGTTCCGGCCGTCGGCCGCCACCGCCACCGGCAGGATGCGGCTCACGCGGAACTCGAACGTCTCTCCCGGCGCCGCCGCCAGCGCCAGCCTGCCCCGCGATCCGGGCTGCACCTGCGCGAGGTCGCGCTCGTCGACCTCCACGATCAGGCGGAAGCGCTCGTCCGGCGCCAGCGTCATCAGCACTTCGCCGCGCTGCACCGGGGCGCCAAGCGACTGCGTCAGATCGCCCTTGATCACTACGCCGTCGAACGGCGCGCGGATGCGCGCGCGCTGCATCTGGTGCTCGACCAGCGCCAGCTGCGCGAGCACCTCGGCTGCCTTCGCATGGTGGATGACGAATTGCGTCCTGTCGGCGCGGGCCATTGCCGCTCCGTAGAGGTTCTCCTGCTGCGCGAGCTCGCTCTGGCGCTTGGCGCGCTCCGCCTGCAGGTCGCGCAGCGACAGCTCGGCGACGACGTCGCCCGCGCGGATCCGGTCGCCGGGACGCACGTTGATCTGCTCGAGGAAGCCGTCGATCGGCGCCGCCACGATGCGCTGGATCGAGCCCTCGAGGCGGGCCGGCGCGCCGACGTGATAGGAAACGGGAACCAGCGTGGCGGCGGCCGCGATCGCGGCGATCCCCAGGCCGATCCACTTGCCGGCGCGCGCCGGTCCGGCGAGCCGGGAGGCCGACTCGCGCCACCCGTCGAGCGCGACCTGCGTCAGCGAGCGCTGGCTCCTGCGCTTGACCTCGAGCAGCGGTCCGACCAGGCAGGCGAGGTCCTCGCAAAACGCCGCTTCCGTCGGGCCGAACGCGCTGCCGCTACGCTCCAGGGTGATGGCGCCGACCTGGCGTTCGGCATCGACCAGGGGAACGGTGCAAACGCTGCCGCCCAGCAAGGCGAGCACTTCGCCGTGTGCGAGCGTCACGAACGGGCCGGAGGGTTCCGGCGCCGGCAGCACGATCGTGGCCGACTGCTCGATCGCCTCGTCCATGGCGGCGCCGAGCTTCTCGAACAGCGTGTGGCGCGCGTCGAAGTCGACGCTGTGCGAGGTCGCGATGACGCGGCTGCAGCCGCGCTCGAGCCACCCCACGCTGACCCGGTCGCAGCGCAGGGCTTTCGCCAGCTCGGTGGCGAGGGCGGTGGCAGACTGCGCCAGCCCCTGCTGCGACAGCACGGCCGCGTGCAGCTCGAGTACGATCCCCGCTGCAACGACGGAGCCGGCTGGTCGCCGGCCGCCAGAGATTGCGGCCAACCCGCCACTCATCTTTCCCCCACGGTACCGCTGTTATTGGTCCCGGCTGCGACATGCGGCCGGCCACGTTTGAGGAGCTACTTCAATACCTTAGCAGGACTATGAAAGAACGGGGGTAAACGTCTGTCAAGCAAGAAAATCACCCACTTAGCGCAGGGTTGGCGCGTATGCCGGGTCCGGGCGCCGGAGCGCCCTGAATATTCAATCCTTGCTCAGCTGCCCCGTCGTATCGGTGATCTGGCGGAGCAGGGCCTCGAGCTGCGGGCCGATGCGCAGTAATTCCTCGCGGTGAACCTCCGCGAGCTTCTCCAGCACCCGGTCGCCCTTCGCGGTGAGGCGCAGGTACACCTTGCGTCCGTCCTCGGGCGAAGGCTCGTTACGCCGCCACAGTGCCGGATTTGATCCGCAGCACGCCCGCCGCACCCATCTGCGCCCACGCGCGTTCAAGCGAGCCCTCGAGGTCGATCGCGCGGCAGGCGTCCTCGATGACGCCCACCTCGAAGCCCGCGGCGCGCGCGTCGAGCGCGGTCCAGGCGACACAGAAGTCGGTCGCCAACCCGCACACGAAGAGCGACCGGAATCCCCTCTCCTTGAGATAGCCTGCCAGGCCGGTGGTCGTCTCGCGGTCGGCCTCGAGGAAGCCCGAGTAGCTGTCGATGTCGCGGTGGAAGCCTTTGCGGATGACCAGCTGCGCCCTGGCGGCTTCCAATCCCTGGTGAAATGCGGCGCCGGGCGTGCCTTGGATGCAATGATCCGGCCACAGCACCTGTTTGCCGTAGGGAAGCTCGATGGTTTCGAACGGCTTCTTGCCGTGCGAGGAGGCGAAAGAGGCGTGGCCGCGGGGGTGCCAGTCCTGGGTGAGCACGACGTTGTCGAGGCGCGCAGCGAGGCGGTTGATGAGCGGGACCACCTCGTCGCCCTTCGGCACCGCGAGCGCGCCGCCGGGGCAGAAATCATTCTGCACGTCGACGACGATCAGGCAGGCTTTATCAGCCATTCGTGCTCGGGCGCATTGTGGAACTTCCACGTGCGCCGCGGGCCGGCCATGACGTTCAGGTAGTACAGGTCGTAGCCGTGGACGGCGGCGACCGGGTGGTAGCCCCTGGGCACCATCACCACGCTGCCGTCCTCGACCACGATCGCCTCGTCGAGCGAGCGGTCGTCGGTATAGACGCGCTGGAAGGCGAAGCCTTGCGGCGGGTTGACGCGGTGGTAGTAGGTTTCCTCGAGCAGGGACTCGACGGGCAGGTTGTCCTGGTCGTGCTTGTGCGGCGGGTAGCTCGAGGTATGCCCGCCGGGCGTCAGCACCTCGACCACGAGAAGCGAATCCGCGGGCGCGTCTTCCGGCAGGATGTTGGTGACGTAGCGCACGTTGGTTCCCTTGCCACGCGTCTCCTGTCCCATGTCCTTGGGCGCGATGTGGCGCGCCGGGAGCCTGCCGCCGGCGGACGGCGCCGAGCAGACCGCGAGCGTGACTTCGGTGGCCGCCTCGACCCGCCAGTCGGCGCTCCCGGGCACGTAGACCGCGTGCGGCTTGCCGGCGAAGGGAGACATGCGCTCGCCGAGGAGGCCAAGATTTTTTCCAGAAACAATTATCCTGGCCTTGCCGGAGACGAGTACCAGGCACACCTCGCGCTCGCCGGTCTTGGCCGCGGCGCTTTCGCCGGCGGCGAGCTGGTGGACGTCGAACCCGACATGGCGCCACCCCGCGCTTTGCGGCGTGATGCTGGTCACCTTGCCGCGCTTACCGCGCGGTCTTACGTGCAGCCTGGACATGCGCGACCTCTTCCCATGCAGAAACAAGACGCTCGAACTTCGCGGCCATGTTTGCCACCGCGTCCTCGTCCGTCATTTTGCCCGAGAGCCACTGGTCCGCGGCTTCGGCAAAGATCGTCCTGCCCACCGCGAAGCCTTTGACCAGTTTCGTGCCGGAGGCAACGCGAAAAGCGCTGGCGAGCTCGCTCTCCGGCGCTTCCAGGCCAAGCAGGACGATGCCGCGACAATATGAATCATTCATGTTTACTATTTTTTCTATGGCGCGCCACGCTGCAGGCTCCTTCTGCGGCTCGAGCTTCCACCAGTCGGGCTTGATGCCGACCGCGTAGAGCCGCGCGATGACCGAGGCGACCGTCGTGTCGGTCAAAGGACCGTGCCTGCCGGCGATGATCTCGATCAGCAGCTCGCGGCCTGCGGTGCGCGCGGCGTCGTGGACGCGGGCCAGCTCGCGCTCCTGGCGTGCCTTCAGCTCCGCGTCGTCGTCAGGGTGGTAGAAACAGAGACACTTCACCGTGTGGGTGACCGGCCACTCCGCGAGATGGAACTGTTCCAGGTCCAGGGGGCGGGAGCCTGGCTTCTCCACCGGCCGCGCGATCCACAGGCCGTGCCGGGCGGCGCGGTAGAGCGCCTTCTGGCCGTAGGTCGAGTCGAGCAGCATGCCGAAGCCGGGACGTCCCCGGGCGACCCGTGCCGCGGCTTCGACCGCCAGTAATTTGAACTGATCGAGGCGGTTGCGCGGCGCGCCGTGCCGGTCGGCGACGGCCTCGAGCTGCGAGCGGTGGTCGATCGCCAGCGCCAGCAGCGTTTCCTGCCGGCCGCGGCGGGTCGTCGCCCAGTGGATGTGGTTGATCGCGGCATCCTTGCGCAGCGCGCGGTGCGCGCTGCCCTTCTCGAGGAAGTGGCTGAGCTCCGCCCAGGTCGGGTACTCGGGCGAGCAGAGCAGCCGCGACACTGCGAAAGCGCCGCACGCATTCGCCCAGGTCGCCGCCGTCGCCAGCGGCTCGCCCTTCAGCCAGCCGCGCAGGAAGCCCGACATGAAGGCGTCCCCCGCGCCGAGCACGTTGTAGACCTCGATCGGGAAGGCTTGGCCGACGATGCCGCTTTCCAAGTTAGAAACTTCTTTTTCGTAAACCACGCATCCCATGGGCCCGCGCTTAAGGACGATGGTCGCGCCGGAAATCGCGCGGATCGCTTTCAGGGCGCCGAGCACGCTGTCGGCGCCGGCGGCGATCATGATCTCCTCTTCGGTGCCGACGACGAGATCGCAGTCCGGCAGCACGGTCCTGAGCCGCTCGGAGACGCGCTCGGACTTCACGTAGCGCTCGAAGCCCGCGGCGTGGCCGGTGAGGCCCCACAGAGTCGGCCGGTAGTCGATGTCGAAAGCGACCTTGCGGCCGCTGCTCTTCGCGATGCGGATCGCCTTGCGCTGGGCGGCGTCGCTGTTCGGCCGCGAGAAATGCGTGCCGGTGACCACGATGGCGCGCGCCGAGGATATGAACGCCGGATCGATGTCGTCCTCGGAGAGCGCCATGTCGGCGCAATCCGCGCGATAGAAGATCATCGGCGAGACGCCTTCGTCCTCGACGGCAAGCAGCACGAGCGCGGTGAGCCGGCCGGGATCGGTCTTGATTCCCTCCACGGCCACGCCTTCGCGGCGCATCTGCTCGATCACGAAGCGCCCCATCTGCTCGTCGCCGACGCGGGTGACGAGGCCGGACTTCAGCCCCAGCCGCGCGGTCCCGATCGCCATGTTGGCCGGCGAGCCGCCGACCGACTTCGCGAAGCTGGCGATGTCCTCGAGGCGCGAGCCGATCTGCTGGCCGTACAGGTCGACCGAGCACCGGCCGATACAGATGACATCCAGGTTCAGGTTTTCTTCGCCTCCTGTGCGAGCTCGACCGCCAATCGCAGCGCCGCGGTGTAGGAGCGCCAGCCGAAGCCCTGCACCGTGCCCTTCGCCGCCGACGAGATGATCGAGAAGTGGCGCCATTCCTCGCGCGTTGCAAGGTTCGACATGTGCAGCTCGATCACCGGGAAAGGCATCGCCTTGATGCAGTCGTGCAGCGACACGCCGTGCTGGGTGAGGCCGCCGGGGTTCAGGATCGCGCCGGCGGCGCTGTCCATGTGCTTGTGCAGGAAGTCGAGCAGCTCGCCCTCGTGGTTGGACTGAATCACCGCCAGCGTGACCTTCAGCTCGCGCGCCAGCGCCTGCAGGCGCTTGTTGATCTCGGCGAGCGTCGTCGTGCCGTAGATGTGCGGCTCGCGCCGCCCGAACAGGTTCAGGTTGGGGCCGTGCAGCACCAGGATCTTCATTGTTTTTTCCAGTTCTTCTCCAGATTGGCGATCAGCGCGGGGCTGAAATGGCAGTCCGCCTGCTCGCGTGCATAGACTGCCATGTAGCGGCGGAAGGTGTCGAGCGGTTCCTCGCCCGCGCGGAACGCCCTGCGGTTGCCCGCCGCGCTGACCACGCCGGATGAGGTGAGCTTCTCAATGATGGCTGCGAGCGCGCCGTCCATTTCCGCGGAAGGCACGACTTCATCGCAGATCATTTGGCCCTCGGGGCTCGCGCAGTCGATGCGCCGCTCGGCCAGGATCGCCTGGCGCGCGACGCGGTCGCCGACGAAGCGCGGCAGGCGCAGGTTGGCGGCGCCCGGGATGATGCCTTCCTTGCGCGCGGGCAGCGTGAGATAGGCGTCCTGCGCCGCGATGGTGTAGTCCATCGTCAGCAGGATCTGGCAGTGGCCGCCGATGGCGAAGCCCTCGACCGCGGCGATCCACAGCTTTTCGGTCGAAGCCAGTTCCGGGGATTGATCTTCGGCTGCCAGCCCGCGGTAGAACTTGTTGACGAAGCCCAGGTCGCGGATCAGGTACCAGAGGTAGCGGATCTTCCCCTCGTACAGGTGCGTGAGGTTGATGCCAGCGCCGAACAGGCGCTTGCCCGCGTATTTGGCGTGCGTCACGGCGTCGCCGCGCAGCACGCAGACCTCGGTCTTCGGGTCGAGCAGCGCGACGTCGGTCGCGATCTCCATCCCTTCGAGGGTCGTCTCGTCCTCGGCGTTCAGGTAGCCCGGGTTTCTCATCGTCAGCACCGAGGCCTTGCCGTGGCGCTTGAGGTGCACGCCACCGAGTGCCAGCTCGCCGTTCTTTTGATATTCGGAAAGGTGGTTGCGCGAGTCCGAACGCGGCAAGAGCATTGCATGACACAAATGCGTCCCGGCGACGGGGTTCGCGAGGATTTCGGCGAGGAACTGCCCCTGTGCCTTCTCCAGGCCCTTCTTCTCTTTCAGCGGCAGCCGCGCTTCGGCGGCGAGGTCGTCAGCGGAGGGGAGGGCGCCTTTTTCCGCCGCGCGCCGGCAAAGCTCGTCCACGCGCAGGAAGCGCGTGCGCGCGGCGGTCAGCTCGTCGTAAACGCGTAGTGATTGCATTCAACGCGCGGCGCCCCGCAACGGCAGGCTGCGCCGCGACACCTGGTCAGTCAGCCATTTTACCGAGCGCCGGGCGCGCCCGGCGACCACCGCGAGCGGCAGCTGGGTGTAGTCGTCGTTGAACACCTCGAAGCTGTAGTCGCCGCGGTAGCCCAGCCGGTCGAGCGTGCGCACCAGCGCCGCCACCTGCTCGCTGTGCACGCCCTCGCCGGGAAACACGCGGAAGTGGCGCGCGGTGTCGATGCGCTCCTCGCGCGAGCGGATCTCGCGCCACATGAAGTCGGCGAGCTGCACCAGGAAGATCTTCTCGGCGACGATCTCCTCGAGCGGCTCGGGCGCGGTGCCGGTGGCGAGGATGTGGAACGAGTCGATGGCGAGGCCGAGGTTCGCGCGCTCGGCCTCGGCGACGACCCCCCAGGCCTGCGGGTACTCGTTGACGTGCAGCCCCCAGGAGAGCGCCTCGTAGGCGATGCGGATGCCGTAGGGGACTGCCAGCATCGCGAGTTTTTGAAGATCTTTACGTAAAAAATCAAGTTCCCCCGTCGCGTGCGACGAAGTGGACGAGCACACCAGCAGCACGCGCGAGCCGAGCGCGTGGCACATCTCGAGCATCGCCTTGGCGATGTCGACTTTGTACGCGTGCAGGTGGCCGGAGAGGCCCTCGAAGTCGCGCAGCACCTGGAAGCCGGTGACGCGCAGGCCGCTCTTGCGCACCGCCTCGATCGCCGCGCCCGGCCCGCCGGGGTGGCCGGCGAGGTCGTTGGCGTTGAGCATCACCTGGGTGAAGCCCGCCTCTCGAATCGCGCGCAGCTTGCCCTCGAGCGGCCCCGCGAGCGTGATCGTGTCCATGCCGAAGTGGTCGAGGTTCACGGTTTCAAATGGCTGACCACCAGTTCGAAAGTCACTCCGCCCAGGTACACCTGCGTCAGCGCGCCTTTCTCGCTCGGCTGCACCGGGCCGCGGTCGACAAACAGCACGCCGCGGTCCTTCAGGGCCTTGGTCGCCGCCGGCACGTCGCGCGCGCCCAGGCCGATCCGCACCAGCGCCTCTTCCCAGTGGATGTCATCCGACCCGGGCGGCGGCTCGATGAGCTGCAGGTAGAACGTGTGGCAGGGGCTCTCGAGCAGCGTGCCCTTGGGCAGCACGCCGAAATACTTGCCCTCGGGAAGCACCGAGAAGCCGAACAGGTGCCGGTAGAAGTCGACCCAGTCGCGCGTGCGGTCGCCGTAGATGCCCTGCACCACGCCGAAGTAGTGCAGGCCGGCCACCGCCGGCGGCTTAGGATTCGCATTCGGCTCGAAAACGAAGTCCACGTCGTAGATCGAGAAGTCCCGGGTGCGGTCCACAAAATAAATGAGGCTGTCGCCGACGCCGTGGATGCCGGGGATGTTCAGCTCCATGGCCGACGCGCGGGTTGGTATCTCCCAGGCGCCGAGCTCGAGCGCGTGCTTCCAGGCGTAACCCGCGTCGCGCACGCGCAGCGCGATCGCCGACAGGACGGGCGTGGCTTCCTTGGCGGCATGCGCGTTGACGATCAGGTTCATCGCCCCCTGCCGGTAGAGCACCACGTCGCGCGACCGGTGCCGCGCGACCGGCGCGAAGCCCATCTGCTGCAGCACCGTGCCGAGCGCCTGCGGCTGCGAGGTGGCGAACTCGATGAACTCGATGCCGTCGATGCCGAGCGGATTGCTCGGCTCGGGATGGCGTTCCCGTACCCTCATGGCGGACCTTGCGGAAATTGGCGACCATGTTAATAATCGCTTGCGATGTCGTCAATTCCAAGAATGGAGGAGCGCACCGCCGCGATGCGCAAGCCGAAGGCGCCGGAAGCCAATCGCGCGCGCATCCTCCAGGCGGCGATCGACGAATTCGCGGCGCGCGGGGTCAAGGGCGCAAGCATGGACGCGATCGCCGCGCGCACGCACACGACGCGCGCGCTGATCAACTACTACTTCGGCAGCAAGGAAAAGCTCTACCTCGCGGTGCTTGAGCACGTCTACACCGGGATCCGCCAGGCAGAGAGCCGGCTTGACCTGGACCACCTGCCGCCGGCCAAGGCGATTCGCCGCGTCGTCGAGCACACCTTCAACTACTACCTTGACCATGTGGGCTTCTGCCGGCTGGTAGTCGCCGAGAACCAGGCGAGAGGCCGCCATCTGAAGAAATCCAGGGCGATGCGAACGCTAAACCGCTCGATCGTCGAGACGCTGGGGCGCATCCTGGACCGCGGGCGCGCCGACGGCAGCTTCGTGCGCGACGTCGGCCCGCTCGAAATCCACAAGGCGATCTCCGCACTCAGCCTTTTCAACGTAAACAACCAATACACGTTTGCCGCGATTTTCCAGTGCGACATGGGCGCGAATGGCGACGTGGCGGGCCGCCGGGCGATGGTCGCCGACATGATCCTGAGCTACTTGACGAGCAAGCCGGCTTAGATAGCCGATCTAGGTTGGGCGGGACGGGAGAGGAGGAGGGTGAGCGATTTTCTGCAGCTGCTGATCGCAGGCACGGCGACCGGCGCGATCTACGCGCTCGCCGCGCTCGGCTTCACGCTGCTGTGGCAGGCCTCCGGCACGATCAATTTCGCCCAAGGCGAGTTCGTGATGGTGCCGGCGTTCATCACGCTGCTCGGCCTGTCGTTCGGCGCGCCGCTGTGGCTCGCGTTCGTCGTCGCCTGTGCCGCGTCGATGGCGGTGCTGGGCCTGGGATTCAAGAAGGCGGTGGTCGATCCCCTGATCCGCCATGGCGTGATCCCGCTCGTGATCGCCACCCTGGGTCTCGCCATCGGTGTGAAGAACCTGGTGAAGTCGGCCTACAGCGCCGAGGCGCATCCGTTCCCGAACGTCTTCCCGGACACGCTCTTTTCAGTTGGCGGGTTGAAGGTTTCGGTCTACGACATCGGCACGCTGCTGCTCGCCGGAACGATCGTGCTCGGGCTCCAGCTGTTCCTCAACAAGACCCTGACCGGGCGTGCAATGCAGGCGGTGGCGCAGAACACCGAGGCGGCGACGGTGCTCGGCATCGACGTGAAGCGCATGGTCCTCTACGTATTCCTGATCAATGCGCTGCTTGCCGCGGTCGCCGCGCTGCTGGTGACGCCGACTTATCTCGCCAAGTTCGACATGGGCGACGTCATCGGCCTGAAGGCGTTCTACGCCGCAATCATCGGTGGCTTCAACCAAACGCGCGGCGCGCTGCTCGGCGGCGTGCTGGTCGGCATCCTCGAGAACCTGATGGGGGCGTACGTCTCGCCGGCATACAAGGAAGGCGTAGCGCTGATGCTGTTCCTGGTGGTGATCCTCGTTCGGCCGGAAGGGTTGCTCGGCAAAGCTGAGGAGCGAAAAGTTTGAAGAAGCTCCTGCCCGTCCTCGTGATGCTCGCGCTGATTGCGCTCGCCCCCCTCGGCCTCAAGAACTACGGCATCTACCTGCTCACGCTGTGGTGCGTGTACGTGATGGCCGGCATGGGGCTGAACCTCACCGTCGGCTACGCCGGCCAAATGTCGATCGGCCACGCCGCGTTCCTCGGCATCGGCGCGTACACGGCAGCGATCCTGTTGAAGGTGGGCTTCGCTTTCTGGTTCGTGCTGCCGCTCGCCGCGCTAAACTGCTTCCTCGTCGGGCTGGTGCTCGGGTTCCCGGCGCTGCGCGTGCAGCACCACTATCTGGCGTTCGCCACGCTCGGCTTCAACGTGCTGGTGTACCTCTTCATCCGCAACGAAGAGTGGCTCACCGGCGGCACCTTCGGCATTTCCGGTATCCAGCGGCCGAAGCTCGCAGGGATGTCGCTCGACGGCTCGCTCGCCTTCTTCTACTTCGTGTATGCATCCACCATCCTTCTTGCGCTGGTCCTGTGGTGGATCATCCGCTCGCCCTGGGGCCGCGCCTTCGCTGCGCTGCGCGACAACCCGATCCGCGCCGAGAGCCTGGGTGTGAACATCATGGCCTACACGCTGCTCGCCTTCGCCATCGGCGCGGCCTTCGCCGGCGTCGCCGGCGCCTACTTCGCGGTGCTGGTGCAATTCATCGAGCCGGGGCCGTTCCACCTCGTCACCTCGTTGATGATGCTTCTCATGGTGATCGTGGGCGGCTCGGGCCGTTTCTTCGGCCCGATGCTCGGCGCGGCGATCGTCATCCTGCTGCCCGAGTGGCTGCGCTTCCTCAAGGACTGGTACCTCGTCATCTTCGGGCTCGCTGTGGTGGCGATGATGATCTGGCTTCCCGGTGGGCTGCTTTCGATCCCGCAAAGATTCAGGCTGAGAAGGGCATGAGCTTTCTCCAGGTGAACAATTGCGTGAAGCACTACGGCGCCATCCGCGCGGTGGACGGCGTCAGCTTCTCCGTCGACCCGGGGGAGATTGTCGGCGTCATCGGGCCCAACGGCAGCGGCAAGACCACGCTCTTCAACAGCATCCTCGGCCAGATACGACCGACCTCGGGCCGCATGGAGTTCTGCGGCGAGAACATCACCGGCATGTCACCGCTCAAGCTCGCACGCCGGGGCATCGGCCGCACCTTCCAGACGCTGCAGGTGTTCGGCAAGCTCTCGCTGCGCGACAATCTGATCGCCGCCGCTCAGGAATTCCGCGGCACGCTTCCGGGGCGGCTCTTGGCGCCGCCCGACGCCGGGTTCGGCCGGCAGGCCGACGAGATGATCGAGCTCTTCGGCCTGCAGCAGGTCGCGCACCTGCCGGCCGGCAGCCTGTCCTACGGCCAGCAGAAGCTCATCGACATCGCCATGGCTTTCATGGCGCGGCCGCGTCTCGTGCTGCTGGATGAGCCTTGCGCGGGAGTCAATCCAAGTCTGGTTGAGCAGCTGGAGGATCTACTGCTCCAACTGAACAAGAACTACGGCGGGAGCTTCGTCGTCATCGAGCACAACATGGATTTCATCATGCGGCTGTGCCCGCGCGTGATCTGCCTCGTCGAAGGCAAGGTGCTCGCGCAAGGCAGTCCCGATGAAGTCCGGGGGAACTCTGCGGTGCTGGAGGCCTACCTTGGCAATTAAATTTCACAAGGTGGTGGCGGGGTACTCGCCGACGCTGACGATCCTGAACGAGCTGAGCTTCGAGGCGAAGGAAGCGCAGATCACGCTGCTCATCGGGCCCAACGGCGCCGGCAAATCCACCGCCCTGAAAACGCTGTTTGGAATCCTCGCGCCGCGGTCCGGAGAAATAACGATCAACGACGCGAAAACCTCCGGCGTGCCGCCACGAAAGATGCTCGAGATGGGCGTTGCCTTCGTGCCGCAAGGCCGCAACCTGTTCGGCTCGCTCTCCGTGCTCCATAACCTGGAGCTCGGCGGGATCACGCTGAAAAAGGACCGCGAGGAACGCATTGAAGAAGTCCTTTCCCGGTTCCCGCGCATCCGCGAGCGGATGCACAATCAGGCGTCCACGCTCTCGGGCGGCGAGCAGAAGCAGCTCGAGGTCGGGCGCGCGCTGCTGCTGCGGCCGCGCGTCCTGCTGATCGACGAGCCGTCGATCGGGCTGTCGCCGATCATCAGCCAGGACGTGTTCAAGCTGCTGCGCGGCCTCGCGGACGCCGGCACAACGGTGCTAATGGTGGAGCAGAACGTGAGAAGCGCCCTCAAGTACGCCGATCGCGCGCTGGTGCTCGAAATGGGCCGGCTGGCCCTGGATCGACCGGCCGCCGAATTGCTCAAGGATCCGAATCTCAACCGCTTGTTTCTAGGAGGAGGTAAAGCATGAAACGCTTAGCTTTTGCCATTGCTGTTGCACTCGCTGCCCCGCTGGCTGCTGCCCAGCAGACCGTCAAGATCGCCAACGTCGTCGAGCTGTCTGGCACCGGTACGACCGCCGGCACCAACTTCAAGAACGGCGTGGAGCTCGCGGTGAAGGAGATCAACGCCGCGGGCGGCATCCTCGGGCGCAGGATCGTGCTAGACAACGCCGATACGCAGTCCAACCCCGCGATCGCCAAGGCGCTCACCACCAAGGCGATCGACAACGACGTCTACGTCGTCATGGGCCCGGTGTTCTCCGGCTCGATCATCGTCAGCATGGCCGAGACGCGGCGCGCCGAGATCCCGAATTTCACCGGCGGCGAGGCGGCCGGCATCACGCTTCAGGGGAACCCCTACGTGTTCAGGACGTCGTTCTCCCAGGCGACCGGCATGCCGAAGATCGCCAACTACATCGCTTCCAGCCTGAAGGCGAGGTCGGTGGCGGTGATGTTCGTCAACAACGACTTCGGCAAGGGCGGGCGCGACCAGATCGTCAAGGAGCTGGGCGCGCGCAACATCAAGGTGTCAGCCGACATCTCGACCGATGCCGGCCAGGTCGACTTCTCGAGCGCGGTGCTGCGCGCGAAGCAGGCGAACGCGGATGCGCTGTTCGCGTATCTGAACGAGGAGGAGTCGGCGCGCTTGCTGCGCGAGCTGCGCAAACAGGGCTATGACAAGCCGATCGTCGGCGAGACCACGATCATGGGGCAGAAGGTGATCGAGCTCGCGGGCGACGCCGCCAACGGCGTCAAAGGACACGTCGGCCTCACGATTGATGCGCCCAATCCTGCAATTCGTTCTTTCTCAGAAAAATATGAAAGAGAATTCAGGAGCAAATCCGACCACAACGGCATCAAGGGCTACACCGGGATGTACGTGGTCAAGGCCGTGACCGAGAAGATGGGCAAGTTCGACCGCAAGGGCTTCGCCCAGGCGATCAAGAAATCGTGCTTCAGCGCCAAGCAGACGCCCGGCCTGCTGATGGACCTGTGCTTCGACGACAAGGGCGATATCGACCGCGAGAGCTTTCTGGTCGAGGTGAAGGGTGGCAAGCAGGTTGTGGTCGAGGTACTCCCGCCACTGAAAAGGCAGTGAACCGTGCGATCGGGCTCGCGGCCCTCACGGTCCTCGAGCTCCCGGCGCACGAGCAGGTTGCGGTGGCGGCGCAGGCCGGCTATACGCATGTCGGCCTGCGGCTGATCCCGGTCGCGAACCAGGTGCTGCCGCCGTTCGACGTCGCCGAGGTCGGGCGGCGGCTGGCAGGCACCGGCGTGCGGCTGCTCGACCTGGAGATCTTCCGGCTTTCACCCGACACCAAGGTGGCGGACTTCGAGCCGGAACTCGCCGCCGCGGCGCGCCTGGGCGCGAGCGAGCTGCTCGTGCACGGCGCAGACCTGGGCGAGGCACGCCTCATCGAGAACTTCGGCAGGCTTTGCGATCTCGCCGCGCGCTACCGGCTCGCCGCCAATCTCGAGCCGATGCCCTGGGTCAATATCTCGACCGTCGCGAAGGCGAAGCGCATCCTAGATGGCGCGCGCCGGGAAAACTCGGCGCTGCTGGTCGACGCGATCCATTTTTTCCGGGCCGACAATCGCCTCGGCGAGCTGAAGGGGTTGCCCCTGAGGTACATGCAGCTCTGCGACGCGCGCGCGCAGCGCCCGAGCGACATGCAGGAAATGATCCGCCAGGCGCGCGGCGACCGCCTGTTTCCGGGCGAGGGGGGGCTCGACCTGCGCGGCCTGATGCGCGCGTTGCCCGCTGACCTGCCGATCAGCATCGAGATTCCCTATGCGAGGCCGATGCCCCCGCTCGAGCGTGCGAAGCGCGCGCTCGCCGCTACCCGCGAGCTTCTCGCATGATCGACGGCAGCACCCTCATCTTCGCGACACCGGGCGACCCCGTGGCGCAGGTGCGCCTGCCACAGGTCATGGCGGTCGTGTTCCGGGAGCTGGGGATCAATGCGGTTTGGGTGCCCATGCACGTCGATCACGACGGACTGAAGGTGGTGGTGCAGGCGCTGCGGACGATGAAGAACTTCCGCGGCATCACGGTGGCGATCCCGCACAAGCCGGCGATCGGCGCACTGCTGGACCGGTTGTCGCCGCGCGCGCAGGCGGCGGGGGCGGTGAATCTGGTGCGGCTGGATGCAGACGGCAAGCTTTCCGGCGACATTGTCGACGGCGCCGGCTTCGTGCGCGGCCTCGAGCTCCGCGGCCATTCGGTGAAGGGGAGCACCGTGTGGCTGGTGGGCGTCGGCGGCGGTGGTTCGGCCATCGCCGCGTCGCTCGCGGAGTCCGGGGTGCGAAAGCTCTATCTCAAGGACGCGGATCCGAAGCGCGCGGCCGCGATGATCGATCGCCTTGGGCGGCACTATCCAGCCGTAAGCGCGGAGGTGGCAGAAGCGCCTCCGCGGCGCATCGACTACGCCGTCAACGCCACACCCATCGGGCTCAAGTCGGGCGACCCCATGCCTTTCGACCCGGCGCTGCTGCCCAAAGAGGCGATGGTGTGCGACATCATCATGAAACCGCGCGAGACGCGCCTGCTGAAGGCCGCGCAGGCCCGCGGCATGCGCGTACAGCACGGCCAGCACATGATGGACGCGCAAGTGCCGATGTATCTCGAGTTCCTGGGGATCCCGTTCCCGGACGAGCGAGCGGTGATCGAAATTGCCAGCCGCGCCTAAGTGCGCGCCAGCGTGGTGCGGTACTTGATGAAGTTGCTGGCCTGGCCGATCAGCAGCTTGGCGAGCTCCTCGAGCACCTCGTCGCTGAGCTCGTCGGCCGGCACCAGGAAGTCGTCGATGCCGAGCTGCAGCGCGTTCTTGCCGTAGAACAGCAGCCGCCGCCCCTCGATGTCCGCCTTCAGCGTGAAGTTCACGGTCAGCGCCGCGGGGATGGTGAACTGTACCTTCGAGACCGAGCCGTACGCGCTCTTGGTCTCCACCTCGGTGAACTTGATGTTGTACAGCCACAGCATGTCGCGCACCTTCTTGATGGTGTGCGGCATGTCGCGCTCGACCGCCATGCTGGCGGGGGCCGCCCACTTCACGTAGAAGTCCATGTAGTCGTAAACGTCGCGCTCGGCGAATTTCTTCTTGCGCGGGTCGACGAAGGCGCCGGCGTACTTCATGTCCTTCAGCGCGCCCACGCCCTCGATCTGGTAGACGATGGAGTTCGCCGGCTTCAGCACCTCGAGCTGCTTGAACAGCTCGAGCAGGTAGAGGAACGCGCGGTGCATCGCCTCGTCCACGACGCGCGAGTTCTCCTGCAGGTTGCTGCGCTGCAGGCTGTCGTGCGTGCGCACCATGTCAGCCTGGCGCTTGAGATCATCGAGCAACCCCATCCAACCCCCCCTGCGGTCAGAGCTCTCCCGCGGGAATTGTGCCATGGGGGTCCTGCCGGTAGAAGAGCCTCAGCTGGTGGTAGACGTCGGGGTAGCGCCGCCGAGTCTCGCGCGGGTCGGTGAAGAACGCCTCGCTCACCACCGCGAAGAACTCCGCAGGGTGCTCGGCCGCGTACGGGTCGAGCCAGGTGTCCTTGCCGCGCTCGAGCGCGTCGCAGAATCCTTCGTAGGCTTCCCTGAAGGCGGCGCTCCACGCGGCGCGGTCCATGCCGGGATGCAGCGGCGGCAGGCCGTCGGCGGCGCCGTTCAGCATGTCGAGCTTGTGAGCGAACTCGTGGATCACGACGTTTATCTCTTCGTCGTGCGCGGCGGCGTCCCACGAGATCACCACCGGGCCGCCGGGCATCGCCTCGCCCGCGAGCTCGTCGTCCCACTCGTGCACTACCCCGTGCTCGTCGGTTTCCGCGCGTCGTACGCGGAAATCTCCCGGATATACGACGATTCCGGTGAATCCCGCGTACCAGTCGAGCCCGAGCTCGAGCACCGGCAGGCAGGCCTGCGCGGCGATCGAGACGCGCATCGCGTCGGTCACCTCCATCCCGTGCGCGCCGGTGAACTGCTTTTCCGCCAGGAAGAGCAGCGCGAGCTCCTTCAGCTTCGGGTTTTTTGGAATGAATTCCAGCCCGGCGGTCGCCTGGTTCCACAGCGCATCGTCGATCCGGTGCTTGCCGAGCACCCGCCTGCGCCGCCAGTTGGTGAGCCACCCCATGCCCGTAAAATACCTGCATGGTTTCCGTTGTCCAACTGCATCCGCAATCGGGCACCGCGGCGCTCGGGGCGCTCGCCGGGGGCCTGGCGGCGCCCGAGCTCGCGCTCGTCGGCCGCGCGCTCGAGTTCGCCGAGCCGCTCTATGCCGGGCAGCTGCTCTCGACCGGCGAGCCCGCCTGGGGCCACGCGCTCGGGCTCGCCGCCAGCCTCGCCGCGATCGGCCTCGACGCGCCCGGCCGCGCCGCGGGGGTGCTGTTCGCCGCCCCGAAATATCTCGGCGATGCCGGCGGCTTGCGCGCGGCGTTCGGCGAGGAGATCGCCGCGCTCGCGGGCGGCGTCGAGAAGCTCTACCAGCTGCGGCTCGCCACGCGCGCGACAGGGTCCGCCGCGCCAGGATCCGCGCGGCAAAGCGCGGCCGAGCAGAACGAAGTGCTGCGCAAGATGGTCCTCGGCATGGTCGAGGACGCGCGGGTGGTCCTGATCAGGCTGGCGAGCAGGACCCAGACGCTACGGTGGTTTTCGAAAAATAGTAGTTCCGAGGTCCAGGCCTATGCGCGGGAAACCCTCGACATCTATGCCCCGCTCGCAAACCGCCTCGGCGTATGGCAGCTCAAGTGGGAGCTCGAGGACCTCTCGTTCCGCTACCTCGAGCCCGAGCTCTACAAGCGAATCGCGCAGATGCTCGATGAAAGGCGTGTCGAGCGCGAGCACTACATCGCCAACGCCATTGCCCTGTTGCGCAAGGAGCTCGGCGCGATCGGCCTGGAGCCGGGCATTACCGGCCGTGCCAAGCACATCTATTCCATCTGGAACAAGATGCGGGCCAAGCAGCTTGACTTCTCCGAGGTGCACGACGTGCGCGCGCTGCGCGTGATCGTGCCCGAGGTCAAGGACTGCTACACGGTGCTCGGCGCGGCGCACAACCTGTGGCAGCCGATCCCGAAGGAGTTCGACGACTACATCTCGCGCCCCAAGGGCAACCTCTACCAGTCGCTGCACACCGCGGTGCTCGGCCCGGGCGGCCGGACGCTCGAGGTGCAGATCCGCACCCAGGAGATGCACCGGCAGGCGGAATACGGGATCGCCGCGCACTGGCAGTACAAAGAGAAGGCGAAGGCCTCGAAGCAGTTCGAGCAGAAGGTCGCCTGGCTGCGCCAGCTCCTCGCCTGGCGCGACGAAGTCCTCGTGAAGCGCCCGCAGCTCGACGACGTGATCTATGTCCTCACCCCGCAGGGCAAGGTGATCGATCTTCCCGTGGGCGCGACGCCGATCGACTTCGCCTACGCGCTGCACTCCGACCTCGGCCACCGCTGCCGCGGCGCGCGCGTCGACGGGCGCATCGTGAAGCTCGACACCAGGCTCGCGAGCGGCCAGCGCGTCGAGATCGTCGCGGCGAAGAGCGGCGGCCCGTCGCGCGACTGGCTGAACCCGGAGCGCGGCTTCGTCAGGAGCGCGCGCGCCAGGCACAAGATCCGCCAGTGGTTCAACGCCCAGGCGCTGGAGAAGACCATCGCCGCCGGCCGCGCCGCCGTGGAGAAGATGCTGCGCCGCGAGGGCATGTTGCATGCAAGCCCGCGTTTCAGCCTGGACGCGCTTGCGGCGAAGCTCGGCTTCTCGAAGCCCGACGAAATGTTCGCGGCCGTCGCGCGCGACGAGGTCAACCTGCGCCAGCTTCAGGTGGCCCTGAAGGGGGCCGAGACCCCGGCCGCCGCGCCGGAACTGAAGCCGAAAAAACCTGCTGCCGCAAAAACCTCGATGCTCGTCGTCGGCATGGGCGGGCTCGCCACGCAGCTCGCGCGCTGCTGCAAGCCGGTGCCGCCGGACGCGATCCGCGGCTTCGTGACGCGCGGGCGTGGCGTGTCGGTCCATCGCGAGGACTGCGCGAGCCTGAAGCGGCTCGCCGAGCGCCATGCCGAGCGCGTGATGGAGACCGCGTGGGGCAAGGGAGACGCCGCGTACGCCGTCGACATGACGGTCACCGCAACCGACCGGCGCGGGTTGCTGCGCGACATCGGCGACGCGCTGGCGCGCGAGCGGATCAACGTCACCGCGGTGCGCACGCAGACGCGCGACGAGCTCGCGTTCATGCGCTTCACCTTCGACGTCGCCGACGTCGCGCAGCTTAAGCGTGCGTTCGTCCTCGTCCGCGCCCTCAAAGGAGTCATTCGGGTCGCTAGAGGCTAATGGACGCCTGGCTGAACGATCCGGTAACGCAGTCGAGCTTGGCGCCGTTTCTCGCCGGGCTGGTGGTCACGCTGGCGCTGTTCAAGCTGCGCCTCGGCGGCCTCGCCGCGGTGGCCGGCTTCTGCGCCACCGCCTGGCTGATCGGCGAGCTGCAGTTCACGCCGCTCACCGCGAAGCGCAAGCTCATGCTGCTCGCGCTCGCCGCGCCGGCGCTCGGGCTGCTCGCCGATTTCGCCTGGCGCCCTGGACGCGCGACCGCGTACGTGCTCGGCGTCGTGTTCGCCGCGCTCTCCGTCTGGGTGTTCTCGAGCGTGCTGGTGCAGAAACCGCCGGTCCAGGCGTTCATTACCGGCGGCGGCATCGTGCTGTTCGTCGCGTGGACCGTGGCGCTCACGGCGTCGCTGCAGGGCAATTCGGTGCGCGCGGGCGCCGCCGGGCTCGGGCTCGGCTTGGGCGCCGGCTTTGCCGCGCTGATGGCAGCAACGGCTTCGTTTGCCCAGCTCGGGATGGCGCTCGGCGCCGCCTCGGGCGCGTTCCTGCTGGTGCAGATGCTCCTCGGCCGGCGCATCGACGCCGGGCTGGTCTTCTGCCTGGCGGTCGGCGTCGAGGGCGCGCTGGTCGCCGCCGCTGCGCTCATGCTCGCGAAGCTCGGCTGGATCGAGCTCGCGATCCTCGCCGCGGTGCCGCTTGCGGCGCGCCTCCCACTCCCGGTGCGCTGGCCGGTGTGGGGCCAGGCGATCCTAGCGTCGCTCTACACGCTCGCCTGCGGCGGCGGCGCCGCGGCGATGGCCTATCTGGCCACGCGCTAGAATACTTCGAGAGGAGGAGTCCAATGAAACGCATAATCGTGCTGGGCGCGTGCGCCCTTGCATTGCCTGCCTTTACCTTCCCGATTACCGCGGCGGCGCAGGTCGAGACGTACAACATCGACCAGTACCACACCGTGCCGTACTGGGAGACCGATCACCTCGGATTCGCGACGTTGCGCGGGCGCTTCGACCGCGCGACCGGCAGCTTCACCATCGACCGCGGCGCCAAGGCCGGCACCTTTGACATCGTGATCCAGACCGCCAGTCTCAACACCGGCGACACCGACCGCGGCACGCGGCCGCGCACGCGCGACGAGCACCTGCGCACCTCGGACTTCTTCAACGTCGCCGAGTTCCCGACTATGACCTTCAAGGGCAACAAGGTGGTGTTCAACGGCGACGACGTGGCGAGCGTCGAGGGCAACCTGACACTGCTCGGCGTGACCAGGCCGGTGACGCTCAAGATGACCCGCTGGAAGTGCGGGCCCGACATGCGCGCGCGCGCTACCAGTGCGGCGGCAACGCCGTCGGCTCGTTCAAGCGCTCGGATTTCGGCATGAAGTTCGGGCTGCCGGTGGCGATCGGCGACGAAGTGGCCCTGTGGATGAGCTTCTACGGCTTCCGGCAATAGCGCATGACCCTTGCCGGCCAGCACCAGATGCTGCTCGTTGGCCGGCTGCTGCTCGCGGCGCTGTTCCTCGTCGCCGGGACTCGCAAGCTTCTGGCGGTCGGCGCGAGCGTGGCCTACTTCACCAAGCTCGGCTTTCCCCTACCGGAAGCGATGGTCTGGCTCACGATCGCGATCGAGATCGGCGGCGCCGCGCTGCTCGTCGCCGGCTGGCAGACGCGCCGCGTGGCGTGGCTGCTGATCGCGTTTACCGCGGTCGCGACCGCGATGGCGCACCGCTTCTGGGAGTTCGACGCGCCGCAGTTCGCGAACCAGCTCAACCATTTCCTGAAGAACGCCGCGATCATCGGCGGCCTGCTCTGCGTCGTGGTCACCGGCGCCGGGGCGCTCAGCGTGGACGAGCGCCGCAAGAGCGCCTGACTACGAGAGGATTATCAGCAGCCAGACCAGCCCGGCGTTCACCAGGGCGAGCATGACGGCCGCGCTGCCGATGTCCTTGGCGCGCTTCGCCAGGGGATGGTTGTCGAGCGAGGTGCGGTCGACGGCGGCCTCCACCGCCGCATTCACCAGCTCGACGATCAGGGCGAGCATCACGCTGCCGATCAGCAAGGCGCGCTCGACGCCGGTTTCTCCGAGCCAGAAAGCGGCGGGCACACAGACCGCGAACAGCGCGACCAGCTCGCGGAACGCGGCCTCGTGGCGCGCCGCGGCGGCGAGGCCGGCGAGCGAGTAGCGCGTCGCATTGAGCGCGCGGCGCAGGCCGGTCTTGCCCTTGTGCGGGCTTTCCCCTACGTCGGTATCCCGAGCGTGAATAGCAGTTCCTCCTGGCCCACGCGGATGTCGTTACAGCAAGTCAGGCGAGATTACCGCTTGCACGATCACCTGCTCGTCCGCGATCCACCACAGCCCGCCTTTCCTGAGCCGCCACGGCGCGGCGTGCCCGGACACGAGCGTTGCCGCGGCGCGGCCGAGGTCGGGCTGGTGTCCGACGAGCACTACCGTTTCTCCATCGCCCGGCCAGCCGGCGGCTTTCAGAATCGCCGCCGGAGAAGCGCCGGGCGCGAGCGTGTCGTCGGTCCGGACCTTCTGCTTCAGGGCTTCGGCGGTCTGCCGTGCGCGCGCCGCCGGGCTCGCCACGACTTCGAATCCCTGCGGCAGGCGCTCGAGCAGCCACTGCGCGACGCGCGCCGCTTCCTTGCGTCCTTTCGCGGTGAGCTTGCGCTCGAGATCGGGCGCGCCGTCTTCCGCGTCGGCGTGCCGCCAGAGGATCAGGTCCATGCCTCTAGTATAAAATTCGCACTCCTAGGCGCGTAGCTCAGCTGGTTAGAGCACTACCTTGACATGGTAGGGGTCGTTGGTTCGAGTCCAATCGCGCCTACCAGCTCGCTTGCTGTTGATCGACTTTAGCGCTCCACCGGCAGGCCGGACGCGCGCCATTCGGGCAAGCCCGCTTCCAGTCTCCTCGCCTTGATGCCTTTATTGCGCAGCAGCGACACGGCGTCGTAGGACATCAGGCAGTACGGCCCGCGGCAATAAGCGATGATCTCCTTGCGCTTCGGAAGCTCCTTCAGCCGCTTCTCGAGTTCGTGAATCGGAATATTCACCGCGCCCGGAAGATGCCCGGCGGAATATTCCTCCGGTGGCCGGACGTCGAGGACGACGACCAGGCCTTTTTTGGCGCGCGCGAGCACTTCGCGCGCCGGCACGGGCTCCAGTTCATCGCGGTGCGCAAGCCAGGTCCGCAGCAGGCGCTCCACCTCTGCGACGCGGTGCTCGGATACCTCGCGCAGCGCCGACAACAGGGCAGAAACGTCGGTTCCCGCGAGGGAGTAGTAGACACGCAGGCCCTCCTTGCGCGCGGACACGAGACCCGCCTGGCGCAAGGCCTGCAAGTGCTTGGAAGTATTCGCGACCGACAGGCCTGTCATCGCGGCGAGCGCATCGACGCTGCGCTCTCCCTGCGCGACGAACTCCAGGATCTGCAGCCGGCCGGCGCTGCCCAGGGCGAGTGCCACCCGGCCGATCGCCTCGTAGAGGCGCGCCTTGTGCTCGGCGTCGCTTGACTGGGTCATGAGGCTATTCTACTATTCAACTAATTAGTTGAATATAACATGAGTGCGATCGATCTCGAACTGGCATTGCGGGGCGGGGTATTCCTGGCGGTGTTCTCCGCGCTCGCGTTCTGGGAATACCTGGCGCCCGCGCGAACCCTGAGGCTATCACGCCGCCAGCGCTGGGGCGCGAACCTCGGCCTCGCGCTCGTCAGCACGCTCGTGGTCCGCCTCATCGTCCCCGCATCCGCGATCGCGGTCGCCGTGATGGCCTCGACCGAGGGCTGGGGGCTGTTCAGCCGCTTGGCGCTGCCGGGCTGGCTTGCATTGGTTGCGAGCGTGGTACTCCTGGATCTCACTCTGTATCTGCAGCACGTCCTGTTCCACTCGGTGCCGCTGCTTAGCCGGCTGCATGCGGTCCACCACGCCGATCCCGACTTCGACCTCACCACCGGCATTCGCTTCCATCCGATCGAGATCCTGCTCTCGGCCCTTATCAAGCTTGCGGCCGTTGCGGCGCTCGGTGCGCCGGTAGCGGCCGTTCTCGTTTTCGAGGTGCTGCTCAACGCGACGGCGATGTTCAATCACGCCAATGTGTCGCTGCCCGGCCGGCTCGAGCCGTGGGTGCGCAGGCTGCTCGTGACGCCCGACATGCACCGTGTCCATCATTCAGTGGTCGAAAACGAGAGAAACAGCAACTACGGCTTTTGTCTTTCCGTCTGGGACCGTCTGTTGGGTACCTACACTTCGGCGCCGGGCGGCGAGCTGCAGCTGGGCCTGGCGGACTGGCGGGATCCTGAAACCATCGCCACGCTGCCTGGCGTACTGAGGATGCCTTTCCTAAAAGCCGACTGACCCCGCCGGCTAGATTTTGGCGCGCTCGAGCGTCTCGGGCGCGAACAGCTCCTCCACCTTGAGCCGGCGCGTCGCCACGCCCTGCTCGTGCGCGTACTGCAGGAAGGCCTCGAGCGTCGCGCGGCTTGCCTCGATCCCGTAGGGCCAGAAATCCTCGCCCGCCGCCTCGCGCCAGCGGCGCGCGTGCTCGGCGAGCCAGGGCATGGGCAGGTGCGAGATGCCGATCTCGACCAGCCGTTCCTGGCTTGCGCGCTTGGCCTGCTCGAACGCCTTGAACAGGTTCATCGCCACCCAGCGGTCGCGCTCGTACACTTCGCGCCGCAGCACGACGACGTGCATGATCGGGAAGATGCGTGTCTTAAGCCAGTACGCTTCTTCGATTTCCAGATAATTCCGGAACAGCCGGGGCCCTCCCGGGTCGCGCGCCGAGATCGCCGCGTCGAGCTCGCCGCTCGCCAGCATGCCCGCAAGCGTCTTGTCGGGCGCGGGAGTGATGCGCACGCCTTGCGGCAGCTTGAGCTCGACCTTCTCGATGCGCCCGGGCTGGCGCACGCCCGCCTGTATCCATTCGATGCGCCGCAGGTCGACGCCGTACTCATGCTGCAGCAGGCCGCGCACGTAGATGCCCGCGGTCTGCGCCCACTCGGGGATCCCGACGCGCTTGCCCTCGAGATCCTTGGGCGTGGCGAGTTTTGTATAGATCGCCGAATGCCGGAACACCCGGGAGGGAAAGACCGGAATCGCGATGATGTCCGGGTGCGGCTGCGACAGGATCGATACCACCTTGCCGAGCGACATCTCGGAAACATCGAATTCTCGCCAGCGGGTGAAGCGGTGGAAGATCTCCTCGATCGGAAGATCGAGCACGGTGAGATCGATGCCCTGCGGGCGAAGATCGCGCGCGTGATCGTAGGGACTGATCGCGAGGGAGAGCGCCAGTTTCATCATCAGATCAAGGTTCTCATCATGCTACTATGCAAGGACTCGCTCGCAATGCCCAACATCCGTCTCCCCGACGGCTCGTCGAAGTCGTTCCCCGGACCCGTCAGCGTCGCCGAGATCGCAGCGTCGATCGGCGCAGGCTTGGCGCGCGCCGCGCTCGCCGGCAAAGTGAATGGCAGGCTCGTCGACGTGAGCTTCGAAGTGGACGAAGACGCCGCCGTCCAGGTCATCACCGAGCGCGACGCCGAGGGCGTCGAGATCCTGCGCCACTCGAGCGCGCACCTGCTCGCCCAGGCGGTGAAGGAGCTCTTCCCCGAAGCCCAGGTCACCATCGGCCCGGTGATCGAGAACGGCTTCTACTACGACTTCGCCTACAAGCGCCCTTTCACGCCCGAAGACCTCGCGGCGATGGAGAAGCGCATGCACGAGATCGCGAACAAGAATCTTGCTGTGGAAAGAAAAACCATGGCCCGGGACGAAGCGGTCGAGTTCTTCCGCCAGCAGGGGGAAAACTACAAGGCGGAAATCATCGCCTCGATCCCGGAGAAGGAGACGATCTCGCTCTACGGCCAGGGCAACTGGATCGACCTGTGCCGCGGGCCGCATGTACCGTCCACCGGCAAGCTCAAGGTGTTCAAGCTGATGCGCGTCGCCGGCGCCTACTGGCGCGGCGACTCGAGGAACGAGATGCTCCAGCGCATCTACGGCACCGCCTGGGGAAAGAAAGAGGACCAGGACGCCTACCTGAAGATGCTCGAGGAAGCGGAGAAGCGCGACCACCGGCGCCTCGGCACGCAGCTCGATCTGTTTCACATGCAGGAGGAAGCGCCGGGCCTGGTGTTCTGGCATCCGAAGGGATGGACGCTGTGGCAGGCGGTCGAGCAGTACATGCGCCGCGTGTACCGCGACAACGGCTACCACGAGGTGCGCGCGCCGCAGATCCTCGACCAGAGCCTGTGGCAGCGCACCGGGCACTGGGAGAACTTCCGCGAGAACATGTTCACCACTTCGTCGGAGAACCGCGACTACGCGTTAAAGCCGATGAACTGCCCGGGCCACATCCTGATCTACAACAAGGGCGTGCGCAGCTACCGGGACCTGCCGCTGCGCTACGGCGAGTTCGGCTCGTGCCACCGCAACGAGCCCTCGGGCGCGCTGCACGGGCTGATGCGCTGCCGAGGCTTTGTGCAGGACGACGGCCACATCTTCTGCACCGAGGACCAGGTCCTCGGCGAGTGCGTGGCTTTCACGACTCTCCTGCAGGAGGTTTACCGCGATTTCGGCTTCAGCGAGGTGATCTACAAGGTCGCGACTCGCCCCGCAAAGCGCATCGGCTCCGACGAGGCCTGGGACAAGGCCGAAAAATCATTGATCGAGGGCATGAAAAAATCGGGCGTCGCGTTCTCGATGAATCCGGGCGAAGGCGCGTTCTACGGCCCCAAGGTCGAGTACTCGCTGAAGGACGGCATCGGGCGGGTGTGGCAATGCGGCACGATGCAGGTCGACTTCAGCATGCCGGGGCGCCTGGGCGCGGAGTACGTCGGCGAGGACAACGCGCGCCACACGCCGGTGATGCTGCATCGCGCGATCGTCGGCTCGATGGAGCGCTTCATCGGCATCCTGATCGAGCACTACGCCGGAGCGTTTCCGCTGTGGCTGGCGCCGCAGCAGGTGGTGGTGCTGAACATCACCGAGCGGCAGGCCGAGTACGCGCTTTCCGTAAAAAATAAACTCGTGAATCAAGGCCTTAGAGCATTTTCAGATTTGCGGAACGAAAAGATTTCTTATAAGATTCGCGAACATAGCTTGCAGAAGCTGCCCTACCATCTGGTGGTCGGCGACAAGGAAATGCAAGCTGGAACGGTGGCCGTGCGCACGCGCAGCGGCGAAGACCTCGGGGCCATGAGCCTGGATGCCTTCACCGCGCGCCTCCAAGCCGAGGCGAAAGCGCAGTAAGCACGGCCAATTTTTTCAACGCACTAAAGGAGCTTTTCACACATCGCACTCGAGAGATCGCAGCGCATCAACCGGGAAATCACCGCCCCGGAGGTGCGCCTGGTGGCGGAAAACGGTGACCAGCTCGGCATCAAGCCGGTACTCGAGGCCCTGAGGCTGGCCGAGGAGCAGAACGTGGACCTGGTGGAGATCGCGCCGCTCGCGAACCCGCCGGTCTGCAAGCTGATGGACTACGGCAAGTTCCGCTACCGCGAGCAGAAGAAGGCGCACGAGGCGAAGCTCAAGCAGAAGCAGATCCAGGTCAAGGAAATCAAGTTCCGCCCGGGCACCGACGAGGGCGACTACAAGATCAAGCTCGGCAAGCTGATCCAGTTCCTCGAGGCGGGCGACAAGGCGAAGGTCACGCTGCGCTTCCGCGGCCGCGAGATGGCGCACAAGGAGTTCGGCGAGCGCCTGCTGGAGCGGGTGCGCAAGGATCTGGATGCCGTCGGCCTGGTCGAGCAGTTTCCGAAGCTCGAAGGCCGGCAGATGGTGATGGTGCTGGCGCCGAAGAAGAAAGGGCCGGCGCCGAAGGCCAGGCCGAAGGAAGCAAAGGAAGTGAAGGCAGCAACGCCCGCCGCGTCCCCCAAGCGCCAGGCGGCATAGCAGTCATACAAGTGATGTCGTGGCTTGAAGAGCCTGCGTAGCAGGCCGCCCGGCGTCAGGCTAAAACAGGAGGGCATTCCATGCCCAAGATGAAGTCCAAGCGGGGCGCCGCGAAGCGCTTCAAGGTGCGCGGCAGCGGCTCGATCAAGCGCGCCGGCGCCTACAAGCGCCACATCCTCACCAAGAAGTCCACCAAGCGCAAGCGCCAGATGCGCCGCAGAAGCGGGGTGGACCACAGCAATACGGCAGCCATCCGTTCCATGCTGCCGTACTCGTCCTAGGGAGCCGCCATGCCAAGAGTCAAGCGCGGCGTCACGGCGCGCGCACGCCACAAGAAGGTGTTCGAGCAAACCAGGGGCTTCCGCGGCCGCAGGAAGAACGTCTACCGCGTCGCCAAGCAGGCGCTGATGAAAGCGGGGCAATACGCCTACCGCGACCGCCGGCAGAAGAAGCGCGAATTCCGCGCGCTGTGGATCGCGCGCATCAACGCGGCGGTGCGCGAGCTGGGCATGAGCTACAGCGTGTTCATGGCCGGGCTCAAGCGCGCCAATATCGAGATCGACCGCAAGGTGCTCGCGGAGCTCGCCGTAAGCGACAAGGCCGCGTTCGACAAGATCGCGAGCCAGGTCAAAGCCAGTATCGCGCACTAGTTGCAAGACCTCGACGTCCTAGTCGCGCGCGCGCTCGCCGATTTCAGCGCGGCGGGCGACCCCGCGTCTCTCGAAAACGCCAAGGCGCGCTATCTCGGGAAATCGGGAGAGCTGACTGCGCTGCAGTCGACGCTCAAGTCCGCGCCTGCCGAGCAGCGCCGCGAGCTGGGCGCACAGTTCAACGCGGCCAAGCAGAAGATCGAGGCGGCGCTCGAGGCGCGGCGCGCCGGGCTCGCGGACGCGAAGCTGTCGGCGCGGCTCGGCGAGGAGGCGCTCGACGTCACGCTGCCGGGCCGCGGGCGCGGCCGCGGCGGCGTCCACCCGGTGATCCGCACCTGGCAGCGCATCGAGGAGATCTGGCGCTCGATCGGCTTCGAGGTCGCCGACGGCCCGGAGATCGAGACCGACTGGTACAACTTCAGCGCGCTGAACAGCCCGGAGAACCACCCGTCGCGCTCGATGCAGGACACGTTCTACGTCGATCTCGAGGACGCGGACGGCCTGCCGCTGGTGCTGCGCACGCACACCAGCCCGATGCAGGTGCGCTACGCGCGCATGCACAAGCCGCCAATCAAGGTCATCGCCCCGGGGCGCACCTACCGCGTCGACTCCGACGCGACGCATTCGCCGATGTTCCACCAGGTCGAAGGCCTGTGGATCGACGAGCACATCAGCTTCGCCGACCTGAAGGGCGTCTACACCGAGTTCCTGCGGCGCTTCTTCGAGAACGACGCGCTCGAGGTGCGCTTCCGGCCGTCGTTCTTCCCGTTCACCGAGCCCTCGGCGGAGATCGACATGAAGTTCAAGGGCAGCTGGCTCGAGATCTCCGGCTCGGGGCAGGTGCACCCGGCGGTGGTGCGCAACTTCGGGCTCGATCCCGAGCGCTACATCGGCTTCGCGTTCGGCTCGGGGCTCGAGCGGCTGACCATGCTGCGCTACGCGATCGACGACCTGCGCCTGTTTTTCGACGGCGACCTGCGCTTCCTCGAGCAGTTCACATGAACGTTCCCGAGAGCTGGCTGCGCAGCTTCTGCAATCCGTCGCTGTCGGGGCGCGAGCTCGCAGACAAACTGACGATGGCCGGCGTCGAGGCCGAGACTTACGCGCCGGTGGCGCCGCAGCTGAGCGGCGTGGTGGTCGCCGAGGTGCTCGCCGTGGAGAAGCATCCGAACGCCGGCAAGCTCACCGTCTGCAAGGTGAAAGCCGGCAAGGAGACGCTGCAGGTGGTCTGCGGCGCGCCGAACGTGCGCGCGGGGATGAAGGCTGTCCTTGTCAAGGCAGGTGCCAATCTGGCCGGGCTGCAAATCAAGGACTCGCCCATCAGGGGAACCAGGAGCCAGGGCATGCTGTGCTCGGCGCGCGACCTCGGCCTGTCGGACGATCATTCCGGGTTGCTGGAATTGTCGCCAGAAACCAGATCCGGGAGCGACGCGCGCGCCGCGCTCGGCCTCGACGATCACGTCTACACGTTCAAGCTGACGCCGAACCGCGCCGACTGCCTGTCGGTCCTCGGCATCGCCCGCGAAGTCTCCGCCTTGACCGGGAGCAGGCTCAAGCCGGTGGAGATCAAGCCGGTGCCGGCGAAGGGCAAGGCGCGGCATCCGGTGAAGCTGTCCAGCCCGGAAGGCTGCGGGCGCTTCGCCGGCCGCGTCATCCGGGGAGTCAATTCGGAAGCAACGACCCCTTCATGGATGCGCAGCCGCCTGGAGCGCGCGGGGCAGCGCCCGATCTCGGCGCTGGTGGACGTCACGAACTACGTGATGCTCGAGCTCGGCCGGCCGCTGCACGTCTACGACCTCGACAAGCTGCGCGGCCCGATCGACGTACGCTGGGGCCGCAAGGGCGAGAAGGTGCTGCTCCTGAACGGCCAGGAAGTCGAGGTCGACCCGTCGGTGCTGTGCATCGCCGACGGCTCGGGCGCGATCGGGCTCGGCGGCATCATGGGCGGCGAGGGCACCAAGGCCGACGAGAAGACCCGCAACGTGTTCCTCGAGTCGGCGTTCTTCTACCCCGAGGCCGTGGCGGGGCGCGCGCGCCGCTACGGCTTCGCAAGCGACGCGGCGCACCGCTTCGAGCGCGGCGTGGACTTCGCGAACAACGTCGACGGCATCGAGCGCGCGACGCGCCTGATCCTCGACATCTGCGGCGGCGAGCCCGGGCCCACGGTCGACACCGTGGCGCGGCTGCCGAAGCGCAAGCCCGTTGCCATGCGCGTGGCGCGCGCGCAGAAGGTCATCGGCATCCCGGTGCCGGCCAGGGAGATGGGAGCGATCTTCAGGCGCCTGGGGTTCGCAAGCTCTTTCAAGAACGATTCCTTCATCGTCAAGGCGCCGTCCCATCGTTTCGACATCGCGATCGAGGAGGACCTGATCGAGGAAGTGGCGCGGCTCTACGGCTTCGAGCGCATCGCGGCGCGTCCGCCGCGTGTGGCGGCCACGATGCTGGTCGTGCCTGAAGGAACGAGGTCCTTGCACGAGCTGCGCGAGCGGCTCGCCGCGAGCGACTACCGCGAGGTCATCAACTTCAGCTTCGTCGAACCACAATGGGAAAATGATTTCGGCAGGCCGGATTCGCCGGGCGAGCACTCGCCGATCCGGCTGCTCAATCCGATCGCCAGCCAGCAGTCGGTAATGCGCACTTCGCTCATCGGCTCGCTGGTCTCGACCATCAAGTACAACCACGACCGCAAGGTTCCCCGCATCCGCGTGTTCGAGGTCGGCCGCGTGTTTCTGCGCGACGCCGCCGCGCAGGACGGGCCGCTGTCGGTGCGCGGCCTGCGCCAGCCGATGCGCATCGCGGCGGCCGCCTACGGCTCCGCGCTCGGCGAGCCGTGGGACCTGCCGGCGCGCCGGGTGGATCTGTTCGACCTCAAGTCGGACCTCGAGAACCTGGTCGCGCCGCAAAGCGCGCGCTTCGAGCCGGCAAGCCATCCGGCGTTTCATCCCGGGCGCTCGGCGCGCATCGTGCTCGACGGCGCGGCCGCCGGCTGGATCGGGGAGTTGCATCCGCAGTGGCAGCAGAAGTACGGGCTGCCGCAGGCGCCGGTGCTGTTCGAGGTGGACGCGCGGGCCGTGGAAACGGTGCGGCTGCCCAGCCCCGGGATGCCTTCGGACCAGCCGACCGTGGTGCGGGACATCTCGATGCTGTTCCCGCTGGACACCCCGGCCGGGGCGATTCTGGAGGCCATCCAGGCCGAAAAACCGGCGATTGTGAGGGCTGTAACCCTCCTCAGCCTGTTCCGGGGCCAGGGTGTCCCCGCAAACCTAAAAAGCCTTGCTTTCCGGGTAGTTATGCAACATACTGAACGAACCCTTACGGATGCGGAGGCAGACGCTGCCCGCGACGCGCTGGTCGCCCTGCTGGGCCGCAAATTTTCTGCAACTATCCGTACATAAAAGGGAATTCAGGGAGCGGGCGATGACTTTGACGAAGGCCGAGCTGGCCGACCTGTTGTTCGAGAAGGTTGGGCTGAACAAGCGCGAGGCCAAGGACATGGTCGAGGCGTTTTTCGAGGAGATTCGCGGCGCGCTCGAGCGCGGCGAAAGCGTCAAGCTTTCCGGCTTCGGCAACTTCCAGCTGCGCGACAAGCCGCAGCGCCCGGGACGCAATCCCAAGACCGGCGAGGAAATACCAATAAGCGCCCGCCGCGTCGTCACCTTCCATGCCAGCCAGAAGCTGAAGGCGATGGTCGAGAAGGCGCGCCATGGAGCAAAGCCGCAGGAAAGCTGAGCTGCCGCCGATCCCGGCGAAGCGCTACTTCACCATCGGTGAGGTAAGCGAGCTTTGCGGCGTCAAGCCGCACGTGCTGCGCTACTGGGAGCAGGAATTCACGCAGCTCAAGCCGGTCAAGCGGCGCGGCAACCGGCGCTACTATCAGCACCACGAGGTGCTGCTCATCCGGCGCATCCGCGAGCTGCTGTACGAGGAAGGCTTCACTATCAGCGGGGCGCGTAATCGGTTGGACAATGCGCGCCTGGACAATGCGCGCTTCGACGACGCGCAGGAGGAGAAGTCCGATCCCCCGGTGCGCGCGACCCGCGCGTCGCACGGCCCGGGCGTCGACGTCGCCGCGATCAGGCGCGAGCTGCGCGCCGTTCTCGATCAGCTGCAAGGGTAGAATCCGCGTTCTCGGGGCGTAGCGCAGCCTGGTAGCGTACCGGCATGGGGTGCCGGTGGTCGTGAGTTCAAATCTCACCGCCCCGACCAGAATCCAATAGCTTGCGCCAACCCGGCGCATCGGCAAATACGATTGGCGGAGCCGCGGGTAGGGGGCTTACGATCGCGCCATGGACACCGGAATCTCACTGAAGGACCGCGCGGCCATCGCCAAGGGCCTGTCGCGCCTGCTCGCCGACACCTACGTCGTGTACCTGAAGACGCATAACTTCCACTGGAACGTCGAGGGGCCGATGTTCCAGACGCTGCACCAGATGTTCATGGAGCAGTACACCGAGGCCTGGAACGCGATCGACCTGATCGCCGAGCGCATCCGCTCCCTCGGGCACTACGCGCCCGGCACCTACCGCGAGTACCTCGAGCTCGCGCGCGTCAAGGAAACCCCCGGCGTGCCGAAGGCCGGGCAGATGGTGAAGCTGCTGATCGACGGGCAGGAGGCGGTGGTGAAGACCGCGCGCGAGCTGCTGCCGCTCGCCGAGAGCGCGGACGATCAGCCGACGCTCGACCTGCTCACGCAGCGCATGCAGGTGCACGAGAAGAACGCCTGGATGCTGCGCTCGCTGCTGAAAAAATAGTCTTGTTTCGGGCGGGCTGTAGAATCGGCCCGCATGAAAATCCTGGTGTCGAACGACGACGGCTACTTCGCGCCGGGAATCGCGCTGCTCGCCGAAGCGCTGGGCCGGCTGGGGGAGGTCACGGTGGTGGCGCCCGAGCGCGACCGTTCGGGCGCGTCCAACTCGCTGACCCTCGACCGCCCGCTGACGGTGCGCCGGGCGCCGAACGGCTACTACTCGGTGAACGGCACCCCCACCGACTGCGTGCACATCGCCGTGACCGGGCTGCTGCAATTCACCCCGGACCTCGTCGTCTCCGGGGTGAACCTGGGCGCCAACATGGGCGACGACACCATCTATTCCGGCACCGTCGCGGCGGCGGCGGAAGGCTACCTGCTCGGCATCCCGTCGCTCGCGCTTTCGCTCGCCAGCAAGGCCGGCGCGCATTTCGACAGCGCGATCGGCGTTGCGCTCGAGCTGGTGGAGCGGCTGAAGCGCGCGCCGTTCGGCGAGCCGGTGCTGCTCAACGTCAATGTCCCGGACGTCGCGCCCGCCGAGCTGCGCGGCATCGAGGTCACCCGGCTCGGCCGGCGGCACAAGGCCGAGCCGGTGGTGAAGCTCGAGACGCCGCGCGGCGAGACCGCCTACTGGATCGGCCCGGCGGGCGGCGCGGCCGATGCCGGCCCGGGCACCGATTTCCACGCGGTCGAGGCGCGCCACGTGTCGGTGACGCCGCTGCGCATGGACCTCACGCACAACGCGCAGCTCGCGCGCGCCAGGGAGTGGCTGGCCAGGTGAAAAGCGCCCGCGGCATCGGCATGACCTCGCAGCGCACCCGCGCGCGCATGGTGGAGCGCCTGCGCGAGCAGGGCATCCGCGACCAGCGCGTGCTCGCCGCCATGGCGGCGGTGCCGCGGCACTTGTTCGTCGAGGAAGCGCTCGCGACCCGCGCCTACGAGGACACGGCGCTGCCGATCGGCTTCGGCCAGACCATCTCGCAGCCGTATGTCGTGGCACGGATGATCGAAGCGCTGATCGAGAAGCAGCCACCCGGGAAGGTGCTCGAAATCGGCACCGGGTGCGGCTACCAGGCCGCGGTGCTGGCGCGCGTCTTCCCCGAGGCGTACTCGATCGAGCGCATCAAGGGCCTGCTCGAGCGGGCGCGCGCCAACCTGCTCGGCCTGCGCCTCGCGAACCTGCGCCTCGCGCACGGCGACGGCTACGCGGGGCTGGAGAGCGCGGCGCCGTTCCAGTCGATCATCGTCGCGGCCGCGGCGAAGTGCATGCCGCAGGAGCTGCTACGGCAGCTCGCGCCCGGTGGCAGAATGGTGCTGCCGCTCGCGCGGGTTGGTAAATGCGGCGGCGCGCAGCGCCTGCTGCTTGTCGAGCGCAGCGGGCGCGGCTTCATCGAATCGGAGCTCGACGCGGTGCGCTTCGTGCCGATGGAGGCGGGCAAGGCGTGAAGGGAATCGCTCTGCTGCTGGTTCTGCTGGGCGCAGCCTGCGCTCCGTACCGCGGGGTGGCCCCGGTCGAAGATCGCCGGCCGCCGCCGCGTGCGGCGGCAAAACCCCCGGCCGCGCCGCCGGCGCCTGCGACCCCGGCCCTGCCCGACGGCTATTACGTGGTCAAGCGCGGCGACACGCTCTACAGCATCGCGCTCGAGCACGGCGCCGATTACCGCGAGGTGGCGCAGTGGAACTCGCTGGACGACCCGACCAAGCTGCGCATCGGCCAACAGCTGCGCGTCAAGCCGCCGCCGGAGCAGCCGGTGCAGATTGGCTCCGCGTCCCGCACCGGCCGAGTGGAGTCTCGCCCGCTTGAATCGCGCCCCCTCGATTCTTCAACCCCTCAAACCCCAAAACCGGTCGTCCGCGAAGAGCCCCGGCTTCTCGAGGCGCAGCCCCTGCAGTTTGCGTGGCCGGTAAAGGGCAAGGTGCTCGCCGGCTTCGCCGAACCGCGCCAGAAGGGCATCGACATCGGCGGCAAGCTCGGCGACCCGGTGGGCGCCGCGGCGGCGGGGCGCGTCACCTATGTCGGCAGCGGCATCCCGGGTCTCGGCAAGCTGGTGGTGATCAAGCACGACCAGGGCTACATCACCGTGTACGCCCACAACAAGGACATCCTGGTGAAGGAGCAGCAGGCCGTCACGCGCGGACAGAAGATCGCGGAGCTGGGGGAGAAACTTCACTTCCAGATCCGCAAGGGCGCGGCGGCGGTCGATCCGCTGCTTTACCTGCCCAAGTCGTAGCCCTTGCGCAACTCGGTCGCCAGGTCGGCGACCGCCGCGGCGTACAGCGCGCTGCGGTTGTAGCGCGTGATCACGTAGAAGTTGCGCAAGCCCACCCGGTAGTCGCTCGGCCGCTCGGCCGAGGCGAGCTCGACCAGCGCGCCGGCGCTGCTTTCGGGCCGAGGCGCGTCGAACTCGATCCCGGCTTGGCGCAGCGCGTCCAGCGAATGCCGCGGCGGCCCGAGACCGCCGTCGGCATAAGCCCGCCAGGCATCGCCGCTGACCCGCGCGGCGAGCAGCACGCCGGCGTCGCGCTGCCAGCCGTGCACCTTGAGAAAGTTGGCGACGCTGCCGATCGCGTCGGAGCGGCTGCGCTGCAAGTCGATGGTGCCGTTGCCGTCGAAGTCCACGGCGTACTGGCGCGTGCTGCTCGGCATGAACTGGGGCAGGCCGATGGCGCCGGCATAGGAGCCGCGCACCGAGAACACGTCGATACCCGCGTCGCGCGCGAACAGCAGGTACTGCTCGAGCTCGCTGCGGAAGAAGCGCGCGCGCGGCGGGTAGTCGAAGGCCAGCGTGGTGAGCGCGTCCACCACGCGCCAGTTGCCGGTATTGCGGCCGTAGAAGGTCTCCACGCCGATGATCGCCACCACGTACTCGGGCGGCACGCCGTACTTCTTCTCGGCGCGCTCGAGCGTGCGCGGGAATTTCTTCCAGAACTCCACGCCTTCGGCGATGCGCCGCTCGGTGATGAGCAGCGCGCGGTATTCTTCCCAGGTGCGCATGCGCTCCGCCGGGCGGCTGATCGCCTCGAGCACCGGCTCGGCGCGGCGCGCCTGGGCGAACACGCGCCTGAGCTCGCTCTTCACGAAGCCGTGCCGCTTCGCGAGATCGTCCACGAATGCCTGCACTTCCGGCCTGTCCGCGTAGGACGCGTGCGCAACCACCGGGAGGAGAAATAAAGGGGTCAGAGCAATTTTTCCGCCGACAACGGCGACAAAACGAAAAATTGCTCTGACCCCTTTCATGTCAGCCTGAGCTCGCGCACCAGGCGGCGTAGCCGCGCCGCGCCCTCGGCGCTCGCGTAAACGCCGTAGCGCAGCGCGATGTACAGCGCGCCGATGCGCAGGATGGGGCGCCGCGCGGCGGGCAGGGCGCGCGCGGCGCGCGCCGCGTAGTCGCGCGGTCCTTCGTGCGGCGCGCGCTCCACGCCGCGCTTCGCCAGTTTGCGGCAGAAGGCGCGCCAGGCGCGCTGCACCGGGTCGGGCCGCGCCACGCGACGCAGCGACCAGGCGAGCAGCACCAGCGTCATCGCGCCGAGGAAGCCGAACAGTATCGCGGTCAGCGTGCGCCAGTCGGCGTCGCGCATGCCGATGCCGCTCATCAGGTCGCGCTGCCGGTCCGGGTTGTAGCCGAGCACCCACACGTTCCACTTGTGCGCCACCGCCTCCCAGCGGTCGCGCAGGCCGCGCAGCCACTCGAGCTGCGGGCGCATCATCAGCGGCAGCGCGGTGTCCTGCGGAACCGCGCGGGCGAGCCCGACCTCGACGCGCCCCGGCACCGCCGCGGCAGTGGGATCGACCCGCACCCAGCCGCGCCCGGGCAGGAACGTCTCCGCCCAGGCGTGGGCATCGGACTGGCGCACGGTGATGATGCTGTCGACCGAATTGAGGTCGCCCCCCTGGTAGCCGGTGACCACGCGCGCCGGCACTCCGGCGGCGCGCATCAGGAACACGAACGCCGAGGCGAAATGCTCGCAGAACCCGGCCTTGGTGCCGAACAGGAACTCGTCGACCGAGTCGGCGCCGAGCAAGGGCGGCTCGAGCGTATAGGTGTAGCCGCCCCCTCTGAGGAACGCCACCGCGCGCAGGAGCACCTCGGCGTCGTCGCCGGAAGCGGCGCGCCATTGCGCGGCGAGCGCGCTCGCGCGCGGGTTGAACCCCTGCGGCAGGCGCAGCGCGCGGCGCAACGCGCCGGGGTTCTCCCTGAGCGGCGGCTCGGGCTCGATGACCGACGCGAGCTCGTAGCGCATCCTCGCGCGCACCGGCGTGCTCGCCATCAGCTGTCCGTCGAAGCTCATGCGGGCGCGCTCGGGCAGGCTGGCGGCGGTCTCGAGGGCGAACAGCCAGTTGCGGTTGTGCGGCTCGAGCACCACCTCGTAGCGATACGTCGCGCGCCCGCCGCGCGGCTCAGTGAACTGGACGGTGAAGGTGGGGCTGACGCTCCAGGTGCGGCCGTCGAAGTCCCACAGCACCGGCCCGCGCCAGTAGCGCTGCGCCGCGGGCGGCGAGCTGCCCTGGAACTCGGCGCGGAACGCGATCGCGTCGGACTGCGCGAGGCTGGAAATGGTTCCGGGGCTCATCGTGTCCGAGAGCCCGGTCATGCCGGCGTAGGCGTCCTGCGGCAGCCCCCAGAGCGGCCCGTGCACGCGCGGGAACAGCAGGAACAGCGCCAGCCCGGCCGGCGCGGCGTGCGCGAGCAGCAGGCCCGCGGTGCGCAGGTTGGCGCGCGGCGAGCGCTGCGGCGCGCTGAATCCGACCAGCGTGGCGGTGATCAGGAACAGCGCCGCGCCCATCGTCACCGCGGTCGGGATGGTCTGGGTGTAGAGGAAATTGGTGATCACCAGGAAGTAGCCGAGGAACGCGGTCATCGCCGCGTCGCGGTGGCTGCGCGTCTCGAGCAGCTTCAGGCCCGAGAACAGCATCAGCAGCAGGATGCCGGGCTGGCGGCCGAACAGCGTCCTGAACTCGAGCCACACGCCGAGCATCGCGACTGCGGTGACGCCGAGCACCAGCCAGCGCGAGGGCAGCGGCGCGCGGTTGAGCGCGAAGTACATGCGCCAGCCGTACAGGCACAGGGTGAGGAGCGTCAGCCACCACGGCGCGCGCAGCGCGTGCGGCGCGATCACCAGCACGAGCGCCGCGATCAGCCAGGTCAGGTCGCGGACGCTGGCTGCGCGCTGCTCGGGGGCGAGGGGATGCGCGAGCGCGGTGGTCATGACCCCTGGTATAGGGCGAGCGCTTCCAGGCAGGCGGCGCGATGCGCGTCGCCGCGCCCCGGCGGGAGCTCGACGCCGGGCAGGCGCAGGCCGTAGTGCGCGCCGGCGCGGTCGGCCGCGAGCACCCAGCCCGCGAGCCGCGAGAGGCGGGTCTCGAGGTCGAGGCCGGGCGGCAGCAGGCGGGCGTCGAGCCACAGCTCGGCCGCCGCGTCGCCGGCGAACTGCTTGGTAAGCAGCTTGTCGGAGCGCGCCACCGCCTTCCAGGCCACGTGGCGCGGCGAATCGGAGCGCTGGTAGCCGCGCAGGCCGGCGAAATCGTCACTGCCCGGGGTCGGCGCGTGCAGCGCGCCCACCGCCGCCTCGCCGCTGTAGGGCGGCAGCGGCGAGCGCTCGGGGCGCGGATACACGAGGCAGCGCGCTTCGGGCTCGACATAGCTCCAGGCGCGGAACAGGCCGAGCGGGAAGCGCGTCTCGAGCATCACGCGGCCGAGCGCGAGCCAGCCGCGCCGCGCCGCGGGCACCGGCAGCACCACCTCCGCGGCGCCGCCCGCGGGCACGTCCACCACGAGCTGCGCGCCCGAGCCGGTGTGGCGCGCGAGGATCGCGGGCCGGTCGAACGCGGCGCGCCCGTCGAGGTAGAGCCGAAACTGCGCCGCCTCGCCGGCGAACACCGGCTGGGCGCGCCCGGCGCTCACCGCGATGCGCGCGAGGTTGCGCGCGGTGTGCACCATGCCCGCGAGGCCGAGCCCCGCGAGCAGGAAAGTCAGGGCGAAGCCGAGCGACAGCGAGTAGTTGATCGAGCCGATGAGCAGCACCGCGAGCGTGGCGGCGAACACCATGCCCAGGCGCGCCGGCACGATGTACACGCGCCGGTGCACCAGGATCACGGGGCCGCGCTCCGGCGGCGTGAAGCCGTAGAGCCAGTTGGCGAAGCGCGGATTGGCTTCGAGCAGGCGCTCGATCATGCCCTCGGCCCGGCGTAGTTCCATCGTCCGCGCCACGCGGCGTGGACCAGGTTCGGATATTGCGCCTGGCCCAGGCTGCCGTTATAGCGCCCGAGCGCCCGGAAGTAGTCGCCGTTCTCCATATCCAGATAGTGCCTCAGGACCGCGCAGCCGTAGGCGAGGTTGGTGCGCAGGTGGAACAGGTTGTGCCCGGGCTGGCCGATGAGCTTCACCCAGAAGGGCATCACCTGCATGTAGCCGCGCGCCCCGGCGCGCGACACGGCGTACTTGCGGAAGCCGCTTTCGACCTCGATCACCCCGAGCACGAGTTGGGGGTCGAGCCGGGAGCGCGTCGCCTCGTAGTGCACCGTGCGCAGGAGCGCCAGCCGCTCCTTGCGGTCCGGGATGCGCTTTTCCAGGCGCCGGTCCATCTCGGCGAGCCAGCGCTGCCCGTCCTCGGGCGAGCGGAAGTTCATCGTCGCCGGCGCCTTGTCCGAGACCAGCTGCGACAGCCGCTGGCGCACGCTGTCGGCAAGGGGTTCGTAGACCTGGGCTCCTGCAAGAACGAGCTCCGGGACCAGAAACACTCCCATCAGCACGATTGCCTTCATCCCGACCCAAGGCGCTCCTTCAGGAAGGCGAGCAGGCCCGCCAGGGGCACGTCCTGCGGTTTCTCGTCGCGGCGGCCCTTGTATTCCGCGCTGCCCGCGGCGAGGCCGCGCTCGGACAGCACCACCCGGTGCGGGATGCCGATCAGCTCCATGTCGGCGAACAGCACCCCCGGGCGCTCGTTGCGGTCGTCCAGCAACACATCGATTCCTGCCTGCAGCATCTCGCCATGCAGGCGTTCGGCGGCGGCGCTGACCTGGGCGCTCTTGTGGTAGCCGATCGGCACCAGGCAGGCCTGGAACGGCGCCATCGGCGCCGGGAACACGATGCCGCGCGCGTCGTGGTTCTGCTCGATCGCGGCGGCGACGATGCGCGTCACGCCGATGCCGTAGCAGCCCATCTCGAACCACCGGGTTTGCCCCTGTTCATCCAGAAAACCCGCCTGCATCGCTTCCGAATACTTGGTGCGCAGCTGGAAAATGTGCCCGACCTCGATGCCGCGCGCGATTTCGAGCTTCCCCTGGCCGTCGGGGCTCGGGTCGCCGGCGACGACGTTGCGCAGGTCGGCAGTTTCCGGTTCCGCAAGGTCCCTGCCGAAATTCACCCCAGTGAGGTGGAAGCCTTCCTCGTTCGCGCCGCAGACGAAATCGCTCATCGCCGCCACCGCGCGGTCGGCCATTACTTTGACTTTTGCACCTACCGGCCCGATGTAGCCGGCCTTGCAGCGCAGGGCGGCCTCGATCTCCTTGTCGGTCGCGAAGCGGAACGCGCCGATCCGCTTCTGCGTCTTGAATTCGTTCAACGCGTGGTCGCCGCGCACGAGCAGCAGGTGGAGCCCGGCGTCGTGCATGACCGCCACCGCCTTGACGGTCCTCTCGAGAGGCAGCTTGAGGAGCTGCGCGACGTCCTCGCACGTCGTCTTCCCCGGCGTGGCCACCTTCTTCATCGCTTCTCTCGGCGCGGAGCGCGTTCCGGGCGAAACCGCCTCCGCGAGCTGGACGTTGGCGGCGTAGTCGGACTGCGGGCAGAAGGCGATCGCGTCCTCGCCCGAGTCGGCGAGGACGTGGAACTCGTGCGAGCCGGTGCCGCCGATCGCGCCGGTGTCGGCGGCGACCGCGCGGAACTTCAGGCCGAGCCGGGTGAAGATGCGCGTGTAGGTGTCGTGCATGTTGCGGTACTCGCGCTCCAGGCTGTCGTAGTCGGCGTGGAAGGAATAGCCGTCCTTCATCACGAACTCGCGGCCGCGCATGATGCCGAAGCGCGGGCGGCGCTCGTCGCGGAACTTGGTCTGGATCTGGTAGAAGTGCACCGGCAGGCGGCGGTAGCTCTTGAGCTCGGCGCGCGCGAGCTCGGTGATCGCCTCTTCGGAGGTCGGCTGGATCACGAAGTCGCGCTCGTGGCGGTCCTTGAAGCGCAGCAGCTCCGGGCCGTACTCGCGCCAGCGGCCCGATTCCTGCCACAGCTCGCCGGGCTGCACCACCGGCATCACCAGCTCGACCGCGCCGGCGCGGTTCATCTCCTCGCGCACGATGCTCTCGATCTTGCGCAGCACGCGCGTGCCGAGCGGCAGCCAGGTATAGATCCCCGCGGAGAGCCGCCGGATGATGCTCGCGCGCAGCATCAGGCGATGGCTGACGACCTCCGCCTCGGCCGGAACCTCCTTCAGCGTCGCGATGAAGAACTTCGAGGTTTTCATGGGAGCCGCACTGGCATTGTGCCGTTCACCGGCGCGTTCTGCCGGCGTTGTCTTTGTCAGTGGGCTGTGGAAAAATCGTTCAAGGCATTCTAACTGAAGGCGGTCCGGCGCCGTGCTCGACAAGGAAGGCTACCGTCCGAACGTCGGCATCATCCTTGCCAACCCGAGAAACGAAGTGTTCTGGGGAAAGCGGGTGAACCAGCATGCTTGGCAGTTCCCGCAGGGCGGCATCAAGGCGGGCGAGACCCCGCTGCAAGCGATGTACCGCGAGCTCGAGGAGGAAGTCGGGCTCGAGCGCGCGCACGTGCGCATCCTCGGCCGCACCCGCGAATGGCTGCGCTACCAAGTGCCCGAGCGCTGGGCGCGCCGCCAGCGCGAGGCCAAAGGCGGCGCCTACCGCGGCCAGAAGCAGATCTGGTACCTGCTGCGCATGGTCGGGCGCGACTGCGACGTCAGGCTGCGCGCGAGCGGGCGCCCCGAGTTCGACGCCTGGCGCTGGAACGACTACTGGGTGCCGCTCGAGGCGGTGATCGATTTCAAGCGCGACGTGTACCGCCAGGCGCTGCTCGAGCTGCACCGCTACCTGCTCGCCGACCGGCGCAGCCGCGCGCAGCGGGCGCAGCCGGTGTCCTAGATGGAACGCCACTACGACGCGCTGCCGATCCGCGAGCTCGGCGCCGGCGCCGGCTTCCGCCGCCCGACGCAGGCGCAGGCCGCCAAGGTGGCGATCGAGTCGCCCGCGCTGGAAGTGATGACCGACCTCAGGCGCACCACCCCGGCCACCATCCGGCCGCAGGCGCCGCTGGCCGGCGCCAACCAGCTCATGATCACGCGCGGGGTGCGGCTGCTGCTGGTGGTCGACGAGCACGAGAGCGTGCTCGGCGTGATCACCGCCACCGACATCCTGGGCGAGCGGGCGATGCTGGTGGCGACCGAGCGCGGCTTGCGGCGCGACGAGCTCACCGTGGCCGATATCATGATCCCGGCGGAGCGCGTCGAGGTGATCGCGTTCGCCGACGTGCAGGGCGCGCGCGTCGGCCACGTCGTCGAGACGCTGCGCCGCGCCGGCCGCCAGCACGCGCTGGTGGTCGACTTCGACGAGATCCCCTCGGGCCGGCCGCTCGCGCCGCCGGCCCGGCGCGCGATGGTGCGCGGCATCTTTTCGCTGTCGCAGATCGCGCGCCAGCTCGGCGTGTCGGTGGCGACCGGCGGCGAGGTGGCGCGCACCTTCTCGGAGATCGGGGCGGCGATCCGGTGATCGAGCGCGATTCGCTGCTGTCGCTCGAGGTTTACGCGCGGCAGCGCGAGGATTTCCGCGCCCGGGTGATGGAGCACAAGAAGCGCCGCAGCGTGCACCTCGGCAGCCACCTGACGCTGCAGTTCGAGGACGAGCTCACCATCCGCTACCAGGTGCAGGAGATGCTGCGCATCGAGCGCATTTTCGAGGAGGAGGGCATCCAGGGCGAGCTCGACGTCTACAACCCCCTGATTCCCGACGGCGCCAACTGGAAGGCGACGATGCTGATCGAGTACCCCGAGCCCGAGGAGCGGCGCCGCAGGCTCGGCGAGCTGAAGGGCATCGAGCGCCGCGTGTGGGTGCAGGTCGGCGAGCACGGGCGCATCTACGCCATCGCCGACGAGGACCTCGAGCGCGAGACCGAGGAGAAGACCTCCTCGGTGCATTTCCTCCGCTTCGAGCTGGATGTGCCTTCGCGTCACGACCTGCAGGGCGACGCGCGAGTCAGGGTCGGCGTGGACCACCCGCATTACGCCGCAACCGTCGAGCTCGTCCCCGAAGTGCGCGCCGCGCTCGCGAGCGACCTCGAGTGAGGGGCTGGCTGGTTGTTACCGCTGCGCTCGCCGGTTGCGGGCAGACCCCGACGAGCGACTGGGAGCGCCAGCAGGAGGGCAAGCTGCCTCCCGAGGCGGCCGCGCCGCTCCCGCCGTACCCGCCACGCGGCGAGCTGCTCGGGTTCTCCGTCGCCGCGTCGCGCGAGTTCCGCTTCTTCATCGATGCCGGCTCGCTCAGCGTGGGCAGCGACGGCGTGGTGCGCTACGTCCTGATTGCGCGCAGCGACTCCGGCGTGGACAACGTCAGCTTCGAGGGGATGCGCTGCGCGAGCGGCGAGGTGCGCATCTACGCCGTGGGCCGCGACGGGCGCTGGAGCGGGCAGCCGGGCGCATGGCGCCCGATCCAGCTCGGCGTGCAGCGCTGGCACGACGCGCTGTATCGGGAGTATTTCTGCCGGCAGCGGCAGGCGGTACGCGACGCGAAGGAAGGGATCGACGCGCTGCGCAACTGAGCGCTGCTACGACTCCGCAGTGGCCGCCCGGCGACGCGGCAGCTGCACCGCCGCCACCAGCCCGAGCAGGCCGAGGCCGACGAGGCTGGAGATCAGCTCGGGGGCGATCAGCAGCAGCGCCGCAGCGACCAGCACGCCGCGCTCCCACAGCCGCGCCGAGGCGAGCAGGTAGCCATGCAGCCCCGCCGCAAGGCATATGCAGCCGATCGTCGCCGAAACCAGGGCGAGCAGGCTGACGTGGACCTGCGCCCAGCCATTGATCATCAGAAGCGCCGGCTCGTAGACGAACATGAAGGGCACGATGAAACCCGCCGCCCCCACGCGAACCGCCGCCCAGCCTGTCGCCCACAAGTCCGACTTGGCGAGGCTCGCGGCGGCGTACACCGCGAGCGCCACCGGCGGCGTGATCGCCGAAAGGATGGCGAAGTAGAACGCGAACATGTGCGCGGCCGGCACCGGCGCGCCGAGCTTGATCAGCGCGGGCACAAGCAGTGCCACCATCATGATGTAGGCCGGGGTGGTCGGCATGCCCATGCCGAGGACGATCCCCGCCACTGCGGTCAGCACCAGCGCGATGACTAGCGCATTCTGCGCCAGGCCCACCACGAACTGCGTGAACACGATGCCCAGGCCGGTGGCGGTGACCACGCCGATCACGATGCCGGCGCAGGCGCAGGCCATCGCCACCGAAAGCGTGTTCTTCGCCCCCTCCTCGAGCGCTTCGAACACCGAGCGCCACCGGATGCCCAGCCGCGTGGTCCTGCGCAGCAGCGCCACCGGCAGGCAGGCGAGCGCGCCGCATAGCGCCGTGAGCGGCGCGGAATAGCCGAGCATCAACCCGACCAGGATGACGATGATCGGGACGAAGAGATGGCCGCGCTCGATCATCACGCGGCCGAAGCGCGGCAGCTCGGACTTCGGCACGCCGTGCAGGCCCTGGCGCTTGGCCTCGAAGTGCACGGCGGCAAACACGGCCACGTAGTAGAGGATCGCCGGGATCAGCGCCCACAGCGCCACCTGCGCATAGGGCACGGCGAGAAACTCCGCCATCACGAACGCGGCGGCGCCCATCACCGGCGGCATGATCTGGCCTCCGGTCGAGGCGGTCGCCTCCACCGCCGCGGCGAAAGGCGGGCGAAAACCGCTGCGCTTCATGAGGGGAATGGTGAGCGGCCCGTCGACCATCACGTTGGCCACGGCGCTTCCCGACACGGTGCCGAACAGGCTGGACGAGATGACCGACACCTTGCCCGGCCCCCCGGCGGTGTGGCCGGTGAGCGAAAGCGCGAAGTCCATGAACAGCTGCCCGGTGCCGCTGCGCTCCATGAACGCGCCGAACAGCACGAACAGCATCACGTAGGAGGCCGACACGCCGAGCGTCGAGCCGAAAATGCCCTCGGTGGAAAGGTAAACCTGCTCCATCAGGATCGGAAACTTCACGTGCGTGAAGCCCGCCGCGTAGACGAGAAACGCAATCGCCGTGAGCGGCATGGCCCAGCCGAGCACGCGGCGCGTGCCCTCGAGCACCACCAGTAGCGCGACGACTCCCCAGAACTTGTCCCAGAACGTGAGTTCGTCGATGTAGATGATGCGGTTGGTGAAGGCCTCGTAGTTGAAGAAGATGTGCAGCACGATGGCCCAGCCGGCGAGGAGGAGCGCCGCGTCGAGCACGCGCCAGCCGAGCGGGCCGCCGGGACGGAACGGGTAGAGCAGGAACACCAGCGTCAGGGCGAACATCAGGTGGTTGCCGCGGAAGATCATCGCCTCGGGCGGGCCGAAGCCGGCGACGTACATGTGATAGAGCGACATCGCCACCGCGATGACGGTGACCAGCCAGCGGAGCGCCCTGGCCGTGGGCGCGGTGGCCTGCTTCTCTTCGGAAATGACGGGCGCGGTTTCCGACAATGGTCCCCCGGACGCAAAACGGGGCGGCTACGCCGCCCCGCTGCGGTTCAGGCCGGCAATTCCCCTACATCGCCCCCACTTCCCGGTAGAACTTGGCCGCACCCTTGTGGAACGGCACGCCGATGTCGAGCGCCATGTCCTTCGGCGTCATGCCCTCGATCGACTTCACCACCGCCGCCATCCCCGGCACGTTGCCCGCCATGGTCTTGGCCATCTGGTAGACCGTGTTCTCGGGCAGGTCGCAGGCCACCACCAGGTGGGTCGAGTAGCCGATCACGGGCACGTCCCTGTCCTGCTTGGGATAGGTGCCCGCCTTGATGATGAGCTTGTTGTAGCCCGGGTTCATCTTCTTGAGCTGACCTATGACATTGTCATCCACCGGGATCAGCTTCACGTCGCGCGCGCTGGCGAGGTCCATTACCGCCGAGGCCGGCGCGGTGGTGCCGAGCGTGAACACGTTGGCGTGGCCGTCCTTCATCATGCCGACCGACTCGTTGTAGCTGTTGAAATTGACCTTGGCGAGCGACTGGTAGCTCAGGCCGCTCATCTTGAGCACCAGCTCGGTCAGCAGCTCGCCCGTATTCCCCTTGGGCTGCGTGACCAGGGACTTGCCTTTCAGATCGGCGTAGGAGTTGACTTTCGCGTCCGCCAGCGCCACGACCTGGAAGTACTGGGGGTAGAGGTTGGCGAGCTGGCAGACCTTGGTCACCTTCTTCGGATAGGGCGCGCGGCCCTCGATGCCGTCCACCGTGGTGCTGGAGTTGGCGAGCCCGATCTGCGCCTTGCCTTCGTCCACCCCGCGCACGTTCGAGATGCCGGCGCCGGGCGTCTGGGTGATCTGCAGGCCCGGGACATTTTTCTCCCACATGCCCTTCAGCGCGCCGCCGAGCGGGATCCAGGATCCGCCCTGGGGGCCGGTCATGAAGGTGACTTGCTGCGCGGTTGCGGGGGCGGCCACCAGGGCCATGGCCGCCGCGATCAGGGTTTTCTGAAGTTTCATTCCGTCCTCCTCGAAAAGAACCATTTTAGACCACCCGCGTCAGTGCCGGCTTGCCGGCGAAGTGCCGGCGCAGGTTCTCGATCTGCAGGTCGCCCATCGCCTTGCGCGTCTCGACGGTCGCGCTGCCGACGTGGGGAAAGAGCACCGCGTTGTCGAGCGTGAAGAACTCGGGCGGCACGCGCGGCTCGTCGGCGTACACGTCCAGCCCGGCGCCGGCGATCTTCTTCTCCTGCAGGTAGCGCAGCAGCGCCGGCTCGTCCACCACCGAGCCGCGGGCGATGTTCACCAGATACCCCTGTGGGCCCAGGGCGTCGAGGATCTTCGCATTGACCAGCCGGTTGGTCTCCGCGCTGGCCGGCGTCACGATCATCAGCACGTCGCAGTTTTTCGCCAGCGCGACCGGGTCCGGATCGTAGTGGTAGGGCACGTCCTTGCGGTTGCGGTTGTGGTAGCGGATCTTCATGCCGCAGGCGATCGCCCGCTTCGCGATCGCCTCGCCGATGCGGCCCAGGCCGAGGATGCCGAGCGTCTTGCCGCCGAGCGAGGTGGTGAGCGGGTAGGGGCCGCGCGCGGCCCAGTTGCCGCCGCGCAGGTAGACCTCCGACTGCGGGAACTTGCGCACCGTGCTCATCACCAGCGCGAGCGCGGTATCCGCGACGCACTCGTTCAACACGTCGGGCGTGTTGGTGACGATGATCCTGCGGCTCTTGGCGTCGGCGAGGTTGATCGCGTCCACGCCGACGCCGAAGTTCGCGATGATCTCGAGCTTCGGCAGCGCATCCATCACTTTGCCGTCGACCGGCATCGGGCCGAAGGTGGCGAGGCCACGGACCCTGGGCGCGCATTGCTCGAAAAAGGAATTCTTGTCCGCCGCCTCGAACAGGTTGTGCGCGGTGAACTCCGCCTGCAGCGTCGCCATCGTGGCGGCGTGCCCCCTGGCGGTGATGATGATGTCGGGTTTCATGGTCTGTTGAACTTGCCCGCGAGCGCCTCGGCGCCGCGCGCGAGAATGCCGACGTCGGCGCCCACGGCGACGAACAGGGCGCCGCACTCGAGCCAGTGGCGCGCGTCGGCCTCGTTCGGAGTCAGGATGCCCGGCGCCTTGCCGCACTTGCGGATGCGCCGGATGGCGTCGTCGATCAGCGGCTTCACTTTCGGGTTGGCGATCTCGCCGGCATGGCCGAGCGAGGCGTGCAGGTCGGCCGGTCCGATGAACACGCCGTCTATGCCGTCTATTCCACAAATGGCTTCCAGATTGTCGAGCGCCTGCTGCGTCTCGACCTGCACCAGCAGGCAGATCTCCTGGTGCGCTGTGCTGGCGTAGTCCCGGATGCGCCCGAAGCGCGTCGCGCGGGTGGTGCCCGCCACGCCGCGCGCGCCGGCCGGGGGATAGCGCGTGAACGAAACCGCGTTGCGGGCTTCACCCGCCGTGGACACGTACGGCACGAGCAGCGATTGCGCGCCGATGTCGAGCACGCGCTTGATCGTCACCATGTCGTTCCAGGCGACGCGCACCACGGGATGCGAAGGATACGCCGCGGCCGCCTGCAGCTGCGTGAGCAGGTTCTCCAGGTCGCTGGGCGAGTGCTCGGTGTCGAGCAGGATCCAGTCGAAGCCCGCGCCGGCGATCACCTCCACGGTGTAGTTCGACGACAGGCTCGACCACAGGCCGATCTGCGGCTTGCCGCGCGCGAGCGCGCGCTTGAAGGCGTTCTCCGGCAGGTTCATGGCCGATCGAGGGTCTATTCGAATTTGGCGCCCGATTCCTTCACCACCTTTGCCCACTTGCCCTGCTCGGTGCGCAGCCAGTTGCCCAGGCTCTCCGGCGTGTCGGTGCGCACTTCGGTGCCCTGCTTGGCGAAGCGCTCCTTCATGTCCGCCGCGTTGAGGACTTTTCTCAATTCCGCATTCAGCTTCGCCACGGTCTCACGCGGAATGCCCGTCGGCCCGACGATGCCCTGGTAGGAGCCGGTCTCGAAGCCGGTCAGGCCCTGCTCGGCGACGGTGGGCGTGTCGGGGGCGCTCGGCACGCGCTTCGCGCTCGAGATCGCCAGCGCCCTGAGCCTGCCGCCGGTGACGTGCGGCCAGGTGGCGAGCATGCCGTTGAAGAGGACGTGCGCCTGCCCGCCGATCACGCCGGTGATGGCATCGGCCCCGCCCTTGTACGGGATGTAGGTCCAGTCCAGGCCCATGCGCTGCGCGAACTCGATGCCCGCGAGGTGCGGCGCGCCGCCGATGCCCGAGACCGCGAAGTTGACCTTGCCCGGATAGGCCTTCGCCATCGCGATCAGCTCCTTCACGTTCTTCACCTGCACCTCGGGATTCACCGCCAGCACGTGCGGCGAGTACGACACCATCACCACCGGGCTGAAGTCCTTCGACGGGTTGAACGGCAGCTTGGGATAGACGCTCGCGCTGATCACCAGCCCGCCGAGGTCGGTGAGCAGCAGCGTGTAGCCGTCGGGCGCGCTCTTCGCCACGAAATCCGCGCCCACGTTGCCGTTGGCGCCGGGCTTGTTCTCGATGATCGCCGGCTGCCCCCAGGCCGCGGTTAGCCCGGGCCCGATCTGGCGCGCGAGGATGTCGGAGGTGCCGCCGGCGGCGTACGGCACCACGATGCGGATGGGCTTCGCGGGATAGGTCTGGGCGAAGGCGCTGGTAACCGCAAACGCCACAACAAGGGCTGCAATCCTTTTCATCGGTCTCTCCTCAGTGAATTTCCGGATCGGCGACTGGGGCGGTGCCTTCGAGGAAATCGAAATCGCAGCCCTCGTCGGCCTGCTTGACGTGCCGCGCGAAGATCGCGCCGTAGCTGCGTTCGTATTTTCGTGCCGGGGGCTTCCAGGCGCTTTTACGCTTCTCCAGCTCCTGCGCTGGAACATTGAGGTTCAGCACCCGCTTTTCGACATCCAATTCGACCGGATCGCCGTTCCTCACCAGCGCGAGCGGTCCGCCGACGAAGGATTCGGGCGCGACGTGCAGCACGCAGCAGCCGTAGCTCGTGCCGCTCATGCGCGCGTCCGAGATGCGCACCATGTCGCGCACGCCCTGTTTCAGCAGTTTTTTCGGCACCGGCAGCATGCCCCACTCGGGCATTCCCGGGCCGCCGAGCGGCCCGGCGTTGCGCAGCACCAGCACGCTGGAAGCGTCGACCTCGAGGTCGTCGCGGTCGATGCGCGCCGCCATGTCGTTGTAATCGTCGAACACCACCGCCTTGCCGACGTGCTTCGTGATCTTGGTCGCCGCGGCCTTGATCACCGCGCCGTTCGGCGCCAGCGAGCCGCGCACGACCACCAGGCTGCCGGAGGCCTTCAGCGGGTTGGATCTTTTCCGGATCACGTCCTCGTTGTAGATGCGGGCGCCTTGCAGGTTCTCGCCCAGCGTCTTGCCGTTGACAGTCTGGCACTCCAGGCTGAGCAAATCTCCTAACTGGTTCAGCAAGGCCCGCAGGCCGCCGGCGTAGTAGAAATCTTCCATCAAGTACCGGTCGCCCGACGGGCGCACGTTGGCAAGCAGCGGGGTTTTGCTCGAAAACTCGTTGAAGCGCTCGAGCGGCAGCTTCACCCCGGCGCGACCCGCCATGGCGACGAGATGGATGAGCGCGTTGGTCGACCCGCCCATCGCCATGAGGGTCACGATGCCGTTGTCGAAGGATTCCTTCTTCAGGATGTCGCGCGGCTTGAGGTCCTGCCACACCATCTCGACGATGCGCCTGCCGGTCGCGGTCGCCATCTTCGAGTGATTCGAATCGGGCGCGGGAATCGACGAGGCTCCCGGCAGGGCGAGACCCAGAGCTTCGCCGAGCGCCATCATGGTGGCCGCGGTGCCCATGGTCATGCAGGTGCCCGGCGAGCGCGCGATGCCGTCCTCGATCTCCTGCCAGTCGCGCTCGCTGATGTTGCCGGCGCGCAGCTCGGCCCAGTACTTCCAGGTGTCGGAGCCCGACCCGAGCGTGTGCTCGCGCCAGTGGCCCTTCAGCATCGGGCCCGCCGGCAGGTAGATCGCCGGAATGTTCATGCTGGTCGCGCCCATCACCAGCGCGGGCGTGGTCTTGTCGCAGCCCGCCATCAGCACCGCGCCGTCGGCGGGATACGAGCGCAGCAGCTCCTCGCACTCCATGGCGAGGAAGTTGCGGTACATCATCGTGGTCGGCTTCTGCATCGGCTCGGCGAGCGACATCGCCGGCATCTCGACCGGGAACCCGCCCGCCTGCCACACGCCGCGCTTCACCTCCTCGACGCGCTGCTTGAAGTGCGTATGGCAGGGGTTGATGTCCGACCAGGTGTTGATGATCGCGATCACCGGCTTGCCGGCGTAGTCGGCTCGCTCGTAGCCCATCTGCGCGGTGCGCGAGCGGTGGCCGAAGGAGCGCAGATCGTCGACGCCGTACCAGCGGTGAGAGCGCAGCTCCTCGGGTTTTTTTCTCATGCGGGAAGCGCGATTCTAGATCAAGTACACTGCGGCCCGACTGATGGGTTCGGTCTTCAGAAAAGAGAGTCTCAGCAAGGCCATCGAGGCGATCGCCCTTGCCGGCGGCAGCGAGCCGGGCGAGGCGAGGCTGGTCGCCGACAACCTCGTCGCCGCCAACCTCACCGGCCACGACTCGCACGGCATCGGCATGATGCCGCGCTACGTGGAAGCGCTGCTCGAAGGCGGGCTGCACCCGAACCGGCAGGTCGAGGTAAAGCTCGACGCCGGCAGCCTGCTCGCGCTCGACGGCGGCGCGGGCTACGGCCAGTCGATCGGCCAGCAGGCGACGCGCATGGCGGTCGAGCGGGCCCGCCAGCACGGCGTATCGATCACGGCGCTCGGCAACTCGCACCACCTCGGCCGCATCGGGCACTGGGCCGAGATCGCGGTCGCCGCAGGCCTGGTCTCGATCCATTTCGTCAACGTGCAGTCCTTCGCGCGCGTCGCGCCTTTCGGCGGCGCCGACCGGCGCTTCGGCACCAACCCGGTCTGCATCGGGATTCCGCTGCCCGGCGAGCCGCCGTTCCTCCTCGACATGGCGACCAGCGCGGTGGCGCAGGGCAAGCTGCGCGTGGCGCACAACAAGCGCGCGAAGATTCCGCAGGGCTGGCTGATCGACGACCAGGGCAACCCGACCGACGACCCGCGCTGGGGCGTGCTGGCGCCGCTCGGCGCGATGGTGTGCTTCGGCGAGCACAAGGGGTACGGCCTCGCCGTCGCCTGCGAGCTGCTGGGCGGCGCGCTGACCGGCGGCGGCGTGACCGACTACGACAACAAGACCCAGCGGCGCGTGCTGAACGGCATGATCTCGATCCTCATCGATCCTGCGCGCCTGGGAACGCAGCAAGCATTCGGAAAGGATGCGAAGAGCTTCCTGGCGTGGCTGCGTGCGTCCCGCACCGCGCCCGGCCACGACCGGGTTCGCATCGCCGGCGAGCCCGAGCGCGAGACCCGCGCCAGGCGCGAGCGCGAAGGCATCCCGGTCGATGACGAGACCTGGAAGGAAATCCGCGCCGCGGCGGCAAAACTGAAACTGGCCCCCGAGAAAATCGACGCGCTGGCGCGCGGCTAGATTAGCCCCAGGGAGCGCAATTCGCGCTCGCACTGCGCGGCGTTCTCGAATCGCAGGGTGCGGATGCCTAGGGCGGCGGCGGCGTGCAGGTTCTGGTCCACGTCGTCCATGAACAGCGTCTCTCCGGCTTTCAGGCCGTAGGTCCGCAACAGGTGCGAGTAGATGCCGGGCTCGGGCTTGCAGAGCTGCAGCCGGCACGAGATCACGGCGCCCGAGAACACCTCGAAGAAGCGGTGCGCGCGCTCGAGGTGCTCGATCGAGGCGAAGCCCATGTTGGACAGACAGTAGAGTGGATGGCCGCGCGCTTTCAGCCGGTAGAGCAGGTCCACCGTGTCGGGAAAAGGCACGAGCGACGGCGGCACCGCGGCGAGCAGCCTCCCGATCTGCGCGCTGGCAATCCCGGTGCGCTCCGCCGCGCGCCGGATAGCGTCCTCGAGCGCGAGCGTGCCGCGGTCGAGTTCATGCCAGTCGGTGTGCGCAAGCACGTCCGCCTTCACTTTTGACCGAGTGGCGGGGTCGGAAAACACCCCCGCAATAATCGCGTCGGGATCCCAGCGCACCACCACGCCGCCGAGATCGAACACCAGGTTCAAAGCTTCGCCACCCCGAGCTCCCCGGCGAGCGCATTGAGCTCCTGGGCTGTCGCATCGGGGATTTCGATTCCATCCTGTTTGCGCCGCTCGGCGCTCAGCCGCTCGGGATCCCCGGGCGCGAGCGCAGCTTCGGCGCGGATCTCGCCGAGCAAAAGCTCGATCTGCGAAAGAAAGGCCGCGCGATCGGTGAACCGCGCCGGATCGAGCGCCAGCATGAAGTGGCCGAGGTTGCGCGGCTTGCCGAGCTCGCCGTACATCCTGGTGACGTGCCGGCCGAAGGGCACGCCGGCGAGCTGCGCGCACAGGATCTCGATCATCAGCGCGAGGGCGTAGCCCTTGTGGCCGCCGGTCGGCGCGAGGCCCACGACCTGCTGCGCATCGGTGGTCGGCTTGCCCTCCTGGTCGACGCCCTAGTCCGGCGGGATCGGCTTGCCGCCTTGGCGCGCCACCAGCACCTTGCCCCAGGCGACGTGCGTGGTGGACATGTCGACGATCACCGGCTCGCGCGCGCCGGGCGCGCCGAACGCGATCGGGTTCGAGCCGAGGAAGATGCGCTTCATCCCCGGCGGCACCATGATCGAGTCGGTGTGGGTCAGCGCCACGCCGATCATGCCTTCCTGCACCGCCATCTCGACGAACCAGGCGCACGCGCCGCAGTGCGAGCTGTTGCGCGCGACGACCGCGCCCACCCCGCTTTGCTTCGCCAGGGAAATGGCTTCCTTCATGGCGCGCACCGCGACGAGCTGGCCCATGCCGGCGTCGCCTTCGACCACCGCCGCCGAAGGCCCGGTGCGCTGCGCGGTGATGTTGGGCCGCGCCTTGACCGTCCCATTGCGCAGGCGAGTCGCGTAATGTGGGAGCCGCACCACGCCATGGCTGTCGATGCCGCGCAGGTTCGCGGCGACGAGCGTTTCGGCGACCAGGCGCGCACCCGCGGCCTCGAGGCCGAGCTTCTCGAGGCACGCGGCGGTAAATCCGGCGAGCTTCTCGTGAGGAATCACGGTTTGGGCCACGAGCAGATTCTAAGGACGCTTCTGCGTCTTTATCCCATTGTCGGCTTGTAGTTTCGCGCGGCATAAGCTCCTATCATTGGCGCAAAGGGGGATTCGGCGGTGACCAGGCTCGACAAGTTCGACCGCATCTACGAGCTGCATCGCATTTTCCAGGGACGCCGCACGCCGATTTCGCGCCGCGAGCTGATGCAGCGGCTGGACAGGTGCTCCGAGCCGACGTTCTACCGTCTGATCCGGCTCATGAAGGACACGCTCGACGCGCCGATCGAGCACGACGAGGAGGCGGGCGGCTACCGCTACCGCCGCGATTCGGGCGGCGAGCCCTACGAGCTGCCGGGCCTGTGGTTCAACGCAAGCGAGCTCCAGGCGCTTCTCGTCTTCGAGCGGCTCCTGGAGAACCTCGAGCCGGGCCTCCTCGCCGAGCACCTCGCGCCACTTTCCCGGCGCATCAGCGATCTTCTTGAGCACAAGCGTCTGGGCCTGGGAGAGGCGGGGCGCCGCATCCGCGTCCTGGGCATGGCCTCGCGCCCGGCGGGAGAGCGCTTTCGCGTTCTCGCCGGCGCTACGCTGCAGCGGCGCGATGTGCGCATGACCTACCACGGGCGCGGCCGCGACCGGGCGACCGAGCGCGTCGTCTCCCCGCAGCGCCTGGTGCACTACCGCGACAACTGGTTCATGGACGGCTGGTGCCAGTTGAGGAAGGGGCTGCGCACCTTCGCGATCGACCGCGTGCTCGAGGCCGAGGAGCTTGCCGCGTCCGCCCGCGACGTCCCGGAGGCCGAGCTGGATGCGTACTTCACGTCGAGCTACGGTATCTTCTCCGGCCGGGCGACGAAAAGCGCGCTGCTGCGCTTCAGCGCCGAGCGCGCCCGCTGGGTGGCCGACGAGCGCTGGCACCCGAGCCAGGCCGGCCAGTACCTCACCGACGGGCGCTACGAGCTTCGCATCCCCTACCGCGACGAGCGCGAGCTGGTCATGGACATCCTGCGCCACGGGCCGCACGCCGAGGTCGTCTCGCCCCCCGAGCTGCGGGCGGAAGCCGAGCGCCAGTTGCGTACGGCGCTTGCGCACTACGTACTATCGTCATCCGAGAGTGCGCTCGGCCAAGATCGCCGGCCTGAAGGACGCAACCGATGACGGAATCGCTGACCTCGCAAGGGCGACACCGAAGCGCGACTGATCCCGACCTCATCCGGCGAAGGCCCAGTCGCATGAGCTTGCCGAATCGGCAGCCCGTGTACGCCTCGCGTCAGGACGGGCCCTCAGCTATCGGCCAGCTTCTTCAGCAGATTCCGCTCTTTCTGCATGATGCGTTCCGCGACTTCCATTTGCTTCGGATCGAAGGCCGTGAGCTTGATGCCGTCCGGAAGATCGGTCGCATGGAGCACATCACCCTCGCCGGCCCGCAGCCTCGCGAGCATTTCTTTGGGCAGGATGATTCCGGCAGCATCGCCCACGGTTGTGATCTTGATCTTCATGGCGATGCCTCCGCCGCGGATTATAACGTCCGTTATAAACCGCGCTATCGCCATTCGAGAGCGCGCTTTGCGATCGTTCAAGGCTTGAATGGGAAGAGCGATGGCTGAGGGCACCCTCACCGATCCCTTCGCAAAGCGGATCACCCAGGCGTCGCTCGCGCGGCTCGCGGGCGAGCGTTCGTTCGCGCGCGGCCTCGCGTACTTCCAGAGCGGCGCGGTGCTCGATCTCGTTCAGACGCGCGATGCGCTCAAGGCGCGCGTGCAGGGCAACGAGGAATACCATGTCGTGCTGCGGCCCGAAGCGCGCGCGCTCGGCTGGTCGTGCACCTGCCCGCTGGGCGAAGACGGAGAGTTCTGCAAGCACGCGGTGGCCACCGGCCTCGCGTGGCTCGAGCGGCGCAACGGGGGCGAAGGCCCATCCTCTGCCGCGGGCGGCGACGAGCTTGCCCGGGCGCGTTCGTATCTCGCGTCGCAAAGCAAGGAGGCTCTGATCGAGCTGGTGCTCGAGCAGGCGGGCGAGGATCCCGAGCTGCGAGCGAGGCTGCAGGCGGCGGCGCTGCGGCGCGACCCGCCTTCGGACCTGAAGGCGCTCAAGGGAGCCGTACGGCAGGCGCTCGCCGTTCCCAGCGGCTTCGTCGATTACCGCGGGATGCGCGCCTTCATCACGCGCGCCGAATCGGCGGCCGACTTGCTCCGGGACCTCGTCGAGTCCGGGCGCGCCGCCGAAGCCGCAACGCTGGCGGATTACGCCATGCGCCGCGGCATTGCCGCCTATACCAGGACCGACGACTCGGGCGGCGGCTTCGGCGACACGCTGCGCAGAATTGCCGCGCTGCACCTGCAAGCCTGCGCGAGCGCTAGGCCGGAGGGTGAAATGCTCGGCGCGGCGCTGTTCGAGCTGCAAATGCTCGATGACTGGGGCTTCTTCAACTTCGAGGACTACGCGCCCCTCCTTGGCGAAAAGGGCATCGCCCGCTACCGCGCGCTCGCCGAAAAAGCGTGGAGCAACGTACCCGTGCGCGAGCCTGGCGCGCCGCGCGAGCCGGTTGCCGGGCACTACCTCATCACCCGAATCATGGAAACGCTCGCGCGCCACGAAGGGGACACCGACGCCCTGGTCGCAGTCAAGAGCCGCGACCTTTCGCACCCGCACGCTTTCCTCGAGATCGCGCAGATCCTCGCCGACGCCAGGCGCCACGACGAGGCCCTCGCCTGGGCCGAGCGCGGGCATGCGGCGTTCCCGAACGATCTCGACCCGCGCCTCGTCGACTTCATCGTCCAGGCCTACCACCGCGCGAAGCGCCACGACGACGCAGCCGCGCTCGCGTGGCAATACTTCAGCCGCCATCCGGACCTCACGTCGTACCAGCATCTCGAAAAGAGCGCCGGCCGCGCCAACGCGTGGCAGGCCTGGCGCGAAAAAGCCCTCGCTCACGTGCGCGCAGGGCAGAAGAGCAAAGATCGAGAGCCCGACCACCGGCACTGGGCCCACGGCGGCCACTCCCTGCTGGTCGAGATCTTCCAGCACGAAGGCGACAGTGGCGCCGCGCTCGCGGAGGCCCGCGCGGGCGGCTGCACTGCGGACCTCTGGATGAAGCTCGCCAAGGCGCGCGAAAAGGCCCACCCGCAGGACGCGATCGCAATCTACCAGCAGCGCATCGACCCGATCGTCAATCTCGCGCACAACCAAGCCTACGACGACGCCGCGGAGCTCGCCGGGACGATCAAGGCGCTGATGAATCGCACCGGTCAGGCAGAGCAGTTCGGCGAGTGGATGGCTGAGGTGCGAGCGAAGCACAAGGCGAAGCGGAATTTCACGAAGCGCATCGAGGCGATTCGATAGTGCCGCATTTTCAGGTTTCGGAGGACTTGGATTTCGACCGCTGCTTCAAAGCGCTGACCGGACACTCCTGTTTTCCGTGGCAACGGTCTCTTTATGCAGACTACTTCTTGAAACAGCAGTTTCCGAAAAGCTGCGATATCCCAACGGGGCTCGGTAAGACCGCGACGATGGCGGTCTGGCTTCTCGCGCTTGCCCTTCATGTACGGGCCGGATCGATGCGAGAGTTCCCGCGCCGGTTGGTCTATGTAGTCAATCGAAGGACCGTTGTTGACCAAGCCACGCGTGAAGTCGAACAGATGCGAGATGCGATTGTCTCCTCGCCTGAGCTTCGTGAAGTGGCTGATGCCCTTCGCTCACTAGCAGCTCACTCCACCGATGTCCCACTGGCGATCAGCACCCTTCGAGGGCAGTTCGCTGACAACGCCGAGTGGCGAAACGATCCAGCTCGGCCTGCAGTCATCGTCGGCACGGTAGACATGATCGGCAGCCGATTGCTTTTCTCTGGCTACGGCCGCGGATTCAAGTCCCGCCCTCTTCACGCCGGGTTCCTTGGTCAGGACACATTGCTGATACACGACGAAGCCCACTTAGAACCGGCGTTTCAGGAACTCGTCACTGCCATTGAGGCGGAGCAACGGAGCCGGAAAGAGTTTCGGCGATTCCAACTAATGGCGCTGACTGCCACATCGCGGGGGAATGACGGGCAGTTCGGACTTTCCGATGCTGACAGGCGCCATGACATCGTACGTAAGCGAATCTACGCGAGGAAAGGAATCGCGTTCCACCGCGCGGACGATGAGAGGGACACCGCGAATCAGGTTGCCAATCTCGCGCTCAAACACAAGGACAGTGGACAAGCGGTCCTCGTCTTTCTTCGCAAGGTGGAAGACGTCGAGAAGGTCGCAGGGAAGCTCGGGCAGGGGCGCGTTCAGACCCTTACCGGCACCATGCGTGGGCTCGAGCGCGACAAGCTGGCAAAGGAAGACCCTGTCTTCGCGCGCTTTGCGCCCAGGCCGGAGGTCGCACCCAAGCCAGGCACCGTCTTCCTTGTCTGCACCTCCGCTGGCGAAGTTGGGATCGACATTTCTGCCGATCAGCTGGTCTGCGATCTAACGCCGTTCGACAGCATGGCTCAGCGTTTCGGTCGGGTGAATCGATTCGGAAACGGTGATGCACAAATCGAAGTTGTGTCGTCCGCGCGTACCGAAGCGCCCGACAATGCGAAATTCGCAAAGAAGGCAAAGGGACCGTCACCGTTCGACCATGCATGTGAGCGTACCCTCTTGCTGTTGCACCAGCTTCCGAGGCGTGAAGATCAGCGGTACGACGCCAGCCCGGCGGCGTTGGGCGACTTGCCCGTAGCCGATCGACAGGCGGCTTTCACGCCAGCGCCAATCATCCTTCCCGTCAGCGACATCCTATTCGACGCCTGGGTCCTGACATCCGTGCGCCAGCCGTTGCCCGGACGTCCGCCGGTAGCTGATTGGTTGCACGGAGTCGCGGAGTGGGAACCACCCGAAACGCTTGTCGCATGGCGCGAAGAGGTTGGAGTCCTGTCCGACGAGCTGCTCGAAATTTACAAACCCGAAGATTTGCTCGAGGACTACCCGCTTAAGCCGCACGAATTGGTCCGAGACAGCAGCAGCCGCGTGTTCGGCCAGTTGAAGAAACTCGCAGAAATCCACCCGCATCAGCGGATCTGGTTGGTTGGAGACGGCGATTTAGTGATCGTGAAACAGGTCGGTGAACTGGCACGTAATGACGAAGCCGTACTGAACGGTCGCACGATTCTCCTGCCAGCCGAGATCGGGGGCCTGTCAGAAGGCGGGCTGCTCAGCGGTGGCGCCGAGTACGACGAGCACCGCCAGTACGACGTCGCTGACCGTTGGTTGGATGAGGACGGGGGCGCGCGACGGCTTCGCGTTTGGGATGACGACGCGGCGCCTGATGGCATGCGGCTCGTGACAACGATAGACACTCGACCGGATGCTGAGGAGGAGCAGGAGGAAGACGAGCAATCTGTCACTCGCCGCTTCTGGCGGTGGTACGTCCGTCCTCGGTCAGCGGACGACGATGGGTCGCGAAGCGCCAGGAAGGCGCAAGAGCTTGCACCGCATCTTCAAACGGCGGAGCGCTTCGCGACGGCGCTCGCCGCGAAACTCGTCAGCGAACAGGACGAAGCCCGAGCGGTGAAGCTCGCGGCCAACTGGCACGACCTCGGCAAGCGTCGCTCGATTTGGCAGCGATCTATTGGCAATCGCGACCCACATCTCGTGCTGGCAAAGTCCGGAGCCAATGCTCGCCTGATCGAAATCACAAACTACCGTCACGAGTTCGGATCGCTCATAGACGTTTCGGACGATCCCGAGTTTCGTCAACTCACACCAGAGATGCAGGATCTCGTCCTGCACTTGATCGCCGCTCATCACGGCCGGGCGCGGCCCCACTTTCCTGCCGATGAAGCCTTCGACCCCGAGCGCCCGGAAGAGAGCGCTACAGAGATCGCCAGGGAGGTACCGCGTCGATTCGCCAGACTCCAACGCAAGTACGGGCGCTGGGGGTTGGCGTACCTCGAGTCGTTGGTTCGCGCGGCCGACGCACTTGCATCGCAGAACTATGATCCGGAATCAAAACCCGTGGAATCTTCCGCTCTCTCGTTCCAAGAGCCAGTGCGGTGAGCCATATATCCGATTCCGCGATTCACGTCCGGGTGGACCCGAATAACCCGGGCCAATTCTTCGCTTGTTGTGGCCTGCTGGAACTGGCCGACCGTCTGTGGCCGTCGGTAGAAGGGTGGTTTGACCGTGATTTGTTCTGGCTCAGGACGGGAAGTTCGGAAGCGTCGTTATCTAAACTCCTGGCAGCAGCGCACGATATCCGACTTTCGAAAACGGAGTCTGCTCAAGAAAGTGAAGAAGACAGCGAGTCAGAGGTGGAAGTGGCGGCTCTCGTTATCGTCTCCCCTGTCTCGCTTCGCCTGGACTGGTGGAACGACAAGTCTTTGAAGACGTGGGCGGGATCCATGGATGCGCACAAGATCTTTCTGGCCATGTGCAATTCCATAGATTCGCAACATGAAGACCCATTCAATCAACAACAGGTCGTACGTGATTCGGCGGCGCTGGTGCCGGCTGGGACGCGAAGCAAACGAGCAGGAAAGCCCAAAAAACGGGAACCGTTTTATTTTGATGGTCGCCGAGGTGCCAGCGCGTTACCAATCGATGTCGGGTTTTCGGCGGATTCTCTAAAGCTAGACACCCGTGCTTTCCCTGTGGTGGAGGCAATGTCTCTTATTGGCCTCCAGAGATGTCGTCCAAGGCGGACTGATGCACGACGCGTATTTGAGTACTGCACATGGCTCGCCCCCTTGGGTACCGCGGTTGTTGCCGCAGCAGTCAGCGGCCTGGTCGGCGAAGGTCGTCGCTACCGATTCGAGAACGCATTTCGTACGGATCAAAGGAAGCATAAAGCATTCAATCCGGCCACCTCTGTTACAAGGAGCTGACAATGAGCGATCTGTTGAAAAAGCACGATAGTTGGCTGGATGACGCGGGACCCGCTGCACTTGTGATCCGCGAGCACCTGATGCCCGTCGAAGGTCCCGATGGCGTACTGTTCCCCGCCACTTTTGCCGCCAGCGAAGACAAGACATTTAAGGGCGGCTACAACATCGACGAGTTCCCTGATGGTAAGAATATTTGTCTAATTGACAGTGTCGGATCGCAAGCGAATCGGATCGAGCCTCTGTTCGCTAAGGACGGATACGCGAGTCTCGTGCCGCAGATCGTCGTAAAGGCTGGCGACAAGCGAGTGAACCTTCTCGAAGCAGGTCACCGTGCCGGAGATGCCATTGTGCGATGCTCGTCCCTACAGGACGAACTGCAGAAGGCGTTCAAGGCGGTGCAGAACGGCGATGCTGAGCCTCTGGCAAGGATCGCTCCCACGTCGCTTGTGTTCGGGGCCTGGGATTCGCGAGATACGCAGGCCAAGCTTCCTCGGCTGATCGCCTCAACGATTCGTGCGTTCGACGTCCGCAAGCTGACGCGATCGGCTCAGTACGTGCCCGCAACTGAATACGTTGAACACGCGTTACTCGACGACCCAACCGACGAGAAAACAAGAAAGGCATACGCTGAACGGGGATTCGTGCACGTCCCGGCCTCCGGTTCCCACGGCGGCGTAATCGCTATGGGCGGCATCCGCCGCGACGCGACACTCCACCTCGCAGCGCTGCGCCTGCTCACCGCAGGCAAGGAGAGGACTCTTGCGCTGCAGCGCTACGTTCTCGGACTTGCATTGACCGCATTCACCCATTCGCCGTCCGGCTATTTCCGGCAGGGATGTAATCTCGTGCTCGATCCGAACAAGAAACGCGAGTTCAAGCTGGTCTACGGTGACGGCAAGCGCGAGGACGTAACGCTGATGCATTCCGAGGCTCTTGATTATGCCAAGGCCGCTGCCAAGGCGTTTGGAATCGACCCCGGGCGCGAAGGCGCCCGCCAAGGCAAGGCAGATCGTGAAGTGCCCTTTGACAAGGATTTGGCAAAGAAAGACATCGCGGGTGATGGGAGCGCTGGCGCAAAGGTGACTAGGACCAGCGCCAAAAAGGTCAGGTAGCCGGAAGACGCGATGCCTTCGCGGTTCTGCGTTTCGATTCGTTTTCTCGACCCCGCGTTTCACGGTCGGAGAGACGGCGGGGAGCCAGAGTGGCCGCCGTCGCCACTGCGCGTATTCCAAGCGTTAGTCGCCGCTGCTGCTGCGCGCCTGCGCGCGGCGGCTTTCCTTCCTCGCACCGGGTCAGCGTTTATGTGGCTCGAACAACAACCAGCACCGACCATCGTCGCCTCGACCAGCGTGGCTGCGTCGGGCTATCGATTGTCGGTGCCCAACAACGCGATGGACATCGTGGCCAAGGCATGGGCCCGGGGCAACTATTCCAGTTCCGGCGACGCTAATCCCGCCGTGCATCGCACGATGAAGGCTGTTCGTCCTACGCTTCTGATCGGTGACGATGCCGTGCATTACCTTTGGCCACTGGCGGATCCGCTCGCCGATGAGGTCCGTGCCCACATCGGGACGATTTCCGATGTTGCGCGCAGCGTCGTTGCCCTCGGCTGGGGCATCGATATGGCCGTTGGGCACGCGGCGGTCATGTCAAACCAGCAGGCCGATAACCTGCCAGGCGAGCGATGGCTGCCGAGTGCCAACGCGACAGGCGATGGCCTACGTGTACCTGTGCAAGGTACCCTTAGCGCTTTGATCCATCGGCATGAGCGGTTTCTCAGCCGTCTGAGCGCTAACGAGCTTACCGCACCGCCGCCGCTGACCCGGTACGCAACCGTCGTGTATCGTCGCGATGTCCAACTGCCAGTCCGGCCCATGGCCGCCTTTTCGCTGTTGAAGCTCGACGCGAGCGGATTCCGAGCGTTCGATGCGTCGCGCCGGGCCCTCACCGTCACGGGGATGGTGCGCCACGCAGCCAAAATTGCAGCTACGGTTGCTCGTAGGTCCGACGGCTGGATCAATACCTTCATTCTCGGCCATGGCGAATCCGGGGACGACAAGGAGCATGTCACGGTCGGGCCGCAACGTTTCGCCTACTTCCCATTGCCGAGCGTTGAGGCCAGGAGCGAAGGAAGAGGTCGCGTGATCGGCAGTGTCCGCCGAGTAATCCTCTTCTCATTCGCCGATGGCTGCGAAGCCGAAATGGCCTGGGCGCGTCGCGCGCTCTCCGGCCTAGAACTTGTCGACGAGGACAAAAAACAACCCGTTGCCCTTCTGTCACTGATATCCAGCCATGACCCGGTAGTCCGACACTACACTCAAGAAGCCGCCTCCTGGGCAACTGTCACTCCCGTGGTGCTGCCTGGTTACGACGACCCAGCACATTTTCGGCGTCGCCTGAAGCGTGGCCTTGCTGCGGAAGACCAGAAGCAGTTGCTTAATCGCCTCAGCGATCGCATTGATGGACTGCTACGGAAAGCCATCATCCAAGCGGGCTTCACGAGAACGTTGGCCGAAAATGCTGAGCTGGAATGGCGCAGGGCGGGATTCTGGCCGGGAACCGATCTCGCGAGCGCATACGGTGTTCCGGCTCACCTGAAGCGCTTCCCGCGCTTCCACGTCAGACTTCATTGGCGCGATGCCCATGGAAGGTCATTGCAGATTCCAGGTCCTATCTGCTTCGGTGGTGGCCGCTTTTATGGCCTGGGCCTCTTCGCCGCAACGTAAGCGTGCATCGACGTGGTAAGTTCGCCGAAAGAGGTCAAACGGTCGTGTTCCAATGAAGCTAGGAAGCTTCGATTCGCTCGTTCGTGCGCTGGACGACGCGAGCGTGCGCTACCTCGTGGCCGGCGGCCTGGCGGTGAATGCGCACGGATATTTGCGGTTTACGAAGGATGTGGACCTGGTGTTGCAGCTCACTCCTGAGAACATCCAAGCGGCGTTCACTGCTCTCGAAGGGATCGGCTATCGGCCGCTCGTTCCCGTTACCGCGGGGGAGTTTGCCGACCCGGCGAAGCGCAATGAGTGGATCCGGGACAAGGGAATGACCGTGCTGAACTTCTGGTGCGACCGCCACCGGGAGACGCCCATCGACGTGTTCGTAACCGAGCCTTTCGCCTTCGACGAGGAATATGCCCGGGCGCTGGTAAAGCCGCTCGCCTCCATTGCGGTGCGTTTCGATGCCGTGCCTGATCCGGATGAAGGAGCTTGCCGGGCGGCCGCAGGATAAGATCGACATCGAGTACCTGCGAAAGCTCGCCGATGTCTCGAAGTGACAAGGAAGCGATCGACTGGAGCCTGACCACTTGGGAGGGCGCCGAGCGCGAGCAGTTGCGGCGCTGGGCCAGGCTCACGCTCGAGGAGATCGTGCGCGCGCAGGAAGAGATGCAGAAGGTCACCGAAAGTCTCGCGGCGTCAAGAGCACGGGGCGGCGGCCGGAATACGTGACGTGCAGACCGGAGCCGGCCTGAAGCACGCCCGGCCAACCGAAGGTGCGTACGGTTTGGATCGAGGAGCCCGGAAGTCGCGGCCCCCGGCTGATTACGGCGCATCCGGTGTAAAGGACGAACATGGAACCGATCAGAGAGCACGACCGCGTTGTGCTGACGACCGACTTGCCCGGCGACAAGCTCGCTGCGGGGGACGTGGGCACCGTGGTGCATGTGCATCGCGCCGGCAAGGCGTTCGAAGTCGAGTTTGTTGCGCTGGACGGTGAAACCGTCGCGGTGGTGACGCTCGAGCGCGCCCAGGTCCGGCCTGTCGAGCGCCGCGAGATCACGCACGCACGCCGCGTGGCGTAGGCAGATCGGGGGACGTGGGCACGGTGGCGGAGCGCCACATCGTGCGAGCAGCGCGCACTCACGCAGCAGGCAATCGACGGCCTGCGGCTCGTCGCCATCGGCGTTCGGTGACGGATGGCCAAACCAAAGCGCTCCGCATCGAACTGCGCCCGCCACCGACTGCGGCAGGGGCGAGGCGATCGAAGACCGGCTGAGTACGGCTATGGGCTACGAGTTCTGACGGACGCGTCTCTTCGCATGAGATGCTCCGGGTCTCCTCCGAAGCAGAGGGTGCTATCGCCTCCAGGATCAGGGCGCTGCCGTGCTAGACTCGCTCATCTGGTTAACTAGGTGTGCGCATGGACAAGCTCAGCGTTTTCGAAGCCAAGGCGCGCTTCTCCGAGGTCGTGAGCAGGGCGGAGCAGGGAAAGCAGACGGTGATCACCAAGCGCGGGATGGCCGTTGCACGCGTCGTGCCGGAAAAGAAAAGGCGAGCGGAGCGATGGGATCGCTCGGAGGCGATCGAGCGGATCGCCGAGTTCAGCCGGACCTGCCGCCTCCCCAGGCAGGTCGATCTCGGGAAGCTGATCGAAGAGGGCAGGCTGTAGTGCCGCTGATCGTGGATGCGAGCGTCGCCGTCGCCTGGTTCGTGCGCAATCAGGCGAGCGCCTACACGGATCGAATCAGGCGGCAGGCGCGCAGGGAGCGGCTGCACGTACCCGCCGTCTGGCCGCTGGAATTTGCCAATGCACTCTGGCAGCTTCAGCGCCGCAAGCTCCTGTCGGGGCGGCAAGTCGACACGATCGTCGAGCTCGCCGAACCTCTGGATGTCGTCGTGCACGGCGAATCGCCGCCGCCGCGCCGGCTGCTGGAGGTTGCAAGGGAGCACGATCTGAGTGCTTACGACGCTTCGTATCTCGATCTGGCGCTCAGGCTTCGTCATCCGGTGGCCTGCCGGGACGGCTCGCTGAAAGAGGCGCTTCGCGCAGCCGGTGCAAAGATGGCTTAGAGCGGGCGCCCGATCCAGCCGCTCGCTCTGCCGATGACGGATCCAAATCAGCCAGCGCGCCCCCCGCTGATCGTCCGCCAGGATCGCGTAAGCCAAGCGCTTCGGGATTCCCGCCGGACACCACGATAAGAGTCGCGCGGCGCCTTTCCCCGAGTAACCTCCCGCCGCGTTTCCGCGGTCAACGCCGGCCGGCGTATCCTCCCTGCGAGATCACCGCCGAGGAGGGCGCGCCGTGCCGGACGAGCAGGTCCAGCAGCAGTCCGAGCTTCCGCTTCCGTTTCCCGAGCTCGCGGGGGACATGCCGCTGCTGCCGGCGCGCATGCTGAACGAGTTCCAATACTGCCCGCGCCTCGCCTACCTCGAATGGGTGCAGGGCGAGTGGGCGGAGTCGGCGGATACGATCGAGGGGCGGGGCGTGCACCGGCGCGTCGACCGGCCCTCGGGCGAGCTGCCGCCGCCGGGGGAGATCGACTCCGAGACGCGCATCCATGCGCGGTCGATCACGCTTTCGAGCAACCGCCTTGGGCTCATCGCGAAAATGGATCTCATCGAGGCCGACGACGGCGCCGTCGTTCCCGTGGACTACAAGCGCGGCAAGCGCCCGCACGTGCCGAAGGGCGCGTACGACCCGGAGCGCGTGCAACTCTGCGCGCAGGGGATGATTCTCGAGGAACACGGCTACCGCTGCGGGGAAGGCGTGCTCTATTTCGCCGCGAGCAAGGAGCGCGTGACGGTGCCTTTCGACGCCGAGCTGCGTGCGCTCACGCAAGCTGCGGTCGACGGCCTGCGGCTCGTCGCCGTCGGCGGGCAGATTCCGCCGCCGCTCGTTGACAGCCCCAAGTGCCCGCGCTGCTCGCTCGTCGGCATCTGCCTGCCCGATGAGGTGAACTACTTCGCGCGCGAGCAGCAGCCGCCGCGGCCGCTCGCGGTGCGCAGGGACGACGCGCTGCCGGTGTACGTCCAGTCGCAGCGCGCGAAGGTGTCGAAGAGCGGCGAGACGCTCGAGATCTCCGTCGAGGACCAGAAGGTGCAGTCCGCGCGGCTGGGCGAGGTGTCGCAGCTCGCGCTCTGGGGCAACGTGTATCTCACCACGCCGGCGCTGCACGAGCTGATGGCGCGCGAGATCACCGTCACCTGGCACAGCCACGGCGGCTGGTTCATGGGCCATACCATGGGAACCGGCCACAAGAACGTCGAGGTCCGCACCGCGCAGTACCGCGCAAGCTTCGACCAGGCGCATTGCCTGCGCCTCGCGAAGGGTTTCGTGGTGGCGAAGATCCAGAACGCGCGCACGCTGCTCAGGCGCAACTGGAAGGCGGGCGAGGTGCCCGAGGCGCTGCTCGACGCGTTCAGACAGGACATCGATCTTGCGCGGCGCGCGAAGGCGCTGCCGGAGCTTCTGGGTGCGGAAGGCAATGCCGCCGCGCGCTACTTCCGCGAGTTCCGCAACATGCTCTCGCGCCCCGAAGGCGCGGACGAGTTGCCCTTCGACTTCCAGCGCAGGAACCGCAGGCCGCCGGTCGATCCGGTGAACGCGCTGCTGTCCTTCGCTTACGCGCTTCTTGTGCGCACTTGGACCGTGACGCTCTCCGCTGTGGGCTTCGATGCCTACCGCGGCTTCTATCACCAGCCGCGTTACGGACGGCCGGCGCTCGCGCTGGACCTCATGGAGCCCTTCCGGCCGCTCGTCGCGGAGTCCACCGTGATCCAGGCTATCAACAACGGCGAGGTGAAGCCGAGCGACTTCATCTCGGCTGCGGGCAGCGTTGCGCTCGATGCGGACGGGCGCAAGCGCTTCATCGCGTCCTTCGAGCGGCGCCTCGGACAGGAAGTCACGCATCCGCAGTTCGGCTACCGCGTGAGCTATCGGCGGCTGCTCGAGCTGCAAGCGAGGCTGCTCGCCCGGCACCTGCTGGGCGAGTTCGAGGACTACCCCAACTTTGTGACCCGATGAGAGACGACGAGCACCTGTACGTGGTGACCTACGACATCAGCGATCCGAAGCGCTGGCGCGCGGTGTTCAAGCTGATGCACGGCTACGGCGAGTGGCTGCAGCTCTCCGTGTTCCAGTGCCGGCTCACGCGCCCTCGCCACGCCGAGCTGGTCGCCACTCTCGATGAGCTCATCCACCACAAGGAGGACCACGTGATCCTGGTGGATCTCGGGACTGCCGAGAACGTCGAGCCGCGGGTGGTAAGCTTGGGCAAGGCAGGGTTTGCACCGATCGAACGCGAGCCGGTCATCGTCTAAACGTCGCCGCGGCGGCGCGAGCACTGCGGTGCAGAGGACTGGCGCATTGAGCGCTCGCAACGTGCAGTTCTTTAACAATTCAAGCAAAAATCGGATCCGGCGCCGCCGCTCCGCGCGGCGCCGGAACATTTCCGGCAAAATGGCGTCAGCACTCGCAGAACTCCCTTGGAAGCCGCGCCCGGCGCGGCGTTCCGAGGGACCTGTTTTCCGCGGTTAGAAGCCGCGGCCTCATTGAAGCGTGCGCCATGCAGACCTGTTCTCGCCCCGGTTCGCGTGTTTTCCGCGGTTAGAAGCCGCGGCCTCATTGAAGCAGCCTCGAGCTTCGGCGGTACACCACGTCGATACCGTGTTTTCCGCGGTTAGAAGCCGCGGCCTCATTGAAGCCATACGCGAGAATTTCGCAGAGGAAATAAAAGAGTGAGTTTTCCGCGGTTAGAAGCCGCGGCCTCATTGAAGCTATGCGAGGACGACATCCAGCACGGCGTCGAAAGCGTTTTCCGCGGTTAGAAGCCGCGGCCTCATTGAAGCTCGACCGCGCGTCTCTCAACGGCACCCATCGCGTTGTTTTCCGCGGTTAGAAGCCGCGGCCTCATTGAAGCTCCTTGGACGCCGCCGCGTTGATGGCGCGAACGATGCGTTTTCCGCGGTTAGAAGCCGCGGCCTCATTGAAGCGCCGCGCCGGCCACGTAGGCGCCCTCGTTCGGCGGTTTTCCGCGGTTAGAAGCCGCGGCCTCATTGAAGCGGCTGCTGGAAGAACGGCCACGACCACGCTTTCGCCGGTTTTCCGCGGTTAGAAGCCGCGGCCTCATTGAAGCATGGCGTGCTGGCGGCGGCGAGCGTGCTGCGCGAGGTTTTCCGCGGTTAGAAGCCGCGGCCTCATTGAAGCCTGCTGCTGCTACTGCTCGTGCTACTGCTGTTGCTGTGTTTTCCGCGGTTAGAAGCCGCGGCCTCATTGAAGCCTATTTCTCTACCACGCTGTTACGTGAAGGAACATGAGTTTTCCGCGGTTAGAAGCCGCGGCCTCATTGAAGCTATATTTTTTATTCTCGGCATTACCGTATCTCTTGGTTTTCCGCGGTTAGAAGCCGCGGCCTCATTGAAGCGACTACTTCGACTGTGTCTCAAGCACTCCCTATCGAGGTTTTCCGCGGTTAGAAGCCGCGGCCTCATTGAAGCATCATGGACGCCACCAAGCGAGTGCACCGTTATGGCGGTTTTCCGCGGTTAGAAGCCGCGGCCTCATTGAAGCAGACAAGCTTGGAGTCGCCATCGCCACGAGTGGGCCGTTTTCCGCGGTTAGAAGCCGCGGCCTCATTGAAGCTTCAAGGGGCGCTGATGGTGCTCGCCCCCCAGCAGGTTTTCCGCGGTTAGAAGCCGCGGCCTCATTGAAGCGTACTTACTGGAGAGATGAAAATAAACATCCTAGGTGTTTTCCGCGGTTAGAAGCCGCGGCCTCATTGAAGCGCGTCAAGACTCGATACGTTGTACCCGGTTTTATCCGTTTTCCGCGGTTAGAAGCCGCGGCCTCATTGAAGCGTGACGTGAGGGGGCAGCCATGGGATTGAAGGCCAGGTTTTCCGCGGTTAGAAGCCGCGGCCTCATTGAAGCGATTCTGTGGGACGCCCACAGTCCGAGCGCGGCGCCGGTTTTCCGCGGTTAGAAGCCGCGGCCTCATTGAAGCCACTTCAGCGGCTGCTCGAGCAGCTCGTCCACCTCGGTTTTCCGCGGTTAGAAGCCGCGGCCTCATTGAAGCTGTATATCCAGCAAATTCTCCATCGCAGTGAAGTCGTTTTCCGCGGTTAGAAGCCGCGGCCTCATTGAAGCTTCAGGTTCGCCGCGTTGAAGCCGCCGGCGGTGAGCGTTTTCCGCGGTTAGAAGCCGCGGCCTCATTGAAGCCAAGAAAAGAAAAAAGTGACGAGTTAAAGACTGGCAGTTTTCCGCGGTTAGAAGCCGCGGCCTCATTGAAGCATCTTCTCGAGCGCTTCGTAGCCCTCGGCCTCCTCGGTTTTCCGCGGTTAGAAGCCGCGGCCTCATTGAAGCTGATGGACATCGGCGCACTCGACCGCAAGATCACGGTTTTCCGCGGTTAGAAGCCGCGGCCTCATTGAAGCGACGAGGCGGCGGCTGACCGCGCGGTCGAGTTCTTGTTTTCCGCGGTTAGAAGCCGCGGCCTCATTGAAGCTTCCAGCTCCCGCCCTCGATCACCCGCAGCGTCGAGGGTTTTCCGCGGTTAGAAGCCGCGGCCTCATTGAAGCTACGGTACGTCGGTCGGACAGGACGTGCGCGAGCCGGTTTTCCGCGGTTAGAAGCCGCGGCCTCATTGAAGCATCGAAGCCGCGAAGCGCTTGGGCGTGGACGAAAGGTTTTCCGCGGTTAGAAGCCGCGGCCTCATTGAAGCAACATTTAACCCGCCTTCAGGCGTTACAAAAAAATGTTTTCCGCGGTTAGAAGCCGCGGCCTCATTGAAGCGTCGATTGGGGGGCGAGCGCCTACGACGAGATCCAGGGGTTTTCCGCGGTTAGAAGCCGCGGCCTCATTGAAGCCTGCACCGTGAGTGTGTGCAGCTAGTTGGGCCGTTGTGTTTTCCGCGGTTAGAAGCCGCGGCCTCATTGAAGCATAGTCCCTAATACCGAATAAAATCGAAAGGACCGGTTTTCCGCGGTTAGAAGCCGCGGCCTCATTGAAGCCTTCGCACGCTCCATGTCCCATTCGATCTTGAGCGAGGTTTTCCGCGGTTAGAAGCCGCGGCCTCATTGAAGCTTCGATGTAAAGGAGGCGTTTCGGGCTTTACAAAGTTTTCCGCGGTTAGAAGCCGCGGCCTCATTGAAGCGGGTAATAGCCGTTGCTTCAAAGCCTCGGCGCTCCTCGTTTTCCGCGGTTAGAAGCCGCGGCCTCATTGAAGCCCCTGCACCGCCGTTCCGTAGCGCTGTAGCACATCCGTTTTCCGCGGTTAGAAGCCGCGGCCTCATTGAAGCTCTCCTGCACATCAAGCACACGCTCCCAACGCACTGTTTTCCGCGGTTAGAAGCCGCGGCCTCATTGAAGCCTGTACGCAGCGCTCTTCGATCCAGGCGCCCAGCACGTTTTCCGCGGTTAGAAGCCGCGGCCTCATTGAAGCCCGCCGAATCGTCCGTGCAGTCCGCCATCGCCCGCGCCGTTTTCCGCGGTTAGAAGCCGCGGCCTCATTGAAGCCGGGACCAATGCGTTCGACCACTCGAATGGCCGACAGTTTTCCGCGGTTAGAAGCCGCGGCCTCATTGAAGCATCTGGGACGTCACGCTCAAGAACGCGACCAAGGAGTTTTCCGCGGTTAGAAGCCGCGGCCTCATTGAAGCATGGAGAAGTTGTTGCGGCGCCCTCTGAGCAGGCCGTTTTCCGCGGTTAGAAGCCGCGGCCTCATTGAAGCACCCGAGGAGTCCCACCATGCCCCGTACAATGGGCGGTTTTCCGCGGTTAGAAGCCGCGGCCTCATTGAAGCGATCTGCTTTTCGCGGTCGGCGAGCAGCGCGCGGTCGTTTTCCGCGGTTAGAAGCCGCGGCCTCATTGAAGCTGGATGCGCTTCGTCTTACCTTGCGCCGAGCCGTCCTGTTTTCCGCGGTTAGAAGCCGCGGCCTCATTGAAGCTTACGCATTTGCCCGGCGCCTCTCCGAGCTTGCCCCGTTTTCCGCGGTTAGAAGCCGCGGCCTCATTGAAGCAAGCCCATCCCGGTCCCGCAGCACTCGACCAGCCCGGTTTTCCGCGGTTAGAAGCCGCGGCCTCATTGAAGCTCCTACAAGCGGGCGGTGCTGGAGACCATCAGGGACGTTTTCCGCGGTTAGAAGCCGCGGCCTCATTGAAGCGCAGGAAACGAACACCATCCCGCAGGGCCAGCACACGTTTTCCGCGGTTAGAAGCCGCGGCCTCATTGAAGCCTGCTTCGCAGCGTAGTCGTTCATGAGGACACCCCCGTTTTCCGCGGTTAGAAGCCGCGGCCTCATTGAAGCTACCGTACAATAGGCACCGAAATCAGGAGCGCCTTCGGTTTTCCGCGGTTAGAAGCCGCGGCCTCATTGAAGCGAGATTGGCGACGATCATGGCGTCAAGCCGTGCGCCGTTTTCCGCGGTTAGAAGCCGCGGCCTCATTGAAGCCCACCGCGCGAGCCGTGGCCGTGAGTGCATCCGGGGAGTTTTCCGCGGTTAGAAGCCGCGGCCTCATTGAAGCGCGCCAGCCCGCCGTGCTTTGTTTAGTGCAATAGCCGGTTTTCCGCGGTTAGAAGCCGCGGCCTCATTGAAGCAACAGCGATTCGCATTCAGCTTGATAATCCTAATGCGTTTTCCGCGGTTAGAAGCCGCGGCCTCATTGAAGCAGCCTCGCCCATGGCGAGCTTAACTTGGAACTCGAGGTTTTCCGCGGTTAGAAGCCGCGGCCTCATTGAAGCATCATCAAGTAGGAAGGCATCATAGAGGGTATTACCCCGTTTTCCGCGGTTAGAAGGCGATGTCCCGTAGCGTGTTGAACGAAGCGAGGCAGCGGCTCCGGATTTGCATGTTACGCGACCTTGCGTTCGCTGTTCGCTGAACGGGCGCCGTAGTGCCGGTCGAGCGCGGCGCAGAGCTTTG
>Ga0247727_10000772_pt1 | contig 78056 bp, 73 predicted proteins | sample WisWelCaveWW1625_FD_202498 | JGI IMG/M metagenome (GOLD analysis project Ga0247727, IMG submission 202498) | Biofilm microbial communities from Wishing Well Cave, Virginia, United States - WW16-25 | ecosystem: Environmental > Aquatic > Deep subsurface > Groundwater > Cave microbial mat | place...
CCGACCCGCCCTCGCGCAGCTTCTCCTCGACCAGGTCAACGATCAACCGGTCGGGGACGAGCTGCCCGCCATTCATGAACACTTCCACTTTCTTGCCGAGCGGCGTCCCCCGCTTCACCGCATCGCGGAGGATTTCGCCCGTCGAAATCTGCGGAACGCCGAACGTGCGAACGATCCGCTTCGCCTGCGTTCCTTTCCCAGCGCCCGGCGCGCCCAGCATAACGAGCCGCATCGCCATCGCGCGGGACTACCGCCTTCCCCGAAGCCGCCCCTTCTTCATGAACCCGTCGTAGTGGCGCATGACGAGGTGCGACTCGATCTGCTGCAACGTATCGAGCGTGACACCGACTGTGATCAGAAGGCTCGTTCCTCCGAAATCAAACGGGACCTTCGTCCACACAATGAGCAACATCGGAAGGATCGCGATTCCGGCCAGGAACAGCCCGCCTGGAAGCGTGATCCGCGTCAGGATCCGGTCGATGTATTCCGCCGTCTTCTTGCCCGGCCGGATGCCCGGCACGAACCCGCCGTACTTCTTCATGTTGTCCGCGAGATCGACCGGGTTGAAGATGATCGCCGTGTAGAAGTACGAGAAGAAGACGATGATCGCGACGTACAGCAAGTTATACAGGACGCCCGACGGCGAAAGGAACGCCGTCATCCCCTCGAGAAACGCGTTGTTCCGGATGAACAGCGCCCCGAACGTCGACGGGAGCATGATCAGAGATTGCGCGAAGATGATCGGGATGACGCCCGGCGTGTTGACGCGGAGCGGGATGTGCGTGCTCTGGCCGCCGTAAACCCGGCGCCCGACGATCCGCTTCGCGTACTGGACGGGGATCTTCCTCTGGCCCTGGGTGATCGCGATCACGGCCGCGATCACGACGATCATGAGCGCGAGGACGATGATCATCAGGAACGGCGAGATGCTCCGGTTCATCAGTTGGCGGATCGTGTTGATGGCGAACCGCGGGTACTCCGCGACGATCCCGACCGTGATGATGAGCGAGATCCCGTTGCCGATCCCGCGCTCGGTGATCTGCTCGCCGAGCCACATGACGAACACGGTGCCCGCCGTGAGCGTGATCATCGTCATCACCATGAACCCGGCTCCCGGGTTGTTCACGACGCCGAGCTCCGCGCCCTGCGTCCTGACCGCGCCGAGCCCCTGGAGGAAGACAGCGATCCCGTAGCCCTGGACGAACGCGAGGAGCACGGTTCCGTAGCGCGTGTACTGGGTGATCTTCTTCCGGCCCTCATCGCCTTCTTTCTGGAGCCGCTCGAAGTAGGGGACGACGGCCGTGAGGAGCTGGATGATGATCGAGGCGGAAACGTTCGGCATGATGCCGAGCGCGAAGATCGTCGCGCGCTCGAGCGACCCGCCGACGAACATGTCGTAGAGACCGAAGAGCCCGCCGGCGTTCGATTCGAACCACGCTTTGAGCGCGCCGCCGTTGATCCCGGGGACGGGAACGTGACCGCCGACTCGGTACACGACGAGAAGCGCGAGCGTGAACAACACGCGCTTTCGAAGCTCCGGAATCCGGAATATGCTGCGCAGTTTTTCGATCAACTCAGTGTCGCTCCCTTAGGCCTTCTTCGAGCCCTTGGCGCCGCCCTTCGCGCCACCGCCCTTGGCATCGCCGCCCTTCGTCCCTTTCGACCCTTTCGCCCCCGACCCGCCGCCAGCGGCAGCGCCCGGTGCGCCCTTCGTCTTATCCTTCGACTTGCCGGCGTCCGCCGCGCCCGCCTTCGTGCCGTCCTTCGCCTTCCCCTTCCCCTTCGCCTTCGCCTTCGGGGTCGGCGTCTCGTCCTCGACGACGACCGGCTTCGGGCGATAGATCTTCTTCGGCTTCGGCGGAGCGATCTCGGCGCCCGCGGCGTTCAGCCAGATCAGCTTGCCGCCCTTCGCCTCGATCTTCTCCTTCGCGGACTTGCTGTACGCGTGCGCGCGGACCTCGTATGCGCCCGCCGCCTCGCCGTCGCCGAGCACCTTGATCGGGCGATCCGCGCTCCGCACGAGGCCCTTGTCCGCCAGGAGGAGCGGCGTGATCGACGTGTCGCCGCACCGCGCGAGGTCTCCGACGTTGACGACCTGGTACGAGTTGTCGACAAGCGGATTGAAACCGCGCTTCGGAACGCGGCGCTGGAGCGGCATCTGGCCCCCCTCGAACCACGGGTGGACCGTGTTGCGCGCCTTCTGTCCCTTGTGGCCGCGGGTCGAGGTCTTGCCGTGGCCGGAGCCGGGCCCGCGCCCGATCCGCTTCCGCTTCTTGATCGCGCCCTTCTTCGGGCGGAGGTTTCCGAGGTTCACGCGCTCGCCTTCTTTCCGTCGCCGACCTCTTCCACCTTCACGAGATGGAAGACCGCGGCGATCATTCCCCGGATGACCGGGTTGTCGTCGTGCTCGACGGTCTGATGCATCTTCCGGAACCCGAGCGCGCGAATCGTCCGCTTCTGCGGCTCGATCCGCTGGCACGCGCTCCGGATCTGCGTGATCCGCAACCGGCCCATTACTCGCCCGCCCCGACGGATTCGAACACCTGGCGCACCGTGACCCCGCGCGTCTGCGCAATCTGCCGCGCCGTCCGGAGAGCCCTCAGCCCCGCCATCGTCGCCTTCGTGACGTTGTGCGGGTTGTTCGACCCGAGGCACTTCGTCAGGATGTTCTTGATCCCGGCCGATTCGAGGATCGCGCGGACGGCGCCGCCCGCGATCACGCCGGTCCCCTGCGAGGCCGGCTTGAGCCACACCTTCCCGGCGCCGAAGCGGCCGATGATCTCGTGCGGAATCGTGTCCTTCATCAGCGGCACGCTGATCATCGCCTTCTTCGCTCCCTCGGTTCCCTTCCGGATCGACTCGGCGACTTCGTTCGCCTTGCCGAGCGCGACGCCGACCTTTCCCTTGCCGTCGCCGACCGCGACGAGCGCCGTGAAGCTGAACCGCCGGCCCCCCTTGACCACCTTGGCCACGCGGTTGATGTAGATCACGCGCTCGATCAGGTCGTCTTTGCTGGGCTCGCGCCGGTCCTGCCGCGGTCCGCGATCTCGTCTCTCCATCGCCATGTCGATTCCGTTTCTCCTAGCGCGCCGCTAGAACGAAAGCCCCGCCTCGCGTGCGGCGTCGGCGAGGGCTTTGATGCGCCCGTGGTACAGATAGCCTCCGCGATCGAAGACCACCTTCTCGATTCCCTTTTCCTTCGCCAGCTCGCCGATCCGACGACCGACGAGCTTGCTCCGCGCGAGCTTCGTGCGGTCCTCGCCCAGCATCCCCAGCACGTCCTTCGCCGTGCTCGTCACCGTGAGGAGCGTCCGCCCCTCGGCGTCGTTCACGATCTGCGCGGTGATGTGCTTGAGACTTCTGTAAACCGACAGACGCGGGCGCTCGGCCGTGCCGATCACCTTGCGGCGAAGCCTCAGATGACGCCGCACCTTCGGCGGCAGATTTCTCGTGCCCTTCATGAGACCGAAACCTCCAACTCAGGCAGCGCCGATTACGACGCGGACGTCTTCCCGGCCTTCCGCCGGATGACCTCTTCCTTGTACTTGATCCCCTTCCCCTTGTACGGCTCGGGCGGGCGGAACGATCGGATCTTCGCGGCCACCTCGCCGACGAGCTTGCGGTCGGCGCCGGTCACGACGACGTTCGTCGGGTCCTTCACTTCGATCGTGATCCCGGCCGGGGCCTCGTACGTGATCGGATGCGAGTAGCCGAGCGCCATCACGAGCTTCTTCCCGTCGGACTGCGCCTTGTATCCGACGCCGTTGATCTCGAGCGCGCGGGAGAAGCCGCCGCTCACGCCCGTGATCGCGTTCGCGATCAACGTGCGCGTGAGCCCGTGGAGCGAGCGGTGAAACTTGCTCGAGCCGTTCGGGTTCGTCACGAGGATCTGATCGCCCTCGTGGGCGACCGCGATCGACGGGTGGAACGGCTGCGTGAGCTTCCCCCTCGGGCCCTCGACGTCGACGGCGCTCGGCCCGACTTTCACTTTCACGCCGGCCGCGATCTTGATCGGAGCCTTACCGACTCGGGACATGGTGCGTTATCTCCTCGGTCACCAGACGTTGCAGAGGACCTCGCCACCGATCCCCTTCTTCTTGCACTCTTGGCTCGTCATGATCCCCTGCGACGTGGAAACGATCGACATCCCCATGCCGCCGAGCACCCTCGGCATCTCGTCGGCGCCGGCGTACCGCCGAAGGCCCGGCGTCGAGACGCGCTTGATCCCCGCGATCACCGGCTTGTCGCCGGGCGCGTACTTCAAGTAGATCCGGATAATCCCTTGCTTGCGGTCGTCGATGAACTTCACGCCCTCGACGAATTGCTCGCGCGCGAGGACCCGGGCGATCTCCTTCTTGATGCCGGAAGCCGGGACATCGACGCGGCGGTGCTTCGCCTTCAACGCGTTCCGGACCCGGGTCAAGAGGTCCGCGATCGGATCGGTGTGGCTCATTTCGTCTCGTCTCCTACCAGCTCGCCTTGACCACGCCGGGGATCTCGCCTCGGAGCGCCAGCTCGCGGAAGCAGATGCGGCAGAGGCCGAAACGCCTCAGGAACGCCCGCGGGCGGCCGCACCGGTGACAGCGGTTGTACTTCCGGACCTTGAACTTCGGCGTCCGCTTGCACTTCTCGATGATCGATTTCTTCGCCATGTCGCTCCCTACTTCTTCCGGAACGGCATCCCGATCGTGGCGAGAAGCTCGTAAGCCTCCTCGTCCGTCTTCGCCGTCGTGACGATCGTGATGTCCATGCCGCGGACCTTGGCCACTTTGTCGTAGTCGATCTCGGGGAACATGATCTGCTCCTGGAGACCGAGCGTGTAGTTTCCTCGGCCGTCGAACGACTTCGACGGGACGCCGCGGAAGTCGCGGATTCGCGGGATCGCCGAGCCGAGCAGCCGCTCGAGGAACTCGTACATCCGCGCGCCGCGGAGCGTCACCGCGACGCCGATCGGCATCCCGATCCGCAGCTTGAAGTTCGAGATCGCTTTCTTCGCGCGGCGCACGTTGGGCCGCTGCCCCGTGATCGCCGTCAGGTCCACGAGCGCCGCGTCGAGGAACTTCTGGTCGGAGATCGCGTCCTTGCCGACCCCCATGTTGACCACGACCTTGGAGAGCCGGGGGACCTGGTACATGTTCTTGTATCCGAACCGCGCCGTCAGCGCGGGCACCATGTCCTTCTTGAATTTTTCCGAGAGTACCGTCACGTGTTCGAACCTCCTGCGAGCCTCAAGCGGCCCCTGCCCCTTGGGAATCTCCAGGGTGAAATGCGTTAGGCGATGTTTTCGCCGGTCTTTTTCGCGACGCGCGCTTTCGAGCCGTCGGAGAGAGTCGTGTACCCGACGCGTGTGGCCTCGCCGCCGACGACGAGCATCACGTTCGAGATGTGAACCGGCCCTTCCTTCTCGATGATCCCGCCCTGGGACTGCCCCTTGCGGCCGGCCTTCGTGTGCCGCTTCACCATGTTCATCCCCTCGACGATCAGCATTTTCCGCGAGAGGATCACCTTGAGGACGCGGCCGGTCTTTCCCTTGCCGACCCCCGAGATCTTCATCACCGTGTCGCCCTTCTTGATCCGCATGTGCCGGACGCCGCCGCCCTTTTTCTTCTGTGGCTTTCCGAGCATCACAGCACCTCCGGGGCCAGGGAGATGATCCGCATGTACTGCTTCTCGCGGAGCTCGCGCGCGACTGGGCCGAAGATGCGCGTCCCGCGCGGCTCACCCTGGTCGTTCACGAGCACCGCGGCGTTCTGGTCGAATCGAATGTAGCTGCCGTCCTTGCGGCGGATCTCCTTCTTCGTCCGGACGATTACGCCCTTCACGACCTCGCCCTTCTTGACCTGCCCGCCGGGAAGCGCGTCCTTCACTGTCATGACGATCAGGTCCCCGACGCTTCCGTAGCGCCTCTTCGTCCCGCCGAGAACTCGGATGCACATCGCCTTCCGGGCGCCCGTGTTGTCGGCGATCGCGAGGATCGTTTGCTGCTGGATCATTAGCGCGCCTTCTCGACGATCTCGACGAGCCGCCAGCGCTTCAGCTTCGACAGCGGGCGCGTCTCCATCACGCGGACCAAGTCGCCCGGCCCCGCCTCGCGCTTCTCGTCGTGCGCGTAGAGCTTCGACGTCCTCTTGATGACGCGGCCGTAGAGCGGGTGCGTCAGGAGCCGCTCGATGGCCACGACGATCGTCTTCTGCATGCTGCTCGACACGACGCGCCCCGTCCGCACCTTCCGGCGGCTTCGCGTCTCGTCCGTTTTCTGCTCTGCTTCAGTCACTTCTGCCTCCGTGATTCTGCCGCGCCTCGGCCGCGCCCGCTCACGATTCGCGCGGCGCCGTTGCGGCGTGCGCGCCCGCGAGCCTGCGGATGCCGTTCGCGTCTTCGTGAAGGAGCGTCCGCGAGCGCGCGATCTCTCGACGTAGGTTTCGGATCCGGAGCGGGTTCTCGACCTCTTGCGTGATCCGGCGGAACTCGAGATTCCAGAGCTCCTCCTTGACCTCCTTGAGGTGCGCCTCCAACTCGTCCCGCGTCATCTCCCTCAGCTTGGGCGTCGCCGCCTTTTTGTCCGCCATCGTCGGTCCTCGCTCAATCGTCTCGGGAAATGAACTTCGTTTTGATCGGAAGCTTGCAGGCCGCGAGCCGCATCGCTTCCTTCGCGAGGTCGGGCTTGACCCCCTCGATCTCGAACAGGATGCGCCCCGGCTTCACGACCGCGACCCAATGCTCGGGCGATCCTTTTCCTTTGCCCATTCGCGTCTCCGCCGGCTTCTCGGTGACCGGTTTGTCGGGGAAGACGCGAATCCAGATCTTGCCGCCGCGCTTGACGTGCCGCGTGAGCGCGACGCGCGCCGCTTCGATCTGGCGATTCGTGATCCACGCGGGCTCGAGCGCCTTCAGCCCGTACTCGCCGTAGTGGAGCGTGCTGCCGCGAATCGAAACGCCGCGACGGCGTCCTCTCTGCTGCTTCCGGAACTTCACTCGCTTTGGGAGGAGCATCGCGCTTCGCTCTCCTTACTTCCTGCGCCCGGAGTCGCGCCGCTCTTCGGAGGGCGCTTCCGTTCCCGGACGCGTCAGGACCTCATCCTTGAAGATCCAGACCTTGATTCCGATCGTGCCGAACGTCGTCTTCGCGATCGAGATCGCGTAGTCGATGTCCGCGCGGAGCGTGTGGAGCGGGACGCGCCCCTCGCGGTAGCTCTCCGTCCGCGACATCTCCGCGCCGCCGAGGCGGCCCGAGCAGACGATCTTGATCCCGCCCGCGCCCATCCGCATCGCGGAGGCGATCGACTTCTTCATCGCGCGGCGGAACGCGACCCGCTGCTCGAGCTGCTTGGCGATGTGCTCGCCGACGAGCACCGAGTCGAGCTCGGCCTTCTGGATCTCCTGGATGTTGATGTGGATCTCCTTGCTCGTGACGTGCTGCAGCTCGTCGCGGAGCTGGTCGACCTCGGCGCCCTTGCGGCCGATGACGATCCCCGGCCGCGCCGTGTGGATCGTGATCGTGACCTTCTTCGGCGCCCGCTCGATGCCGATCTTCGAGATCCCCGCCCGGAACAGCCGGTTCTTCACGTACCGGCGGATGAAGATGTCTTCCTTGAGAAGGTCCGCGTAATCCTTCTTCGCGAACCAGCGCGAGTCCCAGGTCTTGATGATCCCGAGTCGAAATCCGATTGGGTGCGTTTTCTGTCCCAAAGTTCTCTCCAGCAGCCGGGCCTCGCGGCCCGCCCGTTCTTAGCCTGACTTCTTCCTCGAGTGAGTCTTCGGCTTCATTACCGACTTGGTCGCCGGCTTCGCCATCGACTTGTTCTTGCTCGTCGCTCTGCTCGCCGCCTTGCTCTCCGACTTGGCGGCCGACTTTGCGGCCTTGCCCGCCGAGGGCGCCGACGGCGCCGAGGCGCCGGGCGACCCGGCCCGCGCGGATTTGCGCGAGCGCGAGCGCTTCGACTCTTCCATCTCGCCGACGATGATCGTGATGTGCGCGAGCCGCTTCCGGATCCGCGTCGCGCGGCCCATCGCCCGCGTGAGGAACCGCTTGAGCGACGGCCCGACGTCAACGAACGCCGTCTTGATGAACAGATCCTCGGCCTTCGCGTGCCCGCCGTCTTCGCGGTGCATCGCGTTCGCGACCGCGGACTCGAGCGTCTGCTTAATGATGTCCGAAGCGCGGCGCGGCGTATTGTCGAGAATCTCGATCGCCTGGCTGACGCTCTTTCCGCGAATCAGGTCGATGACGAGCCGGGCCTTCGGTGGCGACAAATGCACCCAGCGTGTGACTGCGCGCGAATCCAATTCGTGCTCCTCTCTGTGACGGGCGCGGCCAGTCCGTTAGGACTTGGCGCCGCCTCCGCCGGGGCCCGAGCCGCCGCCCGGGCCTCTGCCCGGCGGACCGCTCCTCGCGACCTCGGCTTCCTTCGCCTTGCGCATCGTGTGTCCACGGAACGTCCGCGTCGGCGAGAACTCGCCGAGCTTGTGGCCCACCATGTTTTCCGAGATGTAGACCGGGATGAACTTGTTCCCGTTGTGAATCGCCAGAGTGTGCCCGACGAAGTCGGGCGAGATCGTCGAGCGTCGCGACCAGGTCTTAACGACCTGCCGCTCGCCCGTCCGGTTGAGCTTCAGGATGCGATCCATCAAGCTCTGCTGGACGTACGGACCCTTCTTCAGCGACCGACTCATTTCGCCTCGCTCCTCACGCCGCCCTTCCGGCGCCTGACGATCATCTTGCGCGACGGCTTGCGCGGGTTGCGCGTCTTGTAGCCCTTCGTCGGGACGCCCCACGGCGTGCACGGGTGCCGCCCGCCGGACGACTTTCCTTCGCCGCCCCCGAGCGGATGGTCGACCGGGTTCATCGCGACGCCGCGCACCTTCGGGCGACGGCCCATCCAGCGCGACTTGCCGGCCTTCCCCCAGACTTCCTTCTCGTGGTCGAGGTTTCCGACTTGGCCGACGGTCGCGAAGCAGTCGAGCGGGAGCTTGCGGACTTCCGTCGACGGGAGCCGCACGAGCGCCCACTTTCCTTCCTTTGCCATGAGCTGCGCGGCCGCGCCCGCGGTCCGGACCATCTGGCCGCCGCGACCGATCTTCATCTCGAGGTTGTGGATCATCGTGCCGAGCGGGATGTTCCGCATCGGGAGCGCGTTCCCCTCGCGAACTTCGGCCGCCGGGCCCGACTCGACCTTGTGGCCGACCACCAACCCGTCGGGCGCGAGGATGTACGTGCGCTCGCCGTCGGCGTACTGCAAGAGGGCGATTCGCGCCGAGCGATTCGGGTCGTACTCGATCGCGATCACGCGCGCGACGACGCCGAACTTCTTCCGCCGGAAATCGATGATCCGGTAGAAACGCTTGTGGCCGCCGCCGCGGCGCCGCATCGTGATCCGGCCCCGGTTGTTCCGGCCGCCGCTCTTCTTGAGCGGCTCGAGAAGCGCCTTCTCCGGCGCCTTCTTCGTCAGCACGGAATTATCGGAGACCGTCCTGTAGCGGAGGGTCGGTGTGTGCGGCTTGAACTTCTTGATCGGCATTTCAGTCTCCCTACATCTGCTGGAAGAGCTCGATCGTGGCGCCCTTCGCGAGCGTCACGGAGGCCTTCTTCCAGTCGGGCCGCGCACCTTCGAAACGGCCGAGGCGCTTCACTTTGCCGTGCTGGAGCGCCGTCCGGACCGAAACGACCTTCACGTTGAACAGACGCTCGACGGCTTCCTTGACCTGGAGCTTGTTCGCGTCGCGCGCGACCTCGAACTGATAGGTGTTCGTCGCCTCGCGGTACGCCGTCCCCTTCTCGGTGATCAGCGGTCTCTTCAAGATGTCGCGCGGGTCGGTCATCGCGGCGAGCCCTTCTCCATCGCGGCGACGGCGTCCTTCGTCAGGACGAGCCACTCGGCGCGAACGACGTCGTGCGCGTTCAGCTCGTCCCAGACGCGGATCTCGAGGCGTTGCAAGTTTCGTGTTGCGCGGAAGACTTTCTCGTCGTACGCGCCGAGCACGAAGAGACAGCTGTGCCCCGCCAGCTCGCTCGCCTTCAGGAACGCGGCGACCTCGCGCGTCTTCCCCGAGGCGGTCAGCGATTCGACGACGACGAGATGTCCCTCCCGCGCGCGGTCGGACAGCGCCGACCGGAGCGCGAGCCGCCGGATCTTCTTCGGAATCTCCATCCGGTAGTCGCGCGGCTTCGGCCCGTGGGCGCGCCCACCGTGCACCCAGACCGGCGAGTTGTTCGACCCGGCGCGCGCGCGACCCGTCCCCTTCTGCTTCCAGGGCTTCTTGCGCCCGCCGCGGACTTGGCTCCGTGTCTTCGTGCACGCGTTCCCCTGCCGCTGGTTGGCGAGGTACGCCTTCACCGTCTCGTAGACGACGTGCTCGTTCGGGCGGATTCCGAACAAGTCGTCCGCGAGGTCGACGGTTCCCTTGGTCTCTCCGCTGGACGTTCTGAGAGGCGCCTGGACCATCGCGCTACACCTTGATCTCGATGTCGACGCCGGCCGGAAGATCGAGACGCATCAGCGCGTCGACCGTCTGCGGCGTGGAGTCGATGATGTCGATCAACCTTTTGTGCGTGCGGATCTCGAACTGCTCGCGCGACTTCTTGTCGACGTGCGGCGAGCGAAGGATCGTGTACACGCTCCGCGACGTCGGCAGCGGCACCGGGCCCGAGATCTTCGCGCCGGTGCGCTTCGCCGTCTGCACGATCTCGCTCGTCGAGCGGTCGAGCATCACGTGGTCGTAGGCCCGCAGGCGAATCCGAATCTTTTGGCTTGCCATGGAACGCGTCCCCTTCCTTCTGCCTACCGACCGCTTCGAACTACCGCTTCGAAACGCCCCGAGATTTTTCGATCAGCTCTTCGGCGACCGACTTCGGAACTTCCGCGTAATGCGCGAACTGCATCGAATAGATCGCGCGACCCTGAGTCGCCGACCGGAGAGACGTCGCGTAACCGAACATCTGTGCGAGCGGGACCGACGCCGCCACGACCTGCGCTTCCCCGCGCCTCGTGGTGCCGGCGATCCGCCCGCGCCGCGAGTTGAGGTCGCCGATCACTTCGCCCATGTACTCGTCCGGGACGATCACCTCGACGTCCATGATCGGCTCGAGCAAGATCGGGTGCGCCCGCTTCGCGCCGTCCTGGAACGCCATCGATCCCGCGATGCGGAACGCGATGTCGGACGAGTCGACGTCGTGGTACGACCCGTCGGTCAGCGTCGCCTTGATGTCGACCATCGGGTAGCCGGCGATGATGCCGTTCTCCAGCGCCTCGCGGATCCCGCGCTCGACCGACGGAATGTACTCGTTCGGCACGCGGCCTCCGGTGACCTTGTTGACGAACACGTATCCCGCGCCCGTCCCGGACGGCTCTAGCTCGATCCAGACGTGGCCGTACTGGCCCTTGCCGCCGGTCTGCTTGATGAACCGCCCCTCGGCTTCGACCTTCTTCTTGATCGTCTCGCGGTAGGCGACTTGCGGTTTGCCGACGTTCGCCTCGACGCCGAACTCGCGCGCCATCCGCGTCGTGAGGATGTCGAGGTGCAGCTCGCCCATTCCGGCGATGATCGTCTGGCCCGTCTCCTCGTCCGTCCGAACCCGAAACGTCGGGTCCTCGTCCGCGAGCTTCCGGAGCGCGGCGCCGAGCTTCTCCTCGTCGGCCTTCGTCTTCGGCTCGATCGCGATCGCGATGACCGGCTCGGGGAACTTCATCGACTCGAGGAGGATCGGATCCTTCTCCGAGCAGAGCGTGTCGCCGGTGCCGGTGACCTTAAGGCCGACTGCGGCGACGATGTCGCCCGTGCCGACGATCTGGCGCTCTTCGCGCTTGTTCGCGTGCATCTCGAGGATCCGCGAGATCCGCTCGCGCTTCATCGTCTTCGCGTTGAGGACCGTGCCGCCCGCCTCGAGCGTGCCCGAGTACACTCGGAAGTACGTCAGCTTTCCGACGTACGGGTCGGTCATGATCTTAAACGCGAGGGCGGAGAACGGCGCGTCGTCGGACGGCGGCCGCGTGTCTTCCTCCCCGTCCGTATCGGGGATGAGCCCCTTCACGGGCGGGATATCCGTCGGCGCCGGGAGGTAGTCGAGGACCGCGTCGAGGAGCCTCTGTACGCCCTTGTTCCGGAGCGACGTGCCGAGCAGAACCGGCGTCGCCTTCCCGCTCAGCGTCGCCTTCCGGAGCGCCGCCTTCACCTCGTCGACCGGGATCTCCTGGTCGTTGAGGTACATCTCCATGATCTTGTCGTCGAAGTCCGAAATCGATTCGAGGAGGAACTTGCGGCCCTCGCGGACGCGCTCCTCCATGTCGTGCGGGATCGGGTTCTCGTGGTGGCGCGCGCCGAGGCTCTCGTCGTCGTACGTGATTGCCTTCATCGAGACGAGGTCGACGAGCCCATTGAACATCTCCCCTTCGCCGATCGGAAGCTGGACCGGCACCGCGTTCGCGCCGAGCCGGTCGCGCATCATCTGTACCGCGGCTTCGAACGAGGCGCCGACGCGGTCCATCTTGTTGACGAACGCGATTCGCGGCACGCCGTACTTGTCCGCCTGGCGCCAAACCGTCTCCGACTGCGGCTCGACGCCGCCGACGGAGCAGAAGAGCGCCACCGCGCCGTCGAGAACGCGCAGGCTCCGCTCCACCTCGACCGTGAAGTCGACGTGGCCCGGCGTGTCGATGATGTTAATTCGGTGGTCTTTCCAGACGCAGGTTGTCGCTGCGGACGTGATCGTGATGCCGCGCTCGCGCTCCAGGTCCATCCAATCCATCGTCGCCGCGCCGTCGTGGACCTCGCCCATCCGATGCAGCCTCCCCGTGTAGTACAGGATGCGCTCGGTGGTCGTGGTCTTCCCGGCATCGATGTGCGCCATGATGCCGATATTGCGCGTGCGCTCGAGTGGAATCTCTCTTTGCATTCGGTTCGTTCTGTCCGTTTCTAGTCGTCAAGGCTCGGATGCTCGCTCCGCGTGGTCACAGATGGGAAGCCAAGCTCGACGTCGGTTGAGCGGCCGCGAAAACGGCCGCGCGTTCTACGATTCGCCCTCTCTCTCGTCTACCAGCGATAATGCGCGAAGGCCTTGTTCGCCTCCGCCATCTTGTGCGTGTCTTCCTTCTTCTTGATCGTGCTCCCCTCGTTCTTCGATGCGGCGAGAAGCTCGGCCGCGAGCTTCTCTTCCATCGAGTGCTCTGACCGATCCGCGGCGTAGCCGATCAGCCAGCGGATCGCGAGCGCGGTGCGCCGGCCCGGCCGCACCTCGACCGGGACCTGGTAGGTCGCGCCGCCGACGCGCCGCGACTTCACCTCGACGGCCGGCTTGGCGTTGTTGACCGCCGCCTTGAACACCGCGAGACCCGGCTGCCCGGTCTTCTCTTCGATCTGCCGGAGCGCCCCGTAGAAAATGCGCTCGGCCGTGCTCTTCTTCCCCCGGCTCATGACCGAGTTGATGAACTTCGTGACGAGGGGGCTCCCGTACTTCGGGTCGGGCGCGGTCTCTCGCTTGACGATGACTTTGCGGCGTGGCATCGGCTTTCCTCTATATCGTTTATATCGTTACGGTTGCGAGTCTACTTTTTCGCGGCGGCGGCTCCCGCCTTCTTCCGGCGGGTCCCGTACTTCGACCGGCTCTGCGTCCGGTCCTCGACTCCGGACGCGTCGAGCGCGCCGCGGATGATGTGGTACCGCACGCCCGGCAGGTCCTTCACACGGCCCCCGCGGACGAGGACGATCGAGTGCTCCTGCAGGTTGTGCCCCTCGCCCGGGATGTACGATGTGACCTCGATCCCGTTCGTCAGCCGCACGCGCGCCACCTTGCGGAGCGCCGAGTTCGGCTTCTTGGGCGTCGACGTGTACACGCGAGTGCAGACGCCGCGCTTCTGCGGGCAACTTTGAAGAGCCGGCGCGCTCGTCTTCATGCGCGCGCTCGCTCGTCCCTTTCGAATCAGCTGATTGATCGTCGGCAAAGATTCCTCCAAGTCGGCCCCAATATGAGCAGGGGCGAACGCGCGATTTTATAAGTCGAAATCCTAACTGTCAACGATTTTCTCCAGCGGCAGGTCGTCGAGTCCCTCGCTGGTCTCCGACGCATCCTCCGGCAGCTCCATCGGCTCCGTCAGCCGGACCCGGCGACACCGGGCGATCCCCGTCCCGGCCGGGATCAGGTTCCCCATGATGACGTTTTCCTTCAGGCCGAGCAGCCGGTCGGTGCTCCCCTTGATCGCCGCCTCCGTCAGGACGCGGCTCGTCTCCTGGAACGACGCGGCCGAGATGAAGCTCTCCGTCGAGAGGGAGGCTTTCGTGATCCCCAGGAGGAGCGGCTGGTAGGTCGCCGGCTTGCCCCCTTCGGCCACGACGCGGTCGTTGTTATCGCGGACGGCGCCCTTATCGACCCGGTCGCCTTCGAGGAACGCCGTGTCGCCCGGGTCGTCGATCCGAACCTTCTGGAGCATCTGGCGGACGATGATCTCGATGTGCTTGTCGTTGATCCGCACGCCCTGGAGGCGGTAGACCTCCTGGATCTCGTTGACGAGGTACTCCTCGACCGCGCTGTGCCCCTTGATCCGGAGGATGTCGTGCGGGTTGACGGGCCCGTCCGACAACCGGTCGCCCGCGATGACCTTATCGTCCTCGCGGACCATCAGGTGCTTCCCGAGCGGGATCAGGTACTCGGTCTCGAGCCCCGTCTCCGACGTGACCTTGATCTTCCGGAGCCCGCGCGTGAGACCGCCGAACGACACCGCGCCGTCGATCTCCGAAACGGTGGCCGAATCTTTCGGCTTCCGCGCCTCGAACAGCTCGGCGACGCGCGGGAGACCTCCGGTGATGTCGCGCGTCTTCGAGATCTCGCGCGGAATCTTCGCGAGCGTCGTCCCCGAGCCGACCTTCTCGCCGTCGTGGATCAGGATCCGGGCGCCCGTCGGGATCGCGTACTCGGCAATCTTCTTCCCTCCGTCGCTCATGATGTAGATGTGCGGATGGAGGGTCTTGTCCTTGTACTCGACGATCGCCCGCTGCCGAAGGCCGGTCTTCTCGTCCAGCTCGTCGCGGAGCGTCACCTCGTCGATGATGTCGATGAACTTGAGCGTCCCCGTCTTCTCGGTGAGGATCGGCGTCGAGTACGGGTCCCAGTCGAAGAGGGGTTCGCCCTCGGCGACCGCCTGGCCGTTCTTGACGAGAAGCCGTGCGCCGTAGGGAACCTTGTAGTGCGCGCGCATCCGCCCGTCGTCGTCGTGGATCTCGAGCTCGCCGTTTCGGCCGAGGACGATGATCGACGATTCCTCGCCCTCGAGTTTCACCGACGTGAGGCCGTCCTTGAACGAGACCTTGCCGCGGCTCTTCACGGAGACGCGCGACTGCTCGGCGATGCGGGCCGCCGTCCCTCCGATGTGGAACGTCCGGAGCGTCAGCTGCGTTCCCGGCTCGCCAATCGACTGTCCGGCGATCACGCCGACCGCCTCGCCGATGCTCACCATCTTGCCGGTCGCGAGGTTTCGGCCGTAGCACTTCGCGCAGGAACCGCGGCGCGCCTCGCAGGTCAGGACGGAACGGATCTTCAAGTTCTCGATCCCCGCCTCCTCGATCGCGGTGGCCGTCAGCTCGACGATCTCGTCGCCGGCCTTCACGACCAGCTCTTCGGTGAACGGGTCGAACACGTCTTCGACCGCGACTCGCCCGAGGATCCGGTCTTTCAGCGACTCGATCACCTTCTCGCCCTCTTTTAGAGCGCTGACGTCGAGCCCGAGGATCGTCCCGCAGTCGACCTCGTTGATGATGACGTCCTGCGCGACGTCGACCAGCCGGCGCGTCAGGTACCCGGCGTCGGCCGTCTTGAGCGCCGTGTCGGCCAGCCCCTTCCGCGCGCCGTGCGTCGAGATGAAGTACTCGAGCACCGTGAGGCCCTCGCGGAAGTTCGACTTGATCGGCTGCTCGATGATCTCGCCCATCTGGCCGGTGATCTTCTTCTGCGGCTTGGCCATCAGCCCGCGCATCCCGGCGAGTTGCCGGATCTGCTCCTTCGATCCGCGCGACCCCGAGTGGGCCATCATGTAGATCGAGTTGAATCCCTGATTCGCCTTCGACAGGTTGTCGAACATGATCTCGCCGACTTCGTTCGTCGTGTGAGTCCATGTGTCGATCACCTTGTTGTACCTCTCGCCGTCGGTGATCACGCCCTTGAGATACTGCGCGTGAACCTGGTTGATCGTTTTCTCCGCCTTCTCGAGAAGCTTCCCCTTCTCCTTCGGGACGAGGATGTCGTCGATCCCGACCGTGACGCCCGCGCGCGTCGCGTACGCGAACCCGAGCGTCTTGAGGTTGTCGAGGAAGACGGCCGTCCCGTACGCCCCGAGGAGCGAATGGCAGTCGCTGACGAGCCGCTCGAGCTCGCCCTTGTCGAGGACGCGGTTGACGAAGCCCATCTCCTTCGGCACGACGCGGTTGAAGATGATGCGGCCGGCTGTCGTCTTCGTCCGCCCGCCGTCCATCCGGACCGTGACCATCGAGTGAAGGTCGATCGCGTTGTGCTCGTACGCCATCTCGATGTCGTCGCGGCCGTCGAAGAACTTCCCTTCGCCCTTTCCGCCGGGACGCTCCTTCGTCAAGAAGTAGCAGCCGAGGACGATGTCCTGCGAGGGCGAAGCGAGCGGCTTGCCGCTCGCCGGGGCCAGCACGTTCTGCGACGACAGCATCAGGAGGCGCGCCTCGATCTGCGCCTCGAACGACAGCGGCACGTGGACCGCCATCTGGTCGCCGTCGAAGTCGGCGTTGAACGCCGCGCAGACGAGCGGGTGGATCTTGATCGCCTTCCCCTCGACGAGGACCGGCTGGAACGCCTGGATGCCGAGCCGGTGCAAGGTCGGCGCGCGGTTGAGCAGAACCGGATGGTCCTTGATGATCTCCTCGAGGATGTCCCACACCTCGGGGCGCTCGCGCTCGACGAGCTTCTTCGCGCTCTTGACCGTCTGAACGTAGCCCTTGTCCTCGAGCTTCTTGATGATGAACGGCTTGAACAGCTCGAGCGCCATGTTCTTCGGGAGCCCGCACTGGTGAAGCTGAAGCTCGGGCCCGACGACGATCACGGAACGGCCGGAGTAGTCGACGCGCTTGCCGAGGAGGTTCTGGCGGAAGCGCCCCTGCTTCCCCTTGAGCATGTCGGAGAGCGACTTGAGCGGCCGGTTCCCCGGGCCGCGGACGGCGCGCGAACGGCGGCCGTTGTCGAACAGCGCGTCGACCGCCTCCTGAAGCATCCGCTTCTCGTTGCGGAGGATGACCTCGGGCGCCTTGATGTCCATCAGCTTCTTGAGCCGATTGTTCCGGTTGATCACGCGCCGATAGAGATCGTTCAGGTCGCTCGTCGCGAACCGGCCCCCCTCGAGCGGGACGAGCGGACGCAGATCGGGCGGCAGCACCGGGATCACTTCGAGGATCATCCAGTCGGGCTTGTTCCCCGACTGGCGGAACGCCTCGACCACCTTGAGGCGCTTCAGGATTTCCTTCTTCCGGAGCACGCTCGACTCGATTCGAGCGGACACGCGCAGCTCGTTCGCCAGCTCCTCGATGTCGAGCTCGGCCAACAGCTCGCGGATCGCGCCGGCGCCCATCTCCGCCTTGAAGCGCGCGCCGAACTCCTTCCGGTGAGTCTGGTAGTCGTCCTCCGTCAGGAGGTCTTTCTGCTCGACGGGCGCGTCACCCGCATCGATCACGACGTACGACTCGTAATAGAGGATGCGCTCCAGATTTCGGACGCTCATGTCGAGAAGGTGCCCGATCCGGCTCGGAATCCCCTTGAAGTACCAGATGTGCGACACCGGCACGGCGAGCTCGATGTGGCCGAGCCGCTCGCGCCGGACCTTCGCCTGCGTCACCTCGACGCCGCATCGGTCGCAGATCACGCCGCGGTACCGAATGCGCTTGTACTTCCCGCAGTTGCACTCCCAGTCCTTCACCGGGCCGAAAATCTTCTCGCAGAAAAGCCCGTCTTTCTCCGGCTTGAATGACCGGTAGTTGATCGTCTCCGGCTTCGTCACTTCACCGTAGGACCACGAACGGATCACTTCGGGAGACGCGAGCTGGATCCGGATCGACTCGAAGGTTTGGACTTTCTTTTCCTTCTCTTCCCTCGCTGCGAACACGGCGCGGCCCCCTATTCCTCTTCCAAGTGAATATCGAGACAGAGACTCTGGAGTTCCTTGACGAGCACGTTGAACGACTCCGGAATCCCCGGCTGCGGCGGGTTGTCGCCCTTCACGATCGCTTCGTAGACCTTCGACCGGCCGATGACGTCGTCCGATTTGACCGTCAACAACTCCTGAAGGGTGTGCGCGGCCCCGTACGCCTCGAGCGCCCAGACCTCCATCTCGCCAAAGCGTTGGCCGCCGAACTGCGCTTTCCCGCCGAGCGGCTGCTGCGTGACGAGCGAGTACGGCCCGATCGACCTCGCGTGGATCTTGTCATCCACGAGGTGGGAGAGTTTGAGCATGTAGATGAACCCGACGGTGATCGGTTGGGCGAACCGCTCGCCCGACCGCCCGTCGAACAGCGCCGTCTTGCCCGAGTCGGGAAGGCCGGCCTTCTTCAGCTCGGCGCGGATCTCGTCGACTGTCGCGCCGTCGAACACGGGCGTCGCGACGCGGTAGCCGAGCGCCATCGCCGCCCAGCCGAGGTGCGTCTCGAGGATCTGGCCGAGGTTCATACGCGACGGCACGCCGAGCGGGTTGAGGACGATCTCGACCGGCGTCCCGTCGGCGAGGTACGGCATATCTTCCTCGGGGAGGATCTTCGCGACGACGCCCTTGTTGCCGTGGCGGCCGGCCATCTTGTCCCCGACGGAAAGCTTCCGCTTCTTCGCGACGTACACCTTCACGAGCTTGACGACGCCGGGGGCGAGCTCGTCCCCGCGCGCGAGCCGCTCGATCTCTCTCTCGAGGTCGCGCTCGATCTTGTCGAGCATCTCCTGCGCCGACTCGATCACGGTCTGGACCTTCTTGTTCGCCCCGCGGTCGGTCGTGATCTGGCAGTCGAGCGGGAACAGGTCGAAGTCGACGTCGGCCAGCCCCTTGTCCGTCAGCTTCCGCCCGGCGCGGATCAGGATCTCGCCGTTGCGGTCGAGGACCTTCTCCGACGTTTCGCCGTCGAGGAGCGCGCGGACTCGCTCGTCGCGCATTTCCTTGACGCGCTTCGTCTCCTTCCGCGAGTTCCGGCGGAGCGCCTCGACCTTCTTCTTCTCGTCCGCCTTCGCGCGATCGTCGCGCTCCTTGCGCGCGAAGACCTTGATGTCGATCACGATCCCGTCCATCCCCGGAGGCGCCTTGAGCGACTCGTCGCGGACGTCGCCGGCCTTCTCGCCGAAGATCGCGCGGAGGAGCCGCTCTTCGGGCGAAAGCTCCGTCTCGCCCTTCGGCGTCACTTTGCCGACGAGGATGTCGCCCGAGCGGACGTGCGCGCCGATCCGGACGATCCCGTCGTCGTCGAGGTTCTTGAGCGCGTCCTCGCCGACGTTCGGGATCTCGCGGGTGATCTCTTCGGCCCCGCGCTTCGTGTCGCGCACCTGAAGCTCGAACTCCTCGATGTGAATCGAGGTGAAGCGGTCCTCGCGAACGAGCTTTTCCGAGACGAGGATCGCGTCTTCGTAGTTGTACCCGTGCCACGGCATGAACGCGACGAGGACGTTCGCGCCGAGCGCGAGCTCGCCCTTCTCGCACGAGGGACCGTCGGCGAGGATCTCGCCCTTCTGGACCTTCTGGCCGACGCGGACGAGCGGCCTCTGGTTGAGGCACGTGTCCTGGTTCGACCGGCGAAACTTCGTCAGCTTGTACGCGTCGAGCCCGTCCATCCCCGACAGGTCGGTGTCCTTCGCCTTCGAGTAGGAGACGGTGATCTGGTCGGCCGAGACGCTCTTCACGGTGCCGGGATGACGCGCGACCGTGCAGACGCCCGAGTCGAGCGCGACGCGCCCCTCGAGGCCGGTCCCGACGACCGGCGACTCCGGCGTCAGAAGCGGCACGGCCTGCCGCTGCATGTTCGACCCCATCAGCGCGCGGTTCGCGTCGTCGTGCTCGAGGAACGGGATCAGCGCGGTCGCGACGGAGACGAGCTGCTTCGGCGACACGTCCATGTACTGGACGTCGCCGGGCTTCACGACCGGGTAGTTGTCGCGATGGCGGCACGCGACGAGCTCGGTCTGGAAATGCCCCTTCGCGTCGAGCGGCGCGTTCGCCTGAGCGATGACGTACTTGTCCTCTTCGTTCGCCGTCAGGTAGTCGATCTTCTCCGTCACGCGCCCGTTCTCGACGCGCCGGTACGGCGTCTCGAGGAACCCGAACTCGTTGACGCGCGCGTACGTCGAGAGCGACGAGATCAGCCCGATGTTCGGCCCTTCGGGCGTCTCGATCGGGCACATCCGGCCGTAGTGCGAGTAGTGGACGTCGCGCACCTCGAACCCGGCGCGCTCGCGCGTGAGGCCGCCCGGCCCGAGGGCCGAAAGCCGCCGCTTGTGCGTCAGCTCCGCCAGCGGGTTCGTTTGGTCCATGAACTGCGATAGCTGGCTCGATCCGAAAAAGTTCTTGATGACCGCCGAGATCGTTCGCGCATTGACGAGGTCGTACGGCGTCATCGACTCGGCGTCCTGGAGGCTCATCCGCTCCTTGATAATCCGCGCCATCCGCGACAGCCCGATCGAGAACTGCGCAGCGAGAAGCTCGCCGACCGAGCGGATTCGCCGGTTCCCGAGATGGTCGATGTCGTCCGTGAAGCCCTCGCCCGCCCGGAGCTTGAGCAGGTACTTGATGATCGCGACGAAATCGCGATGGTCGAGCGTCGTCAGGTCGCGCGCCAGTTCGACGCCGAGCCGCGAGTTGATCTTGTACCGGCCGACGCGCGCCAAGTCGTACCGCCGCGCGTTGAAGAACAACCGCTCGAGGAGCGTCCGCGCCGTCTCGAGGCTCGGCGGGTCGCCGGGCCGAAGCAGCGTGTAGATCCTCTTGAGCGCTTCCTCCTCGTCCTTCGTGTTGTCCTTGCGGAGGGTGTTGATCAGGACTTCGTTGTCCATCCCCTCGACGGTGCCGACGAGGTCGATCCGCTCGACCTTCGAAACCTTGAGCACCTCGAGGATCGCGGGCGTCAGCGGGTCGCCCGCCTCGACGATCACCTCGCCCGTCTCGGGGTTCGCGACGTCGCGCGCGACGATCCGCTCGACAAGCGCTTCCTTCTTCTTGTGCGCCTTGAACGCGACCTCCTCGAAATCGTAGAAGAGCGCGAGGATCGACTCGTTGTCCGAGTAGCCGAGCGCGCGGAGCAGCACGGACACTGGGATTTTCCGCTTCCGGTCGATGTGCGCGAACATCACGTCGTTGACGTCGAGCGTAAACTCGAGCCACGACCCCCGGTAGGGGATCACGCGCGCCGAGTAGAGCCGCTTGCCGTTCGGGTGGATTTCCTCGTCGAAGAACGCGCCGGGCGAGCGGTGGAGCTGGCTGACGATCACGCGCTCCGCGCCGTTGATGACGAACGTCCCCTTCTCGGTGATGACGGGGAGCTCGCCGAGGTAGACTTCCTGCTCGATGATGTCCTTCACTTCGCGCTCGCCGTTGACGTTCTCGCGGACGACGAGACGGAGCGTCGCCTTCAACGGGACGGCGAACGTGACGTCGCGCTCCTGGCATTCGTCGACGTCGTACTTGGGCTCGCCCAAGCTGTACGACACGAACTCGAGCGAGAAGTTCCCGCGGGTGTCCTGGATCGGGAAGATCTCGTTGAACACGGCCTGGAGGCCGACGTTCTCGCGCCGCGAGGGCGGCACCTTGCTCTGAAGGAAGCTCTCGAACGACTGGAGCTGGACGTCCAGTAGGTTCGGGATCTCCATGATCGAGGGGATCTTCGAAAAACTCACGCGCTCAACAGTTGCCAAGGCTATCACTTCCTCTTGGTGAGGGACCTAAGCCGCGCAAAGCGCCGAAAGGGGCGCCGGAATAGGCGACCCTCGCGGCGGCACATCCGCACCCCGCACGTCGAACGACTGCGCCCTCGGTTGACTACTTGAGCTCGACTTTCCCGCCGTTCTCTTCGATCTCGGCCTTGATCTTCTCCGCCTCGGCCTTCGAAACGCCTTCCTTGACCGGCTTCGGCGGGTTGTCCACGAGGTCCTTCGCCTCCTTGAGACCGAGGCCCGTGAGGGCGCGGACGACCTTGATTACCTGGATCTTCTTGTCGCCTGCGCCCGTGAGGATCACGTCGAACTCGGTCTGCTCCTCGACGACGGCGGCGGCGCCGGCCATCCCCGGCATCGCGGCCATCATCATCCCTTGCGGGGCCGCCGACACGCCGAACTTCGTCTCGAGCGACTTCACGAGGTCGGCCGCTTCGAGCACGGTGAGCTTCTCGATCGCCTCGACGATCTTGGCGACATTCGGGTTTTCCGTAGCGGTGGTCATTGCATTCTCCTCTCGATCGGGGCGAAAGCCCGAGTTGAAATCAGGACGCTTCCTTCTGCTTACGAATCTGTTCGAGGGCCACGACGAGGCCCGTCAGGACGCCGCTGAGCACGGTCACGAGGCCGCGCATCGGACTCTGGATGACGCCGAGCGCCTGCGCGATCAGGACTTCCCTCGGAGGAAGGCCGGCAATTGCGCCGATCTGCTTCGCGTTGAGGAGCGAGCCCTGGACGTAGGCGACCTTGATCTTGAACGCTTCGTTCTCTTTGCCGAAGTCGGCCAGCACTTTCGCCGGCGCGACCGGATCCTCGGTCGAGTAGGCGATGCCGGTCGGCCCGCGGAAGTGCTCGGACAGAGGCTCGAGCGGCGATCCCTTGATCGCCCGCTTCGCGAGCGTGTTCTTCGCGACGACGAACTGGCTCCGCGACTTCCGGAACGCGCGCCGAAGCTGCGTGATCTTCTCGACCGACAGGCCGGTGAAGTCGGCGAGGTAGACGCCCTTCGACGAGGCGAGTTCTCTCGTCAGCTCCTCGACGACGGCGACTTTTTCTGGCGTTGCCATGCGGCTCTCCTAAAGCGTTCGGCCTAGTGGGTCGCGAACTCGGTCTGGACGTCGATCTTCACGCCGGGCCCCATCGTGGAGCTCACGGTGATGGTGCGCATGTAGTTGCCCTTCGCTGTGTGCGGCTTCGCGCGGTTCAGCTCGTGGAGGAACGTCTTCACGTTCTCGACGAGCGCCTCCTTCGCGAACGACGCCTTCCCGACCGGCGCCTGAACGTTCCCCGCCTTGTCGGTCCGGTACTCGATCTTCCCCGACTTCGACTCGCGGACCGCCTTCGCGACGTCGAACGTCACGGTGCCGCTCTTGGGGTTCGGCATCAGCCCGCGGGGCCCGAGGATCTTCCCGAGCTTTCCGACCTCGCCCATCATGTCGGGCGTCGCGATGATCGTGTCGATGTCGAGCCAGCCCTCGGAGAGCTTCTTGACGTAGTCCGCGCTTCCGACGTGATCGGCGCCCGCGTCGCGCGCCTCTTTTTCCTTGTCGCCCTTCGTGAGGACGAGAACGCGAATCGTCTTGCCCGTCCCGTGAGGGAGGACGACGGTGCCGCGGACTTGCTGGTCGGCCTGGCGCGGGTCGATCCCGAGCCGCGTGGCGACCTCGATCGTCTCGTTGAACTTCCCCGAGGCGTTGGCCTTGACGATGTCGACGGCCTCCTCGATGGTGTAGCGCTTCGTCGCGTCGATGCGCGCGAGCGCCCCCGCAAATCGCTTTCCGTGCTTCATCTTTCGCACTCCCAGACCGCGCCCTCTCGGGCGCTCGGTGGATTCCGCTCTGTGCCGCCGATCTGGTCGTCGGCGGACTCGAAGAGGCCCACGCCGCGCAGGCCGCGAGCCCCGTTCCGTTTCATTGCGCTACGTCTACGAGGCCGGAGCCGTCTCGACGTCGATTCCCATGCTCCGCGCCGTACCCTTCACCATCTCCATCGCCGCATCGACGTCGTTGGCGTTGAGGTCCGGCATCTTCAGCTCCGCGATCTCGCGGACCTGCTTGAGCGTGACTGTGCCAATCTTGTTCCGGTTCGGTTCGCCGCTCGCCTTCGCGACGCCGATCGCCCTCTTGAGGAGGATCGCCGCGGGCGGCGTCTTCGTCACGAAGGTGAACGTGCGGTCCGCGTAGATCGTGATTATCGCGGGAATGATCAGCCCCGCCTGCTCCTTCGTCTTGGCGTTGAACTCGTTGCAGAACTGCATGATGTTCACGCCATGCTGGCCGAGCGCCGGCCCGACGGGCGGCGCGGGGTTGGCAGCGCCCGCGGGGCACTGAAGCTTCACCATCGCGGTCACGCGTTTCTTCGGAGGTGCCATCGTTCGTCCCTTCTCTCGGCTTCTCTACAGGCCCTTGACCTGGAGGAAGTCCAACTCGACGGGCGTCGCGCGCCCGAAAATGCTCACCATCACCTTGAGCTTGCCGCGCTCCTGATTGATCTCGTCGACGACGCCGGTGAACTCGCTGAATGGGCCGTCAACGACGCGGACGTGCTCGCCGACGCGGTACGGGATATCGGGGATCGGCTTCGACTTCGTCCCTTCGATCCGGTTGAGGACGCGCTCGACTTCTTCGTCCGAGAGCGGCGTCGGCTTGTTCGCGTACCCGACGAACCGCGTGACGCCCGGCGTCTCGTTGATCAGGTTCACCGCCTCCTGCGTCATGTCCATGTGGACGAGCACGTACGACGGGAAGAACTTTTTGCTCGAGACCGTCTTCTTCCCGTTGCGCATCTCCGCGACGCTCTCGGTCGGGATCAGAACCCGATCGATCTGCTCCGCCAGCCCCGCCTGCGCCGCAGCCCGCTCGATGTTCCCCTTCACCTTGTTCTCGTGGCCGGAATACGTGTGAACCACGAACCAGCGCTTTTCGGACACTTCGACCATCCGCCTCCTACCGCAAAACGAGCCCGATGATTCGGGCGAGAATGACGTCGACGACGCCGATGAACCCCGACAGCAGAAGCACCGCGATCACCACGACGAGCGTCGACGCCCACAGCTCCGTCTTCGGCGAGATCGGCTTCCACGCCGGCCAGGTGACCTTGGACAGCTCGACCCGCACCTCGCGAACGAACTGCGTCGTGTTCTGGACGATCGACTTGCGCTCTTCGGCGTGCTCCGTTTCAGCCAAGGCCACGGCCGCCTACCGAGTCTCTTTGTGCGCCGTGTGGGCGCCGCAGAATCGGCAGTACTTCGTGTACTCGACGCGATCCGGCTGCGTCCGCTTGTTCTTCGTCGTCGTGTAGTTCCGCCGCTTGCACTTGTTGCACGCGAGCGTGATGACCGTTCTCACGGTTCGACTCCTCTACTTGACTACGTGATGATCTTCGCCACTTTGCCGGCGCCGACGGTGCGGCCGCCTTCGCGGATCGCGAACCGGAGCCCCTGCTCCATCGCGATCGGGGTGTGCAGCTCGACCTCGACCTTGAGGTTGTCGCCAGGCATGGCCATCTCGCGGCCGTCGGAAAACTTCGCCGTCCCGGTCACGTCCGTCGTGCGGAAGTAGAACTGCGGCCGGTAGCCGGTGAAGAACGGCGTGTGCCGCCCGCCCTCTTCCTTCGACAAGATGTACGCCTCGGCCTCGAAGTTCGTGTGCGGTGTGACGCTCTTCGGGATGCAGATGACCATCCCGCGCTCGAGGTTCTCCTTCTCCATACCGCGGAGCAGGAGCCCGACGTTGTCGCCCGCCATCGCGGAGTCGAGGAGCTTGCGGAACATCTCGACGCCGGTTACGACCGACTCCTGCGTCTCGCGAATCCCGACGATCTCGACCTTGTCGCCGATCTTGATCTGCCCGCGCTCGACGCGCCCGGTCGCCACGGTGCCGCGGCCCGAGATCGTGAACACGTCTTCGATCGGCATCAGGAACGGCTTTTCGATGTCGCGTTTCGGCGTTGGGATGTAGCTATCGACCGCGTCCATCAACTGGAGGATCGAGGGCTCGCCGAGTTCGCCCGAGTCGCCCTCCATCGCTTTGAGAGCCGAGCCGCGAATGATCGGCGTCTTGTCGCCGGGGAACTCGTACTTCGTCAGGAGCTCGCGAATTTCCTCCTCGACGAGCTCGACGAGCTCCGGATCGGCGATGTCCACCTTGTTGAGATACACCACGATGAACGGCACGTTGACTTGCCGCGCGAGAAGCACGTGCTCGCGCGTCTGCGGCATCGGGCCGTCGGAGGCCGCGACGACGAGGATCGCACCGTCCATCTGCGCCGCGCCGGTCACCATGTTCTTGATGTAGTCGGCGTGGCCGGGGCAGTCGACGTGCGCGTAGTGCCGGTTGACGGTCTCGTATTCCGCGTGGTGAACGTTGATCGTCACACCGCGCTCCCTTTCCTCGGGCGCGTTGTCGATCTCGTCGTAGTTTTTCGCCTTCGCAAGCCCCTTCTTCGCGAGCACCTTCGTGATCGCAGAGGTCAGGGTTGTCTTGCCGTGGTCAACGTGGCCGATCGTCCCGATGTTGACGTGAGGCTTCGTGCGTTCGAACTTCGCCTTCGACATTTCCCTCCTCCGTGGAGTTTGCGAAAAGGGTCTTCCGCCCTACCGGATGCACCTATGAAGTGGAGCTGGAGCCCACGACCAGAATCGAACTGGTGACCTTTTGCTTACCATGCAAATGCTCTACCGACTGAGCTACGTGGGCCCCGACGTCTTCCGCCTTCGAACACTGGAGCGGGAAACGGGATTCGAACCCGCGACCCTCAGCTTGGAAGGCTGACGCTCTAGCCACTGAGCTATTCCCGCCTCGAACTGGCTCGTCCCCACGCCCGCGACGCGCGACTCGCGCCGCCCACGAAGGCGCTCCCGAAAGTTTCGGATGATTGGTGGGGAGGAGAGGATTCGAACCTCTGAAGGCTGAGCCGACAGATTTACAGTCTGTTCCCTTTGGCCGCTTGGGTACCTCCCCGCACGCATGAAAAAGACGCACACCGCCCCGCTCGTGTCATTCAATAGCTGGCGAAGGGACTCGAACCCCCGACCGGCTGATTACAAATCAGCTGCTCTACCAACTGAGCTACGCCAGCAGATCGGCGATGTGGGGATGCTCCGCCCAGCTCCCCCCGCAGAGGTGGGCGGACAGACTTGGGAATGTAAAGAATGCGCTGGAACAGCGTCAAGAGATTTTTTTCGAGCGAAATCAAGCTTCGGTTGGGGAGGGGGATGGCCCAGGCCTCGGGCAGGGCAGGGTCGGACAGCCCGCCGCTTCGAGCAGGCTGCGATTTCGGGGGCATTCCGGGGCTGGAATCGATGTAATGTGCTGTTTTGTAACGAATTGCGCGAGAACACTCGGGGCCTGTCGTGACGAGCTCATATAGATGATCCCCTTCGGGTGCCGGTTGGCCTTCTATAGATCGCGCGTCTCGTGCTAGGTTTTCGGTCGCGTGCTGCTCCCCGCCCGTTCTTCCATGCCGGCCGACTTCGCGAAAGAGGGCCCGAACCGCCTGGTCGTCCTCGGCGGAGTCGTCGCTGCCGGGCTTCTTCTCCGCGCGGTTTACCTCCTTCAGATCCCGCGCACGCCGCTTGCCGATCTCGTGTTCCTCGACGCGCTTTCGTACCACAACTGGGCGCGGCGTCTCGCGGCCGGCGACTGGGTCGGTCGCGAGCCGTTCCACATGGCGCCGCTGTATCCGTACCTGCTCGGCGTCGTGTACCGAGCATTCGGCGAAGGGATCGCGCCGAAAATCGTGCAGTCAGCGCTCGGGGTCGCGAACGGGCTTCTCATTTTCCTGCTGGCCGAACGGATCTTCGGTCGGACGACCGCGCTCATCGCGTTCTTCCTGTCGCTGCTTTACGGACCGTTCCTCTTCTACGAGATCCAACTCCTCAACACGACGCTCGCGCTCACGCTGGCGCTTTCGACGGTGCTCGTGCTCGATTGGGCGATCGCGGATCGGCGGCACGGGCTCGCGCTCTTCGCCGGGATCCTCCTCGGGCTCGGGTGCCTCGTGCGGCCGGAGTTCTTGCTGTTCGCGCCGCTCGCGATCGGAGCGATCGCGCTCACGGAGTGGCGGGGCGGGATTGCGGCGGGGGGCGTCGCGGAACATGCGGCCGCGCGCGCGGCGGGGCGCGCGACGGCGCGCGCGCCGGCGGCCCCCGACGGACGCTCAGCCGCCGCGCGTTTGCTTCTGTTCGCGGCGGGCGCGGCTCTCCCGCTCGCGATCTCCGGCGCGCGGAACGCGCTCGTCTCGGGCGATTTCGTGCTCGTTTCGCATCACGGCGGGATCAGCTTCTACATGGGAAACAACGAGTACACCGACGGGACGTACCGGCCGCCGCCGTTCTTCCAGGGAACTCCCGAGGCGATCGATCAGCGCGACTCGCGCCGCTTCGCCGAGATGGAAGCGGGCCGCCCGCTCGCGGCGTCCGAGGTCGATCGATTCTGGTTCGCGAAGTCGCTCGCGTACATCCGCGAGCATCCGGCGGCGTACGCCCGGCTCCTCGCGCGGAAGCTCGCGCTCTATTGGGGCGACTACGAGATTCCGCTCAACGCGAGCTGGGATTTCTTCCGCAGGTACTCGCCGACGCTCGTTGGCGCGGCGCTGCCGTTCGGGTTGATCGTGCCGCTCGCCGTGATCGGCGCCGGCGCCGCGGCGGCAGCGCGCGATCGGCGTGCGCTTCTGCCGGCGCTGTTCGTCCTCGCGAACATGGCGGCCGTCGTCGCGTTTTTCGTGTGCGACCGCTACCGGCAGCCGGCCGTCCCGTTTCTGCTGATGTTCGCGGCCGCGGGCCTCGCCCGGATCGCCGGCCTCGCGCGCGATGCCGTGACGCGAGCGGCGAGCGCCGCGGGCCGCGCCGATCCCGAAACGCCGGCGCGCGCGTCCGCTCGCCCGCCCGCGCTGTCGCTCGCCCTATCTCTCGCGCTCGTCGTCGCGCTCGCCGCGCTCCTGCACATCCGGATCTCCGGCAACCCGAGCCTTTCGTTCGCGCGCTCGCACGTCGCGGTCGGGCAGGCTGCGCTCCGGCGAGGCGACCGTGCAGCCGCGGAGCGCGCGTTCCGCGACGCCGTGCGCGAGAACCCGCTCTACATCGACGCGTCGATGAACCTCGGCGCCCTCTGTCAGGAGGAGAAGCGGTACGCCGAGGCAGCCGCCGCGTACGAATCCGTTCTCCGGATTAATCCGCACTTCGCCGGCGCTCACTTGAACCTCGGCGCGTGCGCGCAGGAGCAGGGCCGGTTCGACGAGGCGGTCGCGCACTACGAGCGCGCGGAGGCCGCCGACCCGTTCCTGCCGGCGGCCCCGAACAACCTCGGCACGGCGCTGCAAGCTCTCGGGCGCGGCGTCGAGGCGGAGGCGGCGTTCCGCCGGTCGATCGCGCTCGATCCGGCGTTCCTCGACGCGCGGGCGAACCTCGCGCGGCTGTTCGAGTCGGAGCGGCGGCTCGACGAGGCGGCGGCAGCGTACCGCGAGATCCTCGCGCGGATCGGCAGCGGCGGCGCGGCGGGCTCGATCGAGGCGCGGCTCGGCGACGTCCTCGCCGCCGGCGGTCGCTTCGCCGACGCGGAACCGCACTACCGCCGCGCGCTCGCCTCGGCACCGCCGACTCCGGAGCGCGTCGTCAACCTCGGCGTCGCGCTCGCGAACCTCGGGCGCCGCGACGAAGCGCTCGCGCTGTTCGACCGCGCCGCGCGCGAGTTCCCCGACGCGCCCGACGCCGCGCTCCACCTCGCGAACCTCCAGTTGGAAACTGGCGACGCGGCCCGCGCGCGCGCGACGAGCGACGCGGCGGCACGGCGCTTCCCGCGCGACCCGCGCTTCCCGTACGCGAGCGCGACCGCGGCGGCCGCGTCCGGCGACGCCGCCGGGGCCCGGAACGCGCTCGACGAGGCGATCCGCCGCGGCGGCGACCCCGTCCGCGCGGCCGCGCTCCGCGACCCGCGGCTCGCCGGCGCTATCGGACCGGGCCGCTGACCCCCGCTCGCCCCGTGCCCACGCCCGTGCCCGTGCCCGTGGACACGCGCACACCCCCGCTCGCCCCCGCGCCCCCGACCGTCTCGGTCATCATCCCGATGAAGAACGCGGAGCGGACTCTCGTGCGCTGCCTCACTTCGATCGCCGCCTCGACGCACCCGCCCCTCGAGGTTCTCGTCATCGACGACGGCTCGACCGACCGCTCGTGCGAGATCGCCGCGCGCTTCCCCGTGCGCGTCATTCCCGCGCCGCGCCCCGGCGGTGTCGCGTCCGCGCGAAACCTCGGCGCCCGCGAAGCGCGCGGCGACATCCTCTTCTTCACCGACTCCGACGTCGTGCTCGGGCCTCAGACGCTTGCCGCCGTCGCGCACCGCCTCGCCGACGCCGCGCTCGACGGGATCGTCGGCGTCCAATCGCAGAAGCCCGCGTTCGCGGACTTCCTCAGCGACTACAAGAATCTCTGGCTCCGGTACACCTACTTGAAACTCGACGGCGACCTCTCCGTGTTGTATTCGAGCGTCGTCGCGATCCGCCGCCAGACGTTTCTGCGCGTCGAGGGGTTCGACCTCCACTACCGCCGCCCGAACATCGAGGACTCGGAGCTTGGCAAGCGACTTGCCGAGCTGGGCGCCCGGATCCGCGTCGCGCCGGAGGTCGAAGTCGTTCACTTGAAGAGCTACGACCTCGGATCGTTCCTCGTCACGGACTTCGCCCGGTCGTCGGGGCTTCTCAAGGTGCAGCTCCGCGACCGCTTCCGAAAGCTCAGTCGCGGCAACTACACCTCGATCCCATCGACGTTTATCCTGTCGGTCGTGTTGTCGTGGACCCCGCTCGCGGCGCTCTGCGTCCCGGGGAACCGCCTCCGGGCCGCCGCCTTCACGGCGGGCGCCGTCGCGATCCTCATCCCGATCCTCAACCTCGACCTGATCCGGTTCCTCTGGCGGTTCCGGGGACCGGCGTTCGTCGCGCGGGTGTTATTGCTCTTTCCGCTCGACTTCGCGGCGATCACGCTCGGGTTGGGGCACGGTTTTTTCTCGTACGTCGTGGGCCAGCGGTGGTGAGCTCCCACGAAATGGTTGTTGGGCATTCCCGAACGTTTGCTATGATCGCCGCCACATCGTTCAACGGAGTAGGTCGGTAGCCGCTGCGCGCTGCCCGCCGTGTGGCACGGCCGAGAGCCCGCGCGCCCCGCCCTCCATAGGGAGTCAGAATGGAATATTTCAAGACGAGTGTCTCGGTGCGCGCACCGCTCGACACGCTGTTCGACTTTTTCATCGATCCGAGAAACCTCAAGAAGGTCAGCCCGCAGGGGAGCGGCTTGCGCGTCGAGCACGCCGACCTGCCGCTGCGGGTCGGCTCGCGAGTTCGCGTGCGGTTCCGCGCCGGGCTCTTCCCGATCGATTGGGAACTGTCGGTCCAGAGCCTCAAGCGGGGCGATCGTTTTATCGACTGGCAGGAGCGGGGCCCGTTCCGCGAGTGGCGGCACACGCACCTCTTCATCCGGAACGGAAACTCGACGACCGTCGTCGACATGCTCGAGTACGAGGTCCCGTTCGGGTTCCTGGGCGGCATCCTCAACAACGCTTTCATTCGGCCGGCCATCGAGAAGTACTTCCAGCACCGGCAGGCGCGCCTGACCGAATTGTTCGGCGAGGGCCGCGAATCCGCGCGGCGGGACGAGCCGCGGCGGGACGAGCCGCGGCGCGACGAGGGCGGGCGCGGCGGACGGCGCGGGCGGTGGGAGCGCGTCGGCGCGGAGAGTGGCGACAAGGGCGGCGACAGAGGCGGCGAGAGAGGCGGAGCGCGAGGAGGCGAGGTCAGCGGCGATCGTGGAGGACGCGGGCGCGAGACGCGCGAGGGCCGCGAGGGGCGGCCGAGCCGCGGAGGGCGCGGCGGTGCGGGCCTCGGGGCGGGGCCGGGCGCAGGCGCCGGCGGTCGGCGTGAGCGCGGAGATCGCGGCGAGCGCGAAGTGCGCCCAGCGCGCGGCGAGCGCGAGGAGCGCCCGGCGCGCGGCGAACGCCCCGAACGGGGCGGCCGCGAGGAGCGTGGCGGTCGGGGCGAACGAGTCGATCGTGCCGAACGCACCGACCGCGGACCCCGCGGCGAACGCGCCGAACGCACCGACCGCGGCCGTCGCGACGAACGCGACGATCGCGGCGGGAGGGGCGAGCCCGCCGAGGGCGGGCCGCGTCCCGAGCGCGGCGAGCGCGTCGAGCGCGGCCCGCGAGGCGGGCGTGGCGACCGCGGCGACGAGCGGAGCCTCGCGCGCGCCGCGGGCCGGATCCTGGAGCGCGAGCGCCTCGAGCGCCTTCGCGACATGGAAGGCGCGGACGACAACGAGACCGAAGTCGCTCGCATCCCCGAGCAGATCGTCGACGAGTTCGACGTTGCGGAGGATGCGGACGCCGGGGCCGTGGACGAAAACGGCGCCCCGAAGAGGCGGCGGCGGCGGCGGCGCGGCGGTCGAGGCCGCAGCAGAGGTCCGGAGCGGATCGCCGGTAGCGAGGAACGGGAAGGGCTCGAGGCAGGCGGGCCGATCGACGGTGCGAGCGAATACGAAGACGTCGCCGTGGAGCCGATGCCGGAGAGCGAGCCGTCTTGGAACGTCCGCGAGGCGGAGTTCGACGAGACCGAGGAGGAGATCGAAGCCGAAGTTGAGGCCGAGGCGGAAGCGGAGGCGGAGGCCGATGACGAAGCGGAGTTCGAGTCGGAAACGGGCGATTCGCCGCGAGGCGGTGATCGCGACCGGGATCGTTTGGATGAGAGCGAAGGCGAACGCGAAGTCCGCGAAGCGCGAGAGGGTCGCGGCGGGCGCGAGGGCGGCGGGCGCGAGGAGCGCGAAGGGCGTGACGGGCCGCGCGGCGGACGGGACCGAGAACGTGGTGGTCGCGATCGAGGGGGTCGCGATCGGGGCGATCGGGGCGGTCGTGGCGGTCGCCGCCGCGAAGAGGGTTTCGACTCGGATCGGCCGCCGCGCGAGGCTCCGACGTTCGTGACGCTCTACCCGCCTCCCCCACCGGCGCCTCACATCGCGCCGGCCCCAGCAGCGCAGCGCGACTTCGGGTTTGATGACCAGCCCGCACCGGACCGCGCTTCACCGGCTCCGTCGGCGCCGATCACACCAATCCCGCCGATCACGCCCGATGCGGTGGGGCACCCGTCTCGTTCCGCCTGGGGCCGCGCGCCGCAGCGCGCGAGCACGCGACGCCCGCAGCCGGTCAAAGAGCCGGAGTCGCCGAAGGAGCGGGACGCCGGTTCCTCACCGCCGAGCGCGCCCGCCCCCGACGCGCCCGACACGGACTTCCCCGAAGGAGCCTGAGGCCCCGCGACGAGCCCCGTGGCGAACTCTCCTTCGCTCTCCCGGTTCGTCGCGGAGGTCGTCCTCCCGAAAGGACTGCGGAAGGATTCGTGGCGCTTCGGCCACACGTTCTTCCTCGGTGAGATCGCGTTCTTCCTGATGGCGATCCTCATCGTCACGGGGCCGCTCCTGATGCTCCGCTACACGCCGACGCCCGACGGCGCGTACGGGAGCGTCGTGGCGATCACGCAGCGCGTCCCGTTCGGCGCGCTGATCCGCGGGCTGCACCGGACCGCGTCCTACGCGCTCCTGGTCGTCCTCCTTCTTCATCTGCTGCGGATTTTCTTGCAAGCGGCGTACAAGGGGGGCCGCGCGCTCGGCTGGCATTCGGGCGTGATGCTCCTCCTCTTGTCCGCGGGCCAGTCGTACACCGGGTATCTCCTGCCGTGGGATCAATCCGGCTACTGGGGGACGATCGTCGGGGCGAGCATCACGTCGTACGTGCCGCTCGTCGGCGATTGGATGCAGCGGTTCCTTCTCGGCGGGGACGAGATTGGCGCGTTGACTCTATTGCGCTTCTACGTCGGCCACGTCGTGCTCGTGCCCGGCGCGATCGTCGCGCTTCTCTCGCTGCATTTCTTCTCCGTGAGAAAGGCGGGGCTGTCGCGGCCGCTTGGCGCCGAGGCCGACCGCGCGAAAGCCGCCGGCGCCGAGCACGCCGCCGAGCACTCGCCCACAGACGTCGCGCTCAAGATGGCGACGATCTTCTTCGCGACGCTGCTAGCGCTCCTCGTCGCGAGCGCGCTCCTGCCGATTGCGATCGAGCCGCCCGCCGACCCGGGCACGCCACCCAACCCGGCCCGCGCCGCGTGGTTCGCGCGAGGACTGCAAGAGCTCGTGCATTATTCGGCGTTCTGGGGCGGGATCGTCGCGCCCGGCGTGATCGTCGCGCTCCTCGTCGCGCTGCCGCTCGTCGATCGCGGCGCGGGCCGGCGGTTCACGGAGCGGCGCGGGATCGTGCTCGCGGGGAGCGCGCTCCTCGTCGTGTTCCTCGCGCTGACGGTCATCGGGAATCTCTTCCGCGGGCCTGCGTGGGCCTGGCAATGGCCGTGGGTGCGATGAGAATCGGCCACGGCGCGAAAACCGCTCGCGATCGGACGGACGGCAAGACGGCCGGCCCGGACGCCACGCGCCGGCGCTTCCTGTTCGGTCTCCTCGGCGGGCTCGGCGCGGGGCTCTTCGCGGAAGCCGCCGCGGTCGTCGCTGCCTTCCTCGCCCCCGAGGCGCGCGGCTCAGGCGGCCGCCGGATCGAGTGCGGCCGCGCCGACGAGTTCGCGCCCGGCGAGGTTCGGCTCATCCTGGACGGGCGGCTCTTCGTCGTTCGCCGCGACGACGGGTTCCTCGCGCTCTCGCAGAAGTGCACGCACCTCGCGTGCCTCGTCCCATGGGACGCGGAGCGCGGCACGTTTAAGTGCCCGTGCCACGGCGGGACGTACGATCGGGACGGCCTCGTGCTGAGCGGGCCGCCGCCGCGGCCGCTCGACCTCGTCGGACTTCAGGTCGTCAACGGCGAGCTGATCGCGGACACCGGGACGATCGTCCGGCGCAAGTCGTTCGCGCCCGAGCAGGTCGTGAAAGCGTGACGGGCGGCGGCGCACACTCCGCACCGCCGAACGACGAGCCTCGGCGCGGTCTCGACTCGACCGGCCGCGCGGTGCTCACGGTCGCGATCCTCGCCGCGCTCGTGTTCCTGTTCGTCCTGTTCTACGCGACGGGCGAACGAGCGCGCCTCGCGCGGAACGCCGAGGCCGACGCCGCGCGCGCCCGCGCGGCGCTCGCGGAAAAACGCGCGCCGCTCGTCCCCCTCGGCGAGCTGATCTACCTGGCGCACTGCTCCGAATGCCATGGCGGGATGGGCGAAGGGGGACGGCGCGCGCCCGCGCTTCGCTCGAAGAGCTTCCTCGCGGCCGCGCCGGACGAGGCGATCGCGCAGACGATCCGCGAAGGCCGCGCGAAGACGGACATGCGCCCGTGGGGGAAAGACCACGGCGGCCCGTTCGCCGACGACGAGGTCGAGGCGCTCGTCGCGTTCCTTCGCGCGTGGGAAGAAGGCGCGCCGAGCGGCGAGAACGACCCGCGGCGCTGAGCGTCTACCTGACGAGCATCCAGCGGCCCGAGCGTGCCGCCCCGAAGAGTTCGACGTCGGGGCCCCCGACGCGGTAGAAATAGACGCCGGGGCCGAGCCCGGCGATCGCGCCGAAGCCGGCGTCCTCGGGCGTGACGACGTGCGATCCGCGACCGATCGACAGGAGCCGCGAGCCGCCCCTCCGCCTTCCCGCGGCGTCGATCACATCGATCACGACGCTCGCGTCGCGCGGCAGCGAGAAGAGAGCGTTCGGAAGTCCGCGCGACGGATTCGGGAAGAGGCGGAGCGCCGCGCGGGCGACGGCCCCGGGGCCGGAGACCGCGGTCCCAACCTCAAAGATCGTGACGCGGGCGCCGTTGTCGGTGACGAGAACGCCCGGGACCGTCAAGAGCCCGTTACCGTCCGGGACCGTCTCGCCGCTCGAGATCAAGGAGTCTGTCGTTGCATCGCGTACTTCCCAGGGATACAACCCCGACCCAAGAACGGTGAACACTTGGAACCGCCTTGGCGTCACGTCGACGGTGATCGCCTCGGGTGCGGATTCCGTCCCGTAGACGCTGAGGAGGTCTCGGTTCCTGACGATCACGCTCCACGACGAAGCCAGGTCGATGGGCGGCGCGTCCCATCGCAGGTAGCCGTTTATCGTCCCCATCGAATCGGCGGTCGTCGGATCGCCGTTGCCGAGATTCCCGTCTGCCGAACAGTTGGAAAACGCCGGCAGGCTTCCGCTCAGATCGTAATCGTAGAACCAAGTGTTCCAGTACTGCATTGGGGCCCACTCCCCGGGGATCGCCACGCCGTCGTGCGTGCGGGAATCCCAGAGGAAAACGAACGACTGCTTGGCTGCCTGCAACGCCATGAGAGGGCCGATCTTCTCAGCCCACCCCACGATGTTGTCATTGCGACCGGCGAAGAACGTGGAATGCGGAAGGTCCTCACTCGCCGTCGCATCGACGAGATACGAGTAGTTCAGGCGGTCGTACGTGGGGATCCCATCCGAGCAGGGAAGAAATGACGCCATCGTTCCCCACTTGCGCTCACTGTAAACGCGTTGCCACTGGGCGGGATTGAAGGATGCGTTGGGGATGACCTCGGTCAGAAAAGTAAAGTCGAGCTTCGGCACCCACGACACGTGCGCGGCGACTCGATCGCGAAGCGAATGACTGGTAAACGTCGCGCCAGTGCCCCCCGCCGACCACCCCGCGCAATAGACGCGGTTCAGATCGATCGGGAGGTTCGCGCGCGCCCAGTCGATCGCGTAGACGACGCGTCGCTGAGTGTAGTCGACGTTCGTCCCCGTCGTCGGGGTCGGAAGGCCGGTCGTCCAGTTGAACCCATCGTTGTATCCATACCAGAACGAACTCTGGAGGTAGTTGTCGAGGTAGTCGTCGCAGGAAAGGACCCACTCGTCGGGATAGCCTGTGCCGATGATCGGGTTCCCGGGGGAACCGTAGTAGTACGACGAATACCCGTGGAACAACACGACGAGCGGATGAAGCCCCACCGACCCCCTGCGCAGGATCATGAACGTGAACGCCTTCGACGGGAGGATGCACATCTTAGGGTAGAGCGGCGTGCCGACGTGCGACGTCCAGTGGACGTAGATGTCATACTCCCTCCCGTTTCCCGGCGTCAGCGTCCGCTGGAGGACCGGCTGCGGGAGGTCGAGCGTCTCGGCCAGGGCGTTCGCCGTGGAGTTCACTCCTGAGACCACGACTGTGTTCTCCCCGCCGATGTTGACGGAGGTGACCGCGTAATGAAACGCGCCCGTCTCGGCGGCCGAGTGGACGAAGAGTCCCGAAGCGAGGGAGAGATCGACCCCCGGGACAATGCGATACGGCTTGGCCCCCGCGCCCTCGACGGCCGCCCGCGAGTCGAGCGTCGTGTTGCGGTCGACCTCGCCCAACTGCGTCAGGCCGGAGACGCTGGTGATCGCTGCGTTTGACCGGTAGATGCGGTACTTCGCGGTCGAGTCGGCCACCTCGTCCCAGGTCACGAACGTCTGGCCCGAGCGGTGGAAGGCCTGGACGTTCGTCGGGGATGGCGGCACTGACGAGGCCGGGGCCGCGGCCGCCAAGAGGAGGAGAGCCAGGTGGAACACCGCAACGCCACGGGACAAGCTCGCCATGAAAGAATCCTCTGGGAATCGCGCGAGCGAAGCGCGTGGCCGAGAGGATACCACAAATCCGCTAGCGGCCGACTTGCGCCGTCTGCGTGCCGGGAGCGTGGATCGGAGCGGTCCGCGCTTTGGCGGAGGCGATCTGGCACCGCGGAACGGCCGGCTCTAGCGGCGTCGGGATTCGCTCGACAACGACGCGGCAGCGGTGTCTCCTTGCGGCGATGCGCCTCATGCTCCGACTGCTCGAGTTCGTCCTCGTCCTCATCGCATTGACGATCGCCACGGCGATCGGGGTCGGCGCCGTCTCGAAGGTCACGCGCGGTCAAGTTCTCGAGCCCGCGACCTCGACTCGACCGGCGCGCCGGGCGGGGCGGAGGATCCGAGACAGGAGAGCGCCGCTGCTCAGCGCTGAGACCAGACCGCGGTCCTCTCGATGAACGAGAAAGAGCGCACGGAGCCGGATGACGCGAGCGGCGGGAGGAGCGACGCGTCCCCGCCGGTCCCTCGCCTTCCGGCGGGCCGCCTCACGGTCCGCCTTCTCGCGTTCCTCGGAATACTCTGCGTCCTGCTCGCGGTCGCGATCATTCCGCTCGGGATGCTACTGCGCGTTGGTCAGCGTGCGCCGAGCGCCGCCGACGCCGAGGGGAGCGAGAGCGCCGAGAGCGTCGAGGCCACCGGGGCCGCCGAGCCGGCCGCATTCGAGATGCGCATCGACGACCCGGCGATCGGCGCGATCGAGGTCGCCGCGTTCGCCGCCGTGCTCCTTGCGACGGCGCTCGCGAAGCGCCGCCTCCCCTTGTCGTGGACGCAGGTCGGGTTTTCGCGCAGCGGCGCGGTCTGGGAACTTGCGCTCGGCTTCGCGACCGGGCTCGCGAGCTTCGCGCTCGTGCCGATCGTCGCGCAGAAGCTCGGCTGGGCGACGATCTCGCTTCCGACATCCGGCGCGTCGCCGCTCGACTCGCTCTTCCCCGCGTTGCTGCTCCTGCTCTTCGCCGGCGCGTTCGAGGAAGTCGCGATCCGCGGTTTTCCGCTGACGTTGCTGGCCGCGCGGAGCGTCCCGCTCGCCATCCTGCTCACGTCCGCGGTCTTCGCGCTCCTCCATCTCCCGAACCCGAGCGCCGGTCCGATGGCGGCGCTCGGCGTGTTCGTCCCGGGCGTCGTGCTGGCGATCGCGCGGCTGCGAACCGGCGCGCTCTGGATTCCGATCGGATGGCACCTCGGCTGGAACCTGTCGCAGGGGTGGCTGTTCGGCTGCGCCGTCAGCGGGACGCCGCCCGCGCGCGCGCCGCTCCTCGTGACACGCTTCGATGGGCCGCCGCTCTTCGTCGGCGGCGCGTTCGGGCCGGAGTCGGGGCTCTTGGCGGTCGGCGCGGATCTCGTGACGCTCGCCGTGTTCGTCGCGCTCGTGCGCGGGCCGGGCTCGCGCGGCGCGCGATAAGCTCAAGCTCCGCGAGACGAACGGACCGACGCTAGGCCGCTGACTTCGTCCGCGCCGTCGTGACGAGGACGACGCCGACGATCACGACCGCGGCCGCGATGAAGATCCGAACCGACAGCGCTTCGCCGAGGATCGCCCAGCCGAGCAGAAGCGCGATGATCGGGTTGACGTAGCTGATCGTCGCGACACGCGCCGCGGAGACGTGGTCGAGCAGCCAGATGTACGCTGTGAACCCGATCGCGGCGCCGAACACGATCAGGTACACGAGCGCGGCGACCGTCTCGCGGTCCCAGCGCGCGCGGGCCAGGTCGCCGCTCGCGAGTCCGATCGTCAGGAGGACCGCGCCCCCGAACAGCATCTCGATGCCGGTCGCGACGAGTGGCCGGACCGGGACGCCGCGGCGCTTCGAGAAAAGCGAGCCGCACGTCCACGAGAGCGACGCAAGGAGCAGCGCTCCCTTCGCGGGCAGCGCGCGCGCCGCGTCCGCGACGGCCGCACCGCCTGCGGCGACCGCGCCACTCGCGGCGTCCGCGCCACCCGCGCCATCCGCGCCACTCGCGGCGACCGCGCCACCCGCGCCGCCCGCGCCGCCCGCTCCGCCCGCGCCTCCGCCCGCGAGCCCCGCCGCCATCGCGGCCCGCAGATCCGGCCACACGAGCAGAATGAACCCGCAAAATCCGATCAGGAGCCCGCCGAGCGCGCGCCGCTCGACGCGCTCTCCCTTCGGGAGGAGCGCCTCGATCCCGACCATCAAGAACGGCGTCCCGCCGAGGATCAGCGACGTCATCCCCGAGTCGACGTACTGCTCGGCCCACACGACGAGGCCGTTTCCCGTCACGAGCAGGAGGAACCCGACGACCGCGAGCGGCCAGATGTGCGCGATCTTCTTCGGAAACGAGTGGCCGCGCAGGCGCGCGAAGCCGAGGAGGAGGAGCCCCGCGATCACGAACCGGATCCCGGCGAACAGCGCCGGCGGGAGGCCACGCACGCCGACCCGGATCGCGAGGTACGTCGATCCCCAGATCGTGTACAGGACGAGAAAGGCGATCGCGATCTTGAGGCTGTGGCGCGAGCCGTGCACGGCCGTCTCGGCGGTCGTCTCGGCCGTCGTCTTGGTCATCACGTCAGCCCGCCGCCGGGCGCGTGACGACTCGATTCGCGACGCCCGCCCCGATGACCGATCCGACCACGTAATGCGGAAAGTCGAGCCACGAAAACGTCGTGCCGATCAGAGCCCGGCCGAGCCACGTCGCGCGGATCGTCTCGAGGAGCGGCGCGCGCAAGAGCTGCAGCGTCTCGATCGCGCACGTCGCGAGCAGAACGATCGCCGCAACCCGCGCGGTCCGCGCGCGCGGCCACGCCGCTTTGGCGAGAACGACCCAGAACACGACGTAGACGACCCCCGCCAGGTAATCGTTCGCCCATCCCGCGAGCGGCCCGCGCCACCCCTTTGCCGCGAGCCCGAGCACGACGAGAATCGCGAGAACGCCGAGGGCCGCGACGGAAGATCGTGTCCCCCGACCGCGGCCCATCGGCTGCATCACGCGGACAGGTCCGCGGTCCGCGAGCGGCTAGCCCTTCTTCGCTTCGCCTTTCCCGCCGGCCGGCTCCGGGGTCTCCTCGACCGCCTCGATGCCGATCATCAGCTCGACGTCGTCCCCGAGAACCGTGCCGCCCTTGTCGAGCGTGCCGTTCCAGACGATCCCGAACTCCTTGCGGTCGAGTTTCCCCGTGACGTCGAATCCGGCGCGAGTCCCCATCTTGGAGTCCTCGAGGACCCCGCCGAACGCGACGTCGAGCGTGATCGGCTTCGTCACACCGCGCATCGTCAGGAGCCCATCGACCACGAGATGGTCTTCGCCCTTCTGCGTCACCTTCGTGCTCTTGAACGTGATCGTCGGAAAGCTGTCCGCGGCGAAGAAGTCCGGGCTCCGCAGGTGGCCGTTGCGCCGCTCGGAGCGGGTGTCGATGCTCGCCGTTTCGATTTCCAGATTGACCGAGCCCTTTGTCATGTTCGCCGGGTCCATCTTGATCTCGCCCGAGAACTTGTTGAACGTGCCGGACACCTTGCTCACGAGATGACGGATCCGGAACCCGATCGTCGAATGGCCCGAATCGATCGAGTAGGTCTGTTCGGCGGCGAGCGCGGGGAGAGCGGTGACGAGAGCGAGCGCGGCGAGAATCGCGAGCGCTCCGACGGTGCGGGATGCCTTCATGTTCGTGAGACCTCCTTGCGGCTTTTCCGTGAACGAGTCCGGCAGCTCGAGCGCGGGGCGGCCCGAAAGCGTGCCGAGGATGGCGGCGCGGCCGACCGACGCCGACCGCGTGCCGCAGATTACGAGTTGCGCTTTACCGTGTCAACCGCTAGTTTCCGTAAAGCGCTATATAAAGTATCCTGTGAAAGGCTGGCGGAAGATGAAACGGAAGAAACCGAGGGCGCGGGCGGAGGAAGACGAGATCTACTGTCCGGTTCGCGCGACGATCGACCTCCTCGAGAAGAAATGGACGCTTCATCTGGTCCGCGCGCTCTCCACGGGGACGAAGCGGTTCAACGAGCTGTCTGCTGAAGTCGGCGGCATCAACCCGCGAACGCTCCGCGAACGGCTTCGCCGGCTCGAGGACGCCGGAATCGTTGCGCGGCGCGTCCTCGGCACGATGCCGCCGTGGGTCGAGTACTCGCTCACGCGGAAGGGGCGCGATCTTCACAAGGTGCTCGACTCGCTCGTCGCGTGGGGGCGGCGTTGGATGAAGGAGCGCGGCTGATCGCCGTCCGCACTGATCGCGGCCCGGCTGATCGCGGTCCGGCTTGACACCCGCGCCGGGCGCCCCCGACAATCGCGCGAGCCGACGATGACCCACCCAGAGAAAATCCGGATCGAGCGCGCGGGCCCGGCGCTGACGATCTCCCTCGCCGCACCGCCGCTCAACATCCTCGACATCCAGTTGCTCCGCGAACTGGTCGACGCGCTCGAAGCCGCCGCGGTCGACCCCGAGCCGCCGCACGCGGTCGTCATCCGCGGCGACGGCGCGAAGGCGTTCTCCGCGGGGGCGAGCGTTCCGGACCACCTGCCCGACCGCGTGACCGTGATGCTCGCCGAGTTCCATCGCGCGATCCGCGCGATCCCGGCGCTCCCGGCGGTCGCGATCGCCGCGGTGCGCGGCCATTGCCTCGGCGGCGGGCTCGAGCTGGCCGCGGCGTGCGACCTCGTGATCGCGTCGGAGGGCGCGACGTTCTCGCAGCCGGAGATCGCGCTCGGTTGCTTCCCGCCCGTCGCCTCGGCGTACTACCCGAGCCTGATCGGGCCGAAGCGCGCGGCGGAACTCGTGCTCCTCGGCGAGACGATCAGCGCCGCGAAGGCGCTCGCGATCGGGCTCGTCAACGCGGTCGTGCCCGACGAGCGGCTCGACGCGGAAGTCGCGCGCTGGGTCGGCGTGCTGGCGGCGAAGAGTCGCGCGGCGCTCGCGCTCGCGAAGCGCTCGCTACGGTTCGGCGCCGAGCGCCCGCCCACCGAGGCGCTCGTCGCCTGCGAGCGGCTCTACCTCGACGAGCTGGTGAAGACCGAGGACATGAGCGAAGGGATCCGCGCGTTCCTCGAACAACGCAAGCCGGTCTGGCGAGGTCGATGAGGGCGGCGACGGTCGGGGGCGCCGCGTGAAACCGTTCCGGGGCGTCGACTACTACGACATTGACTCGCTCCTGACCGACGAGGAGAAGAGCGTCCGCGCGGCGGTCCGCGACTTCGTCACCGATCGCGTGCTCCCGACGATCGCCGAGCACTACGAGCGCGGCGAGTTCCCGCGCGACCTCGTGCCGCAGCTCGCGCGCCTCGGCCTTCTCGGTCCGACGTTCCCAGCGGAGTACGGCGGCATCGGGCTCGGCGCGGTCGCGTACGGGCTGATCATGCAGGAGCTCGAGCGCGGCGACTCGGGACTCCGGAGCTTCGTGTCGGTCCAGTCGAGCCTCGTGATGTTCCCGATTCTCACGTACGGGAGCGAGGAGCAGAAACGGCGCTGGCTGCCGCGGATGGCGCGCGGCGAGGCGATCGGCTGCTTCGGCCTGACCGAGCCGGACCACGGCTCCGACCCCGGCTCAATGGTGACGCGCGCCGAGCACCGCGGCGATCGGTACATTCTCAACGGCGCGAAAATGTGGATCACGAACGGGACGATTGCCGATGTCGCAGTCGTGTGGGCGAAGGAGAACGGCGTCGTCCGCGGGTTCCTCGTCGAGCGCGGCGCGCCCGGGTTCAGCGCGAAGGACCAACTCGGCAAGTACTCGCTCCGCGCGTCGATCACGTCGGAATTGGTGCTCGCCGACTGCGAGATCCCGGCCGAGAACGTGCTCCCGAAGACCGACGGGCTGAAGTGCGCGCTCCGCTGCCTCGACAACGCGCGGTACGGGATCGCGTGGGGCGCGCTCGGCGCCGCGATGGCGTGCTACGACATCGCGCTCCAGTACGCGAAGGAGCGGGTGCAGTTCGGCCGGCCGATCGCGCGCTTCCAACTCGTCCAGACGAAGCTCGTCGAGATGCTGACCGAGATCACGAAGGGGCAGCTTCTCGCGCTTCAGCTCGGGCGGCTGCGCGAGCGGGGCGCCGCGCGGCACACGCAGGTCTCGCTCGCGAAGCGGAACAACGTCGCGATCGCGCTCGACGTCGCGCGCGCCGCGCGCGACCTCCTCGGCGCGAACGGCATCACGTCCGAATACCACGTGATGCGTCACATGATGAACCTCGAGTCGGTCTACACCTACGAGGGGACGCACGACATCCACGGGTTGATCGTCGGTGCGGATATTACGGGCGAAGACGCGATCACCACGTGAGCGGCTTCACCGAAATTCAATGGGACCGGCATGGATCCGTCCTCCGGCCCCCCCCTTCGACGGGCTCAGGAGTTCGGTGTCCGATAGACTACCCAGCCGGTCCCGCATTGTCATACGGACGCCGCGCGAAAACGGATGTATCGGGCAGCGCCGCGCCCATCCGACCCGTCCCTCGGATCGTAGATTGAGCGACGACCGAGGAGGTCCGCTCGTCCGATAGCATGCCTCCGATGCCGACAGAACGCGCTCGCGAAGACGCCGCGCTCGCGCAACGATTGCGGGCGCGGGACGCGGGGGCGCTGGCCGAGATGTACGACCGCTTCGGCGGAGCCGTCTATTCCCTCGCGCTGCGGGTCGTGCAAGTGCCGGGCGATGCCGAAGAAGTCACCCAGGAGGTGTTCATGTACGCCTGGGAGAAGGGGGCGATGTACGAGACGGGCCGAGGATCGCTCCTCGCGTGGCTCTGCGCGATCGCGCGGAGCCGCGCGATCGACCGCAAGCGGACGCAGCGAAGCCATGAGCGGCGCAAGGACGCGGCCGCGCGCGAGGCGGCGGCGCTCCCACTTTCCTCGCCGGGCCCTGAGCGCGACGTCTCGATCGCGCAGCTCGGCGGAGCGATCCGCGCCGCGCTCGCGGAGCTTCCGGTGGACCAGCGCCAAGCGATCGAGATCGCGTATTTCGAAGGGCTCTCCCAATCGGAAATCGCCGCGCGCCTCAACGCGCCGCTCGGGACGATCAAGACGCGGATTCGGCAGGGGATGATCCGGCTCCGCGCCGCGATCAGCCTCGACGCGGAGGGATGGCAAACGTGAGCCGGCCGCCGATCGAGCACGAGCGATACGAAGAGATGGCGTGCGCGTACGTCCTCGGCGCGCTCGAGGGCGAGGACGCGCGCGCGTTCGAGGCGCACGTGGCCGCGGGCTGCGCGGAGTGCCGCACGCTCTACCCGCAGCTGGTCGCGACGGCGCAGGCGCTGGCGCTGTCGGCCGAGCCGGTCGCGCCGCCGGAGGGGCTGCGCGCGCGGATTCTCGCGGCGGCGGGCGTCGCGGGTGAGTCGAGCGTTGCGCGCGCAACGGGCGTCGCGGGTGCGACGGGCGCGGCGCGGCCCGCGCCACGCCCCACGCCGCGAAGCCGCGTCCCGATCGTCCCGCTCGCGCTCGCCGCCGCCGCGATCTTCGCGATCGTGTCGTGGCGCGCGCTCGATCTCGACCGACGGCTCCGCGCAGCGCATCGCGACAACAGCGCCTCGCTCGATCGGATCGCCCGCCTCGAAACGGAGATCGATGCGCTCCGCGCGACCGAGGCGGAGCACGCCGCGCTGATTAAGCTCCTCGAGGAGCCCGAGTCCGGGCTCGTGACGCTCGCGTCGCTCAAGCCCGCGCCCGGCGCGTCCGGCAAGATTCTCTGGGACAAGAAGGCGGGCCGCGGATACCTCTGGGCGGCGCACCTCCCGAGGGATCCCGACGGAAAGGACTACCAGCTCTGGGCGATCGAAGGCACGACGCCTCGGAGCGCGGGCGTCTTCTCGGTCGCGGCCGACGGGAGCGCGCTCATCCCTCTCGACACGCTCGCGTCGCCGGCGCAGATCGCCGCGTTCGCGATCACGATCGAGCCGGCAGGCGGCGTCCCCGCGCCGACTGGCGAGATGGTCCTGCTCGGAAAAGTCGGCGGCTAGCGCGACGGCCACAGCCGCCGCCGCGTCCGCGAGTCGTCGAAGCGTGTGCTACGATCCAGCCGGTCAGTCGGTCGTCGAGGCCGATGAATGCGGGCGGGCCACCCGGTTCGGGCGCGATTCCGGCGCGTGAATCCAGTCGTCCCCCCCGCTGCGTAAGTCCTAACGATGAGGGGAATGGCGCAGATGTCGGCCTATCCGGCGGACCTTCACGCTGTCGAGGAGACGCGCTCCGAGATGATCCGCCGCGTCGCGCGCGGAGACTCTTCCGCGCTCGCAGAGTTGTACGACGCGACGAGCCCGTTCGTGTTCGGGCTGGCGCTGAAGATCCTCCGCGATTCGGGCGCGGCAGAAGAGGTGACGCTCGACGTGTTCCTCCAAGTGTGGCGACAGGCGCGCGCGTTCGACGACAAGCGAGGCAAGCCGTCGGCGTGGCTCGTCACGATGGCCCGGAGCCGCGCGATCGATCGACTCCGCTCGAAGGCGCGGCCATGGGTTTCGGCCGAGCCTCTCGATGCGGCGGCGGCGCGCTCGTCGGACGGACCGGGGCCGCACGAGGAGTGCGAGCGGTCCGAGAGGCGGCGGCGCGTCGCGAGCGCGATGGCCCAGCTCTCGCCCGAGCAGCGCGAGGCGATCACGACGGCGTATTTCTCCGGGCTTTCTCACAGCGAGATCGCCGCGCGGCTCGGCAAGCCGCTCGGGACGATCAAGACGCGCATCCGGCTGGGCATGATGCGGCTCCGCGAAATCCTCGGGCCGCCCGACGAAGGGGCGTAGCGAATGAAGCACTACCGGACCCACGAGCGCGCGACCGACGAGACCCGCGAGACGGCTGCGCTCTACTGTCTCGGCGCTCTGAGCCCCGATGAGGCGGGGGCGTTCGAGACGCATCTCGCGACGGGTTGCGCGCCGTGCGAGGCCGAAGTCCGCGCATTCCGCGGCGCGGCGGCGGAGCTGGCGCACCTCGCCGAGCCGGCCGACCCGCCTCCCGGCCTGCGCGCGCGGCTGATCGATCGGATCAGCGTCGGAAAAGCCGGCTCTCCACCGCGGGACGACCGCACGTTCGACGCGCGCGCGGACGGCACGCGCGCGCACGGCGCTAGATCGGATGACGCAAGCGTGCACGTCGAACACGCCCCGATGCAAGTCTGGAAGCGATGGGGCGGCGAGGGCGCGACACCCTCCTGGTTCACGCTCCGCGCCGACGAAGGATCGTGGGAAGGGACGGGCGTTGACGGCGTCTCCGTCCGTCGGCTCTTCGTCGACGCGACGCGGCAGACCGTCACGATGCTCGTCAAGATGGCCGCGGGGACGAGCTACCCGTCGCACCGGCACGGCGGCGCGGAGGAGTGCTTCGTCCTCGACGGAGACTTGCACGTCGGCGAGTTGGTGATGCGCGCCGGCGACTACCAGCGCGCGGAAAAAGAGAGCGTCCACGTCGTGCAATCGACCGAGCGGGGCTGCACGCTTCTGATCGTTTCGTCGCTCCACGACGAGATCATCGAGTAGCGCGCGGCGGGCCGATCGCCGGAGCGGCGTTGCCGCGTCGATTGTCGACGCCGTCATCGCCGCCGCCGTGCATCGGCGCCCGCCTTCGTGATATCCTCCGCCGAGTATGCGCAGCTGGCTGGAGACAACCGCATCTCGTTCGTCCGCTCCGCTCCCGACCGAACCGCCTGAGACTCTGACCCTCGGAATCGACGGGTTCCGCTATGCGGACTTGTACGACCGCGAGCGGCTCGAGGATCTTCTGCGCGACTTCGAAGCGTGGCTCGCGCGCGAAGCGCCCGACGCCGCGCGCGAGTACGCCGACTACCGGCGGACGCGCGGCGCGGGGTGCACCCCCCTCGCGATTTCGAAAACCCTGATCCTCGTCGCACCGCACGTCGCCGCGTTCGTCGCGCGGCTGTTCCGGATCGAGCCCGACTACGCGGCGCTCGTCGCGCGCCTCTCGGAGGAGACGCCGATCGTCCGGTTCCGCGAGTTCGTCAAGCGCGACGCGCTGAAGCGCTGGACCCGAGAGGCGCTCGCGTCGTGCGACGCGGCCGCGGACACGGCGGGCGTCGCCGCGCTGATCGCCGCGGTGGACGAAGAGCGGCCCGACGACCCCGAGATGGCGTTCGCGAACACCGCGCTCGCGCTGATACACGTCGAGAGCGTCCTCTCACGAGAGGGGAAGCTCGAGGTTGACGCGGCGGAACTCGCCGGCGCGCGCGCGCAATTCGCGGAGATCGCCACGCGACTCGATGGCGGCGGCGGCGGCGGCGACCGCGACGGCCGCGGCAGTCCGATCGCCGGCGACGACCGGGCGGCAGCGCCGCCCGCGCGCGCGCTCGCGTGGGTCGACCTCGTCAAGCGCCGCGCGGCGTGGCTTCATCACTTCGGCCCCGAGCGCCGCGCGTGGCCATCGCTCCGGCTTCCCGAGAAGCTCGATTTCCAGAACCTCGTCCATCGCGAACGGCCCGACGCCGCCCTGCCCGAGGTCTCCGTCGGCCAGGCGGAAACTCTCCGCCGCCGCGACGGGTTCGGTCTCACGGACCCGCGAATGGATCCGCGCGGCATTCGCGCCGAGGTCGAGTACTGCGTCCTCTGTCACGAAAACGGGAAGGATTCCTGCTCGCGCGGCTACCCGGCCGACCGAAAGGATGCGCCTCCGAAGAAGAATCCGCTCGGCATCGTGCTCGACGGCTGCCCGCTCGACGAGAGGATCTCGGAAGCGCACGCGCTCCGGCGCGACGGCGAGTCGATCGCGGCGCTCGCGATGATCATGATCGACAACCCGATGCTCCCCGGGACCGGCCATCGCATCTGCAACGACTGCATGAAGGCGTGCATCTTCCAGAAGCAGGAGCCGGTCAACATCCCGCAAGCGGAGACGGGCATCTTGTCCGAGGTCCTCTCGCTTCCGTACGGCGCCGAGATCTACCTGCTCCTGACGCGATGGAATCCGCTCAACGTCGCGCGGCCCGCGCCGGCGACGTTTCACGGGAAGAGCGTTCTCGTCGTCGGGCTCGGGCCGGCTGGCTACACGCTCGCGCACCATCTGCTCAACGAGGGGTTCGGCGTCGTCGCGATCGACGGGCTGAAGATCGAGCCGCTCCCCGAGGCGCTCGCGGGCACGCCCGGCCGCGCGCCGGAGCCGATCCGCGACTTCCACTCGGTCTACAAGAAGCTCGATGAGCGGATCCTCGCGGGGTTCGGCGGCGTGTCGGAGTACGGGATCACGGTGCGGTGGGACAAGAACTTCCTGATGCTTATCCACCTCGCGCTCGTTCGGCGCGAGGCGTTCCGGTTGTTCGGCGGAGTTCGATTCGGCGGAACCGTCACGCTCGCGGACTGCTGGGCGCTCGGTTTCGACCACGTCGCGATCGCGGCCGGCGCCGGCAAGCCGACCGTCGTCGAGATGGAGGGCGGCCTCGCGCGCGGCGTTCGCGCGGCGTCCGACTTCTTGATGGCGCTTCAACTGACGGGCGCGTTCAAGCGCGAGAGCCTCGCGAACCTCCAGGTGCGCCTTCCGGCGATCGTGATCGGCGGCGGGCTGACCGCGATCGACACCGCGACGGAGCTGTTGGCGTACTACCCGATCCAAGTCGAGAAGGTCCTCGAGCGGTTCGAGACGCTCGCATCGCGGCACGGCGCCGACACGATCCTCGCGCGGTTCGACGAGGAAGAGCGCGCGATCCTCGACGAGTTCCTCGCGCACGGACGCGCGGTGCGGGCCGAGCGCGAGCGGGCGCGCGCCGCGGGCGAGACGCCCGACCTCGTCGGCCTCGCGGAACGCTGGGGCGGCGTGACGATCGCGTATCGCCGCACGCTTCAAGAATCGCCCGCGTACCGGCTCAACCACGAGGAAGTGATCAAGTGCCTCGAGGAGGGCGTGCGGTTCGCGGAGCGGCTCGCGCCGATCGCGGTCGTGCGGGACCGCTTCGGCGCCGTCGAGGCGATCGAGTTCGACCGGATGTCGATTACGGTCGATCACCTCACGCTCGCGGGCGAGCGGATCCGGCTCCCCGCGCGCGCGGTGATGATGGCCGCGGGAACGAGCCCGAACGTGATTTACGAGCGCGAGCATCCCGGCACGTTTCGGCTCGACGCCGCCGGAAAGTTTTTCGCCGCGCAGGTCGTCGAGCGCGACGCGCGCGGCGCGCGGCGCCTGCGCGCGGCCGCGGCCGGTGAACGCGGCTTCTTCACGTCGTACGAACGGGACGGTCATCTCGTCAGCTACTACGGCGACAACCATCCGGTCTACGCGGGAAGCGTCGTGAAGGCGATGGCTTCCGCGCGCGACGGATTCCCGAAGATCGTCGAGCTGTTCGCGGAGGAGATTCGCGCGGCTAGCGCGGCCGGCGAGGCCGGCGAGCGCGAGCGGCGGCGCGCGTTCCTCGCGCGCGCGAGCGAGCTGGCCGACGGGCTCACCGCGCGCGTCGTTCGCGTCGACCGGCTCACGCCGACGATCACGGAGGTGATCGTCCGCGCGCCGATCGCGGCGCGCAAGTTTCAGCCAGGGCAATTCTACCGCCTGCAAAACTACGAAACCGAAAGCCCGCTTCTCGACGGAACGCGGCTCGCGCTCGAGGGAATCGCGCTCACCGGAGCGTGGGTCGACCGCGAGGAAGGGCTCTTGAGCCTGATCGTCCTCGAGATGGGCGCGTCATCGCGGCTCTGCGCGGCGCTGCGCCCGGGCCAGCCGGTCATCGTGATGGGCCCGACCGGCTGCCCGAGCGAGATCCCGCGCGGCGAGAAGATCCTCCTGGCCGGCGGCGGACTCGGGAACGCCGTCCTCTTTTCGATCGCGAAGGCGATGCGCGACGCGGGCAACACGGTCGTCTACTTCGCCGGCTACAAGGACGGGATCGACCTGTTCAAGCGCGAGGAGATCGAGGATGCGAGCGACCAAGTCATCTGGAGCACGGACGGCGGCCTGGAGATCGCGCGGCGGCGCCCGCAGGACCGACATTTCCGCGGGAACATCGTGCAGGCGATCCTCGCGTACGCGAAGGGCGAGCTGGGCGAGGTGGTCGAGCCGCTCCCGGAGGTGAATCGCATTCTCGCGATCGGCTCGGACAGGATGATGGCGGCCGTCGGCGCGGCTCGGCACGGCGTCCTTGCGCCCCACCTCGGCGAGCACGTCGCGATCGCGAGCATCAACTCGTCGATGCAGTGCATGATGAAAGCGATCTGCGGCCAATGCCTCCAGCAGCACGTCGATCCCGTGACCGGCGAGCCGACCGAGGCCGTCTTCTCCTGCTACGCCCAAGACCAACCGCTCGACGCCGTCGACTTCGCGAACCTCTCCGAGCGGCTCCGAATGAACTCGGTCCAGGAGAAGCTGTCGAACCTCTGGCTCGACGACATCCTCGCGCGGCACGCGATCGATCGCGTTTAGCGCGAGGCGCTCGCCCGCCGCACGCGACTCTACGCCGCCTTCAGCTCCGACGTGCAATTCGGGCACCGCTTCGCCTGAAGCGGGATCGTCGTCGCGCACATCGGGCATGCCTTCGTCGTCGTTGCCTCGGCGGCCGGAGCCGGCTCGCGCTTCATCCGGTTGATCTGCCGGATCATCAGGAAGATCACGAACGCGACGATCACGAAGTCGATCACGGTGTTGATGAACGCGCCGTAGTTGATCGTCGCGGCGCCGGCCTTCTTCGCCTCGTCGAGCGACGCGAACGTCTGGCCGGACAGGTTGAGGTACAGCTTCGAGAAGTCGACCTTCCCCATCATAAGTCCGATCGGCGGCATCATCACGTCGCTCACGAAAGACGACACGATCTTTCCGAACGCGCCGCCGATGATGATTCCGATCGCCATGTCCATCACGTTCCCCTTGACCGCGAACTCCTTGAACTCTTTGAGCACGTCCTAGCCTCCTTGTTTGAGTGCGGCCTCCAGAAGACACGACGCGGCCCGGAGAAGTCCAGCGCGAACTCGGATCGGTTAGACTCCGCCGGGAGGTATCGCCCGTGGCCCTAGAAGACCCGATCCCGGTCGAAGAGATTCGCGCCGCGCGTGCGCGGATCGCCGGTTTCGTCGTGCGGACCCCGCTCGTTCGGCTGAATGTTGACGAAGCGCCGGCGGAGATCTGGCTCAAGCTCGAGACGTTGCAGCCGATCGGCTCGTTCAAGATCCGCGGGGCGAGCAACGCGATGGCCGTCGCTCCGCGCGATGCGCTCGCGCGCGGCGTCTGGACCGCGAGCGCCGGCAACATGGCGCAGGGGGTCGCGTGGGAAGCGCGGCGGCTCGGCGTCCCGTGCGCCGTCGTCGCGCCCGACCACGCGCCCGAGACGAAGCTCGCGGCGATCCGCCGACTCGGCGGGCGCGTCGTGACGACGCCGTTTCCGGAGTGGTTCCAGATCCTGGCGAGCCGGACGTTCGCGGGGATGGACGGGTATTTCGTCCACCCGGTCAGCGACGCGGCCGTCATCGCGGGGAACGGAACGATCGGCCTCGAGATTGTCGAGGACCTGCCGGATGTCGACGCGATCGTCGTGCCGTACGGGGGCGGCGGATTGAGCTGCGGGATCGCGTCGGCGGTGCGCGCGGTCCGGCCCGAGGCGCGCGTGTTCGCGTGCGAGGTCGATACGGCCGCGCCGCTGGCCGCGTCGATCGCCGCCGGCCGCGCGTCGCGCGTCGCGTACACGCCGAGCTTCGTCGACGAGATCAGCTCGCCGTTCGTCCTCGACGAGATGTGGCCGCTCGCGAGCCGGCTCCTCGACGGCTCGCTCGTGATGACGATCGGCGAGGTCGCGGCGGCCGTGCGGCTTCTCGCGGAGCGCGCGCGCGTCGTCGCGGAAGGCGCGGGCGCGACGTCCGTCGCCGCGGCGCTCGCGGGGAAGGCCGGCCGCGGCAAGGTCGTCTGCGTCGTGTCGGGCGGAAACATCGACGCCGCGAAGCTCGCGAAGATCCTGCTGGGGCAGATTCCCTAGCGGCGCGCGCCCGACTTCACCGCTCCCCGCCCCAATCGACGACCGTCCCGGCGCCGCTCGCGACCGCCTTCCGCCAGATGTGGTGCGCCGCCGCGATGTCCTCGATCGCGAGGCCGAGCGATTTGAACAGCGTGATCTCGTCCGCCGACCGGCGGCCGCGCGCGCGTCCGATCAAGACGTCACCCAGCTCCGCCGCGATGTGCGCGTCGCCGATGACGCCCTCTCGGAGCGGGACGAGAACGTCGCCCGACTCGTTCCTCGCCGACTCGCGGCGATCGACGATCAGCCGCGCGCGCGCGACGGCGGCCGAATCGAGCTCGCGCGCCGCGGGCAAGCTCGCGCCGGCCGCGTTGACGTGCGCGCCGGGCGCGATCCACGCACCTTCGAGGACCGGATCGCGCGCAGCCGTCGTCGTGCAGATGATATCCGCGCCCTCGACCGCCTCGCGCGCCGTGCCGGCCGCCTCGATCGCGAGGCCCGCGCGCGCCGCTTCGCGCTCGGCGAACCGCCGCGCGTTGTCGATCGAGCGGCTCCACACGCGAACGCGCCGGAGCGCGCGCACCGCCCGCATCGCCTCGAGATGCGACGCCGCCTGCACGCCGGAGCCGAGAATCGCGAGATCGCCGGCGTCCTCGCGCGCAAGACACCGCGTCGCCGCGCCGCTCACGGCGGCGGTGCGGATCGCGGTGATCGAGCTGGCCTCGATGATCGCGAGCGGGGAGCCGTGCTCCACTTCGAAGATCATCACCGCGCCCTGGTGCGAGTCGTACCGCGTCCCGTGATTGCCCGGCATGTAGCTGATGATTTTGATTCCGAGCGCTCGCGGCGCGCCAAGGTAGCCGGGCATCAGACCCAGTAGCCCGCTCCCGTCCGGCAGCGGCATCTTCGTGCGGAGCGGCTGCACCGCGTCGCCGCGGGCGAGCGTCGCGAGCGCGTCGGCCATCAGGTCGATGCACTCGGCCATCGGCAGGAGCGCACGGACTTCTGCTTGAGTGATGATGCGGATTTCAGGCATCGGCGGCGCGCGCATCGAACACCGAAAATGCGCGCTCCGGATCGACGTTCCCGCCGGAGACGATCGCGACGACGCGGGAGCCCGCGGGCGCGCGCGCGGCGCCGGCGAGGATCGCGGCGGTCGCCGCCGCACCCGATCCCTCGACGTACAGCTTCGCGCGCGTCATCAGCGCGCGCATCGCCTCGCGGATCGCCTCCTCGCTCACGCCGACGACTTCGTCGACGAGCCGGCTCGCGATCTCGAGCGGGAGCGCGCCGACGAACGGCGGCGTCATTCCGTCGGCGAGCGTGCCGGAAGGCCGGGGCACCGCCAGCGGCTTGCCAGCGGCGAGCGCGGGCGCGAGCCCCGGCCCGGCGGCCAGCTCGACGCCGATCACGCGCGCGCCCGGCCGGACTCCCTTGACAGCCGTCGCGACGCCGCCGAGGAGACCGCCTCCCCCGACCGGCACGACGACGCAATCGACGTCGGGCATCTCCTCGACGATCTCGAGCCCCGCCGTCCCCGCGCCCGCGAGCACGACCGGGTCGTCGAACGGATGGACGAACGTTGCGCCTCGCTCCTCGCGCACGGCGTGAAGCCTTTCGAACAGCGTGGCGCGATCGTCGTGCAGGATCACCTCGGCGCCGTAGCCGCGGACCGCGTCGAGCTTAGAGCGCGGCGCGTCCGCCGGCATCACGACAGCGCACGGCGCCCCGCCGCGCGCGGCCGCCCAGGCGACGGCCTGCGCGTGGTTTCCCGCGGAGACGGTGATGAGGCCCTTCTCGCGCTCGCCGCTCCCGAGGCACAAGATCTTGTTCAGCGCGCCGCGCGCCTTGAACGAGCCCGTCTTCTGGAAGCTTTCGCACTTGAGGAAAAGCGAGACGCCCGCCCGCTCGCCGAGCGCCCGCGCGGACAAGAGCGGCGTGCGGTGCACTCGACCGGCGATGCGGGCCGCGGCTTCGCGAATGTCGGAGAGTTCGAGCACCGGTCGTCTCGCCGCGATTATTGTCCGGCCGGGCGCGCGCGCACAACCCGGGAACGCCGACGCGGCCGGCGAAACCCATGTCATTCTCCCCGCCATGCGCCTCGCGCTCGAGACGACGCTCCTGCTCCTCATCGTTTACGGGTTAGGCGTCTTCGGCCTCTACAGGCTCGTCGATCACACGCTCGAGAAGACGGCGTGGAACTTGATGGAGCAGACGACGGAGATGCTCGGCTCGGAGATCGGTTCGGCCATCACGGACCCGATCCTCCAGAAGCTCCTCTCGGGCCGGAAGAACGAACTCAAACAACTCTCCGAAACGATCTTCGAGATGGTCCAGAGGTCGCAGACGGTGCAGTCGGCGATCCTCGTCAACAGCCGCGGCGAGCCGGTCGCCGCGACGGGGATGTTGCCGCCTCCCGACGCGCTCCCGGAGGCGCGCGACCTGTTCGAGACGGACCGCCGGCCGCGCCTCGTGAGCGTTCCGGGTCCCACGCTCGGCGCCGGAAACTTCGTGCTCGACATCCCGCTACTCCTCGACGGGGAGCCGATGGCGTACCTGCGCCTCGCCCTCAGCTCGACGCGCATCGCCGACCTCTACTCGGAAACGCGGCGGATCTTGCTCCTCAGCGCGGGCTTCGGACTCCTGCTGATCGGGGTGCTCGGCTTCCTCCTGCATACACAGGTCGCTCGCCGCGAGCGCTTCGTCGTCCGGACTCTCGAAGGCGCGCTCGAGGGAAAGTCCGTTCCGGGCGCGCAGGGTGACGACGATCTCGACCGCGTCGTTGACGTGGCCGGGCGTCTCGGCGCGGCGCTGACCGAGGAGCGGAGTCTCCGAAGCGCCGCGCAGAAGAGCATGGCCCAGCTCGAAGAGCTTCTCGACGTCGGCGTCGTTCTCGCGAACTCGGACGGGAAGCTCGCGTTCGCGGGGAGCGAAGCGAGAGAGCTGCTCGGCCTCGACGGAGCGCTCGGCGACGGCGAACCGTGGAAGCAGACGCTCGAATCGCTGCAACCCGGATTCCGCGGCGCACTCGCGGGCGGGCATCGCGCCTCGATCGACATCGAAATCGCCGGCCCGCTCGGTCAGCGATCGCTCCGCTGCCACATCCACGCGCTCGAGCAGCAAGCAAACAGCGGTTTCGTCATCCTCCTGCGCGACCGCGGCGTCCTGCTCGCGCTCGAGACGGACCTCCGCCAAGCCGTTCAGCTCCGAGGGCTCACGCGCCTCTACCGAGGAGTCGTCCACGACCTCAAGGCGCCGATCAACGCGATGGTCCTGAATCTCGAGTTGCTGAAGCAATCGCTCGCCAACCCCCGGGAGGCCGGGCCGGACGAGCTCGCGAGCCAATGCGCCCGAGTTCAGATCGTCGAGGAAGAGTTGGCCCGCCTCGGTCGAGCGCTCGAGACGGTGCTCTCGCAAGCCGCTCCGGCCCGGGCTCAGACGGAGCGATTCGACGTTCGGGAACTGATCCGGGAGATCGAGCAGCTTCTGGGCGCACAGGCGCGGCAGCAAGAAGTCGGGTTGCGCGTCGAGACGCCGAAGACGGCCGTGCCCGTGACCGGCCATCGCGATGCGCTGAAGCAAGCCGCGCTCAACCTCGCGATCAACAGTCTCGAGGCGATGCCGGAGAGCGGCACGCTGACGATTTCGCTGCGCACGGAAGGCGCGATGGCGATCGTCGCGGTCCAAGATTCGGGCCCCGGGATTCCGGCCTCCGTCCGAGGCCGAGTGTTCGAATTGCGCGTCACCACGAAGCTGACCGGAACGGGGATCGGGCTCTACGTCGCCCGGACGGTGGCCGAGGCCGACGGCGGTTCGCTGCGGCTCGCGGCCACGGGTGATGACGGCACGCTGTTCGAGATGGCTCTACCACTCGCTACTTAGGGAGGGGACTCATGCCTCTGGCCTTGATCGTTGAAGACGACAAGAACTCGCTGGCTGCTCTTGCGGAGCTCGTCGCTCGGGAAGGCTACAAGACGTTGACCGCGGAGAACCTCGCTGAAGCGCGGAAGAGGATTCTCGAGTCGCGGCCTGAAGTCATCCTGTGCGATTTGGTCCTCCCCGACGGAAAAGGGATCGCGCTCTTGCGGGACATCCAAAAAGCCGCTTCGACCGAGATGATCCTCATCACGGCCAACGCGAGCGTCGAGACCGCGGTCGAGGCCCTTCGGCTGGGCGCTTACGACTACTTGACGAAGCCGATCGACTTCACGCGGCTCAAGATGCTGCTCGAGCAGCTCAACCGGTCGCAAGGCTTGCGGGAAGAGGTGTCGGAGCTTCGGCACGAGCTGCGGCGGCTCGGGCACTTCGGCCCGCTCGTCGGAACGTCGGCGGCGATGCAAACGGTCTACGATCTCATCGAGCGCGTCGCGCCCAAGAACGTCACCGTGTTCATCACCGGCCAGAGCGGGACGGGCAAGGAGCTCGTCGCCGAAACCGTGCACCGCCTCAGCCGGCGCCGCGGCGCGCGCTTCCTCCCCGTCAACTGCGGCGCGATCTCGCCCACGCTGATCGAGAGCGAACTGTTCGGCCACGAGCGCGGGAGCTTCACGGGCGCGCAGAAGCAACACCACGGATACTTCGAGCGAGCGAATGGCGGCACGCTGCTCCTCGACGAAGTGACCGAGATGCCGATCGAGCTTCAGGTCAAGCTCCTGCGGGTTCTCGAGACCGGCAAGATCGTCCGGATCGGCGGCGACGCGGAGATTCCCGTTGACGTCCGGATTCTCGCGGCGACGAACCGCGATCCGAAAGACGCGGTCAAAGACGGGAAGCTCCGCGAAGACCTCTACTACCGGCTCAACGTGTTCCCGATCCACGTGCCCGTCGTGCGCGAGCGCGACGGCGACGCGAAGCTTCTCGCGCATCACTTCCTCGCGGAGCTCAACCGCGCCGAGAAATCCGAGAAGCGATTCAGCCCGGAGGCGCTCAAACGGATCGTCCACTACTCCTGGCCCGGGAACGTGCGCGAACTGAGAAACGTCGTCGAGCGGGCGTTCATCCTCGCCGACGAAGAGATCGGGCCGGAGAGCTTCTCCGCGCAGGAGGCGGCGGTATCGGAGGCGCCGGGGCCTTTTCTCCAGATCCGGATCGGGAGCCGGTGCGATGAGGTCGACAAACGGCTGATCCTCGCGACGCTGAGCCACTACGGTGGGGACAAGGGGAAGTGCGCATCGGTGCTCGGCATCAGCCTCAAGACGCTCTACAACCGGCTACGCGAATACAGAGCGGATGATCCCGGCGCCCGCGGCGGCGACGAGAACGACGAGAACCCGGACGCCGCCTGATCGGGCGCGAACGTACGGACGTGTCGGGCTCGGACGACGAACCGTTCGGGCGCCGGCCCGACGAAGTGGAACGTGTAGCACGTGACGAGCGTCAAGGTCGGAGAACGCGTCGGAGCGAGGACCTTCGTTCCGCTCGGGTCCATCACCGCGATCGAGCTGACGTCGTATTCGAACTCTCCTTCGGGCGTTGTGATTCGGACGACGTCGCCCGGTTCGATCTCCCTGGGCCGGCGGAAGAACGAGTCCCTGTGCGCGGCGAGGCAGACGTTTCCTACTTCTCCCGGAAACGCGCTGTTGGGGAGGTGGCCGACCGCGCGGCGCAACGTCTCCGATTCGCAGCCGTTGGCTATCATCGCCGAGATCCCGATCCGTGGGATCTCGATCCGCCCGATCAGCTCGCCGTCGCCGCGTCGCCGCGCATCCGATGTTCCGCGCGACCGATCGGATCCGGACTCGGCTCGCGCGATCGCCTGCGAGAGCCACGCGGCTCCGCGCGCCTGGTAGGCGAGCGAATCGAATTGCGCGCTTCCCCACGCGCCGACGAGGAGAAGTCCCGCCCCGAAGAAGCTCCGTTCCGCCCGGCCGACCCATGACGGGCGCCCGGCGCCGGAGGCGACGCCGGGCGATCCCGCCGTTTCGGGAGAGACCTTAGGCACCCTTGTACCGGCGCGTGAACGTGCGCAGCCCAACACCGACGCCAATCGCCAACAGCCCAAACAGGCCGATCACGGGAACCGGGCTCGCGGTCTGCGGAAGGGCCTCGTCTTCGATCGCGGTCGTGCTGGTCTTGCCGGCTCCAGCGGCGGGGATCGACGTCACGTTGACCACGCGAAATGCGCCATCGGTCTGACGCTGGTACGCAACGCGAACGCTCTGATCCAGCGCAATGTTCATCGGCAACCGGCTCGGGTCGGACACGTAGAAGCTCAACCGATCGCCAGTCTCCGTGACGATCGTGAGCGTCGTACCGGTCGTCTCCGCCACTCTCCCCGAGGCGGTCAGAGTCGGGGTCGTTCCAGGCGCCGGCATGTCCATCTCGCCCGTTTGCGCCAAGGCCAAACTCGAAATCAGGAGAGCACTGCACGCGCCGATCGAAAGAATCAGGTTTCTCATGATCTTCGCTCCTGTTCCGCTCGGCGGTGAGTCCGGAGCGACGACCCGCGAGCCGCCGCACCGACTTCCGCGCGAGCTGTTGAGTGATACTGAGTCCAACCGAGTCCCGCACCCCGCCCAATTCCTGAGGTGTTGCCGATGCGCTTCGTTATGGAAAGGCAATCGTGGAGTCAGGAGCGCAATTGGAGTCGGACGCCGTCCGCGCGCAACTGCAATCCGTCCCGGATGATTCGATCGCCTTTCATTGGGCGCGATCTCTTCTCCGGCAACGGGGCGGCCAGATGTCGCGGGGAGACCGCATCGCCGATCGGGTCGCCTACGAGAGGGTCGATCCGGTGCTCGAGGAGTGGCGCGCGCATGACCGTGTCGTCGTGGACGCGACGCGCGCCGACTTCAATTCTGGGACGGCGAGTCCTGTTCCGGGACGGGCAATAGAAGAAACGCGAGGCCGAAGACCGCCAAGCCGAGCGCGCACGGCAGCGCGCTTGCCGTCAACACGAGACAGGCGCCACCGAAGAGCGCGGGGGCCTCGGCGATCGCGTAGCCGACGATGAAGAGGCTTGCGCGTTTCTGGGGCGTGTCGGCGCGGGCCATCGCGGCGCGGATCGCGACGAGCCCGAGACCGGAGGCTAGCGCGAGGCCCGACGCCGCCGCGACGAGAATCGCAGCGGTTTGGCGAGGCACAGGCGTCGGCCGGCCCGCGCGGTAGACGAACCACATCGCGAGGCAGAGCGCCACCACGCCCCCGAGCATCGCGAATCGGATGAGGTTCAGTACGGCCGGCGTCGGCGCGCGCGGAGAACCGTTCATCGCCGTTCGATCACTCGCCCCGGAACACCGGCGCCGACTTGCGTCCGAGCGATGACAGCCCTTCGCGCGCATCGGCCGTCGAGAAGATCTCACGGAGGTGGCGCAGCTCGAGCGCGAGCGCGTCAGGCCACGCGAGGCCCTCGCCTTCGTCAATCAGCCGCTCGGCCAGACGGAGCGCGACGGGCGCCTTGCGCCGCACCTTCGCTACCGCGCGTTCGAGCGCGGGAATGCCGCACGCGTCGGGCTTTCCGTCCAAGAAATCTGCGACCGAGTGGTTGAGGAAAAATCCTTCGAGCGCGTCGTACGGCGCGGGGAGGGGGACCGCACGAGACGCAGACGCGCCGGCGTCGGACACGCCCCCCGCCGCGCCGCTCGGCGGCTCCGGCCTCACGCCGCGCCCGACCGCCTCGCGGAGCGCGGCCGCCAGCTCCGTGTGGTGCGCGACGCGGTCGACCAGCCCGATGGCGTGCGCCTCGCGCGCGCCGAGCAGATCGCCCGTGTAGATGAGGTACCGCGCGAGCCCCTTGCCGACGCGCGCGCGCAGCCGCTGCGTTCCGCCGAGCCCCGGATAGATTCCGAGCCCCGTCTCCGGGAACCCGACTGTCCCGCGATCCGTCGCGACGATCCAGTCCGTCGCGAGCGCGAGCTCCGACCCGCCGCCGAGCGAGAGCCCCGCGAGCCGCGTGACGAACGGCTTCGCGCTCGTCTCGATCGTTCGCAACAACTCCTGGCCGCCCGCCGTGAACGCCACGATTCGGTCGAGGTTCCCCTTCTCGATCGCCCGCAGGAAAAATCCAATGTCGGCGCCCGCGACGAACGCCTTCCCGGTGCCGGCGAGGACGATCCCGCGCACGTCCTTCCGCTCGATCGCATCGCCCACGCGATCGGCGAGCTGATCGACGAGTTCCTCGGACAGAGCGTTAAGCGCATCGGGCCGGTTCATCGTGATCGTCGCGATGCCGTCCTCGACGTGCAGCCTCACGCGGCGGAAGACGAACGGCCCCTCTGCCTCGCGCCGGTGCGTGAGGAGCGCGGGGAGCGCGCGGTCGTACCGCTCTGAAGTCCGCTCGGCCAGCGCGACCGACTCGGCGATCCCGCGCTTGTTCATCATCTCGAACGGCCCGCGTGGCCAGCGAAGGCCGACTCGCGCGCCGATGTCGACGTCCTCGACCGTCCCGACGCCGACGGTCACCAACTCCGACGCGATGGCGAACACGACGCCCATCAGTTCCTCGGCGACCTCCCGCGTGTGCGCGTCGTTCGGCTCGCCGGCCAGCTCCCACGGACGGCCCGAGCGCGCCCGCTCGCCGAGGAGCTTCGCCGGCGCGTAGAGCGCGCCGAGCTCGCGCCCGAGCGTCTCCGCCGCGTGGTACGCGATCGGCACGCCCGTCACGTTCATCAGCTCGAACGGCCCCATGCCGATCCCGAACGCGCCTTTCGCCGCCGCCTCGATCGTCGGGACGTCGGCGACTCCCAGCTCGAGCAGTCGGACCGCCTCGTTCAGCCACGGGACGAAGAAGCGGTTGACGACGAAGCCGGGCGCGTCGGCCGAGCGGATCGGCGTCTTCCCCGCGAGGTCTTGCAATTCCCACGCGGCGGCGACGACCTCGCGCGACGTCTCACGGCCGGGCACGACCTCGACGAGTCGATTCTTCGCAGGATGATAGAAGTAGTGGAGCCCAAGGAGCCGATCGCGCCGCTCGATCGCCGAGGCGATCTGGTGAATCATGAACGACGAGGTATTGGTCGCGAGGATCGCGTCCGGACGGACGACCTCCTCGAGGTGGAGCATCACGTCGCGCTTGACGTCGAGGTCTTCGTACACCGCCTCGAGCGCGAGGTCGACTCCGGCCAGGTCGCGCCACTCGGCCGTCCCGCGGATTCGCGCGCGGACCTCGGCGGCCTTGTCCGCCGAGTAGACGCGCCGCTCGACGGCTTCGCGGAGCGACGAGACGATCCGCGCGAGCCCACGCTCGACGAGCGCCCCGTCGAGGTCGACGAGCGTCACGTCGAACCCCTCGGCGGCGAACTTCTGCGCGATGCCGCTCCCCATGTTCCCGGCGCCGACAACGGCGATCTTGCGGATCTCCACGCGCGTCACTCCTTCGGCGGCTCGGCGATCACCGGATCCGGGATGGTGTTCCGGATCGGCGGGATCGAGCGGAGGAACGCGTAGATCGCGCTGAGGTCTTCGTTCGGCATGGTCACGAAAAACTGCCACGGCATCGGGGGGAGGATCGGCCGCGAAGTCCCCATGTGCTTCCCGGTCCGCAGCGCGCCGATGAACATCTCCTCGGTCCAGATCCCCAGGCCGCTCAGAGAGTCGGGTGTGAGGTTCGTGGCATAGGTAATTCCCCACGGGCCGGACCACGCGGTGAGCGGGAATGCGGTGATCATCCAGGGACCCGGCGGCAACTTCGGCGGCGGAGGGAGAACGACCGATTCCGGATGACCGGAGAGCATCTGGGAGAAATCGGGCTCCGGACCCATCGCGCCCATTTTCATCGGCGTGTGGCAGTCATGGCACCCGGCGATCGTCACGAGATACCTTCCGCGTTCGACCGGAGATTGCGCGGGCGCGCTCGCGGGCGCCGCGCTCTGCGAGGCCGGCTGTCCGGGCTGCGCCGAGCCGTCCTCCTGCTTCTCGTAATGCTGGCACGAGGCCAGTACGAGAGTCGCGGCGAGTGCGGCTACGATCGATCCGCTACTCATGCGAAGCCCTCCGAGTTCGATGCGTTTCGCCACGTGCTACGGATGCCGGCCCGGCGCGGGGGGCGACGGCGGCGCGGCGAGTGCGAACAGCGAATCGGCCGCGGCGCGCTTCGCCGGATCGCGCTCGAGGCCGGCGTACTGGCGGAGAAAGCGCGCGGCGTCGGCCGGATGCCCCGTCGCGCGCCGAAGACACGCGACGTCGACGAGCACGAGTGGATCGTGCGCGGTCAGCTCGAGCGACTTCTCGACGAGCGGCTTCGCCTTCTCCCACATTCCGACGCGCTCGTACGCGCGGCCGAGGTTCTTCGCGAGGAACGGGCTGTCGGGCGCGCGGCGCCGTCCGTCCTCGAGGACCGCGACCGCCGCGTCGGCACGCCCGCGCCCGACGAGAAGGTGGCCGAGGTTGTTGTAGGCGTCGGCGAAGGTCGTGTCGAGCCGCACGGCCTCGCGGTAGGCGCGCTCGGCGCCATCCCAGTCGCCGTCCTCCTCGAGCAGGAACCCGTGATGGAATTGGGCGTCGGCGCTCGCTGGGTCGAGGCCGACGGCGCGGAGGATGCCGGCGCGCGCGCTGTCGGGCTGGCCGCTGATGAGTCGGAGGGCGCCGAGCCGAAGGTGCGCGGCCGCGAACGTCGTGTCCGCGTCGATCGCCTGCTGGTACGCGCGCGCGGCCTCGTCGAAGCGCTCGAGCTGCTCGAGCGCCTGCCCCTCCTCGAGCTTCGACTGCGCCTTTTCGCGCGCCGATCCGCCGAGGAGGCCCGACACCATGGAGCGAGCGCCCGCGTCCGCGTCGGTGTTGCTGCCGCGATCGTCCGCGCCGCCGCCCGACCCGCCGCGGCCACCCCGCCGCGCGAGGAGCGCGAGCGCCGCCCCGAACACGACGAGCAGAACGACCAGAATCGCCGAGCGCTTCACCGCACGACGGTCCGAGCGACGCGGGTGTTTCCGCTCTCGTCGAACACTTTGAGGACGACCGTGTGCTCGCCGTCCTCCTGTTTCTCCGATCGGAACTCGAGCGCCTCTTCGCGCGAGTCGAAGATTCCGTCCTTCACGCCGACGGAGACCCAGTCCTTCGCGTCGATCGCGTAGAGAGCGCGCTTGATGTAGCTCGCCGTGTCGCGCGCCGTCGCCCGGACCGCGATCCGCCCGTCGCCTTCGCGGCTCGCAACGAACCCCGCGATTTCCGGCGGCGTGTGATCGACAAAGAACGGCTCCGAGATCGCCTCGGCGGTCAGCTCGTCTCCCGTCGTGTTCTCGAGACGGTCGGATGCGACGACGCGCACCCGGTATTCGCCGTCGGGGAACGACTCCGTGTCCCACGAGAAGAGCGTCGCCTCCTGCTTTTCCTTGAGCGTCTTCCACTTCGTCTCGTCGGCGGCGCGGAACGAGAGATCGTAGGAGAGGATGTCGTTGTTCGGGTCGATCCCGTCCCAGCGCATCGTCCGCATCGCACGCGCCCACGGGTTGGACGCCTCGTTCCACGCGATGTTATCCCGCTCCGCGTTCGAGAACTCGACCAGCACGCCGTTCGGCAAGACTTGGAACACCGGTTTGGGCCGGTCGTCGGGGTCGCCCTCGAAGAGGACCGTGTTCGACGGGAAAACGACGAGGTCTTTGACGCTCGGCGGCAGGTTCGCTTGGACGAATGCCACGCGCACTTCCGAAAGGCGCGGCGTCGCGGACCCGCGCCCCGAGCGGAGCTCGGCTTCCCACTGGAGGAAGCGGGAGCGGCCCGCGTCGATCGGGCTGCCGGTCGCGTCGGAAAGCGGCGCCGACCAGTCGGTCCACGTCGCGTCCGGTTTCTCGGTGTTTCCGCCGCGCACGCGCACGACGATTTCCGTTCCCTCCGGCGCGTCGCCGAGCCACGACACGCTTCCCCACCGCGCCGTGCTCCGCGCGTCGTACACGTCGGACCGCACGGTCCCCTTCGCCTCGGTCTCCGGGCCGATCCGGTAGACCTTCGCCATGTTCCCCGTCGCGGCGAAGAACCCGGGCGCCGCGCCGACGACGTCGAGCACCTGGGCCTCGACGAGCTTCGTGAGGAGCGTTCCCCGTCCGTCCGCCGAGATGCGGTACACCTTCCCTTCGCTCCCCGTCGCGGCGATCAGGTCTCCCGACTCGCCGATCGCGAGCGCGTACAGAAACTCCGCCTTCGATTCCCACAGACGCGTAACGACGTCGTCGGGCGCGATCTTGTAGACGGTCGCGTTTCCGTCGGTCTTCCCCGCCGAGTCGTCGGCGTCGCCGTCGGTCAGCTTCGCGCTTGCCGTCGTCTCGTCGCGGCCCGCCTTCACATCGACGCTCTTCGCCTTCCCCTTCTTCGATCCCGCGTCGCCGCCCACGCCGCCGCCCGATCCGCCGAAGTATATCGTTCCGTCGGCCGCGACCGTGATCGCGCCGATCTCCTCGTGCCCCGAGTCGAACAGGACGCGGCCTTCTCCGTCGGTGCCGACGGCAATCACGAGGCCGCGTCCCTGCGTGCCGGCGAGGAACGCCTTCCGGTGCGCGTCGTACACGAGCGAGAGGATGCTCACGTCCTCCGCCTCGTAGAAGAGCTGCGCGGCGCCGTCCTTCCCGATCTTGTAGATCCGCCCGCGCGTGCCGGTCGCCGCGTACAGCGTCCCTGTCTCGTCGAACGCGAGCGCCCAGATGTAGCTCTCCGGCGTGTCGACGAGCGTCCCACCCTGCCCCTTGCCGGTGATCTTGAAGATCGTCCCGTCGGGCGAGCCGCCCGCGTACACGGTCCCGTCGCGCGCGACGGCGACCGAGGTGATCTCCATCTCGATCGAGTCGAACCAATCCTCCGTCTCGCCGTCCTTCGACACGCGGAAGACCTTCCCGCCGTCGCCCGTCCCGACGAAGAGGTTGCCGGCGGCGTCCCGCGCGAGGCTCCACGCGTAGAGGCCTTGCACTTCGCCGTGCGCCGTGGCCTTCGGGGCGAGGAGGACCGTGCCCGGCGTCTCGACGGAGACGCCTTCGAGCGTCCCCTTCTCGAAATCCTCGGCGCGCGTCACCGTCCAGTACGTCGTGCTGACGGCGAGCGCGCGGCGCGGCGCTGCGACGATCGAGACGGCGAGCGCGACGGCGCAGAGCGCCGCGGGAAGGGCAAGTCGGAACGTTCGGCGCATGCGGCTCCTTTCGTGAGACACGGCGGGCGGGCGAAAGACTCTACGGAGTTCGATGGTCGACACGGACCGTCAGCGTCTTGGCTCCGCTCACGACAAGATCGATGTCCACATCGCTCTTCGCGACGAGCGACGCCGAGATCGTGCCCGCGTTCTCGGTGTGTCGGTCGGAATCGATCACGGCGAAAAACGAGCGGGGAACCTGCGGGAACTCGTGGCCCGCGATCGCGATTCCGACGTCGGTCGCCTCGAGCTGCGCGTACAGGCGATCGTTCCGCCGGCGCATTTCGAGGGCATCGAGGAACGTCGCGAGGTCCTCCCATTCGTACCGCTGCGGGGCGCGCTTCGTCTCCGACTCGTCGAGCGTCGACGCGTCGGAAACGCGGAGCATCAGATCGCCGTCCTCCGTGCCGGCCGGGACGACGATCGACATCGGCACGACGCGAAGCGGGCCCTGGTACGTCTTGACGGTCGCCAGGATGTCGAGCGTCTCGCCGGCGCGAATCGGATTCCTCGCGACGGAGATCGATTCGAGCCGGCCGGACCGACGTTCTTCGCTCACGCGGATTTCGACGTCGATCGCTTCGATCGCCGCTCTCTCGAATCGGTTTTGGAACAGAAGGAGCGCCGGCGCGGAGACTTCGTCGGCGAGCTTGTCCAGACTTGAAAACCCCGAAAAGAGGTTCTCGAGCACGATCGTCCGGCCGCCGGCCAGCCGGTAGACGACGCGGCTCGTCATCGTCTGCTCGGCGAAGGACGCCTCGCTCGCGAGAACGCTGCTCGTCGTCGTGAATTGCACGAGCCCCGGCGTGAGCGACTTGTCGTCGACGATCGCATAGTGAAACGCGCGCTCGGCGGCGCTCGGGCCGGCGCCGGTGTGGAGCGTGACCGAAACGGGGATCGACCTCGGGACCGCGCCGATGTTCCCCGAGATCGCGGTCCGGCGATCCTGCGTGAGCGTGCCGAGGGGCGCGAGCGCCGTGCCGAGCTTAAACGACGACAGCGCGCTCGGCAGGACGGCGTGGATGTACGCGCCCGTCATCGGCAAATCGACGTCGCCGGCCTGGAACAGCGGGTGGCCGAACGCGATCAGGCGATCTCCATCGCGATGCGTGATCGTTCCGATCGCGGTGACCGACGCATCGCCCGACACGAGCTGGACGCCGACGGCGGCGCCGGGGAGCGCTTCGTACTGCGCCGCGTCGGACGCGCCGCCGGGTGAGCCGCCCGCGACGCCCGCGCCGACGCTCGCGCCGACGCTCCCGCCCGCGCCGCCAGCGACCGCGCCGCCCGCGACTGTCCCGCCGCCGATCGTCGCCGTGAAGCCGCGACGCTCGAGCCACGGCAAGAACCGATCGACGACGCGCGCATCGAAGCCCGAGACGGAGACGGGCGTCTGTATCGGAACGAGGCGCGTGCCGGACGGAAAGCCCGCCGCCGCGTCGCCCGCATCGTCCGCGCGCCCAAGCTCGCCCGTCCCCCGCGGCGCCGCCCGCGAGCCCGCCGGCCCGAGATCCTCGCGGTCCATCACGTCGAACATTTCTTCGATCGGCGTGATTCCGGCAATCGGCTGTTTCGAGAACGACCACGCGAACGCAACCGCGCCGATCAACTTGCCGTCAACGTAGACCGGGCTCCCGCTCATCCCGGCGATGATCCCCGTTTCCACGAGCGGCCCGCCCGACGCGCGAGCGAGGATCATGTCGCCGTCGGGCGAGACGTTCCTCAGGACGCTCAGGATCTCGACTTGAAAGTCTTCGATCTGAGTCCCGCGAAAGACCGTCTTGCCGACGCCGACCATTCCGGGACGGATCTCGTCGATGGTGAGGATGCCGGCGCGCGACACCGCGGGGCGCGCCGCTCCCGCCGGCGTGAGCCGACCGGCCAGCGCGAGCGCGAGGACCGCGATCGTCGGGACGAGCCGCAACCGGCTCGCGCGTCGAGCGCGTGAGGGCGTCTTCTCCATCGGAAATGATTCGGCTCCTGTCTGGGAAACAGCGGAGAGCTTAACGAAGCGTTCCGGGCCTGTCAAACAGAGCGCTCTGACGGGTGACGCCCGTCAGCTCGGGCCGGGCCCCCGATCGACGATGTTCTTCCGGAGCAGACTCAAATTGATCTGAATCGATTCGTTCGAGCGCATCAGGTTTTCGAGGATCTCGTCGCGAGATTGCGTGCTCGGCGCGCGCGGCTTTCCCTCCTCGAGCACGGACCAGAGGCTGTTTCGGATGCCGGGCGGAAGGACCGTCTCGAGATACTCGAGCGCCGTCCCGCGCAGGTTCGCGTCGTCGGTGTGCAGCCCGCGGAACGCGACGCCGAGCGGGTCCGCAGGTAAGACGAGCGAGAGGAGAGTGAAGACGTGCTCGAGGCTGCGAGTCGCGCGGTCTCGAAGGTAGCGATCGACGAACGGCGAGCCGTCGGCCTCGTCGAGTCGGTCGAGCAACTTCTGGCTCTCCCACACGCGCTTTTCGACCGCGACCTCGCGTTGCACGGCGGCGAAAACGTCGTCGCGCGCGAAAGCGACCGATCGATTCGCGCGGCGGATCGCCGCGAGCGCCAAACCGCACTGAAAGCGCACCTCGAAGCGCTTGTCCGCGAGGCCCTGGAACAGCCCGTCGGCCGCGCGCTTCGTCGCGCACGCCGCGAGCGTGCGCGGGACGCGGCGGCGGACGGCGAAGTCGCGATCGGGGTCGAGGAGCGCGTCGACGAGGAGGCCGCAGATCGCGGGCGCGCCTTCGCGGAGCGCGCGGGTCGCGTCGCTCGCGAGGTCGTCCCGAGCGAGGAGCGCGACGACGTGCGGCGCGATCAACGCGTCGACGCGCTCGATCTCGCGGAGCGCGGCGCGGACGCGGGCAGGATCGTGTGATCTGAGCGCCGCGACCCGCGCGACGACCGGGTCCGCCGACAGGCCCGGCGCGCTCGCGATGCCGCCGGCTGGCGACGCCGCGCCTCCATGCATGACGGGCCGCGCGAACACTCCGGCCTCCGTGAGCGACGGTCCGGAGGGTGACGACGTCGGAGGCGGCGCGGGAGGTGGCGCGGGAGGCGGTGCGGAAACCGGCGCGTGACTCGGCGCGCGATTCGGCGCGGGGCGATTCGCCTCGTCCTCCGCATTTCGGCTCCCGCGCTTCATCACGCGCATCGTCTGCGTCATCGTGGTGAGCGTCGTCTTGTCCGCGATGTCCGCCAGATCGAGCGCCACTTTTCGATTCAAGAGACTTCGCTCGAGCGCGTGAACGTAGCCCGAGTTCAAGCGGCGCGTGACGACCAGGCTCGCGAGTGCCAAAAGGGTCGCCATCCCCGTGAGCGCGAATCGCCCGGAGAGCGGCGCGATCAGGAGGATCACCTTCACGATTCCACCGCCCAGCGCGTCGCCGAGTCGCTCGCACCCGACGTCAACGAATGTCTTCGTCGCGCGCTTTTCAGTCGGGGGGAGCGGCGTGTAGAGGATCTCGTACCCGGACCGGAACAACGAGCTTCGGAAAACCGACTCGGCGCCGCGTGCGAAGCTCGCAGCCCATAGATGGGGCACGAGGAGCGCCGCGATCCCGCCTCCCGCGACCGCGAACGGGAGCGAGGCGACGGTGTTCGCGAGCCCGATCTTCTCGAGGCTCAGGCGATTGCCGAATGTCTGCACGAAAAACGTGGCGAGCCCGACGATCGTGTAGAACGCCGCGAAGAAACCGATCAACTCGCCGGGGCTCCGGTACACGGACGCGGCCTGGGCCTTCAGCACGTAGTCGAGCAGCGCCGCGGACATCGTGCCGAGCGTGACGATCGCCGCCAGGTGGCGGAGGTACGGGACCGAACGGAGCGTCCTCAGTCCCATCGATCCGACGGGGGCGCTCTCCTCGCTCGCGGGAAGCGCGCCCGCGTTTGGGGGAACCGCGTTCGCCGGGACCCCGCTCGCGTTGGCGGGCTTGCCGTCCGCGCGCCGGATCCACACGAGGAGCAGTGCGCAGAGCAGTTGGAGCGCGGCGAGGATCGGGAGGATCGCGACGACCGAGAATTGCGCGCCGACGCGAGCGGAGAGGAGGCCGCCGAGGACACCGCCGAACGCGCCGCCCGCCGCGATCCGGCCGATGCGCAGTTTCGCGGTTCGCGGATCGAGACGCTCGTTGACCATCGACCAAAACCACGAGATGAGGACGGCTCCGAACACGCCGACGTGGAGGTAGACCGCGACCGCGGCGACGCGCGGGGTGCGGCTCGCGAGCGCCCACTCGGCCAACTGGAGCGCCGCGCTCGCAGCGAACGCGGCCGGCGCGAGCCTCGCCGGGCTGATCGCCAACAGCGCCGGCGCGGCCGCGAGGACGATGACGATCGAGAGGATCGACGACGCGATCAGGACCGTGGGAAGCGCGGAGACGTCGAAGTTCGACAGGAAGAACGCGTCGCGGGTCGCCTTCCCGGCGACCTGGCTGGCGATCATCGCCGCGGCGCAGAGGGTCGCCGAGAGGACCGTTCGATCTCGCGGCGCGGCGGGGGCGTTCACCCTGTCGGCCGCCTGTTCGGGGAGCGGAGCATGGCGATCGGCCGGATTATACATCCTCGCGCGCCAGCGGCCCGCGCGGGTAGGATTACCCGATCATGAATTGGGTGGCGCAACGACCATCCGCTGACGCATCGCCTCAGCGAGCACGATGCTCGCCGCGTGCGAGAGCGAGAACGACGGGCCGCCGGGGCGCGCGGGGATCGTCGCGAACGCGTCGCACACCGATCGGACCGCGCCGCTCAACCCCCGCTTCTCACCGCCGATCGCGAGGATCGTCGGCGCCGCGAGATCTCTCTCGTAGATCGCTTTCCTCGCGCCGGCTAGGCAACCGATCAGGCGTAGCCCGTCGCGTTTGAGCCGCTCGAGCAACTCGATGTCCTCGACCTGAACGAGCGGTAGTCGCTCGTACGCGCCCGACGACGGGCGCGCGACCTCGACCGGGTCGAAGTCCCAGAGGTGTTTCTTGACGAGGACCGCGTCGACGCCGACCGCGTCCGCGCTGCGCAGCACGAAGCCGAGGTTGCGCGCGTCGTCGACGCCTTCGATCAGCAGGAGGAGCGGCGCGCGGCCCGCGGCCCGCGCGCGCGCGATGATCTCGAGGAGCGCGTCCGGCGTCGTGCGCGGCTTCGGCGAGCAGACCGCGAGAACTCCGCCGTGCGACGCGCCGTGCGCAAACGCGCGCAGCTCGCGATCCTCGACGAATCGGATCGGCACGCCGCGCTCGCCGGCGAGGTCGAGGACGTCGCGGAAGCGATCGCGGTGCGCGCCCTCACGAATGAGGATCACTTGGAATCGGCGTTGGCGCGCGGCGAGCGCGGCCAGGACCGACTCGCGGCCTTCGAGATGTTCCATGCGCGCGAGTCTAGCAGGGGGAGCGGGCGCGGCGCCCGCTCGCAGCGCACACGAGCGACTTCGCCACGGGCCGCGCGCGAACCGAGAGCGACACGATCATTTACTCGGTCGGCGCGAAGGTCGCTCTCGTGAACTCGATGTTATCTCGGCGATGCGTAGTGACCTTGCCCGCAGAAGGCGCCGCCGGACGTTGCGGTGTTGTTCTCGAAGAGACAATCGCTGTAGAACGGGGAGTAACCTGGAAAAAAGCCAAGCGTCGTGCCTACGGCCCCACCTTGATTCGCGCTCCCGTCTCGGAACACGCACGTCTCGAAGCCATACCGGCTGTTGTCGCCTTTGACCAAGCCGCCCACACCGGTTGTGGTGCCGTTCATGAACGTGATGCCGCGGATGGTGCGCTGGGCGTTGGTATTGGTGAGATCGATGCATCGCCCGAGATCCTGGGCATCGATGAACGTCGTCGCGGGATTACCCGTGTCGCTGATCAGCGCCACGCCATCCTTCCAGACGAGATCGTGTTCGTAGAACGTGCCGGGACCGAGTGAGATCGTGTCGGGTGACGCGGCAATCACGAGCGCCGCAGCGATAGTCGGGGCGTCGCCGCTGCCATCGGGCAGGACGTGAATGACGGCTGCGGAAGAGACGCGGGGGACTGCCAGGAGCACGACGAGGGTGAGAATCCGCTTCAAGAGATCACCCGTCCTTTCTCTTTCGGGACGAGCCTAGCAGGACGATGCCCGCGGATCAACGGTCATGATCCGTCCTCCATCCGCCGGCTAGTCCCCCACGATCTTCACGCTCGTTCCCCCTGCGCGGTCCTCGAGCAGATAGCCTTCGGCGCGGAGCGCGTCGCGGAGCGCGTCGGCGCGCTTCCAGTCCTTCGCGCGCCGCGCCTCGTCGCGTTCGCGGACGCGCGCGAGGATCGACTCGGGGACTGACGCCGCGCGCCCGAGCCCCGTGAACAATCCGAGAATCCCGCCTAGGCGCCGCACCTCGGCCTCGCCCGCCTTGAGCACCGCCGTCTTCTCGGGCGTCGGCTTCGCACGCAGGTCGTAGCCGTTCAGCTCCTTGACGAGGTCGAACAGGTGCGCGAGCGCAAGCGCGGAATTGAAATCGTCCTCCATCGCGTCGTCGAACTTGGCCGCGGTCTGAGCCACACGCTCGGCGACAGGGCGCGCTTCCGCGCTGAGCTTCGCGGGATCGAGTGCCGGCGCGGCAACGCCCGGCGCAGACTCGCTCCCATCCACGAGCCCCATGTTGTGAAAAAAGTTTCGGAAGCGATCGAGCGCGCGGCCGGCTTCGTCCAACCGTTCCCGCGAAAACTCGATCGGGCTCCGGTAGTGCGTCGAGAGCAGATAGAACCGGACCGTCTCCGCATCGACGACGTCGAGAATCTCGCGCGCGAGAAAGAAGTGCCCCTCCGACTTCGACATCTTGCGGCTCTCGAGGTTGAGCAGCCCGTTCTCGACCCAGAAGTTCACGAACGCGCGGCCGGTCGCCGCTTCCGATTGCGCGACCTCGTTCTCGTGATGCGGAAAGATGAGATCGATGCCGCCGCCGTGCAGGTCGAGCGTCTCGCCGAGGTATTGCATCGCCATCGCGCTGCACTCGATGTGCCATCCTGGGCGGCCGGGGCCCCACGGACTCTCCCACGCGGGCTCGCCCGGCTTCGCGCCCTTCCAGAGCGTGAAGTCGAGCGGATTGCGCTTCGCCTCGCCGACCTCGATCCGCGTGCCGGCGCGCAGCTCGTCGATCGAGCGGCCCGACAGCTTGCCGTATCCGCGAAAACTTTCGACGGCGAAGTACACGTCGCCGCCGGCCGCGTACGCGAACCCACCGGCGATCAGCCGCTCGATCAGCGCGAGGATTTGCGGGATGTGTTCGGTCGCGCGCGGGAAAACGTCCGCGTCGCGGATTCCCATCCGGCGCGCCACGTCCATGTACTCGTCGATGTTCCTCTGCGCGATCACGCCGTACTCGACGCCCTCGGCGTTCGCTTTCTCGATGATCTTGTCGTCGATGTCGGTGAAGTTCTGGACGACAGTGACGGCGAGACCTTTGTGCGTCAGCCAGCGAGCCATCACGTCGCCGGAGAGCGTCGCGCGGATGTGCCCGACGTGCGGCGGCCCCTGCACCGTCATGCCGCAGACGTACATCCCGACGCGGCCCGGCCGCACGGGGACGAACTCTTTCTTGCGGCGTTCGAGGTTGTCGTAGACGCGCATCGATTCAGTATCCCGAAGTTCGCGAGCCGTTGATCGGCGCGCCCTGTGGCCGTGTGCGGTCTCTCTTCGATTCGTATGTCAGATCTGACATATCGCCTCGAGGACCCATCGAGACCCGCGGGTCACATTCGCGGGTCACTCGCGCAGGTCACGCGCACGCGCCTCGCCCGCGAGCGCGAGCGCGAGGAGTCGCGCGACGAGCGCGTCGTAGTCCACTCCGATCGCGCGCGCCGCCATCGGCACGAGCGACAGCTCCGTCATTCCCGGCACCGTGTTCACCTCGAGGCAGTACGGCGTGCCGTCGCGGTGGAGGCGGAAGTCGACGCGCGCAACGCCGGCGCAGCCGAGCGCGCGGTACGCGGCCGCGCCCAACTCGCGCACGCGAGCGCCCAACGGCTCCGGCAGATCGGCCGGCACCTCGTACTGCGTCCGCCCCTTCGTGTACTTCGCCTCGTAGTCGTAGAAGCCTGACTCGGGAATGACCTCGACGACGGGAAGCGCTTCGCCGCCGACTACGGCGACGGTCAGCTCGCGGCCCGGAATGTACTCCTCGACGAGGACATCGCGCGAATAGCGCGCGGCGAGAGTGAACCCGTCGGCGAGGGCGCGTTCGTCGCGCGCGATCGTCACGCCGACCGTCGAGCCCTGGTCGTTCGGCTTGACGACGATCGGCCAGCCGGCGCTCGCAGCGAAGTCGCGGACCGCGGCGGGGATTGCGGCGGGGACCGCAGACGGAAGCGCGGCGATCGACGCGGCGGTCACCGCCGCGCCCACGCACACACCGCGCGGCGTCGGGATCCCCGCGGCGAGGAACAGCCGCTTCGACATCTCCTTGTTCATCGCGACAGCGCTCGCGAGGACGCCCGAGCCTGTGTAGCGGACGCCGGCGAGATCGAGCAGCGCCTGGATCGTTCCGTCCTCGCCAGCGCCGCCGTGGAGAGCGATGAAAACAACGTCGGCGTTTTCCGTCGCGCCGCGCACGGCCTCGAGCGATCGGCTGACGGAGAGCGCGGGCGGCGACGTCGCGGGGGGGGCGGACGCGGGAGGCGCCGACGCCACAGCCGTCCCCGCGGCGACCGAGCCGCGCGCGATCTCCGCGCGCGCCGCGTCCGCCGCGCGTGCCGCTTCCGGCCCCGCGAGCACCCGCCCCGTCGCCGTGTCGATCGCGCGGACCTCGTGCCCGAGCCGCCCGAGCGCGCGCACAATCCCCTCACCCGTCTTGAGCGAGATATCCCGCTCCGTCGAGTCCCCACCCATCAGTACGAGCACTCGCATCGCGCCCTCCGTAATTCGTCGCCCCTGCGGCTCAGCCCGCGCGTGATTCTGTTTTCGGCACGAGCGTCGCCCGATGATACCGTCGCCTCGGACGCGAAGCCACAGCGAACGACCAGACAGCGAACGACCCCGCACCGCGAGGGTGCAGGGTCGCCGCGTGCCGGCCGGTCGACGCGTTGGGGAGCGCGGGGACGCGGCTCGGTCCTGATTCGATCGAGCGCTCGGCTACTTGACGAGCATGATCTTCCCGGTCTTCGATTCGCCGCCGGACTCCAGTCGGGCGAAGTACACCCCCGACGGCGCGTGCGCTCCATCGTCGCCCTGTCCGTTCCAGCTCGCGACGTGCCGGCCCGCGGCCTGGAACTCGTCGACGAGCGTCGCCACCCTGCGGCCCTGGATGTCGAAGATCGCGAGCGTCACGCGCGACGCGCGCGGCACCGTGTAAGCCATCGTCGTGGACGGGTTGAACGGGTTCGGGAAGTTCGGCCCCAGGTTGAGCGGAACCGGGCGGCCCGACGACTCGCTCTCCTCGACGCCGGTCCGCGGGTCCACCATCATCCGCGTCGTGTCGGGCGGGAAGTTGATCGCGTCGAGCGCGTTCAGGTTGTCGGACAGCTCATCGAGGCTCATGCTCGCCCCGTTCACCCAAGTTCCCTCATCAAAACCGAGGTCCATCTCCTCGTACCAGAGGGAATTCGGGTTCACCGGGTCGCCGTCCACTTCGGCGAAGAAGACGTCACCCGCCGCGGCCGACACGCCGCCCACGGGGAAGACAGGACCGGCCTCGTAATCGACGCCCGTGAACTCGAGCCCGATCGCGTCGGTCGTGACCGAGAACCCGACGTGGATGCAGTCCTCCGGAATCGGCCGCCCGGTCCCCGCGAGGTACTTCGTAATCGAGATCGTCATCCCGCCGCCGATCAAGGCATCGCCGGACCCGTACGGGGCCCACGGCGCGTAGCCGCCTGGCGTGAACGGCGGGGCGATCCCGAGGATCTCTTCGATAGCCAAGACGACGGTCGGCCTGTACTCGTCGCACACGCAGAGGATCAGTGCGTCCAGATCGTCCGTGAAATCCGCCGGCCCGGTCCCACCGAGCGACGCGTCCATCGCGTACAGACCCAACTCGGACTCGTCGATGAAAAGCAGGTTGAGCCCGACACCCGGCGCGTCCATCGGGTCCTTCACGGCGACGTAGACGTCACCGGCGGCGCCGCCGTCGGTCACGAACTGAGTCCGTACGCCGCTGAACGGAACGCCCGGTGAGTTTCGCGTCACGGAGAAGAACACCGGCCGGGCGTTGACCGGGTCATGCCACGAGGAGTCGGGAGGGGGGAGGCCGGAGCCTGCGACGTGCTCGACGCGGGCATGGAGATGTCCGGGACGGAGGGAACCGCCCGGCATCATCCACGTCGAGTCGTTCTCGCCGACGCACTCGACCGCGTCGACATCGTCTTCCATCGAGTCGGCCGGTGGCGCGAGGGGCGCGAGCGCGAGAGCCGGGTTGTCCCACACGAGCGAGTTGGTCCCGCCGGCGACCGTCGCGCCGCCGACGCGCGTCAACACGGGCGTTCCGAAGATGTCGCCCGCCGCGTCGCCGGGGCTCGTCCACGGGCCGAGACCCGCGCCGATGTCGAAGCCGCCGGATTCGAGGAGGACCGACGTGGCCGGCAGGCCGATCGCCCACGGGTCCACGCTCATACGAAACGAGATCCCGGGAGCGTCGCTCATGACGATTGGTTCCGAGTAGACGGACGCGCGGGCCGCCCAAGGGGTCACGCCGGCGTCGATCTCGCCCGTCATCGGGTCGATCGGGGGCGTCGGGAGGCCCGCCATCATGTCCAATCCTGTCGTGATCGAGTCGGGAAAGTAATCCTCGCCGAACGAGAAGGCATCGATGTTGTCGCGCAGCAGGAAGTACGACGTCCACATGCCGGTCATCACGGGCGGGCCGCCCGCGACGCCCATCGCGACCGCCTCGAGGACCTGGTTGTTCGACCCATCCGGAGGGGAACCGTCGGGCGGTGGGAGCGGCGTCGATTCGAACATGACGGCTTCGGAGGGGACCCCTGCCGCGTCGTAGTCGAACACGTCGCCGGGCGTCGCGAGGGCGTCGATGCCGGCTGCTTGCGGGACAGGTCCAAAACGGATGCCGAAGCCGATCGGGTTGCCCGGCTGGAAGGGGAGCTGAGGCGTCGGCGGTGTGCCGCGGGCGTAGCGGATCCCCTCGGTGTGCGGATCGACGGGACCGTTCACGGAGAACGTGACGGGGTTCGCGTCCACGCCGATCGAGTCGGTCGCGCTCGCGCACTGGCAGACGCACGTGTCGCCGGGCGTGCCTCCGCTGCCACCGGGCCCGAGGAACGGCCCGCCGCGAACGAACGCGTCCGGGAACCCGTTCGTGTCGGCGCCCGGCCCGAGGTTCGTCGCGTAGCTGATGAAGGCGACGGATGCGCCGTCGTCGGAAATCGCGCCCAAGAGACTTGCTTCGTTGCCTTCGGTGCCATCGACGGCGCGGCTGGCGCGGACCGTCGTGCCGGCCAGCCGGTCCCGCACGAACACGTCGATGTCGCCGTTCCCGTCGCCGCCCACGAGGTTTGTTCCGGCGCTCTGAAAGAGGACGAACAGTCCGTTGCCTGAGATCGTCCCTCCGGAGCTGTAGGAGTTGCTCTGCGCGCCTCCGCTGCTCAAGTTCGCGAGCGTCGTCGTTCCGCTCGACCGATCGTGGACGAACACGTCATCTGTGCCGTTCACATCGCCGGCCACGAGGTTAGTGGCGGAGCTCTCGAACGAAACGAGGAGGCCGTCGTCGGAAATCGTTCCCCAGAGACTCGATCCGTTTCCTTGGGCGCCGGCGCTGCTCACGCTGACGCGAGTCGTCGTGCCCGCGACGAGGTCGCGGACGAACACGTCGGGAACGTCGTTCGTGTCGTCTGCCGTCAGTCCGCTCGAACCGGGGGACGAGTTGGCGGTGAGCACGACTGCCGCGCCGTTGCCGGAAATTGCGGGCGAGGAGGTCGAGCCGGTCGACTGTGCGCCCGACGTGCTGACGCTCAGACGCGTCGTCGTTCCGGCGCTGACGATTCTCAGGAAGCAGTCCTGAATCCCGTTCGTATCGCCCGCCACCAGGTTCGTTGCATCGCTCTCGAACACGATGCGGTCGCCATCGTCGGAGATCGTCGACTCGTAGCTCCGGCTGTGCCCATTCGTTTGGGCGCCGCCTGTCGCGACGCTCACGCGGATCGTCGCGACCGCCCCCGGCTCGTCGAAGACGCCGTCCGCGTCCGTGTCCCGGTCGTGCCGAAAGACGTCGCCCATCCCGTTCGTGTCGCCGGCGACGAGGTTTGTGGCCGTGGTGACGTAGGCCACGTACCGTCCCGATGATGAGAGACTCGGCCGAAAGCAATCTGCGTTGGCCTGGGCTCCGGCCACACCGAGGCTGATCAGGACGGTCGTCCCGGTGAGGTTGTCGTGGACAAAGCAATCGCTGAAGTTGTTGGTGTCCCCGGCGACGAGGTTGGTCGCCTGAGAATGGAAGGCGATATAGCGGCCGTCGTCGGAGAGCGAAGGCTCCGCGTAGCCGACCCACGCGTTTCCCTGCTCACCGCCGCTCGTGACGTGCGCGTTGATCATCGACTGGGCCCATGCGCGGGAACCGACAAGGGCGGTGAGGAGGAAGAGCCAGGGGGCAATCGCGCGGGGGTGTCGGGGATTCATCGTGTCTCCTCCTGCTCGCCGGTCGGCGAGCGTTTGTGATCCTGCTGCCGGTCTGCCGGGCCCTCATGCGGGCGGCCCGTCATCGTCATGACCGTGTATGACGGCGGGCGGCCCGCGGATTCCCCTCGGCGGCGGCGCGAAGCCCCAAGTTGGCGTTGCGAAACCCCAATCCGCCGCGCGGACACGGAGAAAA
>Ga0247727_10000773_pt1 | contig 77991 bp, 69 predicted proteins | sample WisWelCaveWW1625_FD_202498 | JGI IMG/M metagenome (GOLD analysis project Ga0247727, IMG submission 202498) | Biofilm microbial communities from Wishing Well Cave, Virginia, United States - WW16-25 | ecosystem: Environmental > Aquatic > Deep subsurface > Groundwater > Cave microbial mat | place...
TGTGGGTATCCTCCGCAAGTTGGGTAAAAGAAAGACCACCTTGATTTTTACCCAATAAATAAGCGGATTCCCACATGATTTTGCAACAACTTTTTCAAAAACTGTTTTTCGGTGCAAAATTCAGGTACTACAAACATCATTTTCGTGGTAAACAAGTTGGAAATTCTGCTTGCTTTGCGTGATTTTTTTCTCTATCATTATCAAATCAATTAATAAGCAGAGGCCAAGCCGGAGCGTTTGCGCCGCCACACGCAGGAGCATTCCATCAGTGCAAATTATTGAGCAACTTATTTTTCAAAATGCATCTCGATTTCGCCCAAGCTCAACAACATCTTTCACAAGCCGATCCCGTTCTCTCCTCCATTCTTGCCCGTCATGGCCCGTGTACGTTGCGCCCGCAACGTCAATATTTTTTGGCGCTCGCGGAAGCCATTCTCTCCCAGCAGCTTTCAGTGAAAGCGGCGGCCACCATCTTCAAACGCTTCAAAGAAAAACTCGGCGGCCGCGTGGCGCCCGAAAATATTCTCGACTTGACGGACGCCCAATTTCGCGCCGCCGGCGTTTCCCGGCAAAAAATGGCTTATCTCCGCGATCTCGCGGTGAAATGGCAGGACGGCGTGATCGAACACCGGCGCTTTGGCAAAATGCGCGACGACGAAGTTATCCAAGCTTTGACCCAAGTCAAAGGCATCGGCCGCTGGACTGCCGAAATGTTTTTGATTTTCTCGCTGATGCGGCCCGACGTGTTGCCGGTGGATGATCTTGGCTTCCGCAAAGCCCTGCAGATCGCTTACAAGCTGCGCAAGCTGCCCAGCGCCGGCAAGATCGAACGGATCGCTGAAAGCTGGAAGCCTTATCGCTCGATCGCGACGTGGTATATGTGGGCGAGCTTGGACAATAAACCGATGTAAACGCTCAAATCTCAAATTATGAAATTAACTCTACTACTGCTGGCGGTGTTTGCGCTCGGGGGAATCAGTGTTTTGCTGCGAATCGGCTTGGGTGCTTTCTCCAAAAACGTTGGAGAGTCGCCGACCGCCAAAGCCAAGCCACAAGAACCTGAAGAGTCAACCAATATTTTGCGCGTGCCTGGCGCCATTCTTTACGCGGTGATCTTCGCGCTTTTGCTCGGCATCAAAAATCTTCAAACCACGCCGCTATTATGGGGATTTCTCGCGACCATTTTTGTGTTCCGCCTAGCCGAAGCTTTTACGCCGGCGGCGAGCGCGCTAAAAAGCTATCGCAAAGAAGAAGATCAATCGCGCTGGACAACGTGGGTGATCGGCTTCAGTTTTTTTACCAATACGATTGCGCCGATGTTGGAATATCGTTATCGGCTTTGGCCGGGTTTGCCGGCTACCGAGTGGTGGAATTGGGTGGGCCTGCTCTTGTTGATTGCCGGCTCAACGTTTCGGCTTTGGGCCATCCAGCAAGCCGGCGCGGCTTTTATTCCGCACGTCAAAGTCGATTCCAAGCACAAGCTCGTAACAGCCGGACCTTATGCTTATGTGCGTCATCCCTCGTATCTTGGCACGCTCCTTTCCTATCTTGGCATCGCCGTTCTATTCGGCAGCGTGATCGGGACGCTCGCACTCATGTTTTTGGTGATACCGGCGATAATTTTGCGCATCATTAAAGAAGAGCGGCTTTTATCCCAACGTTTCGGCGAAGCGTGGAAGAAATATGAAAACCAAACGTCCTGGCGTTTGATCCTCAGGGCTTGGTGATGGCTGGATGCTGGTTGCTTGCTGCTCAAAGTCATTTAAGGGTTATTCTCTACCTCAATTGCGTTGCCCACTTTTGACAAATTTGCAACTGCGGGTTTTCCGGCGGGAAATTCCTTGACTTAAATCGCGCGCTTGATTATACTTTAAAGATTTGCTTTTTTCGCAGGTCTCGTAAATTTTTCTTCCACTACGTGGAATCATGAAGCGCAATCTCAAATATCCGTCCTGGACATGGGGAATGCTCGGCCTGGCGCTGCTCTTTATGGCGTTGAGCGTTTCATCCATTTTTTCAGTGAACCGGCAGCAAGCCGAGATCGGCGCCAACTTGGGCTTAATCAACAAACTAAATACGGTCGAACAATCCATTCGCGAGCTTGACAAATGGGTGGCGAAAAGCCATTTCAATCTTGGCACCGCCGCCACGCAATGGCAAATACTTTTATCGCGTTATCGGGCGGTGGCGCAAGCGCTGGATTCAAGCACGATCGCCGATCAAGAGATTCAAAACTTTATGATCAAAGTCGAGGCGTTGGTGAGCCGAATGGATAGCCTCCACGCCACAGCGATTGTAGCGAAGCCGAGATCGGCGACGGCAACGAACTGGGATATGACGTTCCATCTCGCCATTGATGAAATTAAAGCCGCGGTTCAGCAGATTCACAGCCGGCAGGCGGCAGTGTCGGTAGCGTTGCTGCAAAAATGGCGCAGCTTGAAGCTGCTCGTGGTCGCCTCGTGTCTCATGGCGCTTGCGCTCAGCATCGTCCTGCGCTTATATCAACACGACCTTTCCAAACGCAAATTGGCTGAAAAGGGGCTGCGCGAAAATGAAGAGCGTTTCCGGCGGCTTGCTGAAAACGCGCCCGATCCGATCTACCGCTATCGCCTCACGCCGGCGCCCGGCTTTGAGTACGTGAGTCCGGCCATGACCGACGCTATCGGATATACGCCAAAAGAGCTTTACACCGATCCGGAATTTGTGTTCAAGCTGACGCATCCCGAAGACCGCATCCTGCTCGAGTCGCTTCGGCAATCGCCGCCGGAGAACATCACCGACTTGAACTTGCGTTGGCTTCACAAGGATGGAACGGTTGTTTGGACCGAGCAGCGTATCGTGCCGATTTACGATGCCGCCGGCGAGGTTGTCGCCATCGAGAGCATCGCGCGCAATATCAGCAAACGCATGCGCGCCGAGCAAGCGCTGCGCGAGAGCGAAGAGCGCTTTCAAAACATGGCGGATACGGTGCCGATTATGATTTGGATGTCCGGCCCCGACAAGCGCTGGCATTATTTCAATAAACGCTGGATCGAATTTTCCGGACGGCCGCTGGAAAAAGAGCTTGGCCACGGCTGGGCCGATTATATCCACGCCGATGACCGGCAGCCCTGTTTGGCGGCTTACAACACGGCGTTCGATCAACGCCAAGAATTCAACATGGAATTTCGCCTGCAGCGCTTCGACGGCGAGCATCGCTGGGTGTTAGCCACGGGGATTCCGCGTTTTTTGCCGCACGGCAGCTTCGCCGGCTATATCGGCTCGTGCATCGACATCACCGAGCGCAAGCAGATGGAAGACAAGCTGCGCGAAAGCGAGGAGTTGTTTCGCAGCGCCTTTGCCTATGCGACAACCGGCATAGCACTGGTGGGGATCGACGGCCGGTTTTTGCAGGTCAATCTTTCCTTGTGCAAAATGCTCGGTTATAGCGAGCAGGAATTGTTGGAGCTTGATTTCCGTTCCATCACCCATTTGGACGACATCAGCAGCAACGTCAGCATTTTTCAGCAGGTGTTGGCCGGCGAGATCAATGCGTATCAAATTGAAAAGCGCTATATTCACAAGAATGGGCACGTCGTCTGGGTGCTGTTGAGCGGCGCGCTGGTGCGCGACGCCAAGGGCAATCCGCTATATTTCATTACGCAGGCACAAGACATTACGGCGCGCAAGCAAGTGGAAGAAGCGCTCAGCCAATCCGAAGAACGCTACCGCACCCTGATCGAGCGTTTGCCCGACGGAGTTTATCGCAGCACGCCGGAAGGAAAATTCATTGACGTCAATCCGGCGATGATCAAAATGTTGGGCTATGGCAACAAGGAAGATTTGCTGGCCATCGACATCAAAAAGCATCTCTACTTCGACGTTCACGAAAGAGAGGCGGTCGTTGACGCTTTGCAAAAAGCCGGCGGCGACGAGATCGACGTTTTTCGCCTGCGCCGCAAAGACGGCGACGAAGTTTGGGTGGAGGATCATGGCCGCCTGATTTACGACGCCGCCGGCAAAGTCATTTATCACGAAGGCATTCTCCGCGATTTCACGGAGCGCCGGCATGCCGAAGAGGCGTTGCGCGAAAGCGAGGCCCGTTATCGTTCGGTGATCGCGGCGATGGATGACGGCATCGTCCTCGAGGACGCGGATGGCCGCATCCTGGCTTGCAACACCAGCGCCGAGCGCATCCTCGGCATTTCACAAAAACAAATGTTCAAGCTGACCGTGGTCGACTCTAATTGGCATACGATCCACGAAGATGGCAAACCTTTTCAAGGCGAGATGCATCCCGCTTGGGCCACGCTGAAAACCGGCAAGCCCTGCTCGAACGTGATCATGGGCATTTACAAGCCGAGCGGCGAGCTGACATGGCTTTCGATCAACTCGCATCCGCTGGTGCGGGCGCCGGAACAAAAGCCCTACGCCGTCGTGCTGTCATTTTCCGATATTACCGAGCGCAAGTGGGCCGAGGAGGCGCTGCGCGAGAGCGAAGAGCGCTACCGGCTGCTGGCTGAAAATTCATTCGACTTGATCGAGCTGCTCGATCTCGACGGCAACGTCATCTATGCTTCGCCGTCACATTATTACGTTATCGGCCATACGCCGAACGAGCTGGTGCATAAAAATCTCTTCAAGTTCGTCCATGCTGATGATATTCCACCGGCGCTGGCCGCGATCAACAGTCTGATGGCCTCCGGCACGCGCAAAACGCTCGAGCTGCGTTTGGCAACAAAAAACGGTGAATGGATCGAAGTCGAAGCGATTATGTCAGGAATTCTTGGCCACGGCAACGCGATTCATCGAATTTTGTTCTCGGCGCGCGATATTACGTCGCGCAAGCAAGTGGAAGAGCGCATCAAAACCTCGCTCAAAGAAAAGGAAGTTTTGCTCAAAGAGATTCATCATCGCGTCAAGAACAATTTGCAAATCATCTCGAGCTTGCTGAATTTGCAATCGGGTTATATCCAGGATGAGCAGGCCGGTGAAATGTTCAAAGAGAGCCGGAACCGCGTCAAATCCATGGCGCTCATTCACGAAAAACTTTATCAATCCAAGGACCTGGCGCGCATCGATTTTGCGGATTATGTACGCCATTTAACCGCGCACTTGATGCGCTCCTATAGCGTTCATTCTCACGGCGTCAATTTGAAAGTCAACGTCGACAAAATTCTGCTTGACATCGATACGGCCATTCCTTGCGGCCTGATCATCAACGAGCTGGTTTCCAACTCGTTGAAGCATGCTTTTCCGCGGGGAACGGCCGGCGAAATCCGCATCGACCTGCACGAGAATCCGGACGGCAAGTTGATGTTAATGGTTGGTGACAATGGCGCCGGTTTGCCGTCCGAAATCGACTTCCGCAAAACCGAATCTTTGGGTTTGCAATTGGTCAGCACCCTCACCGACCAGCTCGACGGCACGCTCGAGCTGGATCGCAGCCAGGGAACGACTTTCAAGATTTTGCTTTCTCCTCCTAACGGTTTCGTTGCGCAAGGAGTTTCTGATGGAGTTCACAGTCGCCTCGACCTCCCTTTCTAAAAATCCGGAAAGAAAGCCGGAAGCTATTTCGCCGGTTTTAGCGGCGGAGTTGCGCTCAGCCCTCAACCTCATGGTGCGAGACAGTCTGCTGCCGATTACGGCTGGGTTGAGCGCGCTCTTTGCGATTTTTGCGATTAGTCATTTGGTTATCCTGCCGGCGCCGATCGCCGTGCCGATGAGTTTGATGGCAACGGGAACTGCAGCAGGGTTGTTCTTCCTCCGGCTTGCCATTGGCCGGAAGCTGGTTCCCGAGCGCTGGGCGCATCCATTGGGAGTGATCATCGCCGTGATGGTTCTCGTCAACAGCCTGTTGCACCTTTATCTCACTGCTGAGCCGCAACAAACGACCAACCTCGTGCTGCTCATCGTCGGCGTTGGCGTCTTTTTTCTATCTGCCGGTTGGCTGGCGCTGATCATCATCCTGGCGCTCAGCGGATGGACAGGCCTCGCCTGGATGAATGATTTTTCTCCGGCTTGGCAGCATTTTGGATTTGCGCTCTTCACTGCCACCGTGCTCGCGATTTTGGTGCACGTCGTTCGTGTCAAGACAATGAAGCGGCTCGAGCGCCTTCGTCTGCAAGATGAGATTAGCAAGGCCGGGCTTAAAATGGCGCTTGCTGCGGCCGAAGAGGCTCGCCACGCTGCCGAGAGTTCCCAACGCGATCTGAGGCAAAGCGAGGCAAGGCTCCGTTTGATGACCAACCAAATGCCGGCGGTATTGTGGACAACGGATACCGAGCTTCGTTTCACTTCATCGTTGGGAATGGGATTGCCGGCCTTGGGGCTTCAGCCGAATCAGGTCACCGGCATGACGCTGTACGACTATTTTCAAACGAATGCGCCGGAGTTTTTTCCCATTGCGGCGCACTTCCGCGCCCTTAAAGGCGAATCGATTGCTTATGAGCTACATTGGCAGGCGCGCACGTTTGATTGCCAGGTTGAGGCCCTGCGCGACACCGAAGGCAAACTACTCGGCGTCATCGGCATCGCGCTCGACATCACTGAACGCAAGCGCGCCGAAGAACAAGTCAAGGCCTCACTCAAGGAAAAAGAGGCGCTCATCAAGGAAATGAGCCACCGCGTCACCAACAATTTGCAAGTCATTTCGAGCTTGCTGAATCTGCAAGCCGGATACATTACCGACGAGCCGGCGCGGCGCGTGTTTATGGAGAGCCAAAACCGTCTCAAGGCCCTGGCGCTCATTCACGACAAACTGTATCAATCCGAAGATTTGACTTCCATCGATTTTTCCGGATATATTCGCAACCTCGTCGTGCATTTGTTCCGCGCCTACAAAGTCAATGCGCATGCGATCACGCTGCAGCTCGATCTCGATCCGGTCATTCTCGATATCGATCATGCCGTTCCGTGCGGTTTGATCATTAACGAGCTGGTGTCGAATGCTTTGAAATACGCTTTTCCCAACGGCAAAACCGGTGAAGTCCGTATCGATCTGCACGGCGACAACGAGCGGCGATTAATACTAGCGGTCGGCGACAACGGCGTCGGTTTCCCAATAGGAGTCGATTTTCGCAAGACGGCATCATTAGGAATGCAATTGGTAAACACGTTGACGGATCAGATCGAAGGAACCATCACGCTCGAGCGCAACTGTGGAACGACGTTTAAAATCGTGTTTCGGCAGTGAAACCGGTTCGCCAGTTTGCTGGTTAGCCGGTTTGCCAGTTATATCGCCATGTTCGTCCAAACCTGGACAAAAGCCGGAGCCAAAAAAATTTTAAACCGCGCATAGACGCATAAGAACCGGCCAACCGGCAAACGGGCCAACAAAAAGGGCAACACCTCATGGACAGCAACCCCGCGACAAAGATTCTCGTCGTTGAAGACGAAAACATCGTCGCCAAAGACATACAAAATACGTTAAAGGCTTTGGGCTACACCGTTACCGCGGTCGTGGCTTCCGGTGAAGAGGCGATACAAAAAGCCGGGGAAACGCAGCCCGATTTGGTGTTGATGGACATCATGTTGAAGGGCTACCAAGACGGCGTGGAAGCGGCCCGGCAAATTTTCGCGCGCTTCAATATTCCCGTGGTCTATCTCACCGCCTATACCGACGAAACGACGCTGCAGCGCGCCAAGGTCACCGAGCCTTACGGTTACATCCTCAAGCCGTTCGAAGAACGCGAACTGCATATTGCCATCGAGATGGCGATTTACAAGCACAAGATGGCAAAGAAATTGAAAGAGCGCGAGCAATGGCTGGCAACCATTCTCAGAAGCATCAACGACGCCGTCATCGTTACCGACGACAAAAGCCTCGTCACGTTTATGAATCCGGTGGCGGAGATGCTGACCGGTTGGAAACAAAAGGACGCGCTCGGCAAAAATTTGGCCGAGGTTTTCAAAATCGCTTCCGCCGAGAATCGCACCGCAGCCCAACCGGCTTCGCACAACGGAGCCGCTGCCAACTATTCGCTGCTCATCGCGAGCGATGGAAGAGAAATACCGATTGATGACAGCGCCGCGCTGATTCGAGACGAAAACGGCAATCTCACCGGCGCGGTTTTGGTCTTTCGTGATATTTCAGCGCGCCAACAGGCCGAAGCCGAGTTGCACCGGCGCTTTTTGCAAATCCACCATAGCGAAGAGCGCTATCGTGCCTTATATGACGACAACCCGGCCATGTACTTCACGGTCGATGTTGGCGGCAAAATCCTTTCGGTGAACCAGTTTGGGGCGGATCAACTCGGCTACAAAGTTGAAGAGTTGGTGGGGCAATCCTGGCTGGAGGTTTTCTACGAGGAAGATAAACCCGCGGCTCAACAGCATCTCACCGCCTGTTTCCAGAATCCCGCGCAAGTCGCGCAATGGGAGCTGCGCAAGGCGCGAAAAGATGGCGTCATCCTGTGGGGGAAAGATCTCGCTCGCATCGTGCGAAGCAGCGATGATCGTCTCGTCATTCTCATCGTTTGCGAAGACGTCACCAAGAGCAAACAGATGGAGGAAGCGCTGCGGCAGCGTGAGGAGCAGCTTCGCCAAGCCCATAAAATGGAGGCAATTGGCCGGTTGGCGGGCGGTGTGGCGCAAGACTTCAACAATATGTTGGCGGCGATTATCGGCACCTCCGAAATGGCGATGTTGGAGCTGCACCGCGATCATCCGCTGCGCAAAGATCTCAAAGAAATCAAGCAAACCGCCGATCGCGCCGCCAATCTTTCGCGCCAATTGCTCACCTTCGCGCGCCGGCAGATCATTGCCCCGAGCCTGCTCAACCTCAGCGACGTGCTGCTGAATCTTGACAAGCTGCTTCACCGTCTCGCCGGCGAGGGCGTCGATCTCGCCATCTCGACCGCGCCGGACCTCGGCTTCGCCAAGGTCGATTCCGGACAAATCGAGCAGATGATCATCAATCTCGCGAGCAACGCACGCGACGCCATGCCCAATGGCGGCAAGCTGAAGATTGAGACGGCCAATGTAACTTTGGACGAAGCGCACGCTCGCCAACACCCGGAAATCACCTCCGGTGAATACGTCATGCTTATGGTTCGTGACACCGGCGCCGGTTTAACCGAGGAAATGAAAAAGCATTTATTCGAGCCATTTTTTTCCGCCAAAGATAAAGATACCGGCAAAGGAACGGGATTGGGGTTGGCAACCGCTTACGGCATCGTGCAACAGAATCACGGCCACATCATTATCGATAGTGCGCCCGGAGAAGGCACGGCTTTTCGCATTTATTTCCCTCGCCTCGCCGGCATCGGCATGGCGCCAGAGTATGCCCCAAACGTTCTCTCAGCAGGAATGGAAACCGTGCTTCTCGTCGAAGACGAACCGGCAATTCGCGAAGTCGCCTCGCGCTTGTTGCGCGAGCGCGGTTATCACGTGATCGTGGCCGCGAACGGCGATGAGGCTTTGCAATTGGCTAAGGCGCACGCCAAAGACAAGATTCATATTTTAATCATCGACGTCGTCATGCCGCGGCTCAGCGGGAAAATGGTGGCGGAGCAGATTAAAGCCTTGCAACCGGATATGAAAGTATTGTTCATCTCCGGCTATGCCGATGACACCGTCATTCAAACCGGCAAAGGAGAGGTGAGGCTGGCCTTCCTCCAAAAACCTTTTTCGCCGGCATTGTTGGCGCACAAAATTCGTGAGATGCTGGATGCGTAACCCAGACCGCTGGCCTGGCTACGCCCGGAGAGACTACAGCGGCATGAAATCTTTCATTCCCGGCATCGGCGCGATGCCTTTTTTTATTTCCCACGCTTTCAAATAACGGAACCAATTAAACAGCGCTTGGACAGAAGCAAAAACGAAACCGATCCTGCCATCCCACATCGCACCGCGCATGACATAAACGCGAAAAAAAGTCGAAGCCGCGTGGAAAAAAGCCGCGGCTACCGTCAGCCCCTTTTTGTTGGCACGAATCAAATCAGCGGCATTAGCGTTCGTGTAAGCATTCATTTTGCGCAGAATGTGGCTCAAATTCGGATCGGTGTGATGATCGAGATAGCCGGCTGATTTTATCACTTTGCCGCGCACCTCGACGCCGCAGTGAATCAGCGCATCGTTCCACGCCGCCGCGTCTTTGCGATAAAGGCGCAACTGATAATCATCATCCCACGCGCGCATTTTTTTGCCGAGAAAAAATGACCGCCGCCGCAACTGCATGCCCTTCACTTCCGCCGGCGGATTTTCAACGAGAGTTTTGATCTCTTGCCAAAGCTCCGGCGTGACTCGTTCATCCGCGTCAAGAATCAACACCCAATCATGCTTGGCGTGCGCAGCCACTTCCGCTTTGCTCGCCGCATGCCCGCGAAACGCGATCCGGAGCACAGCATCCGCATATTTCTTCGCGATCTCGACGGTCTCGTCCCGGCTTCCGGTGTCGCCAACGAGAATCTCATCAGCACCGGCAACGGTCCCGAGACACGCAGCAATATTATGAGCTTCGTTGAGCGTTAAAACACAAACCGACAGCGGACATTTGTCCATATTGCGAAAATCTCAAAATCATTTGCTGAAAAAATTCCTTGACCTGACAGTTCCGCGAGATTATATTTGTTCTTTCATCCGACTTCTTGCAATTGTACGCGAACGCTTTTTTCTTCGCCATCGCGCAAAATCCTGACCGTGACGACGTCGCCGATTTTGTATTGCTCGAGCAGATCGCCGAGCTCGCCAAAGCTTCTGACTTTTTTATCATTAATGCCGATGATGACGTCGCCGAGAATGGATTCACCCCAGCGGTTTGTTTGAAGGCCACGGAGACCGGCTTTGTAAGCGGCGCTTCCTTCTTGCACCGAGGCGATGATGACGCCTTCGAGTCCGAGCCTTCTCCCCCAGTATTCGTTGTTGTTCATGATGTTAACGCCGAGTCCCGGCCGAATCACTTTGCCGTATTGAATGAGCTGTGGAACGACGCGATTGACCGTATTGACGGGCACCGCAAATCCAATTCCAGCGCTGCTGCCGCTCGTGCTGTAAATGGCGGTATTGATTCCGATGAGTTGGCCGCGCGAATCGAGCAACGGCCCGCCGGAATTGCCCGGGTTGATCGCCGCGTCGGTTTGAATGACGTCTTGGATCGTCCGGCCGTTGCTCGCTTTAATCTCGCGGCCCAGCGCGCTGACGATGCCCGTCGTCAGCGTTTGATCGAGACCGAAAGGATTGCCGATGGCTACAACCTTTTGGCCAACTTGCAGGGTCGCCGATGAACCGCTTTTGACCGGTCTCAGCTTACTGCTTGGTGCGTTGATGCGCAAAACAGCAATGTCTTTGCTCGGTTCTTCGCCAACTTTTTCTGCTTCGTAAGATGAGTGGTCGCTCAACGTGACCGTCAACTTGCTGGCTGCCTCAACAACGTGATAATTCGTGACGATATGACCCTGGTTATCCCAGACAAAACCGCTGCCCGAGCCGGCCTGAAACTCGGTATCCATAAAAAAAACGCCTTGACGAAGCACTTTGCTCGTGATGAAAACCACCGAGGGCGCGACCTCCTGAAACACGGCGATGGTGTTCTGCTCATCCGGCAGCAGCCCAGTGTCTTCCGGCACGGCCGCAGTCGTTGTGGCGATAGCTTTAACCGGTTTGGCCTCCGGACGAGCATCTTGTTCCCCGTCAAAATGTGTACTGAAGGTGCTTGTTAAAATCAAGCCGGCGGCTATTCCAATTAAAATACCGATAAACAAATGACGCGTTTTCATAGTCATTCACCTCGATTTTATCTTATTTATGAAGCTTGTAGTGATCCCTTCAGGGATTGACTGTCTGCCAATAAACGACGCCTAAAAGCGCAACTACAAACAATAACATAAATGAAACAAAGTTAATTTGCAAGCGTTTCGTGTTCATCACATAACGGGAATTTTAGCGCAGAGGTTTCATTCATGAAAAATTCAATTCACATTCGCGCCGCCAAACGTGAAGATGTTCCGGTCTTGTTTACGCTCATTGAAGCTTTGGCCGATTATGAAAAGCTGCCGCGCCCGGTGCCGCAGGCGCGCGAGCGGCTGATTCGCGACGGCTTCGGCGACAGGCCGCGGTTTGAGGCGTTTCTCGCGGAAATCGATGGCCAGCCGGTCGGTTATGCGCTCGTCTTTGAAACTTATGCTAGCTTCCTGGCGATGCCGACGCTCTTTCTCGAAGACCTGTTTGTGATTCCCGAAGCGCGTGGCAAAGGCGCCGGCAAAGCGCTCGCGGAGTTTTGCATCCGCGAGGCGGCTCGCCGCGGTTGCGACCGCATGGAATGGATGGTGCTCGACTGGAACACGCCGGCTATAGAATTTTATCGCCAGTATGGCGCGCACTACTTACGAGAATGGTGCCTCTTTCGGTTGACGGCGGAACAGTTGCAGAACCTGGCAAAATAATTCAATATTTTTCAAAACAATTATTTTGTCACTGAATCATTTTGTCAACATTTTTCACCTTAATGAGTTTTTTATACAAATTTGAGTTGTAAAGTGAACAAAATGGCTTTTTATCCGTTGGCCGCTTTTTCATCCGTTGGGGAAATCGAAAGGACAACGCTATGGCTGATTCTTACGAGAATAAAAACCATTGGACTCGCCGTGATTTTTTGAAAACCCTCTCCCTCGCACTCGCGGCTATGCCACTGCGTCCCGTTTTATCATTTCCACAAGCAGGGACAGCCAAATTCTTTTCGCGGCAGAAAACCGCGCGCCCAAAAAAAGTAATCATCATTGGCGCGGGTTTGGCCGGGCTCACCACCGGTTATGAGTTGATGCAAGCCGGCCACGACGTCACCATTCTTGAAGCCCGCAACCGCGCCGGCGGCCGCGTTTTCACTGTGCGCGAGTTTGCCGACGGCCTCCACGCTGAATGTGGCGCCGAATGGATCGAGCACACGCATGATTATTTATTTCGTTATATCGAAGAGTTCGGCCTTTCGCTCTATCGCGGTCGCTTTGCCGATACCGAAGACGAAGGCTTGCAATTTTCGCCGCGTGCGCGCCAAACGCACGAAAAGCTCGAAGGGACGGCCAAAGCGATTAACCCGTTTGAGCATCAAGTGCCCTCCCACCCCGAGCTGGACAAACTCTCTTTTTATGAATTTCTAAAACAGAACGAGGCGCCGGCGGAGATGATCGAGCAAATGCAAAGATCGGTCTCCGTTTTGATGGCCATCAACATCGAGAGCATTTCGGCCTTGCACCTGCTCAACGAATATGCCTTGCCGGAAAGCCGCGCCAGTTTTCGCATCGCCGGCGGCAACGACCAGTTGCCGAAAACACTGGCTGGACAACTACGTGACCACATTTATTACTCTCGTCCGGTGATGAAAATTGCGCACGATACAGCCGGCGTCCGCGTTACATTTTTAGAGAATGGCTTGCAGCAAACCATCAGCGGCGAGCGCCTGGTGATTGCTGCGCCATTCACTTGCGTGCGTAAAATCGAGATTGCGCCAGCCCTTTCATCCGAGAAAATGAAAGCGATTGCCACGTTGAGTTACGGACAAATTCTCAAAGCGCCGCTGCAATTTCGTGAGCGTTTTTGGCTCAACCAAGCCGACGCGCCGCGCAAAGGTTTGCAAGACATGATCGGCTCCGTCTACGAAGCTTCCGGCGGCCAGCCGGGACCACGCGGTTTGCTCGTTGCCTACATTCCGGACAAAAGCGGCATGGCGATGGGAAGCATTCCGCCGGAGCAACGCCTTGAAAAAATTTTGACGAAAGTCAGCGAGATTCATCCCGAAGCGCCGCGTTTTTACGAAGGCGGCTACGTGAAATGGTGGCAGGAAGATTCATGGGCCGGTGGCGCGTATGCCTATTTCCGCCCCGGAGAAATTACGACCGTGCGAACGATGATTGCCAAGCCCGAAGGTCGTATTCATTTTGCCGGCGAGCACACCGCGGGCTGGCAGGGTTACATGAACGGCGCCGTGGAATCCGGGCATCGCGTGGCGGAGGAAATTCACGCCGCCCAATAAAATGGATTGATGGATGATTGAATTGTTGGAGTGATGCAAATCCCAACGATCCAATACTCCATTGCAACATCAATCCAATACTCCAACAATCCAATCATCCCTTCGGAGCAACGAATGTCATCCATCCATCCGGTTAAAAAAGCCACCTTTTTTCAATTGGCATTTATGATTTACGGCGCGGCATGTGCCGGCGCCTTCGGTTTGGAAGACATGATTTCCAGCGCCGGTCCCGGCATCGCCATCATCACGCTCGCGATCATGCCTTTTTTGTTCAGCATTCCGGTTTCATTTGCGGTCGGCGAGCTGACCACTATGCTGCCCGTCGAGGGTGGCCAATATCGCTGGTCACGGATGGCTTTCGGAGACTTTTTAGGTTTTCAAGCCGGCTGGTGGGCGTGGATGACCGGCGTGGTGACCAACGGCATTTTTGCCGTGCTCTTTGCGGATTATGTGGAATATTGGCTGCCGGCGATCAAAAATTATCACCTCGCTGCGCTCCTGCAACAATGGGCGCCGACATTCGCACTGCCAACTCTCGTGCAAAACCTTTTCGCGAACCTCAGTGTGCATTGGCTGATTTGTCTCGGGCTGATTTGGTTCATGCACTTTCTCAACATTCGCGGCATTCAAGTCGTTGGCAACACCGCCATCCTGCTCAGTATCATTTTATTGATTCCCTTTGCGATCATGCTCGTGCTCGGCGTCGCCAAATGGCAGCACAGTCCGTTTGTGCCGCTGCTTGCGCCTGACAAAAATCTCGTGAGCGGATTTGGCAGCGCCTTGACAATTGCGATCTGGCTTTATTCCGGATATGACAAGCTCTCTGCCGCTGCCGAGGAAGTCGAGAATCCCAGGCGCGTTTTCCCCCCGGCGCTTTTTTTTGCTGCCGCGCTTTCCATGCTGAGTTATGTTTTGCCCACCGTCGCCGGATTAGCGGCGTTGGGCAATTGGCAGGAATGGGCAGGAGCATATTTTTCCATTGCAGCAGCGAGCATTGGCGGCGCGTGGCTCGGCCACGCGATGACCTTCGGCGCGTTGTGCAGCAATGCTTTATTGCTCAATGTCACCATGCTCGCAGCCTCGCGCTATCCGTTGACTTTGGCGGAAGATGGATTTCTCCCGCGCTTCCTTGCGAAGCTCCATCCGCGCTTCGGCACCCCGGCGCAATCGTTGTTTTGGGGCAGCATGACTTACAGCTTGCTCGCGCTATTCGATTTCACCCAGCTCACCATCATCTACTCGTGGTTTCTGATGTCAAGCTATATTTTGCTGTATGCGAATGTGTGGGTGATGCGGCGCACTCACGCGGAGATGCAACGGCCTTTCAAAATTCCATTTGGCAAACCCGGTTTATTTCTTGCGATGCTGCCGACGTGTGTGATGGCGCTCGTGGCCATGGGCAGCACGGTTTTTGAAGATGGCGCATTCAGCCGCCGGCAATTCGTGATCGGCGTCTTGTCGTTGCTGTCGGGGCCGGTGGTTTATGGGATGGTGCTTTGGTTGAAAAGACAAGCTTGGGCGGGAAAGTATTTTGCGAAGTAGCGCAGATATACTCGTCTAGGGATAAAATTACAGTCTTTGCGAGGCGCTTTTTGCCGAAGCAATCTCTTGACTTTCAAAGGATTGCTTCGCTGAGAAACGCTCGCAATAACAGTTACAAAATAACCCTTAACGAGTATAGGTCGTCTGCAAACGCTTGACAAACACCGGAATGTGCAACTCGCTTCAGCGCCGCGAAGCTGTACGCTTACGACTGCGCGCATAGCGAGGCTTGAGGTTGCGAGCGTAATGAATGGCTGTAATTGCTTCCGGAGTAATGAGCACAGGCAGACCGTCATCATCAGCCGCCATCACCATGACATCGGTGACAATAATCTCCGGATGTCTGATAATTTGCTTTTCGCCATTTTCGAGGTGGAAAACGATTGCCTTAAAAGGACGCTCATTCAACTTTTTGCGAATGACTTCAACATCCATTTGGAGCCTCCACTTGGGTTTTAGATTCATTTCCCGAAATCGTGTACCATAAAGATAAGTTGATTTTTGGATTATTTCAACTAAAATTTGTGGAAACAATTGGTGCTTGCCATATTGCCGGTTAATTCGTAACTTTATGTTCGTCAATTTGCCAGTTTGCGACAATAAAATTCGAGGACAATAGAAATGATCACTTTTCTCAAAGTCCGAAACTATAAGAGCCTCGAGAACGTTGAGCTGCCTTTTGGCCCACTTCACGTGTTAGTGGGGCCCAACAATTCCGGCAAAAGCAATCTGTTCGATGCTTTTCAATTTCTGCGCGAATTGGCTGAAATTGGTGGACAAGCTGTGCATTCGCGGGGTGGATTTTCTCAAATTGTCTGGGGCGGCGATGTTAAACGCACGATCAGTTTCGAGCTGCACGCGCGCATTGAAAATGGCGGCGCCAAAGAGGATAAGTTAACGTATTATCTTGAACTCGGGGGCGGTCCACAACTATTTGCCATCACCAAAGAACGCCTGACGCTTGCAACCGGACCAAAAGGAAAAAAAACGCTTTTAACTTATCCGGTTGCCAACAACAACTTCGCGATAACTGATCTCAAGGGAAACAAAGTTGCGCTCAGCCGCAGCCACGATCGTCTGGTTTTTGAGCAATTTCAGGATGAAGCGCACCACGGCCCGCTCGCGCGATTTGCCAGGGAACTATTAAGCTGGTCAATTTATAATTTTGAGCCTTCTGCCCTGCGCCAGCCCAATCTTGTCAAGCAGGAATTTCATTTTCAGCCAACCGGCGAGAATTTCTCTTCGGTGATGCACTCGATTCAATCCGAACACGCAGGAAAGTTTAGCGAAATCGAAGGCCTGTTGAAAAGAGCGCTCCCCGAAGTTCGTCATTTGTTTACAGCTTTGACTAAGGAAGGCCGAACTTATGTTTCATGGGAAGAAGAGTCAATGCCGTTGCGGGTTCCGGTTTGGGCGATGTCGGATGGCGCACTGCGTTTGCTGGGACAACTTGCGGCGCTGTTTTCGCCAGAGCCGCCGGCTCTCGCCTGTTTTGAAGAGCCGGAAAATTATGTGCATCCGGCTTTGCTAACTATAATAGCCGACGTCATAAAATACGCCAGCGCTGAAAATCAAGTTTTGATGAGCACCCATTCTCCTTATCTTCTTGATTTCTTCTCCCCGGAAAAACTTATTATTGTCGAGAAGAAAAAAGGCCGAACCCAATTTGGATTTGTGAACAATAAAAAGAGCCTGAAAGAGGCCCTGCGTGTTCTTGGGCTGGGTGAAATCTGGTATTCGGGACAATTAGGAGGGACGCCATGAAGATCGTTTTGTTCACCGAAGATGATACGACTGGCAAAGCTATTCGTATTTTAGCGCAAAAGGTGCTGATGGAAAAGAGCAAACCTCCAAAAGTAATTCAACGGTGGATGCGCCAAGGGCATATTTTCAATCCTCAAAATGTTGTCACGTTTGTCAAAAACGAATAAAGAAATCAAGATTCCCGGCAATCTCGAAATGGAGTGCCGACCGGTAAGTATTCTAAAGAACATTTATCGCAAACACCGTCGGGAGTTTCTCAAAAGCAAAGATGATTTGATCATTGCCGAACATGCCAATCCGGCACGAATCGCTGAGCGTTGTAACAGCTTCAGAAAGTTCCAACAGCTTTTATTGAGCCTGTAAAACCCAGCACCGGCAATTTTTCGAATTGGAAGGCTTCCCACAACTCTAATTTTTCATCCAATGCATCTCCAACCTCTCGCCACCCCAGCCAAGCTGCTCGCCCATCTCGTGCGCGACGTGGATTTCCGCAACGAGCGCGATCCGAAATTCGTCGTGGGCGCGTATGGCGCCAAAGGCGCGCATTTGCTTTATTTTCGCCCCGGAGATACGCAACAACAAGCGCGCATTATCAAGCCGAGTACGCAATTTCCGGCGGCCATGCCGGGCCGTTCGTTGTGGGCGCTATCTCACACAAGCGATGGCATCGTTCATTTCATCGCTGCAGGTGGCGATGATGCGCAAGCCTACCGCTATCATCTTGATGACGACCGTCTTGAAGAATTTCCGTTCACGGTATCTTATGACCGTTTCGCAGATACCGGCTCGAAGTTCAAGCATTTTTACGCGATGCGGTTGTGCCTCTCTCCTTTCGATGGCCGCTTGTACGGCGGCAGCTATCCGGACAGCCGTCTCTATGCCTGGGATCGTATAACCGGCGCCTTCATCGACCATGGCAGAATCGACACCGAAGAAAACTATTTGACGTGGCCATGTCCTCTGTTTGAAAACAAAATTTACTGCGGACTCGGCTCGCACGCTAAATTGGTTGAATTTGACTTACAAACAAAAGAAAAGCGAACGTTGTTGCCCACTGGTTATTTGAACAAAGAGTTTCTTGTTCAATTGACGCGCTGGCAAGACAAGCTGGTTGGCGTGCTCTTTCCACATCCCAAGTTCATCGTTTTTGATCCGGCGACAAACCAGGTCGAGCGCGTCATCGACATCCCCGGCGAAGAGGATCTTTATCGTACCGATCAAAACAACTTGATCATTTTAGGAAATGAAGTTTATTTCGGCTGCCTCGTCTCCGACCATCTTTATCGCGCCAATTTAGCTACCGGCCGTCTCGACAAAATTGCCGCCGACGTGGGCGGGCCGTTTGGAATTACTGAAGCCCGCTATCTTTGGTGCCACAGCGCGATTGATCGCATCACGCAATTTGATCTCCACACCTGCCGTGTCGTCGAGCGCTATCCGTGCAGTTACGAAGGCGACGGCATGGGCATTTTCACCATGGCATTTGGCCCCGATGAAAAAACCATCTACGGCGGCTCGTTCATTACCCAAAGCTTTTTCAAATTTGACCCGGCTAAAAATGAGAGTCAAGAGTTTGGACAGGTGCTCAATCTGCCCGGCCAGGTGAATAGCTTGCAAGCCTGGAAAGATAAAATTTTTATCGGCCATTACATTCACGCCACGGTCACGGAATACGAAACGACGAAGCCGTGGCAGCCACTTGACGAGCAGCATCCAAATCCGCGCCGGCTCTTCAGCTTGTTGCACGAGGGACAGGATCGCATTTGGGACATGAAGCTGGCAAGCGATGATCGCATATATTTGGCTTGCAACGCCACTTACGGAAAACTAAGCGGCGCGTTGGTGCGATTCGATCCACAAACTTACGCTTACCACGTCTTTCACAATTTAATGCCCGAACAAACGTTGTGGTGTCTCGAAACCAAAGTCCCCGGCAAAGTCATCATCGGCAGTTGGATTTATGGAGGACTCGGGCAAAAGCCAACGACAACCGAAGGGAAATTGGGAATTTTCGATATTGCCACCGAGCAAATCGAGCGACTCATCGTGCCGGTGCCAAATGCAAAAAATGTTACCTCTATCGTCTTGTGGCAGGAGACAACAAACACGCCAAATAAAAGTTTTATTGTCGGCACTGCTGATGGCGCTTTGTTTGTGTATGATCTGGCAAAGGGAGAAATCATTTTTCGAGACGAGCACGGCTGGGGCGACACTGCCAATCTCTGCGCCAGCCGCGACGGTTGGGTTTATGGCATTGCCCAACACGCCATTTACCGTTTCGACCCGGCGCGGCAATTATTCCAAAAAATCTGCGATTTTCATTGCGATGGCTTTGTGGATAAAATTATAGAGGACAAAGAGGGCAACTTGTTCGTTTCAAGTGTGACCGAGCTTTATCGGCTCGTGAGGTAAAATGAGCGTAACTGTTCAATCCAAAATCCAGCCTCGTGATCATGTCATTCTGGAAGCCTGCCCTGCCAAAGGCTCTAGGCAGGCCAGGGAATCCTTTTTGCATCTACTGACAAACATTCGTCTTGGATTGAAAAAAGATTCCTACGGAATGACAGCTTGTTGTACCCCAAAAATTTTCCCACCCGCACTAAATTTTTTCCCGAAATTTTCGTATTAGAATATGAAAGAAGTAATGCGCCATTAGCTTATAGCCGTGCATGCAACCACTCACATTGACTGAAATTTCAGCAGAAGCCGACCCGGCATTGACCGAACAGCAATTCGCTGCGATTGTCGAGCAGCACCAACGGTCACTGGTTCAGCTCGCGTTCCGCTTGGTTGGGAATGTGGAAGACGCTAAAGATTTGGCGCAGTGGGCGTTTGCCAAGCTTTGGCTCAATCGCCACCGGCTCGACGCCGAACGCGAGGTGTTTCACTATTTGCGAAAAACGCTGGTCAATCTTTGCATCGACCATCTCCGCCGGCGCGGCAAGCAAGAGCCGGAAGTGGAATTTGATGAGAACCGGTTTTCGCACTATCCGGTGAATCCGTTGCAGCAGCTCGAGGATCGGGAATTGCAAAATCAGCTTTTGCGGTGCATCAATCGGCTCAAGCCCAAACAAAAGGCAACCATCGTGCTGCGCGACATCGAAGGCTATTCAGTCGAGGAAACCGCTGGGATGCTGGCATGCACGAAAACCAACGTGCTTTGTAACCTGCACCTGGCGCGAGAAAACGTCAGGCGGAAAATGCAACAGTGGATTGAGACAAAATAAGAATGAACATGAAATCCTGTCGAGATTTTGAAAGCCTGCTCTCGCTGTTCGCCGGCAAAGAGCTTGACGCCGAACAAGCTGCTCGTGTCAATGCCCATTTAGAGACATGCACTGAGTGCCGGCAGAAAATGGCGGCTTACGAGCGATTGACCACGCACTTGGCTGCAATCAAGCCACCGGTTCTGCCGGCAAATTTCTTCGACGATTTCCACGAAGGCGTGATGGAAAAAATTGCTGCCGGCACCCAAGCACGGAACCGGATGTTTGAATTGTTTGCGGTCATTCATGCGCTCTACCGCCGCCGGCGTTTTGCGTTTGCCGTTGCCGTGCTCGTCATTATGATAACTGTCCCGGTTTTGCTGACTCAACGCTTCCGCAGTCTGCCGCAGACACGCACCGTTTTGATACAACTGCTGGAGGAGCGCAATTGGCCGGCGTTATATTCGGCCATCCTCGACCGTGAAACCGGAAACAGCCTTCTCGATGAGCCGGTTCCAACAGAGCTTCTGCGCTCGACGTTGAGCGAGCTTGTGCATTCGCAAAGCCAGGATCGGCTTGTGCGCGCCGGCTTGGCACAGGTTTTGGCAACAGTGAAAACACGAGAAGACACGCCTCTCGGATTAGGCCGGTCAGCTCAAATATTAGGCAAAGTGACTGCTAAAGGCTATGAGCTGACAACTCGAAAAAATCGTATCGCATGGAATCCGGAAGCGAGCCTTCAAATTTTGCTCCGCAGTGGCGTCAGCCAAACCATGACGATTCGAGAATTGCTCTTGAAAACAACCACGAAAGGAAACAGGCTATGAAGACTTTGGCATATTTAATCGCCATGACGATTTTGGTCACTCTGACCGGCTGTATATGGCCGGAAGAAATCGAGACTCGTGTTTATTACAGTGACAACAATGCGCCGCCGCAAATCACGGTCACTTGGCGCAATCTCTCGAGCACGGCCAAGAATGAAAAGGAACTGAGAGATGATTTTGATCGCTTGGTTGAAGACTTGGAAGACAGCACCGCAAGTGATCTCGTCGCAGGAATCGAAAAAGATCTGTTGATCAAGGATAGGCAATTTTACCTTCAAAATGGAAAATTGCAGGCGAGAATATCTGCCGTGCCCAGCGATGACAAATTTGAAGACTTGGCTTCCAACGGCGAGCGACTAATGGTAGTCGATATGGAGCCGGGAGGAATAATCGAAACCAATGGCAAGCTTTTGAAAACCGACAGCAATTATATCATTGTCTGGCCGGAGAGCTTAAAGGAAATTTATTGGATCCAACGCTTGCTTCCGGACGCGCCGGACAAGGACAAAGAAACTTGGGAAAGATGGAAACAAAATCGTCCGAAGTTGGTCAAAATGTTCGAGGCATATCAGCAAAAAGGCAATTAGCTATTTATCTTTTTGTCTGTTTATCATTTTGGGCTTCCTGCAGCACCTCGCATCTCCTAAACGCATCTTTGGCCTTCTCCGCCTCGCCGAGCTTCGTGTAAGCAAAGCCTAAATTGAAATAAGCGCCGGCGTGCAAGGTATCGAGCGCAACTGCCTTGAGCAAAAAAGGCATGGCGGTTTTGAAGTTTCTAAACGCCGCGAGGCGCATGCCGGCGCTTTGCGAAGAGTCGGCTTGCGATTGTCGCCGCGAGGCTGCTGCGGAAATCGAAGCCGCCGGAGTCTGCTCTTCCGCCGCGCGCCATTGTTTTTGCAAACGCTCTCCAAGCTTCAAATAACACAGCCCGGCATGATAGGTGGCCTCAAAATTATCCGGATCGAACGTGAGAACCTTGGCAAATTCCTGCACGGCGCCGGCATAATCTTCTTTGGCAAGATAAAGCCGTCCCAAATTCAACAAAAGCTCCTTGTCGTCCGGTTTGATTTGCAACGCTTGCTGATAAGTAGCGAAGGCCTTGTCGCTTTTGCCCTGGCAATCATAGATGAAGGCCAACTCTGCCAAAACCTGCGGTTGTCGAGGATCCCTTGCCAGCGCTTGCTCGAGCACCGCCTCGCTTTTGCCATATTCCCGCCGCTGATTATGAATGCCAGTCATCGCGAAATAGGCGTCCCGGTCATCCGGCTTGATTTCGATCAACGTGCGATACAGTTGCAGCGCCTTTTCAGGCTCCCCCAACTTGTCGTGAACGTAGGCGAGATTACGATAAGCTTCGGGATGCGCCGGTTCGATTTGCAGAGCCGCCACAAAAGCTTCGCGCGCGGCAGCCCAATCATTCTCGCCGGCGGCTTTCACGCCGTGATTGAATTGCTCGGAAAAATGCTGCGCTTGCCAGCTCTTGATCTCAAGCGCGAACTGCGGCGAGGCTTTGAGGCTCGCCTCGAAAGCGCGGTGCATCTCCGCAAAGCGGCCTTGCAAAGCGTAGCCGCGGCCGAGCAAAAATTGCGCTTCGGCATTCTGCGGATTCTCCGCCACGGCTTTTTCGAGCCGGCCCACGGCCTTGTCCCACTCATTCTGTTGAATGTGAACCTTGGCCGTGGTCAACTCCTTGGTCTGGCAACCTAAAAAAATAATTGTCGCCAGACAGACAGCCCATGTTCGTGTGCCGCGTATTTTTTTAAAAAGCGACGCCATCCGATACGTCCTGCACTTTCCTGCATCCCGAGTTGTCATCAGCTTTGCAATGCCTCAAGTTACTGGTGGTAGCGCAGGCATCCTGCTTGCAGTCGAGACGACTGCGCTACATTTGTCCTAATCTGAGGGATTACTCAGCTTTATTGATTGGCTTGGTATTTCGTCAACGCGGTTTTCGCCTTTTCGACAGCCGCATTCACTTTATCTTGCGCCTCCGGATTATCGGCGATGGCGAAGGCTTCTTCAGAACCGGCTCTATCGCCGTTGCGCATGTATCCGACCGCGAGGTTGTTCCAGGCGCTCGTCTGCTCGGGCTTGATGATCACCGCGCGCAGAAGATAAGGCAGGGCCGCTTTGAAATTTTCGCCGCCCGCCTGCCGCAGCGAATCAATGCGCGCCGTGTTGGCGTCTTTCTTGGCCTTGGACGCCGTTTTGGCCGACAACATTTCTCCCTCGATCTCGTTGGCTCTTTTGTCAAGGCGCTCGCCGATTTTCAAATAACTGGCGCCGACTTGATAATTGACCTCGAAATCTTCCGGATTGCTTTTCCACACCTCGGTGAATTGCTTGACGGCATTGGCATAATCATCGCGCATAAAGTAAAGCCGGCCCAAATTGAATAGCAGGTTCTTATCGCCCGGATTCATTTTCAGCGCTTCTTCATATACTTTCATCGCTTCGTCGCCCTTGCCCATCAGGTCGTAGGTGATGCCGATCTCGCCGATAATGCGGGGCTTGGCCGAATCCGGCGCGACCTCGACCGCTTTGCGCAAACGCTCGATAGTTTTATCATATTCCCGCCGCCGGTTGTGAATGACGGCGAGCGCCAAATAGGTCTCGTAATCGTTCGGATCGACCTTCAGCAGCTCTTCATAAACTTGTACCATCCCCGGAATGCTATCGAGGCGCGAATAAACATAGACGAGATTTTTGTACGTGTCGACTTGCTTCGGCTCGATAACAAGCGAGTTATTGAACGCTTCCAGGGCCTTCGCATAGTCGCCGGCATTGGCGGCGTCGACGCCGGTTTTGAAACTTTCCCGAAAGTATTTGTCCCGGCTGATCTTGATTTCCTTCTCGAATTTTTTGGAATACGACAGGCTGGCATCGAACGCCCGCACCATGTCGGCAATGCGGCCTTTCATGCCGTACAAATCGCCGAGCATATAGTGCGCCTCCGCATTTTCCGGTTTCTTTGCCACTGCTTTTTCAAACCACTCAATAGCCCTGTCAAACTCGCCTTGCTTTTTGTACAGCTTGGCGGAGTTCATTTCGACGGACTGTGCGCCTACTCCACTCGCCAGCGCCAACAAGACAATCAAACCCGCCGATAAAATGAGAATGCGTTTCATCCCTCGCTCTCCTTGAAAATAGTTCATATACAGTTCATTTACGATATGAAACTTTACAATAAAAATATAACGGAATTTGGCTGGATACGCAAGAACTATTTTGTAACACGGACATGATCTTTGCCCGCCCTCGAACCCCAAACCCGGAGTTTCAACCAAGAGAGAATGAATACTTGACTTTGGGGAGAAAAATCTATATTTTAAAGTTGAGCATAACAAAGTTGGCTGCGCCCGCCGGGCTACGCCCGCAGGGAAAACATCAAACCTTTCGATGCCAAGAGAACAGATTGCGCGTCCCATCAGCTTGCTGGGCCGGTTCGTGATCGAGATCATCGAACAAACCGGTGCGGTGTTTATCCTGCTCGGCAAAATCCTGCGCAGCAGCACGCATCTTTGGCGCGACCGCCATCTGTTGTTCGAGCAAATGCTGCTCATCGGGGTAAATTCGCTGCCGCTGGTTGCCATCATCGCCGTTTTCACGGGGGCGGTTTCGGCTTGGCAGGCAGCGTATCAGTTTGAGGGGCTGGTCTCTCTTGATTATCTAGGCTCTGCCACGAGTCTGGCGATATTCATCGAACTTGGTCCGGTGCTGACGGGAATCATTCTCGCGGGCCGAATCGGCTCGTCGATCGCTGCCGAGTTGGGTACGATGAAAGTCACCGAGCAGATCGATGCGCTGGAGTCGCTGGCCATTGATCCCGCGCGTTATCTCGCCCTGCCGCGTTTCTGCGCCGCGACGATCATGACGCCGGTGCTCACCATCTTCGCCAATCTTGTGGCGTTGATCGGAGCATTTTTAGTGACCAACATCCTTATCGGCCAATCCGCTCACATCTTTTTCGATAGTGTGCGGTCTTCGTTCGAAGTGCGCAACCTGATGGGCGGTTTGACCAAGGCGTTTGTATTTGGCGCAAGCATTGCGCTGTTGGGTTGCTACGTCGGTTTCCAGACCAGCGGCGGCGCTGAAGGCGTGGGCCGCGCCACGATCCGCGCCTTCGTGCTCTCGGCGGCAGTAATCTTGATGCACGATTATATTTTGGCGACGATTATTTTTTGACGGCTGTGATCGAAATTAGAAATTTGCAAAAATCTTTTAACGGCAAACCCGTCCTGCGCGGCGTTGATTTGGATATACCCAATGGCGAGACTCAGATTATTATTGGCCGCAGCGGCTGCGGCAAAAGCGTTCTGCTCAAACACATCATCGGCTTGATCAAACCCGAGGCCGGCCAAATTTTTGTCGATAGCGAAGAAGTCACCTCCCTGTCATCGCGCGAGCTGTATCGTCTGCGGCGAAAATTCGGCATGCTCTTCCAAGGCGCGGCATTGTTCGATTCGATGACGGTCGAGGAAAACGTCGCGCTCGGCGTGCGCGAGCATCGCATGTTCGACGAGCCGGAGATTCAGCGGCGCGTCGCCGAGAAATTGGAGCTGGTCGGGTTGCCAAACACTCAGCAGATGAAACCGGCCGAGCTTTCCGGCGGCATGAAAAAGCGCGTCGGCCTCGCCCGCGCCTTGATGATGGATCCTGAATTTGTTCTATTCGACGAGCCGACCACCGGCCTTGACCCGATCACCTCCGACGCCATCAACGACCTGATTATCGATTGCACCAACAAGCTCGGCGTCACCTCGATCATTGTCACTCACGACATGATCAGCGCCTATAAAGTCGGCCATCGCTTTTCCATGCTGCACGATGGCCAGGTGATTTTCACCGGCACACCGGACGAAGTGCGTAATACACAGCATCCGATTGTCCGGCAGTTCATCGAAGGCCGCGCGGAAGGGCCGTTGCAGGTTTACTAAAATTATTGTGACAACGCTAGCGAGAAAATGTCTATTCCTCCATCGTTACTGATTTATCTGGATACTAACGTCTATTCGCGTCCTTTTGATGATCAAACAAACGAGAAAATTAGGGCAGAGGCCAACGCTTTTCTCAAAATTGTTGATGAAGTGAAAGCTGGTGTATTGAATTTATTAGGCTCGGGTATCCTAAATTTCGAGATTAATGAGATTATCGACAAGGAAAAGCATGCAAAAATTAAAAGCAATCTTGAATTATGTAAAGAGCATATCAGGAGTTCAGAGGAAATCTTCAAACTTGGCAGGGCAATTCAAAAAGATTGCCACATTGGGGCGCGTGATGCTTTCCATATTGCATCAGCCATTCTTGGTAACGCACGTTATTTTCTTTCATGCGATAACAAAGTAATCCAAAAAAAGCAAACGAATTGTTATCGCCGACATGCAAAAGATTATAGCAGGGATTACTTTTCAGTGATGAATCCCACATTGTTTATTGAAAAATTAAGCAAAGGAAAACTCAGATGAGTACAACAGTTCAAACTTATGTCGATACCAACGCGGTAGTTCGCGAGGGCTGGGAGATTTTAGTCAAAAATTTGGGTTTGCAGAAGGCCACCCAATTTGTCGTTTTGCTCGAACGTGGCAAAGGCGATTCTGTCAAGGAAATTGCTGAATATTGGGGTGACGCCACGATTGAAGAAGTTTATAATCGTGTCAGGGAATGGGAAACTAAACAACAACCCAAAGCATAATGACCCAGCGCGCTTCAGCGTGCTTTCACTTGTTAGCGTGGCGTCTTTAGACCCACGCGAACGATGCCAGAAAAACCATGCCTCGTTTCACCAAAAAATCATCGGTTGAATACATCTGCCAATCCTGCGGCCACAAAAGCCCGCGTTGGATTGGGCGATGCCCCGAGTGCGGCACGTGGAGCAGCTTTGTCGAAGAGAAAGTCGCGCCGGAGCCGAAACGAGGCGGCATTAAAGTTACCGCGAGAAGCAAGCCGTTGCCGCTGGCGGAAATTTCGCACGATGAAAACGCGCGGCTGCTCTGCAGCAGTCAGGAATTTAACCGTGTGCTCGGCGGCGGCATCGTGCCGGGTTCTTTGACATTGATCGGCGGCGATCCGGGAATCGGCAAATCCACGCTAATGTTGCAAGAAGCCGCGGCGCTCGCCAAGCCGGATTTTTGCGTGCTCTATGTCACCGGCGAAGAATCAGCGCGTCAGACCAAAATGCGCGCGCAGCGGCTCGGCATTGATTCGCGCTATCTGTTCATTCTCGCCGAGACCAATCTCGAAGCGATACTCGACGAAGTCGAAAAGCTCCAACCCAAGCTGATAATCGTTGACTCGATTCAAACCACGTATCGCAACGAATTTGAAAGCCCGCCGGGCAGCGTCAGCCAGGTGCGCGAGTGCGCGCTGGCGTTTATGAATTTGGCCAAGCAGCGCAGCCTGCCGGTCTTTCTCATCGGCCACGTGACCAAAGAAGGCTATCTCGCCGGCCCCAAAACGTTGGAGCACATGGTTGATGCGCTCCTGCAATTCGAAGGCGACCGCGATCATTTCTTCCGCATTTTGCGCTCGGTCAAAAACCGCTTCGGCAGCACGCGCGAGATCGGTGTGTTTGAGATGCACGAGCTGGGTTTGCGCGAAGTGACCAACCCCTCGGAGATTTTTCTGGCGCAGCGCAAAGAGAACATTTCCGGTTCAGTCGTCGTCTGTACGATGGAAGGCTCGCGCCCGATTCTGGTTGAAGTGCAAGCGCTGCTCACCTCGAGCCATTACGGCTTGCCGCAGCGCACCGCGAATGGCTTTGACGTGCGCCGCCTCGCGCTATTGCTCGCGGTGATCGAAAAGCGCGTCGGCCTGCGCGTCGGCACGTTCGACGTCTTCGTCAACGTCGCCGGCGGCGTGCGCCTCGAAGAGCCGGCCGCGGATTTGGGCGTCGTCGTGGCCGTCGCCTCTTCCCTCAAAAACGCCGTGGTCGATCCGCAAGCCGTCGTGATCGGCGAAGTCGGCCTCGGCGGCGAGATTCGTGCCGTGCCGCAGGTTGATAAGCGTCTCGTCGAAGCCGCGAAGCTCGGTTTCAAACACGCGGTGATTCCGAAACTGTCCATGAAAGGCTTGCAAAAACCGGCTGGAATTGAAGTGGTGGCGGTAGAGAAGGTGGATGAAGCGTTGGATAAGCTGCTGTGAATATAAACTGAGTTCTTCGGCTTCACCTGCACAACTGCATTTGGAGACATTGATATGAATAACACACCCGCATACCAACAACTTATTTTTGAAGGCATCAAGGGACTTTCTCCGGAGGCGCTTGTAGAGGTTGTTGATTTTATCTATTTTGTTCGCAAGCGCACCTTTCAGCCCGCCGCCTTTGAAGAAGAGTTGCGCACGGTTCTGCTCGATACGGAATTACGAGGGTTGAGCCGCGACGAAGAAGTTCATTTAGAAAAAGAATTCGAGGACTATGACAAGCTTTGGTAAACCCTTTCTGATATGATGACTTTTAAAATGCGTATTGTGATCTAAAAGTCGTGGTACCCGGCGAAGTCGGCCTCGGCGGCGAAATTCGCGCCGTGCCGCAAGTTGATAAACGCCTCGTCGAAGCCGCGAAGCTCGGTTTCAAACATGCAGTGATTCCGAAATTGTCGATGAAAGGCCTGCAAAAGCCGGCTGGAATTGAAGTGGCGGCGGTGGAGAAAGTGGATGAGACGCTGGATAAGCTGCTGTGAATTTCAAACTGAATGGGGTTATTGATGAAGCAAGACAGTGCCTGGAAAGAAGTGGTGGAAGATATGTTTGAAGAGTTTTTATTCTTCTTTTTTCCACATATTCATAAAGATATTGATTTTTCCAAAGGTTATGAATTTCTCGAGCAGGAGCTCAAAGAAATAATCAAACATAGCAAAACCGGCAAGCGGCACAGCGATAAATTGGTCAAAGTGTATCTCAATGACGGCTCGGAACAATGGCTGTTGATTCACATAGAGATTCAGGACTATAAGCAAAAAGATTTTGCGGAACGCATGTACATCTACAACTATCGCATCTTTGACCGATTCCGAAAAGACGTTATCAGCCTGGCGCTGTTGACAGACAATGATCCGAAATTCCGCCCGACTCAATATCAACGTTCGCGTTGGGGATTTGCCGTGATATGCCGCTATCCGCTGGTCAAGATTATTGACTATCGCAAGCGCTTGAAAGAGCTGGGGAACAGCGCGAATCCTTTTGCGATCGTGGTGCGAGCTTATTTGAAGACGCTCGAAGTTGCAGGTGATATCCAGAAGAAATACTCGTGGAAAAAACGCTTCTTGCTCGAGCTTTACCAGCGGGGCATGAAAAGAGAAACGCTTCTGGCAATTTACAAATTCATCGATTTGATTATGGAATTGCCGGCGGCCTTGGATACGAAAATTAACGAAAAGGTCAAAAAGATAGAGGAGGCTAAAAAAATGCCATACATCACATTCGCAGAGCGTTATGGGAGAAAAGAAGGGAGAAAAGAAGGGAGGAAAGAAGGGAGAAAAGAAGGAAGAGAAGAAGGCATGAAACTAGGGCTTCGTCAGGCTATTGCGACAATTATCGAAATCAAGTTTGGCGAAGCTGGGCAAAACTTGAGTGCGCGCGTCGATCAAATCAAACAACTGGAAGCGTTGCAAAATTTTGTGGAGAAAATCAAGCACGCCCAAAGCTTGCCGGAAGCCGAAAAGATGTTCGCTGAAATCCGTTCAAATGGACACGCCAATAATGGAGCAGCCAGTCGAGGGGCAGCGAAGACCATGACTCATCGAGGCAAATAACAACCAAGAATTCGATATGGCCTTTGCTCCAGCAACCAGCTTCTCATTCGACGCTCTTTCTCAAAACAAAGACACCCGCGCCCGCTGCGGAAAAATCATGACGGATCACGGCGAGATTCTCACACCGGTGTTCATGCCGGTTGGCACGCAGGGCACGGTGAAGACGCTCAGTCCGCACGAATTGGAAGAAGTTGGCAGCCAAATCATTCTCGGCAACACGTATCATCTCTACTTGCGGCCGGGCGAAGCGTTGATGCAACAAGCGGGTGGGTTGCACAAATTTGCAGCTTGGCCGAAACCGATTCTGACCGACAGCGGCGGCTATCAAGTTTTCAGCCTTGCCGAACTGCGCAAGATTCATGAGAATGGCGTTAAATTTCAATCGCATATTGACGGCTCGTATCACGAGTTTTCACCGGAAAGCGTGATTCGAACGCAGCGCGCGCTCGGCTCGGACATCATGATGGTGCTCGACGAATGCCCGCCCTACCCCTCGGAGAGAAACTACGTCGAGAAATCCACGTTGCAGACTTCACGTTGGGCGGAGCGTTGTTGGAAGGCGTGGAAAAGTTCAACGCCGCTGTATGGGCACGAACAAGTCTTGTTTGCAATTGTGCAAGGCAGCACGTATGCGGATTTGCGCCGGCAAAGCGGCGAGCAATTGCTCGCTATCGATTTTCCGGGTTATGCCATCGGCGGCTTGGCCGTCGGCGAGCCGAAAAGCGCGATGTTCGAGATGATTGCGGTTTGTAACGAGTTGCTGCCGGAGGACAAGCCGCGCTATTTGATGGGCGTCGGCAAGCCCGAAGATTTGGTCGAGGCGGTCAGTCTCGGCGTCGATATGTTCGACTGCGTCATCCCGACGCGCAACGGCCGCAACGGCCAGGTGTTTACGGCGACCGGGCCGATGAATTTGACCAATCTGATTTTTCGCGAGGATTTCCGGCCGATTGAAGAAGGTTGCGATTGTTACGCCTGCTGCACGTTCACACGCGCGTATTTGCGGCATCTCTTTCACGCCGAGGAAATTCTCGCGCTGCGTCTTGGCAGTCTGCACAATTTACGCTTCTATCATCGGCTGATGGCGCAGATGCGGCAGGCCATCACCGCCGGCAATTTTACGCTATGGAAAAAAGCTTTCTTTCAAAAATACCAAATCAAGCAGAACCAATCATTCACGGAGGAATAATGTTCGCGTTTTCATTTTTGTTCATGGGCAGTCCGCAATCAGGCGGCAATCCGCTCGCCATGTGGATGCCGATCATTCTGATTTTCGTCATTATGTATCTGTTGATCCTGCGGCCGCAAGCCAAGAAGCAAAAAGATCACCAAAAAGTGTTGGAGAGCTTGCAAAAGGGAGACACGGTTGTAACCGCCGGCGGCATTTACGGCACCATCGTCGGCATGAAAGAAAAAGAGGGAATTTTGATTGTTGAAGTCGATAAAAATGTCAAGCTCAATGTCTCACGCAGCAGCATCGCGCGCAAAGTCGTTGAAGAGGAGAAAAAAGGTTCATAAGCCATGGCAGTTTTGCCGATTCGCAAATATGGCGATCCCATTCTGCGCAAGAAGGCGATCAAAGTCGCTACGTTCGACGCGGCGTTGCAGCAAACGGCTGCCAATATGATCGAGACGATGCAAGCCGCCAAAGGCATCGGGCTGGCCGCGAATCAGGTCGGCCAAACGTATGCCCTATGCGTCGTCGATGTCGGTCTCATCACCGAGGGCGCCCCGCCGGAGGCCTTCATCAATCCGGTCATTTTGCAAGAGAGCGGAAAAGAAGTCAGCTACGAAGAAGGGTGTTTGAGCATTCCCGAGGTCAACGAGGAGGTGATGCGCAAGGAGCGCATTCTCATTCGCTATCAGGATTTGACCGGCGCCGAGCACGAGCGGGAATGCGAAGGCACGTTGGCGCGCGTGCTGCAACACGAAACCGATCATCTCAACGGCGTCTTTTTCGTCGATCGTTTAAGCCCGCTGCGGCGAAAGCTGTTGAGCAAACAGCTCAAAGCCATTGCCGAAGAAGCCATGCAGGAATTGCGCCAAAACAGGAGTTAGGATGCGCACATTGCAAGAGTTGAAAGTGGTTTTCATGGGAACGCCGGAATTTGCGGTGCCGACCCTGCAGCGTTTGTTGGAACAAAAAATTCCGGTGGTGGGTGTAGTCACCGGGCCGGACAAGCCCGCCGGCCGCGGTTTGCGCTTGCAGCCCACACCGGTGAAAAAACTGGCGGCGAGCGCCGGTTTGCCGATCTTGCAGCCGGAGAAATTGCGCGATCCGCAATTCATCGAAAATTTGCAGGCGTGGCAGGCCGAGGTTTTTGTCGTCGTCGCATTTCGCATTTTGCCGAAGGAAGTTTTCACCATCCCGCCGCGGGGCGCCGTCAACATTCACGCCGCCTTGTTGCCCAAATATCGCGGCGCCGCGCCGATTCAGTGGGCGATCATCAATGGCGAGCACGAAACCGGCGTCACGACATTTTTTATTGAGGAGAAAGTCGATACCGGGGACATGATCTTGCAGCGCAAAACGGCAATTGGTGAATTCGAAACGGCCGGCGAGCTGCACGACCGCCTGGCGGTGATGGGCGCGGATCTGCTCGTCGAAACGCTGGCGCAGATCACGGCGGGCGCGGTGTTGCGGCAACCGCAAGTGGGACAAATCAGCCTCGCGCCGAAAATCACCAAAGAAATGGCGGCGATCGCTTGGCAAAAATCGGCGCGGGAGATTTTCAATTTCGTTCGGGGAATGAATCCGGCGCCTGGAGCGTTTACAATTTGGCGGGGTTCTCATCTAAAAATTTTCCGCACACACGTGCTCAATCATGTCAGCTCCGGCTACGAAGCCGGCGCCGTGGTGCGGTCCGACGAGCGCAAGGGTGAGCTGGTGGTGCAGGCCGGGATGGGACACTTGGCTATAGACGAGCTGCAAATCGAAGGCAAACGCCGCATATCAGCAGCCGAATTTTTGCGGGGTCATCAAGTCCAAATTTACGAAAAATTAGGTTGAAAGATTTCTCATGCCAAAAGCAAGCAACAAAAAATCTTCAAGCAGTGTTTTGCTATCGCCGCGCGCCATTGCCGCGCAGATACTCAGCGAAGCCGAGAGCAGCTCAGTTTACGTCGACTATGTTTTAGAGAAGCATTTGCAGCGCTCGGCTTTTCCGGCGCGCGACCGCGCGTTGGTGACGGCCCTGGTTCACGGCGTCTCGCGTTGGCGCGCCCGGCTCGACGCGGAGATTCAGCAGCATTTCCGCCATCATTTCGACGAAGCGCAGCCGTTTGTCAAAAATGTGCTGCGCGGCGCGGTCTATCAGATGCTCTTCATGGATCGCATCCCGGCGTATGCGGCTGTTGATGAAGCGGTGGAGATGATTCAGCTCCGATTCGGCAACAATTTCTCGCGATTGTCCAACGGCGTCTTGCGCAATATCCAGCGCGCGCCGATGGAATGGCCGCCGGTCGCCAGTCTCGTCGAAAAGAAGGATCTCAAAACGTTGGCGCAAATGTTCAGCCATCCGGAATGGCTGATCAAGCGGTGGGTCGAGCAATTCGGCTGGGAGCAGACCGCCGCGCTGGCCGAAGCGAACAACCGCATCCCACCGGTGACGGTGCGGGTGGTGCGGCCGGAAGAAAATCTCAAGCCCTGGCTCAAGCAAATGAAAGCCCGCGAGGTGAAACCGGAGCCGGTCGAATACATGCCAAACTTTTATCATCTGCCGCATCTCGATGATATTGCTTCTTTGCCGGGCTTTGAAGAAGGCTGGTTTACCGTGCAGGATTCAAGCGCCGGCATGGTGGCACAATTGGTAGCGCCGCAAGCCGGAGAAACCATTCTCGATCTCTGCGCTGCTCCCGGCGGCAAGGCGCTGCACATCGCGGAGATGATTGGCTCGGGCAATGTGGTTGCCATCGACCTTAATCCGCAACGACTGGAGCTAATAGCAGAAGCCGCCGAGCGGCTGCGTCTCAAGATTCATCTGGTCGTGGCGGATAGCCGGACCTTTGCCGCCAAGCCTGTCCACGCGGTCGTCGTGGATGCTCCTTGCTCCGGGCTTGGCGTGCTGTCGCGCCGGAGCGATTTGCGCTGGCGCCGCCGCCCCAAGGACATTACGGATTTGGTGGAACTGCAAAAAGAAATTTTGACCGACGCGGCAGAATTGGTCAGGTCGGGCGGCCGATTGATTTACAGCACATGCACGATCGAACCGGAAGAAAATGAAAAAGTGGTGGAATGGTTTCTCGAACATCACCAAGGATTTCGTTTGGAGCCGGCGCGAGGCTATGTTCACGCCGCGTTTTGCGACGAGCGCGGTTATGTTCGCACTTTTCCGCACCGCCACAACATGGACGGCGGCTTTGCCGCGCGGCTCGTCAAATCGTAACGCAGACTGCCAGTCTGCAAACGAAACAGGCTGGACGCCTGGGCTACTAAACTTGCAATAGACATTTGCTATGAGCCAGTATTGGTTTCGCAGTTTTCTCATTGCCTTGCTCAGCAACCGCATTGTCAAGCTGATCGGCAGCATTGTCGCACTTTTTATCGCGTTTGTCTTGATGATGGATTGGATCATCATGCCGATCTACACCAAGCACGGGGAAGCGGTGGAAGTGCCGAACATCACTTCGATGCGCTACGAGGAGGCCAAGCGCATGCTCGAGGCGCAGGGTTTTGCGATCGTTCAAGCCGACGAGCGCTACGACGAAAAACACCCCATCGGTTACGTGTTGGAGCAAAATCCCGGGCCAAATTCGAGCGTAAAAGGCGGGCGCCGCATTTATGTGGTGACCAGCCGCGGCGGGCGCCGCATCACGATGCCCAAGCTCGTCGACGGCTCGGTGCGCGATGCCATGTTGTTATTGGAAAAATATAATTTGACGTTTGGCCGGATAGACTCAGCATATTCATTTAAAACAGAAAAAGGCGCGGTGGCGGAACAATCGGTGCCGCCCGGCGCCGACATCGGCACGGGCACGGTGGTAAACATTACCATCAGCTTGGGCAGCGAGCCTTCGGATGCCGTCGTCCCGTCTGTGGCCGGCTTGACTTATGAAAGCGCCAGACAGTTGATTATTCAAGCCGGTCTTATCGTCGGCCAGATTACTTACAAAGAAGTGGAAAGCTTGCTTCCGGAAACCGTGATTAGGCAATCATTGGAAGCCAATATCGTGGTAAAACGCGGCAGCCCAATCGATCTTGAAGTGAGCACGCTGCCCAGCAGCTCGAACAACGACCAGCAGTGATTCCAATTTTTCTTCGTATGCTCAAAATTGCCCCCTCCATCCTCTCAGCGGATTTTTCCTGTTTGCGCGAGCAGATTCACAGCGTCGAAACTGCCGGCGCCGATTTAATTCATTGTGACGTGATGGACGGCCATTTTGTGCCGAATCTCACTTTCGGGCCGCTCGCCATCAAAGCTGCGCGCCGTTGCACGGCATTGCCGGTTGAGACACACTTGATGATCGAAGCGCCGGAGCGATACATCTCAGCCTTTCGCGAGGCCGGCGCGGATAGAATGATCGTCCATGTCGAGACTTGTCCGCATTTGCACCGCGTCGTGCATCAAGTGCGAGAAACCGGCGCGGGTGTGGGCGTCGCGCTTAATCCGGCGACGTCATTGACCACGGTCGAAGAGATTTTGCCTGATATCGACCTGCTGCTCATCATGACGGTCAATCCGGGTTTTGGCGGGCAATCTTTTATCAGCGCGACATTAAAAAAAATTCGCCGCGCGCGCCAGATGATCGCAGCGCTCGGCAAGGATATTTGGATCGAAGTGGATGGCGGGATCGATAACGACACCGCCGGGCTTGCCGTTGAAGCGGGTGCGCAAATTCTCGTGGCCGGCTCGTCAATCTTTGGCAAACCGGATCCCGGCCAGGCCTGCGCGGAACTGCGGCGGCGGGCTTTGAGTGACAAAATGGTTTGACGAATTGTTGTAGAACATTTTTTCTGTCATTCCAAATGAAAATCGGCGTGCAACGGTTTACCGTTGCCGTACAAAGCACAGCTATGCAATGCTAAAGCATTGCACTCCACTTTTACAAAACCTCTCCCACGAAATGAAAATCCCACAGAAAAAAAATCTTATTGCTTTTAATTTAGTGGGAATTCTATTTTTGTGGGTGAATTTCTTTTTGGCTTTGCTGCTTCTCGGTTGCGCCGCCAAAGCTTCCAATCCCCTGCAAGAACCGGAACGTTTTGCGGAAATCTACACCAAAGTGCTGCTCGCCAACGAAGTGGAAACCGATTTCACCCAGCCCAAGGCAAGTGATTTAAGCGCCCGCGCCGCTCGCGCCGATTCCGTGCTGCGTTCGCTCGGCGTTGATCGACAGCAATTTGAAGCCGCAGCCAAATATTTCGGCGAGCACCCGGAACACTGGCAGGAAGTTTATGCGCATGTGGTTAAGATATTAGAGGAGCAGGCAAACACGGATGGAAAGCAGGGTTGGGGTAGATAGAAAAACGATCGCAGCAAACGAATAAGCAACATGGAGGCCAGGTAGTGGAAATTCCGCGGCAGCGCATTGGGCAAGCTTTCTCACCGCGAAGACGATTCTTGCCAATTTGCCATATCGTGCGCGCGGAAAACAAAGTTATTTGCTGCGGACCGCACGAACATAAAGCAATGCAGCCGGCTCGGACTCGCCCGCCGCTTTCCTGACTATATTACAACCCCCCTTTTTAAAACTGGCGATCCATGTTCGCTCGTCATCATATATATCCGCAGTCCAAATCTCCTGTTGTTTTTTATCAAAAATAGCGTTGATATGCAACCCGTCTTTTGACTTTTGGGGTTCCATAAGCGACATCGCCTCGTCAAGAGTTGGCAATCTCCAATCCGTAAAACCTTCGTGCGCTTGGGTATTTAAGTTGCGAATGTATTCGATGGCCGCCTGAATATCCAGAACTTTGTCTGAGCCATTTTGTTGCCATATAAGCCTGGTGAGATCATCACTGATGACTTTAGCTTCAGGCGCATATTGATTCGCCGCACCCTTTCCTTGGCCATTGAAATTTATGTCAAAGAAGCCTCGTGCAGCAAATGCGGCATTGATTGCCTTTTGGGAAGTGATTCTAATTGAATTACTCCTTAGGGCAAGGGTGGCGGAGCGTGGGGAGGCAATCTCCGGCTCGGGAAGTTCAACTTCCGGCCGTGGAACCGCTTGCCTCGGCAAAGGGGAATAAGATGCAAAAAATGGCTTTAACCCTTCTTCGATACTACGCCGAAATGCAGCCCGCCAGCGCGAGTCGCTTGATCTCAATGTTTGATAGAGATCGTGAAGAACACCAACAACCGCGACGCCTAATCCTATATATCCGATAGTCTCTTTATCATCTTCGTCGTCGATCTCGGACGCGAGAATACCCAAACCTATAACCGGCAAAAGATAAAAACCCGTTGCGAATCGGTTTTTTCCATTTGTATCAATTCTCGACAAAAAATCATTTTGTTGGGCCAGGTAAATTTGAAACGTTGCAACACTTACATACGAGAAGCTATTTATGATTATGGAGGCTTTCGTCGATGAGAAAGTGCCGTAGTACGGCACAATGATCGCATCAACACCAAGTTGTTGCGAAAGAGCGGCGTATTTCTCTCTCGACGTTTTCGTATCTTCTACGGGCAGACCGGATTTATTAAAGGCGTCGACAGTGGTTTCATAATCGATGACCTCAAATCCCTGTTTTTCGAAATTCTCGTTGGCCACCTTCCAATTGTATTTCCTCCATTTCTCCGGATCTTGCAAATTCAAGGGCAAGCGATTAGGCACAAAGGCCACCCGTCGAATCTGAATATCCTGACGCCTAATAGATGGCTCGATAAATAGTAATCCTGAGCCTGTTGTTCCGCATCCTTCCAAAGCCAGAACAAGACCGAGATAGTAAAATATTTTTTGTTTAGACATTTTTCCCTCCTTGCCTATGATAACAACATTACTTCGTAAATTCAGATAAGAAGCAAGCCCTGCCACTGCCTGTGATTTAGGCGGTTCAATTTATCGCGGTGGAATGTTTTCCCTTGGCAAAAGAGAATAAGACGCAAAAAAGGGCTTTAGCGCTTCCTTGATGCTACGCTTAAAAGCCGCCTGCAAACGCGAGTCGTCCGATCTTGATGTTTGAATGAGATCATAAAGAGGACCGACAATCAGAATGCCTGATTGTAAATATTTAATGACATCCGGCTTGTCTTTCCAAAACAACAAACCTGTAAGCGGCAAAAAATAAAGACCCGTGGTGTATCGGTTTTTGCCATTGGTGTCGATCCTAGACAAAAAATCATTTTGTTGAGTCAGATAAATTTGAAACGTTGCGACAGTTGTAAATGAAGAATGAGTTATTAAAAATAAGAAGCTTTTCGTAGATGAGGAAGTAGCATAATACGGCACCACGATCATGTCAACACCAAGTTGTTGCGAAAGATCGCTATATTTCTCTCTCGAGGCCTTGGTATCTTCCACAGGCAAACCGGATTTATTGAAGGCGTCAACAGTAATCTCGTAATCAACTACCTCAACCCCGTGTTTCTCGAAATTTTCTTTGATAACTTTCCAATTGTATTTTCTCCATTTTTCCGGGTCCTGTAAGTTCAACGGCAAACGATTAGGCGCAATGGCAACTCTTCGAATCTGAACATCCTGGCGCTTAATAGACGGCTCGACATACAATAACCCCGAGCCCCTCGTTCCACATCCTGCCAGTCCGAGGACGAGCAACAAACGGCAAAACATTCTTTGTTTAGACATTTCATCCTCCTTGCCAAAGGTTTAAAAAATTGGATTTGGAAATTATTTCGAAGCTAATGCGCTATGAGATTGTCACTTCCCCTTATTTTTTTCTTCGCAACGTCGAATATGTTGCTCGATTTCGTTATAATCATTCACGAAAGCGGCGGTGCTCAAATAAAGCGTAACGTGCTGTCTACCCTCGTCGCAGCGGCCTTTTTTGAGATACATGACGCCCAAGCTTCGGTGTACATCCGAAAATGATGGCCGCAAAGACAGGCACGTTTTAAAAAATACCTCGGCCTTTTCGGAATTTCCGCGCGCTTCTTCCAATAAGCCACGCACGTAATGCCCCATGTATAGGCGCTGAAACTGATTGGTGGCCTGCTCGGCGATGCCGTCGAGATTTTTCCATTCATTTTTCCAAAAGGCGCGGAAGACCATCGCGGCCGGGTGAATTTCGGGGCGTTGAGATTTAATCTGGGCCAGCACATTATGGCCGTCAGAGCCGCCGATCAGAGTTTGCAAATTCGTTTCTGCCTCCGGAATGATCGGCGCGCGTTCAAGCGTTGCCAGACAAGCCGCAACGGCGTCGACTTTATCGCCGTTTGCAATAGCCAATCGCGCTCGCCCATACCATGCTCTTGCATCATCAGGAGATTTTTTGATCGCTTCATTGAAAGCGTTTTTAGCGCCGTTGAAATCTTTCATCAGATAAAAAAGGTTGCCGCGCAGCGAAAGGTTCTCTACATAATTAGGATCGAGGCTCTGAACAATTTCACTTTCTTGTTGAGCATCTTGGAGTTTATTGCTATGAAGACTAAATAAGGCGCGATAATAATGTGCTTCTATCAATTTGGGGTGCTCCGCGAGTATATTATCGCAAATTGAGAGCGCAAACCGGTAATCGCCCTCTTTTCTCACGCGAGCCGGATCAAAGCCAAAGAGTGGCAAATCTTTGGCAAATTGCTGCAGCCGATCCAAGTCTTGATAAACGCTTAATTTCATTTTTGAAGGCGCTGATCCGGACTCTTCGGCAAGCGCTGCTTCAACGGCCATTTTAGAAGCTATCTGACGCGCCAGATCAACCTGAATTTTAAAAATATTCTCCTGATCGCCGGTGACGTCAGCGGTGCCGATGACTTCGGCGCGCTCGATATTGACAATTCGTGCCCGTACAAGAACATTGTTGCCCAAGAAGGATACCGACCCGAAAACGAAATTATGCGCGCCTAACAAACGCCCGATTTGCACGGCAGACTCCGGATCTATATAAGTCGAACTTTGCAGCTTCAACTCGGAAAGAATTTTCTCGAGATATTCCCGTTCGACAACTCGAATCGTACGCGCTTTGGAAAATTCTGATATCAGCGCATCGGGAAAATCCCTGCCGAGCCACTGCAACTCGGTAGGAATGCCTTGTGTTCGAAATTCCGCAACACAAAGGGTTGAGATTTGTGTTGCTTTATTGGGGGCGGTTATGATCGTTGCATCTCTCCCAGAAGTTTTATCCGGGGATACTGTTGCATTCGATGACTGATGTGACCTGAAGTAGAAATCGCCAGTGAGAGATGAAGATTCCCAGGGAATTTGGGCGTTTCTGCTTTTTTCCACCACCGAGGTGCGTACCTGTTTGAAAACCTCTTCGATTTTTAAACCAGAAACTTGTATTTGTTTCAGCAGCTCCTGCGTGTAGAGTCCGTTTCTGCCTGTGCCATCCGCAGCGACTTTGCCTGGAGCGGTAGCGTAAGCAATCAGCGAGCCTCGCGGGGCGTCTATTGAAGCCAATCCACGCGTTGCAGAACGAAAACTTCGTGCAAAGGGATTGTTACGGCAGGCATCCAGGATGAGAACGTTCATGTTATTTTGCGCATGCTCCATTTCCCCCAACACTCGACCCAGATCGACGGCTTCATGCTCTATGTCCTGCTCTTTTTGAATATTGGCGTCAAGCGGAATCAGATAGTTTTGCCCATTGACTTGTATACCATGACCGGCGAAATAAAACAACCCTACCCCGCCTTTTTGAAGTTGCTGACCAAAACCGCGAATGGCTTCTTTTATTTCACGTGCCGTGACATTCAGGTGGAGATCAACTTGAAAACCGCACGCCTTTAAGGCATTCGCCATATCTTGGGCGTCATTGACAGGATTCGCCAGAGGCGATTCTTTATAAGCAGCATTGCCAATAATGAGTGCCGTTCTCTGGTTGGCATCCTGTAAAGAAACTATAACTGGCTTAACATTGCGGTTTTCTTGGGACAAGGCCTTAGAAGCAAGCAGCAGTGTAGAAAACAATAAGATGAAATGTCTTTTTCTTTTCACAAAACTACCTTTGAGAATTACGAATATAGGGATTAAGCGATCAACTGCTGGTCTGAGAACATTTAATAAAAGCTGAGCAAACGATGCAGTAAAAAATCTCCCTCCTCACGGCAGCAGCCAACCGGGCGGCCGCTGCCACGCGAAGGGAGGATAGAGTATGGAAGAAGAGAGTTCCGGCAGGCCATTCCATAGTAGCCTGGCCGAACGAAGGCGACGCTACCTTCTATTATATAAGACACGTAAAATTGGAAAAAACTCACGAAAAAAGTAAAAAAATTTTCAGGCTTGGGACAGGGGATAATATAAAGCGAGGATCGCCGTCTCGTACTGCTTGAAAAAATTTCCGGGGCAGGCATCCCTAAAATCATAGCCCTTGTCACGATTCCAATCCGTGGACTTTTGCGCCGGCACGCCAAAGCACTAATAGCCACCTTCTTCGCGTTTTCGAGACGAATAAAAATTTTTTGCCACTTCATAACCGAGCTTTCTGATAAGCCCTTGCAGCAACTCCCCATCCGTTTGCCGCGGCGAAGCGGTGGTGTAATCGTACGGCGACGTATAACTGGCATCCACATGCTTCGCCCAAACGACGTTTGAGGAGTCACAGTCAATCAGGCACACCGTTACACTGCCGGTCGCAATACGATTTGTAAACGTTGTCGCGTATCTTACCTCTCCAATCGCGGTATACAAATTCCCCGTGAGCAAATACCGGCATTTGAGCTTTTCTTTCAAATTATATATGGTGTTCATGTCGGGTATGCCGCCAACGTTGAGATTGACGTTGAGCAAGTAATTGCGCACCACGGTCGCAGGAAAAATTTTCAAATCCGGCACATGTTCAAGAAGATTGACAATAACCTCGTCGGAGACTTGGCTGCCCAAATTCGAGAGCACGCTCTCGGCCTGAAACGGCATAATGGCAATCGACTCATTCGGCTTAATGATGAACGCGGGCTTGATTTGCTCAATCTTCTTTGTGACGCGAGTCGATCCACAACCTGCGAACGCCATTCCGAGAAGGATAACTGCTCCTGTGACGATGATTGTCTTCATAATTCTCACATGTTCTAGGACGTTTAAATAATTCTTCGTCGACGCTGTCTTTTGCTCCTTCCTGCTTCAACGGCACGTGCATTGCCTTCAAAATTTTGGCTGAGTGAAGGAGGCCATACATGCTGCACGATTCTTTCGGTATGGAAAAAGAGCCGTTCGGCAGGCCAATCCGTGATGGCCGCCGAACGAAGCCGACGCTAACCATCTATAGATAAGACACCTGAAAAGGTAAAAAACTCACACATTAAATAAAAAAGTTTTAGGAAGAAAATCTGAGGAGGTTGGCTGCCCCATCTTGCCTGCCAAAAGGATAAGCGGCCTCTCCCACAAGCAGGGATCGCAATATGAGGCCGCTTCCCGCGTGACCCGCTTCTAATTTGAGAAATTGACCGGCCACCGCGCGTGACCGGTCAAAGGCTGAAACAAAAACCTATTTGAGACGCTTGAAAATGTGAAACCCTTTGTCGGTTTTGACAATGCCGCTAATCTCTCCGACTTTCAAAGCGAGAATCGCCGCTTCGAACTCCTTTGAAAAATCTCCCGGATAAGCATCCCCCAAATCGCCGCCCTTGCCGGGATTCGGGCCGATGGATTTTTCCGCCAGCTTGGCGAAATCGCCGCCGGCTTGCAATTGCTTGAGGAGTTCCTGCGCTTCGGCCTCCGTCTTCACTAAAATCATCGCGGCGCGATAAGGCTGGCCGCGGAAAATGCCGGTTTGGCCGGTGACCGATTCTTTCCAAATGAAACCGCGGAGATTGACAAACAACCATTGGTCTTTCTCTTGCAAAACCACCATGGCCGTGCCCTTGTTCAGCATGCCGAGTTTTTCTCCGGTTGCCGACGGCGCCCCACGCAGGTTCTCCTGCGCCGTTTTGACATAAACCGTTTTTCCCTGATAAAACGCCTCCTGCTGTGCCTGTCCGGCGGGAATGCGCGAAGGCAACAAGTTCACCACAACAACAAGCGTAACGACCACACCTGCAGTAAAACCTTGCCAAAACTTCTTCATTTACCACTCCCTTCCGTTGATTTTAGTGAAGTCAGATTTGAATCGTATAAAAATCGCCTTGATCTATCATCGTTGCTGTAAGCATGTTTGCAAAAACAATTTCAATTTATCTTTACTCCTCACTGAGCATCACTTCGATCATCTCAGCGCTTCCCCGTTCAGCCGGCACGCTCTCACCGGCCTCAATTTTGGCGCGCAAACGCCGTTCAAGTTCCTTGATCAATGCAGCTTTGGCCTCTTCGCGGGTGGGCGCTTCAACCGTGCAGTTCTCAACCGTCGGGCAAATGGCGCGAAAGCCTCGACTGTCCACCGGCTCGAAGAGAGCGAGAAAAGCTTGTCGGAGCAATCGGTTTTGCCGTTGTCGGGCCTTATATTCTTCCAGGCGCTTTCTCATCTTTAAGACGAATTCAGGCGGCCCCTGTTCTTCTTTTATTCCCAGCGCGGCGCGCCGGGCTTTTGTTTCTTCTATTAAAGCATAAAGCCAGGTTTCATCCTTTGCGTACAACATTTCGTTGAAGTTGTCCATTTTACACCTCGCGAAACAGTTGGTCAGTATTGCCCATGTAAAAGCCAAATCCATATTTCACAGCACACGCTTTGTTCGCTTCCCATACTGCCTTTGGCTGAAACTTAGCTTGTGTATCGAGGCCCATCCAAAACGCAAGGAATTCCCCTCGGATTTCAAACGGATCGACATGATCGGATGTGCTCAATGTGCGTACAAGAGCGAAAACGATGTCATCGCTGTAAAGCACTGAAAGTTTCTCACGCAATTGAATCGCCGAAACAAAGTCGGCATCACTGAATGGCATCGGCAAAAGGCCGTCTATGCGTGGATGCGTATGAAAAGTACCGATGAATGTATTGGATCCAACATCAGCCCAATTGGGCAGCACATTAAAAGAATCGCCGGCAACTTCATTGATCAACTTTAAAGAGCCATCAGCTTGCATCACAATTGTGGCCGCATGCTCGACAACGATGCCTTCATCCAACCTCGCTATGCTTTTTGCCCATAGCCGCTCCATGTCATCGCCTAATTCACTCAGATCAAGCTCGTCGGGCAGTGCACCCAAAGAGGAATTGTCGGAAAGAACGTGCAACGGAATACGTGCAGACATGAGCGTCACCGGGTTTGGTTGAGAGCCTTGGAGCCGTTTTACGAACTTTAGCTTTCAAAAGAAATATAAGAAGTCGTAGCTTGAAGGTCAAGGGCATTTTTTGAGGCAAGCAGAAAAAATTGAGGAAAGAAACAGATCGGTAATTTGTTCTAAGTGAGGAGAATTAAGTGGCCTCGTCCGCGAGGGAGCAGAATTCGAGGCCGTTTGTCGCGTTGCCACTTCCGTTTCTGGTGGTTGAAAGGACCATGCGCATACTAATTCGTGCTCGGCAGCGTCACCGCCGGCTGCTTCGTCATGGCAATTTCCAAAACCGTCATGCGGTCGCCATGAATTTGCACGCCGTTGATCGTTTCGGTCTGATAACCGGGCGCGCGAACCTCCAACGTGTAATTGCCGGGAAATAATAAACGATCGAAGCGGCCACGCGCGACATCCGCACGCCGGCACTTGACGTAAGCCGCTTCGCAGCCGTTGACGTGAATTTCGGCGGCGATGGGCTTGCCGGTCTGGCGATCGCGAACGTGGCCGGTGACGCCGCCGCAGAGTGCACGCTCCATCAAAAACAGCGCGCCCCGCACGTTCTCTTTGACGATGCGTGGAATATCTTCCGGCGCGGCGAAATACTCCTCGCCGGTTTCGATGATGAAGTCGATCGTGCCCAGCTCGCCGTACATCCAAATCGAGCTTTGGCCGACACGGCCGTTGAGCGGCAAAACATTATAGGAGCCGCCGCCGGAAAGCCGGCCGATTTGGCCGGCGCAGCGTTGGGCGATATCAACGATCAATTCCTGATCCGGCGCGCGATGAAAGTTGCCCCACGGATAAAGCACCGACTCGCCATAGCTGTGATACGAAACGCCCATCACGAAATTTTCGCGCCGCGCCAAATCCCGCAGCGTCTGAATCTCCTTCTCTGAAAACGCGCTGTCGCCGCGATAGAACCAGCTCGCCGGATTGCCATCGCCGCCTTCATCCCAATTGAAATCATAATTGCGATTCAGATCGACGCCGTCGACGAGTGGATCGAAAATGCCGTCGCCGTTATTGTCGCGCAGATTTTTTCGCCACCACGGAAACTGAAGCTGGTTTTGCATAATATATTCGTAGCCGTCCGGATTGACGATGGGGACCAGCCAGATTTCCAAGCTATCGAGCAGGCGCGTGTATCTGGCGCTCTTGCCATAGTTGGTCAGCAACTCCTCCAAAATCGCCTTGCACAAGAAAGCGCCAATCGGCTCGCGGGCGTGGTGAATTCCCGTGAACAGCACCGCCGGCGCGTCGTTATCGATATCAGGGCTGGACGAAACTCTTATGCCCCAAATCGGCTGCATCCAACTGGTGGATTGGCCGATTTGATACGCATGGGCGAGATGTGGAAACGCACTAATGAGATCGAAAAATTGCCGTTCCAAAACTTGCAGGTGCGGATATGCGCCCGGCACCGTGGCATTGTTGCGCCCACCACGAAAGGCGCTCCAATTTGGAAATGGAGCACCAGTGAACGGCGAGCCGGCAAGATTGGCCCACTTCGGGCCGTTTTGATTTAACGCCGCCTCTGGTTGGGACGCGCCCATCAATTTCAACCACGAAAAGTGTCGCCACAGCCCCGGCGGATTAGAATCAACCGTAGAAGCGTGGCCATCATCATGCGCCGGCGCATTTTTGTGCTGCCAGCGCATCAAGAGCAAACTGCACAGAAACGTGAAACACAGCCAACCGAAAAAGCCGGTTATTGCCGGACGCCAAGCGCTCAACCGGAAAAGGCCGTATTTGGCCTCGGAGATGTAGTGCTGGGAAGATGGTTTTCTCCGGTTCATCAGAAATACCCATGTGGTGAAGATGTGATGCGGCCTTTGCTGGGTCGAGAGCGGCGGCAACCCGACCAGCGCGATACTGTCAATTTAAGCCTGCAGGAGAAACTTGAAAAGCATGCATGGATCCCGCTCTACAGCCTCACAAACGTCCCACCGGTTGGGACAAACGTCATCCATGATGAGCGGCAAGAGGGAACTCTTGGGCGTAGCCCCACGGGCGCAGCCCATAAGAAGCAACGGTGCTTCCTATAACCGAGCTTGGAAACGACTATGGAGAGAAACTACGAAAATCTTTTGAAGAGTGCAAGTTAAATTTTTGGCAGTTTGGTAATGGGTCAGTTACAGGTGGGTAGCGCAGACATCTTGTCTGCAGTCTGGAAGACTGCGCTACGTTTTTCCACTAATAAGTGAGGCATTACGGCAGTTTGCCGTTTGCCGGTTAACGCCGCCAATCAGATGGACGAAACATTATCAGTTGGGAAGAGAAAATAATATCTGAATAACTTCAGCGTGGCTGCGGCGATCCCATTGACTGAAGAATCACCGGCAAATCTTTCGCGGGAAAATCCGCGCAAAGTGCTCGTGCCGCCAAGATATGCCGCATCGTAGCTTCGAAGCGAAGCGATTTCGTCTGCCTGCGGCCGCCTTCTTTTATCGGGGTTAACCCGCCAGCAAAACTACCCAAGTCCAAGTATGGCACATTTACCGGTGTCGTCCATTCATCGCGATAGTGTTTGCCGAAAAAGAATTTGTGCAACCCGCCGGCTTGATAACGCTCACCTGCCGCACGGGCCGCAAACATGGAGTCATTCTTCGCCTGACCAACTTGCTGGCCGTGCATCTGGCTGCCTGAACAAATGAATGTGAGTGCAGTAAAATAGGCAACACTTGTTCTTTCCATTTCTTGCTCCTTTCCCGTTTGATGTTTTCAAACTTTATGTCTGAAACAAATTCAATTTCGACAAAAAGAATAACCTTCAAATCATTTCAGACTTTGTTTGCTTCAATCTTCTTCAGCCATTTTGAATTTGCTTCAAACCAGCCATACAACACCGGCAAAATCACCAGCACAATCGGTGTTGAGACGATCAGCCCACCAATGAGAACGATGGCCATCGGCTGTTGAATCTCCGCGCCGGCGCCGACCCCCAATGCCAGAGGCAGTACCGCCAGCGAGGCAGCCAATGCGGTCATGAGCACCGGACGCATGCGGGTTTTGCCTGCTGTGATCAACGCTTCGGACAACGGCATGCCTTCGTGGCGCAAGTCGTTGATGTACTCCACCAAAATGACGCCTTTTTGCACCGTCAACCCAAAGTGGGCGACAAAGCCGATGAGCGATGAAACGTTGAAAGTTTCGAAGGTCAAAAACATCGCCCAGACTCCGCCCATCAATGCCAGAGGGATCGTCAAGAGAATCAACGCCGCCTGCCACGACGAGTTGAAAGCGGAAAGCAGCAGCATGAAAACAATCAGCAACGAAATCACCATCATGATCACAAGCTGATTTCTAAGCTCTTGCTGCCGCGCATAATTGCCGCCAAACGCAACTGAGTAGCCATTGGGCAGGCGCAATTCACCAAGCCCGGCGCGAATCTGTGCAACAACATCTTGAATGTTTGCGCCGGAGAGGTTGCACGTCAATTGCACTCGGCGCTGGAGATTCTCACGGCTGATCTGCATCGGCCCGGTGTCTTGCCAGATATCCGCAACCTGGCTTAGTTTAACCTTTGTCTCGCCATTTTGCGGGAGGTCTATCAGAATGGAGCCGATCTTATCCGGATCGTTGCGATAGCGCTCGTGCAGGCGAACAAAAACATTGTATTCCTTGACGCCACGCAGAGCGGTGGTGGCGGTGCGTCCTTCCAGCGAAGTTTCCACCACCTCAGCCACATCTTCGGGCATCAGGCCGTAACGCCCGGCACGCCGGCGGTCGATGCGAATATTCAGCATCGGCAAGCCCGCGGTCTGTTCCACGAGCAAATCGGTCACGCCCGGAATCCTCTCCATAATTTCCCGCAACTGCGCCGCCTTCGCCGCCAGGATGTCGTAATCCGGGCCAAAAACGTTCACTGCGAGTTGGCCGGTCGTGCCGGAAATACTTTCCTTGATACGGTCGTCCAGGGGACTCTCGAAGGTCACCATGGCGCCCGGAAAACCGGCAACCCTTTGCCGCATCCAGTCGATAATCTCGGCAATCGCATGAGTTCGGCGGTCGCGGTCGACAAGCTCGACGTAATTTTCGGAGAACCCGATGATGCCTTCGGTTTCTTCGCCGCCCTGGGCCCGTCCAACCGTGGCGATGATATCCTTGACATCCGGCGCGGTTTTGGCGATGGTCAGAATTTTGTCCGTCACCTTCGCGGCCTCATCCAGGCTCGCTCCGGGCGGCAGCCAGACTTTGAGCAGGATGGCGTTCTCATCGAACGGCGGCAAAAGCTCGGCGCCGATGAAAGGCAAAAGCCCGAGGCTGGCGAGCAGAACTACCGTAACAATCAAAATGGCCCATCGTGGCTTTTGGGTTGCCCGCAGCAGAACCGGCTCGTAAGCTTTCAGGAATTTCCGCGTCAGCCAGCTTTCTTTTGTCGCCGCGCTCGGGTTGCTTTTGCCAAGCAGCACGTGACAAAGCAAGGGCGTCAAGGTGATCGAAAGCGCGAAGCCGACGAGCATGGAGACGATGACGGTAAAAGCAAACGGCACGAACATTTTGCCTTCAAAGCCCGAAAGAAACAGCAGCGGCGCAAACACGGCGATGATGATGGCAGTCGAATAGGCGACCGGGCGAAGGACTTCCATGGCGCCACGGAGCGTGGCGGTGAATGAATCTTCCGGGTGCAAGCGCAGCCGGCGAAAAATGTTCTCGGTGTTCACAATCGCCGCATCGATCATGATGCCCAGGCCGACGGCGATACCGCCGAGCGACATGACGTTCACGGTGATGTGGAACATTTTCATGAAAATGAAGGTGACGATGACCGAGATCGGCAGGCTCACCGCAATGATGAACGTCGTCCGGAAATTCGCCAAAAACATAAAGACCACGATCAGCACGGCAATGCCGCCGATCACAAGGGCTTCGCGCAGGTTTTGTATCGAGACCTTGATCAATTCTTCCTGGTTAAAAAACGGCCGCAATTCGACTGAAGAGGGAAGGAATTGTTTCAGCTCCGCTAGCGCCTGCAAAATGCCTTTGATGACCGGCTGGGTATCGGCGCCGTATTGTTTGGTGATCACGGTTTTGACGGCTTCTTTGCCGTCGATGGAAACGATGCCACGCCGGAATTGTGCGCCCTCGTGCAGCGTCGCCACCTCTTTGAGATAAATCGGCACGCCTTTGCGCGTCGTCACCACCACGTCGTACAAATCCTTGAAGCGATAGAGCCGGCCCAGGCCGCGCACCGTCAGCTCGATGGACCCTTGCGGAATGACGCTGCCGGAAAAGTTGACGTTGTTCTCTTGCAAGGCTGCCGTGATCTCATTCAAGCCAATGTTGTAGTAGCGCAATTTATCCATGTCGACGAGCACCTGGTACTGGCGAACTTCGCCGCCGGCATTGTTGGCGCGCGCCACACCCGGCACGCCCTGCAGGCGCAGGCGAACATCGTAATCCGCCAGCTCCCGCAGATCCATCAGCGCGAGGCTGTCGCTGCGCAAGAAGAGATGGATGACTTCACCCAAACGTGAGGCCGCGTTGGTGAGAAAAGGCGGCGTTGTGCCCGCCGGCAGCTTGGCAGCAACTTCTGCAAGACTCTGCCCGATCAATTGCCTGGCGAGATAGTAATCCGTTCCCCATTTGAACGTCACCGTGACCAGGGACAGCCCGCTGGTCGAGGTGGAACGCACATTGACGACGTTGGGCAGACTTTGCAAATTGTTTTCAATCGGCCGGGTGATGAGATTCTCGACTTCCTGTGGCGCCAGCCCCGGCTTTTCAGTGATCACCGAGACGATCGGCGAGCTCAGGTCGGGCAAAAACTCGGATGGAGAATTTGAAAGCGCCGATAGCCCGAAAAACACCGCGATCAGCACCGAAAGGAAAACGATGAGCCGGTGTTGGAGTGAAAACTTGATGAGACGCTGCAGCATGATGTGATTCCCTATAAAAATTTTATGCAAATCTCTTGAACTTTTGGTGATCTTTGCTTAAATTGGTTTACTGCGGTGCTAACGTCGTTCGCGCGTTCAAAATTATCACAGGAGCACATTCAGATGCGCAGGTTTTTGACTTTTGGACTCATTGTCGTGGCGCTGCTTCTCATCTGGGACACAGGGCACGCGCAAGACAAGGCCTTCCAAACGACCGTGCTGCAAAAGCTCAATGAGCTGGACGGCAAAATGAATGAGTTGAGCAATCGGCTGAATGAAATGGACAAGCGCTACGAAGTCCGTTTCACTACGATTGAGGCCAAGCTTGAAGCGGTCAATCAGCGCCTCGATGAGCGCTTCAATACGGTCAATCAGCGTATCGATGACAAGTTTAATTTAATTGTTTACTTGCTCGGTCTACTTGCTGCTATACTAGCCATCCCTTCTGTTCAAAAATTGCTGGAGAGATTCAAAGCTCCACCTCAAAGCAAAGAAGACATCTAGCGCCTGGAAAAGCAAATCGAGCAAATCAATGCGCGATTGACACAGCTTTCCCAAGCTATTCGGCCCGCCCCGTAAATGGATCAATTTCGTTTACTCTTCTTCACTGCCGGAAGTGAAGTTGATATTCTTGAGCTGGTAAGCACCCTGGCTGACAACGGCTTCACCTTCATTGAGGCCGCTCAAAATTTCCACCATGTCGTTTTGTTGAATGCCGGTTTCAACGAATCGTTTTTCAAAGTGATCGCCTGATCGCACGAATACGATGAACTCGAGGTCTTCCGGCAATATGGCGGATTGGGGCGCCACCAGCGCTTCCTTTTGATCGACGATGATTTGTGCTGTCGCGTACGCGTTGGCCTTGAGTTGATTCTGCGGGTTGACAAAAGTTGCCCTAGCCTCGGCTGTCCGGGTATCCGGATCGAGAAAGGGGGAAATCATGGTGATCTTGCCCTTCGCCGTGAGACCATTGCAGTGCAAAATGACCTCCTGGCCGATCTTGACCGAACGCAACTCATCTTCGTAAAGTCGAATCACGCCATCCATCGTGGCATAATTGGCGATGACCATGATCTGGGTGCCGCTTTCAATCCATTCGTCCAAATTGACCGGCCGTCCCGTCACAATTCCGTTAATGGGCGCGCGCACTTCGTATTTCTGGCCGAGATTCTCCGGATTTTGAATGACCGCAACAATGGTGTTTTTTTCGACTCGACTTCCGAGGTTGACGTTCAGCCCGGTGATTCTTCCGCTCATTGGCGCATTGACTGAAGCAACGTGATTCGGGTTCACCACCAGCTCCGCCGGAGCTTCCAGTATGTCATCGATCTTTTGCTTGTTGACAATAACCGTTTTTAGCCCGATCAGCTCCAGCTTATCTTCGGCCAGCGCGAAACGATTCGGATTCAAAGTATCGGCTTTCGCCGCATGATTCGTCTCGCCAAGAACGCCTTCCCCACGTTTCTTCCAGCCTTCCCGTTGGTGTTCAGTACAACCAAGAAGAAAGACACAAATCAAGAAGCTCAAATAGATTCCTTTGCACATTATTGACCTCGAACGATTGGTGTTCCTGAAGCAATTTGCAGAGTGCTTTCTGTCTGCCGCAGCGAGAGCAAGCTTTCATAATACTCCAGCATAGTATCAAGATAAGTTCGCTGGGCATCGATGAGATCGAGAAGACGAAACCCGCTTGTTTCAAAAGCTCGCTGTGCTGCGTGGGCCGCATCTTGTGCTTTGCGAAGCAGCGTCGTGTCAAACAGATTAACAGCGGCAAGCGCTGTTCGATATTCCTGATAGGCGGTTGTGACTTGTTGGATGATGTTGTTGCGCGTATTTTCCAGATCATATTCGCGGCTTTGTTGCTCGAATTGCGCTTCGAGCTGTGCCCCCTTTTTCTTGTCCTGCAGCGCCAGAGGAATGCTGAGATTCACGGATGCGGTTGCCTCTTTGTCATCCACACCGCCTTCCAATCCGATATTGAAATTCGGCTTGGAGGATAAACGCGCCAGGTCGACACGATACCGAGCTGCTTTGAGTCCGGCTTCGGCAAGTTGAGCAGCCGGAAAAAATCGCAGCGCCTGCTGCAATAGCGAGTCGGGATTGACCGGCGCGGCCAGCCTCGAAATGGAAAGCTCATCCTGAAGCTCGATAGATTGGGTGAAGGGTATTTTGAGCAGCGTTTTCAGCTTGCTCTGGCTGGTCAAGTGCTCCTGCTGGGTCGCTTGCAAAAGCCGCCTGGCCCGCACCACTTCCACCTGCGCTTTGACGACGTCGAGCTCGCTGCCAAAGCCTTGATCGAATTTGTATGTTGCGGCCTGCAAAAATTGTTGGGTCACGTCGAGATGCTGCTGCAAAAACTGGATATTCTTTTCTCCCCAAAGAACGGCATAAAAGAGTCCGGCGGCCTCTTGTTGAAGCTCCAACGCAACGAGCTGCCGCTCCGCCTCGGCTATTTCGATTTCCGCCGCCGCCGCCAATGTACGCGCGCGCCGTTTCCCGGGATATTCCAGTTCTTGGTCAAGATTCAGCACTTGCACGCGATTCCCCGCATTGACACCGAGGTTGGGATTGAGTCGCACCTCGGCCTGCTGCGCTGCGCCTTGTTTGGCTTTTACAAGGCTCTCGAAACTTTGCAGCTTCGGATTAACCTGCAAGACTTTGGTGAAGACATCCTGCAGTGTAAGTGCCTGGCCGAATGCGTGGGAGCTTTGCGCCAGCACGAATGAAAAGAGCCAGCAAAATCGAAGTTTGAATTTATTCATCTTTCTCAACGCAATTGAATTTTCAAAAAAAGATTTGTAAATATAAAAAATGAACGCTTACAGGAGTGTGACGGGAAGATGACAATTGTGTCATCTTGGAGAGACGAGTTAGGATGATTGTGAAAAGCAGAGGGTGACCGTAGTTCCTTTGGAAAGCTCGCTCGTAATATGCACCGAGCCGTGGTGGAGCTCCATGATAGATTTCACGATAGAAAGTCCCAGTCCCGTCCCTTGGGGATGTTGAGATCGGGCGGGGTCGGCCCGATAGAAACGATCAAGAACTTTCGGCAGGTGTTCCTGACTGATACCGATGCCAGTGTCACTGACGATGACTTCGATGGATTGATTATCAGCCTTTTTGACGAGCAAGCTAACCAAGCCTCCTTGAGGGGTATATTGCAGCGCATTCGAGAGCAGGTTGCTGACTGCACGCCGAAACAGAGTTGGGTCTGCGTTTATCAATGAATTGCCCTGGCAGGTCACTGCGATTTCTTTCTCCTTGGCCAAAGCATCATAGAATTCTCGAACCGCTTCAAGCTCCTTGCGAGCGTCGAATGAGCATTTGTTGATTCGGGTATCGGTACTTTCAGCGCGTGCCAGAAAAAGCAAGCCATCAATCATGCGTGAGAGCCGCGCATACTCCTCGAGACCGGATTCAATAACCTGACGATATTCTTTGGCGGATCGGTTTTGGGAAAGTGCAACTTCGGCTTCACCCATGAGGTTGTTGATGGGCGTGCGTAACTCATGAGCGAGGTCCGAGGAAAATTGCGAAAGTCTGATAAATGAATCTTCAAGTCGCTTGAGCATCTCGTCAAATGCAGCGGCAAGGGTGGCTAATTCTTTTGGCCATTGTGCCGGCCCGATCAGCTTATTGAGGTAAGATGCAGTGATCCGTTGTATGGCCCCGGTTATCTCTTCCAGGGGGCGCATGCCATTGCGAGCGACAAATATCCCCATAAATGCCGAGATCAAAGTGCCCAACAAAATCATAATCATCATGTTGCGGCGATAATTCGCTAAAATTGCTTCCTCGTGCGAGACATCCAATACAACCTGATGAAGGCGTTTCTTTGCACCCATTTTGCCAACTCCAACCCATGCCGCCATCACCAAGAATGGCCTGCCATCTTGCCCTTTTCTTTCTACCCCGCTTTCCGGCATTTCATTTGCCGAAATTGGCTTAGGGAACATCGCTGACGTAACAATTTCTTTCATACCCGGAGTTTCAATGAGTACACCGCCCTGTTCATCAAGGATTCGCGCATAGTATTTTTCGAAACGTCGTGCGGCAACCTCCCACTCAACCTCCTCCTTTAGAGCATCAATACTTTCAGGGCGTTCCTTCAAAATCGTACGCAAAACGTAAATCTTATCGACCAGGAATTGGTTGTCTTCTCTTGCCATATTTCTCGCGAGAATCCAGTATAATGTGCCCGAAACGCTGACGAGCACGATCAAAGTCAATAGGCTGTACAAAATGGTTAGCCTGAGGGTGATCGACCAGGCTCTAGGAAAACCAAAGGCAAACGGCATTTTTCGAAACCTATTCTCGCTCTTCAAGGACATATCCGACGCCACGTATGGTATGAATTAGTTTCTTAGAAAACGGCTCATCCACTTTTCGTCGTAGCCGTCGAATGGCAACATCAACGACGTTGGTGTCGCTGTCAAAATTCATATCCCAGACCTGTTCCGAAATAAGCGTGCGGGACAAGACCTCTCCCTTTCTTCTTGCAAGCAAGGACAACAGTAAAAACTCTTTTGGCGTCAGATCAAGTGATTTGCCTGTTCGTGTCGCCTTGTGTCGCAGCAAATCGATGTCAAGGTCGGCTATACGGAGCGTTTCCGCTTGTCGGGCCGGTCCACGACGGAGAATAGCGCGCACGCGAGCCAGCAACTCAGAAAACGCGAACGGCTTTACCAGATAATCGTCCGCGCCCAATTCCAATCCCTTGACACGATCTTGAACCGCGTCCCGCGCCGTCAGAAAAAGAATGGGGGTTTGCTTCCCTTGTTTTCTTATTTGAGAGATAATCGACCACCCGTCACGCTTGGGCAGCATGACATCAAGAATGATGAGATCATACTCTTCTGTTGAGGCAAGAAGAAGCCCGTCTTCTCCCTCTGCGGCAACATCGACCACGAAGCCATTTTCGCTCAACCCTTTTCGCAGGTAAGCCGAGGTCTTTTTTTCGTCTTCTACAATCAAGAGGCGCATGTGAAACTACCTCACGCCATCAGAAAAAGCGAATGAGTTGGACGTTGCAGACAAGGGATTAAATGCTAGCGTATAAAAATTTCAAGAAAAATCGGGGTTCAGATTTTTACATCTTTAAAGTAAGGAGAAAAACTTCACCGACGACTCGGCCAAATCAAACAACGGGCCCCAAAATACGCCCAGCAAAACCGTTGGCACGACGAGAACGGCGAGCAAGATAATGGCTGTGGCTGATACCGGCAAGCGAGTCAACGCCACGTCATCAGGTGTTTCGAGATACATCGCCTTGAAAATGCGCGCGTAATAAAATAGGGAGATGACGGTGTTGATGACCGCGACGATCGCCAGCCAGATATACTGCTCGCCGCCGCGCACCAGCGCCGCAAGCAAATAAAATTTGCCGACGAAGCCGACGGTTACCGGCAAGCCGGTGAGTGAAAAAAGAAAAACCGTCATCGCCGCGGCCACGACGGGCGCGCGAAAGCCCAGGCCGCGATAATCTTCAATGCGCTCGCTCTTGATCAAATCCTGGCAAATGATGACCACGAGAAAAGCGCCGAGATTCATCAAATAATAAGCCACCAAATAAAACATCGTTGCATAAACGCCTTCGCGCGTTAGGAGAACGGCGCCCATCAGCGCGTAACCGGCGTGGGCGATGCTCGAATAAGCCAGCAGGCGTTTGATGTTGCTCTGCTTGATGGCGATCAAATTGCCGAGCGTCATGGTAGCAGCAGAAATCACCGCGAGCAGTTGCGGCCAGTTGATGCCGGCAACGACATTCCAACTCGCGCCGTCGGTGGTCGTGGCGAGGCCGGTGTTGAAAAATCGAATCAGCAGAGCAAATCCGGCGGCTTTCGGTCCGACGCTGAGAAAAGCGGTGACGGGCGTCGGCGCGCCTTCGTAAACGTCCGGCGCCCAGAAATGGAACGGCACCGAGGCGATTTTATAACCAAAGCCGGCGAGAATCAGCAACACCGAGATGAAGAGCGTCAGCGAGTTGGGATTGGAGCTGGTGAGAATTTTGGGTATTTCGTAAATGTTCAACGTACCGGTGAGACCGTATAACAACGAGAAGCCGTACAGCATGAGGCCGGAAGAAAAGGCGCCGTAGATCGTGTACTTGAGTCCGGCTTCGCTCGAGCGCTTGACGGTTTTCAAATAACTCGCCAGCGCAAAAGAGGTGATGCTCACCGTTTCAATCGCGATGAAAATGGTCAGCAGGTTCGTGGCTGAGGCCATCCAAAACATGCCGACGGTGGTGGCGGTGAGAAGAATGAAATACTCGCCAACATTGCGGCCGGCCAATTCCAGCGAGGTCATCGAAAGAAAAACCACCATGACCATGCTGCCGAGAAAGATCAATTTGAAAAACAGGGCGAAGGGATCGACAACCATCATATTGTTGAACAGCCCTTTGGCCGGCAGCGAATATTGCGCGACAACCGCCACGAACGCCAAAATGCACCCCACAATGGCAATGATACCGAGCCACGGCGTTTGCTCGCGCTTGATCATGATATCCACAATCATCAACACCAGCATCAGCGCAACGAGAATCAGCTCCGGAACAAAGTAGCTGAGGCTGGTGATATTATCCTGCAAGCGTGCAGTGAAATCCATGTTAGGCTCCGTATTTAAAAACAAACAGCAAAAAGAAAACAGCAAACTTCAAATATGAAAAGTAATGGCTCAGTTACGGGTGGAGAGGAATGTCATTCCGTAGGAATCTTGTTTCAATCCAACACTGTACTCAGTCAAAACAAGATGCTTCAAGCATGACATGGGTGGTTGTCCACCAATAACTGAGGGATTACTATGAAAACCATTTTCTGTTTGCTTTTTGTCTTTTGCTTTTTGCTTTTCTATTGCATTCCCCACATCATCGGGGCTTCCTTCGTCATGAAGACGACGAGATTGTTCAGCGTTACTTCCAACAGATTCAACATCGGCGCAGGGTAGATGCCGAGAAAAATAACAATGGCCGCCAGCGGCACGAGCGTGAACAATTCGCGGCCATTGATCTCCGGCAGGTCGACGTATTTGGGGTTCAACTGGCCGAGGAACATGCGTTGCAGCGTCCACAACATATAACCGGCGACGAGGACGATGCCGAGCGTGGAGATGATGGTGTAAACTTTTAAATCAAACGCCGTCGAGCTGAACGCGCCGAGGAAACTGAAGGCTTCGCTGATGAAGCTCGAAAGCCCAGGCAGACCGAGATTGGCAAAAAACGCGACGGTGACGATGCCGGTATAAATCGGCATTTGCTGCGCCAAACCGCCGAAGCCATCGACGTCGCGATGATGGGCGCGATCGTAAATGACGCCGACGAGCAAGAAGAGCATGGCGGTGACGGTGCCGTGATTGAACATTTGCAAGACGGCGCCGTTCATGCCGAGCGGCGTCAAACCGGACATCCCCAACATCACCACGCCCATGTGGCCGATCGAGGAGTACGCCACCATCTTCTTCAAATCTTTCTGCGCCATCGCGCACAACGCGCCATAAACGATGTTGATGACGGCGATGATCACGAAGCCATAGGCAAAGGGCTTGTACATCATGGCATCGGGCAACATGGGATAGCTGATTCGCAGCAAGCCGTAGGTTCCCATTTTTAAAAGCACGCCGGCAAGAATCACGCTGATTGCGGTTGGCGCTTCGACGTGGGCGTCGGGCAACCACGTATGGAACGGGAACGCGGGGATTTTGATGGCGAAGCCGACATACAAAGCCGCGAACGCGAGCAAACGCACATTGAAGTGGCTGAGAAGGCCTTGGTGCAGGGTTTGATCCATCATGTGCAGCATGTTGAAGGTGTGGCCGCCGGTCACGGGATCTTTCACATTAAAATAAAAAACCAACATGGCGACCAACATGAGCACCGAGCCAAATAACGTATAGAGGAAAAATTTGATCGCGGCATATTCACGGCGCGGGCCGCCCCAAATGCCGATGAGAAAATACATCGGCAGCAACATCACTTCCCAGAAGATATAAAAGAGGAAGAAATCCAGCGCGCAGAAAACGCCCATCATGCCGGCGTCGAGCAGGAGAAAGAGCGCGAAATAGCCTTTCACCGCGCGCTCGATGCCCCACGAGGCGAAGATGCAGATGAACGAGAGCAGCGCCGTCAAGAGCACCATCGACACCGAGAGGCCGTCGATGCCGATGAAGTACCAAATGTTATACGACGGTATCCATTTGACTTGCTCCACCATCTGCATCGTCGAGGTGTTGCGGTCGAAATTCATGAAAATGAAAACCGCAAGTACGACCTGCAAGCCGGTGAACACCGCAGAGATCGCGCGGATGATGTTCGTTTGTTTTTCCGAGCGTGGCACGAGCAGCACCAACACGGCGCCAATGACCGGCAAAAAGATGATCCAACTGAGAATGTTAGAAATCATTGCTTCCTCGAAATTATTAAGTTTCGTAGTAGCCCCTTCAGGGGCAAAAATGTTCAACCTCACAGAGTGATGTGCCTAAAGGCACTACTACAAAAATCTTATGCAAACGCCAACTGCAAAACATATAACAACACCACGGCGCCGAGCGCCATGAGAATATAAGTCTGCACGCGGCCGGTTTGAACTTCCCGCAACGTGGCGCCGAACCAGCCCACGATGCGCGCGGTGAGATTGACCAGGCCATCGACGATTTTGTTATCATTCCAACCGCTGAGCCGCGAGCCGAGCACGGTGATTTTCGCCACGCCATTGACCAAGCCATCAACGGCTTTCAAATCGAACCAAGCGGAAACGCGGCTGAACAGATGCGTTCCGGCAAGCACTGTGGCGGCATACAGCTCGTCGAAATACCATTTGTTCCACAAGAAATTGTATACGGGCTTGAAGCGCTCGGCAACCGCATCGGCGGAGAATTTTTTCCAATAATAGAAAGCGGTGGAGACGAGAATGCCGAGGCCGGCAACAAAAATGGAAAGCCACATTGCCAACGTATGTGCAGTGTGCGCGGTCTCGTGTCCGGCTTCATGAGCTGCTGTCGGCGCGATAGCCGTAGTTGCATAAGCCGCCAATTCAGGTTTCGTGACGAGGTCTTCAAACCAATGGCCGTAACCGCCGACGACGGCAAGCACGCCAAGCACGATCAGCGGCACCGTCATCACCGTGGGCGATTCGGGCGCGTGGTGATGCACTTCCTTTTTCGCCGGTTCGCCAAAGAAGGTGAGATACATGAGACGAAACATGTAGAACGCCGTGATGCCGGCGCAAACTAAGAGCACGATAAAAATCACTGCATGCGTGGGATCGTGCGACGTCATCGCCTTTTCGAGCGCGGCAGCCAGAATGGCGTCTTTGCTGAAAAATCCTGCGAAAAACGGCACGCCGGAAATCGCGCAGGTCGCCGCGAGCATGGTGGCAAACGTGATGGGCATCTTGGTGCGCAAACCGCCCATGTTGCGCATGTCTTGCGGGTCGGAATGATGATCGTGCAGTTCGTGATACGCGTGGTGCATGGCGTGAATGACAGAGCCGGAGCCAAGAAAGAGCAGCGCTTTGAAAAATGCGTGTGTCATTAAATGGAAAAGTCCCGCCATGTAACCGCCGACGCCGAGCGCCGCGATCATGTAGCCGAGCTGACTGATAGTGGAATACGCCATCACTTTTTTGATGTCCATTTGCGTGATGGCAATCGTCGCGGCGATAAACGCGGTGATGGTACCGATCACACCGATGAAGAGCAACGCCTCTGCAGAATAGAAAACATAGGTGCGGCCAACCAGATACACGCCGGCGGCGACCATCGTAGCGGCGTGAATCAACGCCGAAACCGGCGTCGGACCTTCCATCGCGTCCGGCAGCCACACGTGCAGCGGGAATTGCGCCGATTTGCCGATGGCGCCGAAGAAAATCATGATACCGGCAAAGGTCAAAAGCCCGCCGGCCAGTTTGCCGTCTGCCACACCGGCAAAAACTTCGTCAAAACGGAACGTGCCGAGCGTGGCAAGGATGATCATAATGCCGATGAACATGCCGATATCGCCCACGCGCGTGGTGATGAAGGCTTTGATGGCGGCGTCGCTCGCCGATTTCTTTTCGTACCAATGGCCGATGAGCAAGTAGGAACTCAAGCCGACCAATTCCCAAAAAATGTAGATGCCGAAAAAATTGTCCACCAACACCAAGCCGAGCATCGAGAAGCTGAAGATCGCGAGATAAGCAAAGTAGCGGCTGTAGCGCACGTCGCCCTGCATATAGCCGATGGAAAACAGATGCACGAGCGCGCTGACCAGCGTCACCACGACCAGCATGACGGCGGTGAGATTGTCGATCAGAATGCCGAAGCTGAGATTCACCGAGCCGACGCGGATCCATTCAAATGTATGAGTGATTTTGAATGCAGGATCATAATTGGCCAGTATACGGCCAAAGATCATGACGGCCAAAATCAATCCGGCGAATATCGCCGAGGTGGGCAGCCAATCGCCCTGGCGCGGTAGCCGTTTGCCAAAAAAAATTTGGATCACAAATGCCGCCAGAGGCAATAACAGAATGATGAGGGCCTGGGTGAGAATGGGCTTGTCCAAAATTTCTTTCTCCTTCGCTCGCCCCTAAAGATCGGGGCTGATAGATGCAAGCCCGATAAATCGGGCTAATCTACAAACCGAGGATGCTTTAGCATCCTTCCAACTTTTAGCCCCAAAATTTATTTTGGGGTGATTGGGGAATTTCAAAAATATTACCCTGCCAGCGAATCCGCCTCGTCCAAATTGACCGAGCGCATGCGTTGATAAATATTCAAGACGATGGCCAAGGCGACAGCCGCGCCGGCGGCGGCAACGACGATCACAAAAATGCCGAACATCTGACCGTCGAGATCTTTGTCGAGATAACGCGCGAAGGCGATGAAATTAATGTTCGCCGCGTTGATGATAAGCTCCACGCCCATCAACACCGTGACGGCGTTTCTTTTGGTGATCACCGCCAGCAAACCGAGCGCAAACAAAATCGCGCCCAATACGAGAAAATGCGTCAATCCAACCGGAGTCATTATCGCGCCTCCCTCCTGCCGATAAATGCCGCACCGACGAGGGCGGCCAATAGCAATACCGAGACGATTTCAAATGGGATCAAATAATCCGTCATGAACAAATTGCCGATGGCGCGAGCGGTCGGCGCCGGCTCGCCTGCTTCGATTTTCTGCCAAGGCGTCATCCAGATCATACGGAGCAAAATCGCCGCAATGCCGGCGCACACGATCGTTGCCGGCAGCATTTGCAGCGTGCCGGTGCGCATCTCCAAGCCGGTGATGCGCTGTGAGAGCATGACGCCGAAGAGCAACAATACCAAGATGCCGCCCACGTAGATCAACAATTGCACGGCAGCAATGAAATCGGCGCCGAGCATCACGTAAACGCCGGCAACGCCGAAGAGCGCAAATAACAAACCCATGGCGTTGTAGATGATGTTCTTCGAAAAAACCATCGTGGCCGCGGAGAGCAAAGTAATCGCGGCAATCACATAAAACATCACGTCGAATGAGGTCATAAATTTTTCCTAAAACGTAATGCGTGATTCGTGAAACGTAATGCGTAACTCGTAATTCGTAACGAGACAAGTAACCAGCCAACCAGCAACCAGTCACGCCAACATCCACAGCCCGACGCCGAGAATGCACGCAAAGCTGAACGGCGTCAAAACTTTCCACGATAAGTGCATCAGTTGATCGACACGCAAGCGCGGCAGCGTCCAGCGCAGCCACATATAGGTGAACATGAGAAAAGCGCCTTTGAGAGTGAACCAGACGACGCCCCAAGCGCCAGTGTTTAGAAATCCTGGAATCGGGCTGGACCAGCCGCCGAGAAAGAGCGCGGCGCCGACCAACGCGACAATCAGCATTTCGGCATATTCACCGAGCATGAAGATCGACCATTTGAAACCGCTGTACTCGGTGTGAAAGCCGGCGACCAGCTCGGATTCGGCTTCGGGAAGATCGAAGGGCGTGCGATTGCACTCGGCGAGCGTGGCGAGATAAAAAATGACGAAGGCAATGAGATTAAAAGGAAAGTAACGCCAGATGAGCCAGCGATGAATGCCGCCATCCTGCGCCAAACTGATGTCGTTGAAATTCAGCGAGCCGACTTGCATGACCACAACGAGGATGGCGAGGCCGGCAGGAATTTCATAACTGACGATTTGAGCCGCAGCGCGCATGCCACCCAGCAATGCCCATTTGTTGTTGGAGGCCCAACCGGCGAGCAGAATGCCAATCACGGAAAGCGAGGTGATCGAAGTCACGTAAAACACGCCGATGTCGAAATTGGCAAAGACAAAATTGCGCGTATAAGGCAAGGCGGCAAAAGCGGCGCATGGAACGGCAAAGACGAGAAACGGCGCGAACCAGTGCAACCATTTATCCGCCGCCGCTGGGACGATGTCCTCCTTCAACAACAATTTGATGGCGTCAGCGAGCGTTTGCAAAAGGCCGTGCGGCCCGACTTCCATTGGGCCCATGCGGTCTTGCATCCACGCCGAGACTTTGCGCTCGGCGTAAATGGCGACCAACGCATTGACCGCCATCACAGTCGCAAACACCGCTCCGCCCAGCACCATGAAAATGAGTGTCAACACCGCGGGCGAAAGGCTGGACAAAAAGGTTTGGCTGTGCAGCGTCGCAATCAATTCTTGCATCCGAATCCTCCTCGATTCAAAACTTGCAACATAAATCTCGCAACGAAATGGGAACCGCAACGAAATAAAGGCTTTTTAAACGGTATCCGGATTTATCGAATCCTACGGGCGCAGTCGTCCGGATTTATTTGCCGTTTGCTTTTTGCTACTTGCTTTTTGCACCAAGTTAAGCCGTTTCGCCCGCCATCATCCGCTCCCGCACTTCAGATGAAGCTGTTGCCGGCGCTTCCTCGAAAAATTCCGGCGCGGACTCGCGGGCGTATTTGCCGGTTTGCGGCTTGTCCCATTCAAGATCACCCTTGCGCCACACGTAAGCCAAACCCACCAGCAGAATGGCGATAAAAACGAGCGCTTCGAGAAACGCAAACAAGCCGAGGCTTTTGAACACGACCGCCCACGGAAAGAGAAAAACGATTTCCACATCGAAGATGAGAAACACCAGGGCAATGACGTAAAAGCGGTTGTTGAATTGAATCCAGGATTGGCCGACCGGCAACTCCCCGCATTCGTAGGTTGAAAGCTTGACGGCGGTAGGATGGCGCGGCTGCAGCAAGCGGGAAAGCAGCAAATTGACGCCGACGAAGGCGGCGCCCACAACGATAAAAACAAAAGCCGTGGTGAAATCGAAAAACATCTCGTCTCCTCCTCCGAATGAGGTTCGTTTCCCTTTATCGATACAAAAGCGGGATGGCGCTTTTTACATTGAGCATCCGGCTAAAATCAAGGGTAAATTATAACAAAAATTCGCCTGAGAGTCAAGAGAAAATTCAATGTGGCGAAATTTTATCTTGCTTTTCATTTCGCCATGCTGCAAATTTGAATATAGGCAAAATTATTCGCCAGTGGTTTTTTAATCCCCGTGGAAACCTTTTGGCCGTCCCGCTCGCGGGATTCGCGTTGGTATAAACTATGTTTTAAGGAAAAGCCATGCCAGAAAAATCTCTCGGCCGCATCGGCATTCTCACCGGCGGCGGTGATTGCCCAGGATTGAATGCGGTTATTCGCGCCGTCGCCAAAACCGCCATGAATGATTACAGCGCGACCGTGATCGGCATCGAAGACGGCTTCGAAGGCCTCGTCGAAGGCCACATGCACGAACTTTCAAACTCAAAAGTGTCGGGCATCATCAATCAAGGTGGCACCATTCTCGGCACTTCGAACAAGGGCGACCCGTGGCATTATCCCACCGAAGGCCCGGACGGCAAAACCGTGATCGTGGATGCCTCGCAGAAAGCGATCAGAAATTACAGACGCTGGGCGCTTGATACGCTCGTGGCGGTGGGCGGCGACGGCACGATGAACATCTCTCACAAGCTCGCCGAGCTTGGCGCCAATATCATCGGCGTGCCGAAGACGATTGACAACGATCTCGAAGCGACGGATTTGACTTTCGGGCACGACTCCGCAGTTTATATTGCCACTGAAGCGATTGACCGGTTGCACACTACAGCATCATCGCACCACCGCGTCATGGTGATCGAAGTGATGGGACGTTACGCGGGTTGGATTGCGCTCGCGGCCGGATTGGCCGGCGGCGCCGATATCATTCTTATTCCGGAGATTTGTTTTAATTGGGAGCCGATTTGCCGAAAAGTGCTCGAGCGCAGCACGCACGGCAAACGCTTCAGCATCGTTTGTGTGGCCGAAGGCGCGAAGTGTCCGGAGGTGGGAGAAATCGTCAAAACGTATGACGTGAAGCGCACCGATGCCAAACAGCTCGGCGGCGTCGGCGAATACGTGGCGAAAATGATTGCTGAGCAAACCGAGCTGGAGACGCGCGTGACGGTGCTCGGTCACTTGCAGCGCGGCGGCAGTCCCACGCCGTTTGATCGCATCCTCGCGACAAAATTTGGCGTGCTCGCCTGCAAGTTAGCCGCAGAAGAAAAATTCGGCATGATGGTGGCGCTGCGCGGGAATGAAGTTATGCCGGTGGCGATTAAAGATGCAATTTCACGGCAGAAATTGGTGCCGCCGGATCATCAGATGGTGTTGGCGGCAAAATCGGTGGGAACGAGTTTTGGGGATAAGTGAAACGTAGCCCTTACAGGCGCAGCCAGGCCGCTGGTCTGATCATTCCGCCGTTTTGGCTGTTGCCGCCGGCCAATTAAAAATGTCCTGCACGTTTATGCTAAATCCAGGCAGAACCTCTGGGCACGTGAGCGTGTCGTGAACCCAATTTTGCTCATTCGGCGTAATCACCAAAACGGCTTTCTGATAGGGATCGACAATCCAAACCACGCGACTGCCTTTCTCTAAATACAAACGGGCTTTTTCAAAAAAGCCGCTCAAGCGATCATCGTAGGCAACAATCTCAATCGCCAAATCCGGCGCGTGAGTGTCGTACCTCTCCCCTTCGCGAATGTTTTCGTTGAGAACGACGGCAATGTCGGGCACGCGCCTTTCGTAAGGATTCTCCGGCCACAGACGAATCGTCGATTCCGTGCGTGCGCGGCCGATGGGATTGGCCTCAAAATAAAAAACCAACTTTGCGCCAAGCCGGGCTTGAGATTCGGCGTGAAAATTATCAGCCATTTTGAAAACCATCCTCCCGTCGATCAGTTCAAAAGGCCTTCCATCCGCCAATTCCAGGGCTTGCTCAAATGTGAATCGCTTTGGCGGTGCAGTTGATTGGGGTTGGGCATCCATGAACGGAATGGATGATTCATCTTCAAAAGTGGCAAGTTGTTCAACAACGGCTGCCATGAGTTGTCCTTTCACTTTGGGTTACGCTGGCAAAATTGCCTTGACATAACGAATCAAGATTTATTCTCACTGAGCTTGGCCAATTCTTCCCGCAAACGCGCCAATTCTGCTTCCGCTGCCTGCCGGGCCGCTAATTCCTGTGCTGCCTTTGCTTCGGCGGCTTTTCGAGCTGCGGCTTCGGCGCGGCGTTCAGCTTCGGACTCTTTGTGGTTCCGCAAGCGCTCTCCCGTCTTGCGATCATAAAGGCGCAATTGGCCTCCTTCCAAGCGCAATTCCATTCCCAAAACTTCACTGTTGAGCCGGTTTCCCATCATCGGGATATACTGGCCGTTTTCAAGCAGGAACCCTCGCAAGGTCGGCCGCAGCGCTTCGCCATAGGGGTCGAAAAGAAAATATTCACGCACACCCAAGCTGGCATAAACCAGACGCTTGGTATTCAAGTCTTCTAATTTAGTGCTGACAGAGGTCAACTCGATAACCACGTTCGGGGCTTTGCCTTCCTCTTCCAAAAGATAAATGCGTCGCGTTTTTTTCTCAACGCCGCGCACGACAAAAACATCGGGCGCAACGGCTTGGCGCACTTTATCTTCGTCGAGATAATAGAGGAAAATATTGCCGGTAACGTAGACTTGGTGGTCATCACGATAATGCTCTTCCAGGGCATCAAGCAGGTCAATCATCTGCTGGCGATGAAGATCCGTTTCGGCCATAGGCTTCCCATCCGATTCTGGAAGAAATTCTTCCGGGTAAGAATAAAATGACTGTTTTGCCTGAGCTGCTGTTGTTGCCATAGTCGGAACCCAAAAAATTTGAATAATACTCGTATGTAAATATAAGCAGATTCGGCCTCATAGTCAAGATTGATTTGACTCCATGATAAATTTGTGGTATATTCAACGAATACGATTTATGTGAAGGACGAGTGTTGGTCATTAACCGGTGAACAAGCCAGCCGGCGAACCTTTCATTACTATGGCCAAAAAAATCGACCTCATGCAAAACCGCCCGCGACGCGGCAGCATCGTGCTTTTCGTCGCCCGCAATAGCAAAGCGCGGCTGGGCGAAGTGATTGCCGATCCGGTTGCTGCACAAGAGGAGCTTCAGGTTCAAGACATCGGCGGAGCGCGGAGTCGCATCAAATTTCGCGACGTACTGCTCAATCTCGGCGCGGCGGCAAACGGCTTGGCGGCGAAGCAACAACAAATCGAGCAGGCGGCCGCGGAGATCGATCTGGCGCTGCTGTTGGAGGCGCATCCGGAATGGCACAAAGGTTCGGGCATTACCATCAGCGCCATGGCGGAAGAGTATTTTGGCAAAAATCCGGAAAGCCAACAGGAAGCCGCCATGTTTCTCGCGCTGCAGCGTGACAACCGCTTTACGCTTTCCGGAGAAAAAGCGCTGTATCGGCCGCCGGCGCCGGTGCGCCGCCAGCGCCGCAGCGAGCAGGAACGCCAGCAGCTTTTCGAAACGCTTCGCGCCACAATGACCGAAGCGTTGCAAAAAAATTGGGGCGCTGCCGAGATCGATGCGCATCTATTGGGCAAAAAACTGGTAAGATTGGCACGAGCAACGTTGGAGCAGCGCCGGCTCTATCCGGAAACCTGGCGCAAAGAATTTGTTCTGCACCTGCACTCGCTCAACACGCTCACCGGCTATCGCGACGCGCGCCATTTGCTCTTTGATTGGCTGAAAAAAATCGGGCGCGTACCGCCGGAGGCCGACGTCTTCATCTTTTCCGAGCCGGTGCTGAGGCGGCATTACAGACGTTTGCAGATGCCAGTGAGTAGTGAGCAGTTATCAGTTATCAGTAATCAGTTATCAGTGATCAGTGAACAGAAGCCAGTAATCAGTGAGCAGTTATCAGTGATCAGTGAACAGAAGCCAGTAATCAGTGAGCAGTTATCAGTTAGCAGTAATCAGAAATTAGAAATAGGAAACGACTATCCAGCAGCCAGCGTCGAGTCGAAGCGTAGCGAAGATCCCGCCGTGGCGGGACAACCAGCATCCAGCAACCCGTCGAAGCGCAGCGAAGATCCCGACTCTGGCCTGCGCAGGGCAGGCTCGGCGGGACATCCAGAACTCGTCGTGACCATCGACAATCCCGAAACCACCGATCGCGATGACGCGCTGAGTTTACGCCGGACCGGAACCGGAATCGAAATCGGCGTACACACGCCGCTGCTGGAGGTTTTGGTGCCGAAGGGGACTCTCTTTGACGCATGGGCTTACGATGTGGGCGCCAGCGCGTATTTGCCGCATCGCAAAGTGCCTATGTTACCGGCGGATATTTCGGATGGCTTCGGGAGCTTGAATGCGGGCGGCGAAAAACCAGTGTTGTCTTTTTACTTCTCAATCTCTGCCGATCATCCTCCCCATCTTTCCCGCGTTGTTTGTGAGCAACTCACGATCGGACTCAACACAGATTACGAGAGTGTCGAGGACTCATTAATGGAGGCTTCTTGGGATCAGCTTGCAAAAGATGGTTCCAGCGTGATGGCATTCAAAGAAGGCGCCAATGGAACGTGGCCGCTGGATTTTGCTGCGGCGCTGCAAGTCTGGGCTAATGCCGCCGTCCAGTTGGAAAATCGCCGGATCGAGAGCGGCGCCAAAATTTTCAATCGTGATGAGGTCGATGTGAGAGTCGGTGCGGACGGCGTCGTGCATTTGCGGCAAGTTTCGCGCAATAGCATTCCTCACAAAATGGTGGCGGAATGGATGATTGCGACCAATCAGGCCGCGGCGCAATTTTGCCACGAAAATAATTTGCCGTGCATTTACCGCGTGCAGGAATCAATCGCGCCCGAGCGCGAAGATGAAGAGGGCGGGGGACGGTCGCACGTTCGCGCCCAGCTCAAGCCCGAGCGCGCTCCGCATCGCGATCTCGGCGTCGATGGCTATACGCAAATCACTTCTCCCCTGCGGCGCTTCAGCGATCTCGTAATGCAGCGGCAAATTGTCTCTTTCTTGCAAACCGGCAAGCCGCATTACTCGCAAACCGATTTGTGGGCACGCGCCTTGTCCATCGAAGAGATGACGCGCCGCATTCAGCGCCTCGAGTCGCGTGCGGATATTTATTGGAAATGCGTCTATCTCTCACAGCATCTCGGCGAGACCTACACCGCGCGCCTCGGCCGCAGCCAGGGTTATAATCCTCGCATCATTTTGCAAATTGTCGATCTGGAATTGCGTTTGTATGTCCCTCCCTCCGGCATTGAAGGCATCGAGGAGCGCAAGATTCCGCCCCATTATTCGCCCAAAGAAGTGCAAGCGGTTTGCCTGGCGATGGAGGCGGACAAAGCGGCGATGCGGTTTAAAATCACGTGAGTTTGTAGTGGTGCCTTTAGGCACATACCTTACGCCTGAAGGCGCAACTACGAACGAAAGTGCCGTTGCAGAAGAAAATGGCCGTTTTTGTCAAAGACAATGAAAATATTCTTTACGCTACTGAGGAGCAACCATGCGAAGCTTGAAACTTATTTTATGTTTTTCACTCATCTCCACCCCCCTCGCGTTGGCGCAAAGCAACGCGCCGGATACCGCGCAAACGAAGCAGCAAAAACCGCTGGTGGCCGGCGGCATCGGCGACAAGCCGTTCATCACGCGTCTCGCCGGTCGCACCAGCCTTGGCGGCTACGTGGAGACGTTGTTCATCTACGAGCGCGAGGCCGGCGTGACAACGGCAATCACGTTCGAGCCGCGGCGGATGAATCTCTTCGCTTATTCGACGTTGAGCGACCGGGTGATTTTTTTCACCGAAATCGAATTTGAAGAAGGCGGCGAAGAGATTAAAATTGAAACTGCGGTGATTGATTTTAGCATCAGCGAGGCGCTGGCGCTGCGCGGCGGCATTTTGCTCTCGCCGCTCGGCAAGTTCAATTTGACCCACGACAGCCCGCGCAACGACGTCAACGAAAGGCCATTGGTCAGCACGGAGATCATCGGCGTGACACTCTCCGAGCCGGGCATGGGAATTTTCGGCGCGCTGCATCCGGGCAACCGTCTCCGCTTGACTTACGAATTGTACGCGGTGAACGGTTACAACGACGGGTTGATCACCCGCAGCGCGCTCACGCGCATCCCCGCCGGCAAATCGAGTCTCGGCGAGGACAACAACAACCGGCCTGCTTTCACCGGACGTTTTGCCGGTCGCTGGCGCAATCTCGATGCAGGTTTCTCTTTTCACACCGGCTATTACAATCAGTTTGAAACCGATGGCTTGCAAATCGACGACAAGCGCCGGTTGACGATTTTGGCGCTTGATGGCGAGTGGGAATGGCGCGGCTTGAATGTGCGCGGTGAAGCAGCGCGTGCGAAAGTTGAGGTACCGGCTTCGCTGCAGGGCATTTTCGCCACCGAGCAGCGCGGCGCTTACGGCCAGATCGGTTATCAATTTGGCCGCCGGCTGTTCAAGCTTTTGCCGCAATCTTATTTCACCGCGGTGGCGCGTTTCGATGCGGTCGATTTCGATAGCGATCTCGAAGGCGACGCGCACAACCGTTTGACCATCGGATTGAATTTCCGGCCGATTCCGGATACGGTTTTCAAACTGGATTATCGCCGTGACTACGTTTGGGATCGCGTCAACACGCGGGTTGATGGCGCGGGAATTACGTTTGGGATGGCAACGTACTTTTAGTGCCCATTTTTGAACCGCCAGCTCTTGAGCGTGAATGTCTCAATTCGCAACAAAAAAGAGCTTTTTTTGCGAAAGGGGGCAAAAGCTTTTCTCATCAAAAATCCCTTGTCATCCCAAGAAGACCTCGCCCGCGAGCTTGACCTTCCCCGCTCCACGCTCTCGCGAAAAATCAGCGAGTACCAGTTGCGGTTGCGGTAAAACCAATTTCAGAACTTGGTGGCGCGACTTGGGGGGCGTTTCTTCCTGCCATTTTTTGCAAGATGATGAGACTACACCAAATCCTTATCGCCTACGAATATGTGACGGCATTGTGAGTTTTTCTTCACGCCGCTGCGGCCGGAAGCGGCTGCAATGAGGTGATCAGAATCGTTTCTACTGGCGAGGGAGTATAGGCAGACAGAGTGAGAATATCACTTACGGGGGGGCGCAATGCGATGTCAAGCACCATCTCGCGGAGCTCGGCGGAAAGTTGCAGCAGACCGGTGAGCGGAAAACTGCGCGGACCGACCTCGGTGCGTTGGGCCAGCAGCGAGTATTCAAAAAAGGTGAGTCCAACGGCCCTGCGCTCGGTTTTGTTTATTCGCAACAGGATATGATCATTTAATTCAATGCCCGTTGCTCTTTCGCCTGGTGAAAATGAGACGTAAAGCGTATCGCTCGTCTCGTCGTAGTTAAAAATTGGTGCTGCCATATTTTTACCCGATTTCTTTCTGGAATGCAGTTGTCAAATAAGCAATTTAATGCACAATTGCAAATTGAAAATGCGGCTGTACGTGTACACAACTATACATGGCGACCTACAAACCGACTTGGCTGATCATTTCTTAACCTTCCCTTTCAACCTCGCCAGCCGCGCTTTGGTATCTTTCAGCTCCGACCAATCCGGATCGGCGTTCTTCCAAACGTTGAGAAAATGTTCGTAACGCGCAATCGCTTTGGCAGTCAGGCCTTTTTGCTCATACAATTTGGCCAAGCGGTAGTGGAAGCGGGCGGGAATGAAGCGCCGCTCTCTGTTGGTTCGATCGATTGTGGTTAACCGCTCGTATTCTGCTACAGCGCCATCCAAGTTTCCCAGCTTTTGATAGGCTCGCGCTGATATATCATCCCTGAAGGGAAGGTTATAATAGAAAGATGTTCCACTAGACATTTGAAGAGGATATTCTGGCAGTTTAATTTTTTTGCTAACGGCAAGAGCATTTTCTGTCAAACCCTCGGCCAGCAGAATTTCGGCATGAAGCAAATCATGATGGAACTGAGGCCGCTCATTTTGCTCACGCTCAGCCAGCGGCAAAACCGCTTTAATCACCTCAAGGTGATATTTGGCCGAATCGATCCGTCCCAACTTGACATTTACCATGCCGAGATAGAAGCTGTGGTATTGTTTATGATAAGGCTCTCTCTTCGGAGTTTCTTCCATAAGCTGATTGATCAACTTTTTAATGGCGTTCCGACCGGCGTCAAAATCGTCCCGATCATAATAAATCCATCCTCTCAATCTCTCTACTTCGCGTCTATGCGGTTCCTCTCCCGGAGCATATGAATATTGATGGGATTGTTGTAGATCTTTCAACGCTTGATTTGTTCGACCGGAAACGTATTGGCAAAATCCTCTCGTGTAATAAGCATCGCTTGAATCTGAAGCTGTGGCTAAATGTTTATCAAGCCTTTTTATCATTTCAGCATAATCTTCTTTGAGCATATAACAAAAGGCAAGTCGCCCATTCAGACCAGGAAAATTGGGTTTAATGGCTTGCACTTCTTTAAAATTCGCAATAGCGGCATCCACGTCACCCATACTTAGATAGACTTCTGCCATTGAATCCAAAGGATTGGCATCTCCGGGGGAGAGTGCGGCATATCGTTTCAAACAGTCAATGGCTTTGTCAAAATCACCCATTCTTGCGTATGTATATCCAAGACCGTTATAGACATCCGCAAAGTTAGGATCGAGCTCAAGGGCTTTGTTGAATTCATTTATTGCCTTTTCATATTGTCTTTTATCCCTATAACGTCTGGCCAAAGCGAGACGTATGCGCTTTTCTTTCGGATATTGCTGCACGATTTGTTGCAGGATGGAATCTGTCTTTTCCGGATTTCGTTCAATGGCGTCGGTATAAAAGGCTTTTATATAAAGCCGTTCCTTTTCCGGAGTTTTCTTTGAATAAGCCTCAGCTTTTTCGTAGGCACGAATAGCCTTTTGTTGCATTCCGCTTCTGCGATATGTGAAAGCGATATAAAGGTACGCAGAAGCAAAAGTAGAATCGAGTGCAACTGCTCTTTCGAAAAGAGGCAAGGCATCAGCTCTGTAGACTTTTTCGTAATATTCTCTTCCCCGAATGAAATAATTGTACGCCTCCATGGAAGTCGTCGTCACTTCCGCAATCGGCGCTTGCGCTGTCGCAATCTTGCGCTCAGACAGGCCGATGCCGCGAGAGATTTCCTTGCTCAAAGCATCGATCTGGTTTTCGAGAATGCTGGCAAGGCCTTCGCCTCTGGCGCTGGCGCTTTTCACAATCGCTTTCGTGCTCACATTTAAAACTTTTATATCGGTTGCGAACATGTCGCCGGCTTTGGTAAAGCTGCCGAGCACGATGATATCCACGCCATCCATGCGGCACAGCTCGAAGCCCAAATTTTTGTCAACGATCTCCACATGCTCTTTCCCCATTTGTTTGAGGAGATCATTCATTCGCTCCCAGGTTGTCACTTGCAGATATTGCGACTGCTCGAGGCTGGTAATCAGAAGATTCGGAATAGCCTTTTGCAAATAATTGTAAGTGGTGTCGCCGGTCAAATTCTCGAAGCTGATCACGGCGATGGGCTTTGGCGCTGAGACCAAAACTTGCTCGAAAAGCAGCGGCCGGAACAGGAGAAATCCCACAATCAACAACAGCCCGATCCCTGCCGGCACGGCCATTCGCTTGAGCCATCTTTTCCCATCGGCGCGATGTACCACTTCGCGCCGGGGTGTTTTTCCTGCCGTTTCCAATTCCTTTAAATCCACCAACAACTCCTCGACCCGTTGATAACGTTCCTCCGGCTTCTTCGCCAATGCCTTGTTGACGATTTGCTCCAACCCAACCGGGACTTCGGCCCTCAGACTTCGGACCGGTTCAGGATCGGTGTGGACAATCGTATACATCACGGCCATATCATATTCGCCGCTGAAGGGCAATTGGCCGGTGAGCATTTCATACATCACCACGCCGAGCGACCAAATATCGCTGCGATGATCGGCTTCCACGCCTTGCGCCTGCTCCGGCGACATGTAAGCCACCGTGCCCAGCGTCGTGCCGCTTTTGGTGAGCTTCGTGCGTCCGGCCAACTTGGCGAGGCCGAAGTCGACGATTTTCACCTCGCCGCGCGTCGTGATCATGACATTCGCCGGCTTGATGTCGCGATGGGTGATGCCCGCTTCATGCGCTCGCGCTAATCCCTGCGCAATCTGGATGGCAATATCAATGGCACGGGTCACTGACAATTGGTCGGGTACGGGCGGACGGCTGTCCGCCCCTCCAATTTTCTTCTTCAGCGTTTCGCCCTCGTAGCAGGCCATGGCAATAAACAACTGCCCATCTGGAGATTCATCAATTTCATAGATGGTGCAAATGTTGGGATGGTCAAGAGCAGACGCCGCTCGTGCTTCATGGACGAAGCGTTCTTTGGCTTCATCATCGCGGGTCAAATCAAAGGGCAGGAACTTGAGCGCAACATAGCGCTTGAGCTTGATGTCTTCGGCTTTGTAAACGACACCCATGCCTCCGCCACCGAGCTTTTCGAGGATTTTGTAATGGGAGATAGTTTGACCAATCATAGGCTTTCCCTTGAAATACCGAACTCCGCGTTCGGGGACGTCGACGAGCACCGTACCAATGTAGAAAGTCCCCATTGAACGATAAAGATAACAATATTTCAGCGAAAAGCAAGCTCTGGCGTAGAAAATTTTTGTATTGACTTTTTAAAAAATATCTTTAAATTTTAGTCAGGATATTGAGGGTTCATTCAAGAAACGAAAATTAGGTTATACTATGAGCTTGTCTATGGAAACGACAATTTTTGAGCTTACTCATCGCCTCGAAAGGCTGGAAAACGAAGTGCATTCCTTGCGCCGCGAATATGGCAATGGTCAACAACTTCCGTTGCAGCCGCGAAGCCCGCTCACCGCCGCGGAATGGGGCGCGATTGCCATGGAAGACGCTGAACGCAACGCCGAGCAGTATAGCCGAATCTTGGCACAAGCGCTAACCGAGATGGGAATCGTCGGAGAGCCAATAAGCCAAGACGAATTATTTAAACTCTACGAAAGATCCGGACTCGACCCTGAAGGCGCCGAATTTGCCCAAGGGATCGTGGCCATGCGGGAGGAATAAAATTGTGCGGCTCTTCTATTTCGACGCCAGTGCGCTCGCAAAACGCTACGTCAAAGAAAAAGGCTCAGAGATTGTATTGCGCCTTTTCAGCGTTGTGGACATCGGGCCTATGCGAGCGCTCATGATTGGTGTTGCCGAAGTGGTGTCAATTTTTGTGCGCAAGAAAAACGGTGGGATCATCAGTCCTGATTTGTTTCGCGCCAGTCTTCTCTTGTTCAAACAAGAAATTCTCGAAAATCTCCATTTCAAAAAGATAGATGCCGACAGCATTTTGATTTCACGTGCCATCCCGCTCGTTGAAAAGCATTCAATTAATGCTACCGATGCCGTTGTCCTGCGTTCAGCAATGGATATTTCAGCTTTCGAGAAAGACCGCGGCAGTCAATTGTTTCTTGTAACCGCAGACAAGCGTCTTGAAACTGCCGCAAAGACTGAGGGCCTGCCAACCATCAATCCTGAAACCATACAATTAAGCGAAATCGATACATTGCTCGCCTCGCCCGAATCACCTGCTCCATAAACCCCGCTTTCTTCTGTTTCAAGCCTTCTGTTCACAAACTTTTCTTGTCACAGTCCCATTCTCAATATTATTGTTGGCTGATCAAGCAACTACTTCGCGCCGATTATTCAATTGACTTTAATCTCAAAAAGCATTAAACTTTTACTTCGATTTTTACGAATAAGATCAATGTCAAATTCCAATCAAGCTTGCCTCGAGGGCATTCGCATCCTCGATCTCTCGCGCGTGTTGGCCGGGCCGTTTTGCGCGCAGTTGCTCGGCGATCTCGGCGCGGAGGTGATTAAAATCGAGCAGCCCGGCAAGGGCGATGATACACGACAATGGGGGCCGCCGTGGTTTCACGGCGAGTCGGCGTATTATCTCTCCTGCAATCGCAACAAGAAAAGCGTCACGGTCAATTTGCAAACGGAAGCCGGGCGCGACCTCATTCGGCAGATGGCGCTGCATGGCGACGTGCTGGTGGAAAATTTTAAAGTCGGTGCAATGGAGAAATGGGGACTCGGTTATGCCGCTTTGCGCGAGTGGAATCCGCGGCTGATTTATTGCGCCATTACGGGCTACGGACAAACCGGGCCGCTGGCAACGAGACCGGGTTATGATTTCATCATTCAAGCGCAGGGCGGCATCATGAGCCTCACTGGCGAGGCCGCAGGCGAGCCGAGCAAGGTCGGCGTGGCGATTGCCGATATCGTCACCGGGCTGTATGCGCTCAATGCGATTCTCGCCGCGCTGTTTCATCGCGAACGCGCCGGCGAGGGGCAATGCATCGACATCGCGCTGTTGGATGCGCAGGTTTCCTGGCTGGCGAATGTGGCGATGAATTATCTGATTTCTGGAGAGCCGCCCAAGCGATATGGCAATGCGCATCCGAACGTCGTGCCGTATCAAACTTTTGCGACGGCGGATGGACATCTCGCGCTCGGCGTCGGCAACGACACACAATTCCAGCGCTTGTGCGAGCAACTCGGTGTGGCGGAATTGGCGCGCGATTCACGTTTTCACACCAATGCCAGCCGGGTGCAACATCGTGACCTTCTTGTGGAACAATTGCAAAAAATTTTAATCCACCGTTCGACTGCCGAATGGGTCGAGCAACTGACAGCAGCCGGCATTCCGGCCGGGCCAATCAATACTGTGGCGCAAATTTTGGCTGATCCACAAATCGCCGCGCGCGAGATGGTGGTTCAAATCGTGCATGCCTCCGGCGCGCCACTGAAATTGCTCGGGCCGGTACCGAAATTTTCCGCTACGCCAGCGCGCGTGCAATCACCGCCGCCGTTGTTGGGGCAGCACACGGAGCAGGTGTTGCGTGAGTTGTTGCAGATGAATGATGAACAAATCAGGCAACTTCATGTGCTTGAGGCAATATAAATTTTGCAACGAAAAAGCCAAAAAATTCCAACGGGTAGATTAAGACCAGCGGATAAAAGCATCAGTTGGTCTTAATTTATCCGTTGGTGAATTGCTTTTGAAAAACCTGTTTGGTTACGGCTTGTCAGCATAGTGATAAAAATCACAGAAAGAAAGATTCGTATATGGAGCCTGTGCGTCGATTGCGCTCGCTGCTGAAAAGCATGCCCAAAACCTCATATCCCAAAGACAAAATTCGGGTGCTGCTCCTCGAAAATATTCACCCGGAAGCAGCGGCGCGTTTTAATAGCGAGTCCTTTCACGTGGAGACGCTGTCGTCGAGCCTGGACGAAGAAGAGTTGTGCAAAAGAATCGAGACCGTGCATTTGTTGGGCATCCGCTCGAAGACGCGCGTCAGCGAACGCGTGTTGTTGCACGCGCGGCGGTTGTGGGCGATTGGTTGCTATTGCATCGGCACCGACCAGGTGGATTTGGCCACGGCGCGCCGGTGCGGCATCGCCGTGTTCAACGCGCCGTACAGCAACACCCGCAGCGTCGCCGAACTCGTGATCGGCGAGATCATCATGTTGTTACGCCGGGTGTTTGAAAAGAGCCAAAATCTGCATCAAAAAAAATGGGATAAAAACGTGGCAGGCAGTTATGAGGTGCGAGGAAAAACGTTGGGCATCGTCGGCTACGGCCACATCGGCTCGCAAGTCTCGATTCTCGCCGAAGCGTTGGGGATGGATGTGATCTATTACGACGTTGCAGATAAATTGCCGATGGGCACAGCGCGATCGGTGCATTCACTGGAGGCGTTGTTGGCGCGCGCCGACATCGTCACGCTGCACGTTCCGGAAGACCAGAACACGATTGACCTGATTGCCGCACCGCAGTTCGCTTTGATGAAAAAAGGCAGCTATCTGCTCAACGCCAGCCGTGGCAAAGTCGTTAACTTAGCGGATTTGCGTGAAGCTTTGGAGAGCGGACATCTCGCCGGCGCCGCCATCGACGTTTTTCCGAGTGAACCGGCGGGCAACGATCAACTTTTCGAGTCCGTGTTGCAAGGCTTGCCGAATGTGATTTTGACGCCGCACATCGGCGGCAGCACGCTCGAGTCGCAAGAAGACATCGCGCGCAAGACTTCGGAGAAACTCATCACCTACATGAACAACGGCGGCACCGTTGGCAGCGTGAATTTTCCGGAAGTGCAGTTGCCCCTGCTCAAAGATCAGCATCGCGTTTTGCACATCCACCAAAACGTTCCGGGCGTCATTGCCGAGTTCAACAACGTGTTCTCGCAACACCGCATTAATATCGAAGGGCAATATTTGCGCACGCAGGAAGATATCGGCTACGTCGTGACCGACGTCAATCAAATGCCACGGCGGGAAATTTTGGAGGATCTCAAAAAAATTGCGGCGACGATTCGCGTGAGAGTGTTGTATTAAAGCTCGGATCGATGGAGTGTTGGATCGATGGAGTGTTGGATCGATGGAGTGTTGGATCGATGGAGTGTTGGATCGATGGAGTGTTGGATCGATGGAGTGTTGGATCGATGGAGTGTTGGATCGATGGAGTGTTGGATCGATGGAGTGT
>Ga0247727_10000774_pt1 | contig 77985 bp, 73 predicted proteins | sample WisWelCaveWW1625_FD_202498 | JGI IMG/M metagenome (GOLD analysis project Ga0247727, IMG submission 202498) | Biofilm microbial communities from Wishing Well Cave, Virginia, United States - WW16-25 | ecosystem: Environmental > Aquatic > Deep subsurface > Groundwater > Cave microbial mat | place...
CGCAGCGCCGGCCTTTGCCGATTTGCGCGCCGAGGACCTCGAGATCCCGGGCCGCTGGGAGCGGCGGCGGCTGCGCGACGGGCGTTCCGCGGTGCTCGACGTTGCGCACACCGCTAACTCGCTGCGCGCGGTGCTCGAGGCTTTTCGCGCCGAGGTGCCGGATCCGACCGCGCGCGGCGTGCTGTTCGCCTTGCGCGAGGAGAAGGATCCGGACCGCCTGGCCGCGGAGATCGGGCCGCGTCCGGCGGGCGAGCGCTGGTGGTCCTGTCGCGCGGGCAATCACCCGCGCAGCGCCGATCCGGCGCGGCTCGCGGCCGCGTTCGGCGCGACCGCCCTGGCCGCACCCGATTTCCCCGCGGGCCCGGGCACGCTGCTGGTCACCGGCTCGACCTATCTGGTCGGCGCGCTGCGTTCGGCGACCACGCCCGCGCGCGCCGCGGCCGGCCTCACCGCATGAGCCAGTTCGACGCCACCGAGGTCCGGCTCACCTGGCGCAGTCCGCTGGTGGAGCGGCTGCGCGAGGCGGGCACGCTGCGTTTCGGCAAGGTCGAGATCGTGCTGCCGCGCTCCTTCGGCTTCTGCTGGGGAGTGGATCGCGCGCTTGCGATGGTCGAGGAGACGCGCAAGATGCACGTCGGGCGCCCGCTGTGGCTGATCTCCTCGATCATTCACAATCCGCGCGTCAACGAGGATCTGCGCCGCAAGGGCGTGCGCTTCCTGCGCGGCGAGCACGCGGAGGAAGGCGCGTGGGACCGGCTCGGCCCGGGCGACGTGGTGATCGTGCCCGCGTTCAGCGCGCCGGTCGAGGACCTAGAGCGTCTCGCGGCGCGGCGGGTCACGGTGGTGGACACGACCTGCCCCTGGGTGATCAAGCCGCACAAGCGCACGCTGAAGTACGTCAAGGAAGGCTTCACGACGGTGATCCACGGCACGGTCGGCCACGAGGAGACCGAAGCCACCTGCTCGCTGATCCTGCACGAGGGGGGGGCTTTCGTGGTGGTGTACTCGCTGGGCCAGGCAGAGGTGTTGGCGCGCGTGATCGAGGGCGGCGCGGGCATCGAGGAGTTGCGCGCGGCGCTGCCGGCGCGGGCGTTCTCGCCCGACTTCGCGGCGGAGCGCGATTTCGCGAGGATCGGCGTGATCAACCAGACCACGATGCTTGCGCGCGAGTCGCGCGCGATCGGCGACCGGCTGCGTGCGGCGCTGGCGTGGCGCGACGGCGAATCCGGGCTCGAGCGGAGTTTCCGCGATTTCGACACCATCTGCCGTGCAACGCAGGACAACCAGGACGCCGCCCAGGCGGTCGCCGAGACTGCGCCGGATCTGTTGCTCGTGGTCGGCGGATACGACTCGTCGAACACCAAGAATCTGGCGCGGGTGGGAGACGAGGCTGGCGTGCCGGCCTTCCATATCGAAGGTCCGGATTGCCTGCACCCGCACGAAGTCACGCATCGCGAGCGCTCCAGCGGTCGGATCGTGCGCCAGGCTGGCTGGCTGCCGCTGCGCCGTCCCCTGCGCGTGGCGTTCTCGGCCGGCGCGAGCACGCCTGACGCCCTCCTTGGGGAGACCATCGCGCGGCTGCTTGCCCTGGCGGGGGAGAAGGGCGATTGAAGCCCGCCCCTGGAAAAAGGAATAAAAGATATTATACTCTCAATATGGTCCCTGCCCCGGACGCCGTCTCGCGCGGTGGCCGGCTCGTCGCCGAACGGCCGGGCCGCGCCCGAATCCTCGAGCGCTTCGGCGTGGATGAGGCTGCGACGGCCGCCTCTCTTTGGCCGAAGCCTGTGCGTCCTGCGGGGTGCAATTCGCGGAGGTGCTCGCGGCACTGGCCGCGGCCGACGCCGCATCGGATCCTTCGGGCGAGCCCTCTTTCTCGTCCTGGGAGATGCCGCGCCTTCTCGACCATATGGTGGGGAGCCACCAAGCCTTCCTGAAGAGCGAGATGCCGGCTCTGGCTGCTCTCGTGCGCCGCGAGAGCGAATCCACGGCGCCGCGCGACCGGAGTTGGCGAGCCTCGTGGAGGCCTTCGATCTGTTCCAGCAGGACATGGAGCAGCGCATCTTGAAGGAGGAGGAGGTGTTCTTCCCCGCCCTGCGTGAACACGCCGCAGGCCGCAGCCGGCCGCAGTTTTTCGCCGGCTCGCTGCGGGTGCCGACCTACGTGCTCGAGGGCGACCACCGGCGCGCCGACCAGGTCATGCGCTACTTCCGCCTCGTCACCGCCGGCTACACCGCGCCACCGGAGGCCTGCGACGCCTGGCGCTCGCTCGTCGGCCGCCTGCGCGAGATGGAAGAGGACACGCATCGCCACGTGCATCTCGAGAACGAGTTGATCCACCCGCGCGCACTGGAACTGATGGGGAGCCGTGGGTAGTGCTTGTGGGCGGGGCGCGACCCGGCTCGCGACCGGACCGCGCCGCCAGACTGCTGCAGACCGCGTACTCCCGCTTGTGCCGTGCAACGAAATTACTTCCGGTATGACCGGGTAGATCAGGCAGTCCACCCTCGCCATCCCAGGGTCTCTGGGCGAGGCAGACACTGAATGGTTCGGGAACGGACATCGAGGAATACGCGAAACGGGCCTTCCGAGGAAGCGGTTACATCTCGGTGTAATGGAAGGGACGACAAAATTCTGCACCCAACGATCCTATCGGTAGGGGCATGGTACGCAAACAAGGAAGTTGCTTTTCCAATTTGTCACTTGCACATGAAGATCACCGTGTACAATGACAGCATGTTCTGGTCACTACCGCTCATCCTTGGTCCTTTCATGCTGATCGCAGGATTCCTGATCAGTGTGATTTCGCCGACCACAGCCGTCACAGGCGTGACATGCCAAGTCCGAGAGGACACATCCGGTCACGCCTACTGCGCGGGAGGTTGTCCTGGGCAAGCTGTTTGCAACAACAGCAAGCTCAAGAGCCGCACCGTTGGCTCTACTGTCTATGTGTTCTGTCAGTGTGACGGAACTGCAGGGGTGCCTGTTTGCTGCCACACGGAATACGAGTGGGATCCATCGTCCGGGTGAGTTACTTCTGGACCGATGGCATTCGGGGAATGCCGATCTGATGCAAATCCGGATTGCGATCCGGGAGTTAGTTGCATCTACAGCAGTAAGTACCTCTGGTCGATCTGCACATCTCCGGGGTTCTTCTAAGCGAAGGTGGACAATTCCACCAAGAGGGTTGTTTGGCTTGCACTCCTTCTCCTAGGGGTTGCCTTGGTGGGATTGCTCCTGCTCGGGGTAAATTCTGTGTTGGACAGTTACCCAGACGCAAGCGCAACATCGGAAGTTGAGTCGGAAGATCTGAATGAGTCCGCAGGGTGGGTCGTTCGGCCTGAGGTAATTCGAGCACCCGCTTCGAGTCCAGATCTGAGAGACTCGGAAAATCAATCTGGCGAAGGCAATCGCTGGGTGGAAGGGAAACTCGTTTTTCTTGACGAGGCTGCCTATCCGCATACTTACACTGCATTACAGGTGATCACGGAATCTCCTGTCATCGCCGAGGGGTTGACAGCGGTCGATCGTGAGAATACCAAGGGCAAGCGTTTCTTCCTGATCCCTGTTGGAGAAGATTCAACATTTCGTTTCCAACTTGCCCCGTCCCAGGCAATGGTGAGAATCAGCGCCATCGGACCTGGATGTGCGGGAGTTGAGGATGTTGAAGCAATCGCGGATGAGCCCGCCATCATCAAAATGGCCCTCGTTTACGGAGCGGATGTCAGGTTCGTTGATTCTGAGAACGGCCTTCCCATCGCAGTCTCGCCTCAACTCTATTATGCCACAGGTAACACGAACTGGGACTACAGGGAGGAGTGTCAAACGGGTGTTAGGAGTGAAATAGCCCGCGACTACCTTCGTATACTTGTTGGTGAGAGGGAGAAAGTGCGAGGTTCGCGACACCTGCTTGTTGCAACAAAGCATTTCCCTGAAGGAATTGGGTTACGTGTTGCGATTTCGGAGCCGGGTTATGAAAAAACTAGCCGCGTCGTCTCAATCCCTCAACTGGGGGAGGCGATGCCGGTTGTGGATATTCCGATCAAGCCTATTTCTCTCATTTGGAGTTCCATCGAGTTGTCCATTACTCGCCCAGGCGATTGGTCAGAATCAACCGCTTATGACTATAGATCCATTTCTCAGTTCTGGATATGCTCTTCCAGCAGTGGCGAAGGAACTCTGTGCGCGGACGCAGTTCTCCTTCCAGGAACGCAGGTGATTGAGGGTATTCCATTCGATGACATCAACCTGGAATTAGAGGTTGCGGGGCCCTTAAAACTCCTCCCACCTGCCGGAGGCCGTAGAAAGATCCACCTTACGCCGCCGAAGTTCGCAGGAATGCCATACATCGGGATAATCGACTGCTCTGACATTGGAGCGGTTCGGGTGCCGCCTCTCGTGGCTTCTGATTCAGAATATGCTTGGCTTGGTCTCAACCGCGAGGATGCTCCGTATATTGGATATCGGTACTCCGCGCAGGTGGGCTATATCCTCGATGGCTTGCCGCTTGGACGAGTCACCGTCTATTGGGGTAAGGACAGGTTCGAGTACCGGTCAAACATGAGCCAAAATCTGAGCCTCACTGAGATTGAGGTTCACCCCGGAATCAACCAGATCATTCTACCATGAGTTGGCTCGAGAAGTGGGATCGGTCTCGCACGGGGCGAACCTCGCTAGGTTTCTTCTTCATGATCGTTGCAGGTTTGAAACTGTTCTCATTCATCTCACCTAGTCCACCGCCTGATATTGGGGGCTTCAGACTTGGAACCTCCGCCATTCTGTCACTCATCCTGATTGAAGGTTTGGTCGGGTTTGCCCTGCTCACCCCGTATTGGACAATGGCCACCGTTGTAAGTCTCCTGCTCTTTCTAGGAATCGGAGGTATTGCAATGGCCGAGATATTCGGCTGGATCCAGACAACGCATTGTGGCTGCCTGGGGCCGATCGATGTGAACGCCAAGTCTCGCTTTATCATGGCAGTCGGCGGCCTGCTGACGAGTGCCGGCATTCTCTTGCCTGTGCGACGGCCCCATCCCTCCCAATAGCTAGATCCGGGTTGTCAGTCAGGTGTCAAGTGACACCTAGTCTTACGGGTTATTGACCTTTGCATAAATAATGGAAAGCCTAGTGCCAGGGTGCCGAGGGCAGGTCCGAGGCGAGTACGAACGAACGGAGTTTGCCCGGGGAGCGCCGAACTCGGCGGGTCCTGGCGTGCAGGTTGAGACGAAGGTCTTGCTTGCCGTGCAGGATGCTGTTGCCCGTGTGCCGCTTGAATTCATTCCAGACCTGTGCAGCCGGATTGAGTTCCGGGGCGTAGGCCGGGAATCGTTCGAGGTGAAGTCGGGGATAAGCGTCCTGAACCGGCTCGTCTCGTCGTTCATCGCGCTGTTCGGATCAACGGCGCGTCTTGTGGTCGGGGCCCGGCGGGGCTGCGCCGCCGGTGCCGCCGTGGATGGCTTCGAGTTCCGCGAGGATCTCCAGATAGGAGCGGAAGCGCGGCTCGGGCAGCCGCCCGTCCGCGACCGCAGCCAGCAGCGCGCAGCCGGGTTCGCTGCGGTGCGTGCAATCGGCAAAGCGGCACTCGGCGGCGACGCTGCGCATCTCCGGATAATGCAGCCGCAACTCGGACGGCGGCAGGCCGTAGGGTCGGAACTTGCGCACGCCCGGCGTGTCCACGATCGCGCCGCCGCCGGGCAGCGCGTGCAGACGCGAGAAAGTGGTGGTATGCCGGCCGGAGCCGAGTGCGTCGCTGGACTCGCGCGTGGCGATGGCAAGTTCCGGCGCCAGCGCATTGAGCAGCGAGGACTTGCCGACGCCGCTCAGGCCGTAGAACACGCTGACCTTGCCCGCGGTCAGGGCGCGGAGTTCCTCGACTCCGTCCCCGCGCAGCGCCGAAGTCAGGTGCAGCGGCACGCCCGCCACGGCGTACGTCGCGCGCACCGCCTCGGCTGCGCGCTCGCCGTCCAAGTCCGCCTTGTTGAGCACCAGGCGCGCCGGCAACTCCGCGAAGGAGCAGGCCGCAAGGATCCGGTCCGCCGCCATCGAGGAGAACGGCGGTTGCGCGAGCGACGCCACCACGATCACCTGATCCACGTTCGCGGCCAGGACCTGCCGTTCGTCGAGATCCTCGCCGCTGCCGCGCCGGCAGAACAGGTTGCGCCGCGGCAGGATCGCCGCGATGGCGAGCCCGCCGGATTCCTCCTCCAGGCGCACCTGGTCGCCCACCGCGATCGGCGAGCGGTCGTTGCCGCGCTCCTCGAACAGCCGCCCGCGCAGCGAGGCCGGCCGCATCGCGCCGTCGGCCAGGCGGACCTCGCAGCGGCGCGCGTCCACGCGCACCACCAGGGCTTCGAGCGGTCCGGCGGACATCCGCGCGAATTCTAGAATGACGCCATGGAGCGGCGCACCGACCCGATCCGTTCGCCGGACAATTCCCGGCTGAAGGCGGTGCGCGTGCTGCGCGCCGGCCGCGACCGGGAGCACCTGCTGCTGGAGGGCAGTCGCGTCGTCGGCGAGGCGCTGGACGCTGGCCTCGCGCTGCAGTGGCTGCTGTGCGCTGCGGACGCGCTGGATGCGGACCCGCGGGTGGCCGTGCTGGCGCGCCGCGCCGCGGATTCCGGCGCCGAGATCGTGCCCTGCGCTCCGGCGCTGCTGCGTGAGGCCGGGGACCTCGACAGCCCGGCCGAGGTGCTGGGCTGGACCGTGCGGCCCGCCTGCGATGCGGCGGCGCTGGCCGCAAGCCTGCGCGCGGGCCAGTGGCTGCTGGCTGCCGCCGGCGTCCAGGAGCCGGGCAACGTCGGCGCGCTGGCGCGGGTCGCGGCCGGACTCGGCGCCGCCGGTTTCGTGGCCGGCGCCGGCTCCGCATCGCCGTGGCATCCGCGCGCGGTGCGCGGCGCCAGTGGCACCTGCCTGCGGCTGCCGGTCGCCGAGCGCGCGGCGCTGCTCGAAATGGTGAACGATTTCCGCGCGCGCGGGGGCGTCGCCTGGGCCGCCGATGTCGGCGGCGAGGATGCGCGCGCGGTCGCCGAAACCTGGCGCGCGGCGGGCCGCCCGCCCGCGCTGCTGCTCCTCGGCGAAGAAGGCCGCGGCCTGCCTCCGGACCTGGCCGCGGTCTGCGACCGGCGCGTCGCGGTGCCGCTCGCGCGCGGCGTGGAGTCGCTCAACGTCGCCACCGCGGCGGCGGTGTTGGCATGGAAACTGTTCGCGAGATCGGGGGCATGAGCGAAGGCCTCTTCGACGACGCTCCTGCCGCGCGCGACGCGCAGGCCGTGCGGGCCGATGCGCCGCTCGCCGAGCGCATGCGGCCGCGCAGCCTCGACGAGGTGGTCGGGCAGGCGCACCTGGTCGGTCCTGAGGGCGCGCTGCGCCGCTCCTTCACCGGCGGCGAGATCGGGTCGGCGATCTTCTGGGGCCCGCCCGGGACCGGCAAGACCACCCTCGCGCGCCTGCTCGCGGCGCGCGCCGACCTGGAGTTCGTGCCCTTCTCCGCGGTGCTCGCAGGCATCAAGGAAGTGCGCGAGGCGATGGAACGCGCGCGACGCCTGCGCGAGAGCGCAGGCCGTCGCACGCTGCTGTTCGTGGACGAGATCCACCGCTTCAACAAAGCGCAGCAGGACGCCTTCCTGCCCTTCGTCGAGCGCGGCGACGTGGTGCTGATCGGAGCCACCACCGAGAACCCGTCCTTCGAAGTCGTCGGCCCGCTGATCTCGCGCGTGACGGTACACATCCTGCAGCCGCTGGCCGAGACGGAACTGGTCGCCCTGCTGCGTCGCGCGCTCGCCGACCGTGAGCGCGGGTTCGGCACGCGCGAACTGACCGCCACCGACGCCCAGTTGCTCGCGCTCGCGCGCTTTGCCAGCGGCGACGCGCGGCGTGCGCTCGGCGCGCTGGAGGCCGCGGCGCGCCTGTGCGACGTGCGCCAGCCGCTGCCGGACGCCGCGCTGGAGCAGGTGCTCGCGGGTCGCGCGCTGCTGTATGACAAATCCGGCGATCAGCACTACGACCTGATCAGCGCGCTGCACAAGTCGGTGCGCAACTCGGACCCGGACGCGGCGCTGTACTGGCTGGTGCGCATGCTGGAGGCGGGGGAGGATCGGCTCTATCTCGCCCGCCGCATGGTGCGCATGGCCGCCGAGGACGTCGGTCTCGCCGATCCGGGAGCGCTGCGCCTTGCGCTCGCCGCGCGCGACGCATTTCATTTCCTCGGCAGCCCGGAAGGCGAGATCGCGCTGGCCGAACTCGCGATCTACCTCGCGCTCGCGCCGAAGTCGAACGCGGTGTACACCGCGTACCAGGATGCGCGCGCCGAGGTGCGCTCCGGCACTGCGCACCCGGTGCCGCTGCAGATTCGCAACGCGCCGACCGCCCTGATGAAAGATAAGGGCTGGGGTGCCGGATACGAGTACGCGCACGACCAGCCGGACGCGCTGACCGCGATGGAATGCCTGCCCGACGCGCTGCGCGGCAAGGTCTTCTACCGGCCGACGCAGCACGGGCTCGAGGCGAAGATCCGCGAGCGCCTGGCGCAGATCCACGCCGCACTCGCGCAGCGGCGCGGCGGCGCCTGACTGGGGCTGGGTGTCAGGAGAAGGTGTTGCGGTGCTCGAGCGAGCCGCCGATCGCGGCCAGCGCGCCTTGAATCGCGAGCGAGCGCAGCGCGAGCCCGCGTTCGGCGGCGCGGTCGAAGACTTCCTCGACCGCGGCGGCCGGCAGGCCGAAGAGCACCATCTGGCCCTCCGGCCGCAGCCGGCGCACGAAGGGGCCGAAGGCTTCCAGCGAGGCTGGCGCGGTGCCTTCGCAGCCGCACAGCACCCAGTGATGGAAGGCGCCATCGGCGACGTCGTCCACGCGGCGGTGCAGCCGCCACTCGCCGGGCGCGCCAGCGGCGCCGGCCGCGGCGCGGAATGGCTCCTCGTCCTCGGGATGCGCAACGAGATCCACCAAGCGGAAGCCAAGACGCAGCGCGCCGAGCGCCGCGAGCGCGCACCCGGGACCCGCGCCGAGGAACGCCAGCGTGCGCCGGCGGCGCTCCGGCAAGTCGGCGAGCGGCGCGATCGCCTGCAGGCCGAGCAGCCCGCCTGCCGCCAGCCAGTCCGGCACGCGCGCCGCGGCGGAGCGCAGGTCGAGGACCAGGTCCCGCTCGCTCGGACTCGCGTCGGGGGCGAGTTGCAGGAAGAAGTCACCCAGGCGCGACGCCCCGCGCGTGACAAGGTCCATCCGGTCAGGATAGCGCGCCTGGATCCGCGGCGGCCGCGTCGCTCGCCAGGCCGAAGTCCGGCGAGAGCCCGCGCCGCTCCAGATCGGCGAGCAGGCTCATGTGGGCGAAGGCGGCGTGCAGGCACTGCGCGGTGTCCGCGGCCAGCACGTTGGGCTTCTGCCATTCCTCCGGGCCGTGCGGCAACTCGGCCAGGAAATCGGCGTTGCGTCGGTCGAGCACGCGCCGGTCGAGCACGAAGATCGCGCCGCGGTCGCTCTCCGAGCGCAGCAGCCGGCCGCAGCCCTGGCGAAACATCGAGAGCGCCTGCGGCAGATAGATACGGTTGCGCTGCGGCCCGCGGCCCATGCGCGCCATCTGCGCGTACACGTAGTGATCGAGCGGACCGAAGGGGAGTTTGGGGATCACCACGTACTCGCAGGTCTCGCCGGGAAAATCCACGCCATGCCAGAAAGTGTCCAGTCCGAGCAGCACGCTGTCGGTCTGGCGCCGGAACAGCGGCATGATCTCCTCCTTGCGCAGGCCCGGCATGCCCTGCCAGTAGAGGGGCAGGCCGAGCGCGCGGAAGTGCGGCGTGAGCCGCTCGCCGACCCGCTGCAGCACGATCCGGTTGGTGAACAATCCGAGCATCCGCCCGCGCGTGCGCTCGGCGAGGAAGAGAATCACGCGCTCGACGTATTCGAGCCACGCGGCGTGACCCGGCCCGCTATTGAAGAAGGGGGGGGCGTCCTCCGGCACGCACACCAGCGCCTGGCGCGGGTCGAAGGTCGGCGGGCCGGAGAAGGTGGCGACCGCGCGGCCGGCGCGCGTCTCGCTGCTCTCCTCGGTGAGGTCGAGGCCGAGGTAGCCCTTCATCGCCTTGTATCCGCCGCGCAGGCGGGTGGTGGCCGAGACCATCGCGACGCCGGAGAGAGACGGGTAATAGACCTCGCCCAACCACTTCTGCGGCAGTAGCCACTTCAATTCCAGCAGCGGGCGCCGGCGCCGCTCGAACTGCGCCTCGAACAGGAATTCCTCGCTGAAGTCCTTGCCCTCCTCGGCGCCGCCCAGCCACAGTTCGAGGCCCTCGCGCCAGGGGCCGAGCGGATCGAGCGGCCGGCGCAGCGCCCAGCGCAGCCGCGCGGCCTGCCGCTGCGGAATGTCTCCCAACTCCTCGACGCAGGTGCGCAGCGCGCTGTCGAGGCCGTCCACCGCGCTGCGCAGCGCCTTGAGCCCGGTCGCGAGCGCCTCGCCGCGTGCGCCGGTCACGAACTCGTGCAGCAGGAAGGCGCGCTCCTCCTCGGTGAGACTGGACTGAACCTCGCGACGGTAGGCATCGAACGCGCGCAACTCGCGTGTCAACTCGAGCGCTGCGGCGTCGAGCGCCGCGGTGAACCGGTCCGCGTCCGCCGCGGCCGCTGCGAGGCGCTCCGGAGCCTCGCCCGGAGCCAGCCGCTCCAGGAAGCGCGCGAGACGCAGCAGCGGTCCCTGCTCGCGCCCGCGGCCGCGCCGCAGGCCCTCCACGAGTTCGGCGACCTCGTCGAGTTCGATGCCGTAGGAGCGCGCGTCGAGCGCGACCTCGTGCAGGTGATCGCACTCGTCGAAGACGACATGCGCGATCTCCTCCGGGCGCGCCAGCGCGTAGGCGTGATTGGTCACCAGCAGATGTGCGCGCTCGGCCTTGAGGCTGCGGATGCCCGCGCCGCAGCGCAGCGCCGCGCGCCCGCGGCAGCATTCCGGCAGCGCGCGCACGCTGTCCACCACGGCCTGCGCGGCGCGGCCTGCGCGCACGGGGTGCCCCGCAGGCAGGCCGGGAGCGACCGGGAAGCCGTCGAGATCGGCGGCGAAATCCTCGGCCCAGAACAGCACGAGGCGCAGCCAGGTGGCGCGCGCCGCCAGCCCGGCGCCGCCGGAATCGGGCGCGACGTCGGCGAGCGCGCGGCCGCACACGTAGTTGGCGCGGCCCTTGAGCAGCGTGACGCGCGGCGTGCGCTCCGCGGGCAATCCGGCCTCGCGCAGCAACTCGAGCGCGCGCGGCAGTTCGCGGAAGAAGGCCTGCTCCTGCAGCGCGCGGGTGTAGGTCGAGAGCGCCGCGCGCGTGCCGGCGGCGGAGCACCACAGCAGCAGCGGGCCGAGGTAGGCCAGCGTCTTGCCGGTGCCGGTCGGCGCGTCGGCGAGCAGGAATTCGTTGGCGCCGAGCGCGCGCGCGACCGCTTCGCCGAGCGCGCGCTGGCCGGGACGCTCGGTCGGCGCTGCGCCGGGGCGCGCGAAGCGGCGCGGCAGCAGATCGAAGTAGCGCGCGAGCAGCGTGAGATCCTCCGTTGCCAGCGGCATCGGAGTCGGCGCGCGTTGGGGCAGTTTCGCGGCGTCGGCGAACTCGCGGCGGTAGTCCTCGGCGCAACGCGGCTCGAGATCGCGCAGCACGCGATCGGCATCGAGCGGCGCTTCCTCGAGGTCGGCGGCGAAAGCGCCGTCCTGCGGCGCGGCGAAGAACAGGTCCGGGTCGTCAGCGCCGGCGTAGCGCGAGGACCGGTCGAGCAACCGGCGCACCGCTTCGAGCCATTCCCACGCGCCTTCCTCCTCCGGACTCGCGTCGGCGACGAGATCCTCGAAGCCGCGCGCGAAGATGCGGCGCAGCGGCGCGGCGCGCTCGAAGTGCCCGCGGACCAGCGCGGCGGCGAGGCGGCGCAGGTCCGCGGCCTTCGGCTCGCCCTCGAACGCGCGGCCGCACCAGCGCGCGAACAGTTCCTCGCAAGCGCCGCCGCCGCGCTGCGGATGCAGAAAGGCGGCGAGCGCCTCGATATCCACCACCACTGGCGGCTGCGCGCCTGCGCACAGCACGCTCCAGCGCGCCAGAAAGTCCGCGCGGCCGCGCGCGACGATCACCAACCGCCCGGCGAGCGCGTTCCACGCTGAAGGGAGGGTGTCGCGCCAGCCGGGGAGGGCGCGCAGGCGCTCGCCCGTGAGTCCGAGGTCGGCGAGTCGGCGCGGAGCATGGCGGGGTGCGGCGGCGGCGTCGTAGGGCGAGCACCAGAGCGGCGGGATGAGATCCTGCCGCCCTTCACCCTCGACGAAGGCGGATGCTTCGGTGAAAAAGACTCCGTCTCGCACCGGGTCGGGACCGGTGCTCCACGATGCGCAGAAGACGGGGTCGGTGGCAGCGATCATGTTGGATTCGCCAGGCCGCGAGCGCGCCGCGATAATAGCCCGCTGGCCGCGCCGCGGCCTTCCCCTCGCTCGCCCTTCCGACCGCTTCCCCATGTTGGAAATCACGGACATCCCCGTCGAGGGTTACGAGCGCGTGCACCGCGCCGTGGATCCCGCCCGCGGCCTGCATGCGATCATCGCGGTGCACAGCACGGTGCTCGGCCCCGCGCTCGGCGGCATGCGGCTGTGGCCCTATCGCTCCGTCGAGGAGGCGAAGACCGACGTGCTGCGGCTGGCGCGCGGCATGACCTACAAGGCGGCCTGCGCCGGGCTCCAACTCGGCGGCGGCAAGTCGGTGATCCTCGGCAAGCCCGAGGACAAGACGCCGGCGCTGTTCGAGGCGATGGGGGAGTTCGTGGCCTCCTTCGGCGGCACCTACATCACCGCGGAGGATGTCAACACGAAGGTCGAGGACATGGGGCACGTCGCGAAGCAGACGCGGTTCGTGGCGGGCCTCGCCGGCAAGTCCGGCAACCCTTCGCCGAAGACGGCATGGGGCTGTTTCCTCGGCCTGCAGGCGACGTTGCAGGAGGCCTTCGGCAGCCCTGAGGTGATGGGCAAGGTCGTCGCGATCGAGGGCGCGGGCTCGGTAGGCAGCGTGTATGCCGATCTGGTCGCCAAGGCCGGCGGCCGGATCGTGGTCGCCGACATCAAGCAGGAGTCCGCCGAGCGGGTGGCCAAGGCCACCGGCGGAGCGGTCGTGAGCCCGACGGAAATCCACAGGACGGTCTGCGACGTGTTCGCGCCCTGCGCGCTGGGCGGCTCCTTGAACGACGAGACGATTCCGCACCTGCGCTGCAAGGCCGTGGTCGGCGCCGCCAACAACCAACTCCTGGAGCCGCGCCACGGCGAGATGCTGCTCGAACGGGACATCCTCTACGCGCCCGACTACGTGGTGAACGCGGGCGGCCTGATCAACGTCTTCGACGAGTATCACTACTCGAACTACGACGAGAAGCGCTCGCTGGCGAACGCCGAGAAGATCCGCGGGAACCTGCGCGAGATCTTCCGCATCAGCCGCGAGGAGCGGATCAGTACCGCGCAGGCGGCCGACGACTTCGCCGAGAGGCGCATCGAGGCGGCGCGGGCCAGGAGAGCCGGCGCGGCGCGCTGACGACCGCGCGCGTCAGGCCGTGATGACCTCCACCGCGGTCTCGGTCACCATCAGCGTGTGCTCGGTCTGAGCGATCCGGACCTTCGGGTCCGGGTCGGCGAGCGGCGGATACTCGGCGAGGCAGCCGATGCGCACGAGGCGTGCGAGCGTGGAGTCCACCGCCGCCGCCGGCAGAGGACCGAGCGAGCGCCGCGCGAAGGGCAGGCCGTTCATCTTGACAATCGCCTCCCACACCGCGGGGTCCACGTCCTTCATCTTTCGCGGCTCGCGTTCGAGCAGGAAGATCTCGCTGCGGCCGGTTTCGTGCACCTGGCCGTTGCCGTCGGTGGCGAAGGGCTCGATCGCCACCACCATCCCCGGCTGCAGCACGTCCCTCTGGCCGGGCTCGGGATGCGCCGGCACCGGAGGCGCGCAGTGCACGCACCAGCGGCCGACGCCGTGTCCGGTCAGATTCCACACCGGCCGGAAGCCGTGCGCGAGGATCGCCTTCTCGATCGCCGCGCTGATATCGCGCACCGCGACGCCGGGCCCGGCCGCGGCGATCGCCGCCTTCAGCCCCGCCGCGCTGGCCTCGACCATGTTGTGGTAGCGCGGATCCGCGCCGAGATACACGGTCTGCGCGGTGTCGGCGACGAAACCGTCCACCTCCACGCCGATGTCCACCTTCGCGACGTCCTCCGCCGCGTAGCGCAGCGGGTCGCCGGGGCGCGGGCAGTAGTGCGCTGCCAGATGGTTGCGGCTCGATTGCGCGGGAAACGCAACGCCCGCCCCCTGCGCACGGATGAAATCCTCGACCGCGAGCAGCACTTCCTCGAGGCGCACGCCCGGCTGGATCCGCGCCACCGCGAGTTCGCGCGCGGCCTTGGCGATGCGCCCGGCCGCACGGAACTTTTCGCGGGCCTCCGGGTCGCGGGCGGGGAACTCGGTGACGCGCACGGCGGGCGCGGATTCTAGGCGCGCCCCGCGTCCTGCTCGGCCTTCAGATTTCCCGCACGCCAGCCGATAGATTCCCGGACCCGAGCGGCCCCATGATCCAGATTCAGACCGGTCAACGCATCGGCCCCTACCGGATCGCCGGTTTCCTCGGGCGCGGCGCCTTCGCTCAGGTGCACCTCGCGGAGGACGCGAAGGGGCGCACGGTGGCGCTAAAGGTCGGCGACACCAGCGGCGGCGGCAAATTCCTGCCGCGCTTTCCGGAGATCACCTTCGAGCGCGACGCGCACGCCGTCAGCCCGGACGAGACCCCGGCCGAGGCGCTGTTCCTCGATCCCGAGACCGGCGCGCGCGCCGAAGTCCTCGACGCAGCCGAGGTGGACGCGCTGCTCGAGAAGGAGGCCGAACTGCTGCAGCGCGCGGGCGGCCGCGGCACTCCCGCGCTGCTCGACGTAATCCGTCCCGAAGGCCGGCCGGTGCTGGTGATGGAGGCGGTGCGCGGCGCGACGCTGCGGGAGCGCATTCGCTCGCTGGAGGGTGTCAAGTTGTCGTGGATGGTGGATGTCTGCCGGACGCTCGAGGATCTGGGAGCGCGCGGTTGGACCTGCCACGGCGACGTCAAGCCGGAGAACGTCATCGTGACCGAGGACGAGCGCGTCGTGCTCATTGACCCGGTGCCGGAGTCCTGCCGCGAGGACCGCGTGGTCACCACTCCGGCCTACAACCCTTTCCTGCGCTGGGACACCAAGGGCGACGCGCAGGCGCTGGCGATCATGGTCTATGAACTGCTGGCCTGCTCGCTGCCCTTCGAGCGCTCGCCGTGGCCGCTGGCCGGCACTTCAACGAGCGCGCATCCGGAGGACGAGCGGCGCCTCTCGCTCTCGCTCTATCTGGCGTATCCGCCGCTGCGCGAGGTCAACGTGCTGACGCCGCCGCAGATCGAGGAATGCGTGCACCGCGCGCTGTGCGACGGCCGCTACGGCGTGGCGGAATTGCGGCGCGATCTCGCGGCCTTCCTGCTGCGCGCGTGAGCGGCGTGGGCGCCTAGAATGGCGCCGATGCCCGCTGTCGCGCCGCGCACGCTGGTTCTCGGCCACAGCCCGGATCCCGACGACGCCTTCATGCACTGGGCACTTGCGACCGAGCGCCTCGACACCGGCGGGCTGCGCTTCGAGCACCGGCTGGAGGACATCGAGACGCTGAACCGGCGCGCGCTGCGCGGCGAGTACGAGATCACGGCGGTCAGCATCCACGCGTGGGCGCACGTCGGCGGCAAGTACGCGCTGCTGAACCACGGCGCGAGCATGGGCGAGGGCTACGGACCGCGCATCGTGGCGCGCGAGGAGTTCGCACTCGAGAATCTGCGCCCGGGCGGCGGCAAGCGCATGGCGGTGCCGGGCGAGTGGACCAGCGCGCACCTCGCGGCCCAGATGCGCATCGGCGACTACGCGTATGGACTGGTGCCCTTCGACCGCATCCCGGAGGCGGTCGTGCGCGGCGAGTACGACGCGGGGCTGCTGATCCACGAGGGCCAACTCACCTTCCGCGACCTCGGCCTGGTGCTGCTGGAGGATCTGGGCGCGTGGTGGGCGCGCGAAACCGGCGGCCTGCCGCTGCCGCTCGGCGGCAACTGCGTGCGCCGCGACCTTGGCGCGCTGGTGCCGGAGGTGTCGCGGCTGCTGCAGGCCTCGATCCGCGAGGGGCTGGCGCACCGCGGCGAGGCGGTCGAGTACGCGCTCGGCTTCGGCCGCGGGCTGACGCTGGCGCAGGCCGACGAGTTCATCGGCATGTACGTCAATGCGCGCACGCTCGACTACGGCGACGACGGCCGCGAGTCGGTGCGGCTGTTCCTGCGCCGCGCGCGCGCCGCCGGGCTGATTCCCGACTGCCCCGAGCCGGATTTCGTGCGCTAATAGGTGCCTTCGTCAATGCCGAAGTGCCGGCGATGTTCCAGGTAGATGCACTCGCCGACCACGGCCTCGAGCCCCGCCGCCCGCGCCATCGCCGCCGCCGCTTCGTTCTCCGCGCCGGGCTGCAGCCACACCACTTTCGCACCGGCCGCGATCGCCTCGCTCACGACTTCAGGCACGTGCTCCGGCGAGCGGAATACGTCCACCACGTCGGTGCCCTGCGGGATTGCGGCGGCGACGCCCGCGATCCCGCGCTGCGCCAGCCCGGGGTTCACGCGCGTCACTGCGTATCCGGCGCGCTGCAGATACTCGGCGATCCAGTGGCTCGGGCGGTCCGTCTTCTCGGACCAGCCCACCACGGCAACGGTCTTCGCCTGCCGCAGGATCTCCGGGATCGGCCGCATCAGTCGAGGTTCACCCACACGGACTTGGATTCGGTGTACGCCTGGATCGCGTCGGCGCCGAGGTCGCGGCCGAAGCCGGATTCCTTGAAGCCGCCGAAGGACAGCGCGGGATCGTAGAGATTGTACGCGTTGACCCACACCGTGCCCGCGCGCAGATCCCGCGCCAACGACAGCGCCCTGCCGAGGTCGCGCGTCCAGACCGCGGCCGCCAGCCCGTAGCGCGACTGGTGCGCGATCTTCAACGCATCCTCGGGCTTGTCAAACGGGATCACCGCCATCACCGGTCCGAAGATCTCCTCCTGCGCGAGCGGAGCGGCCGGATCCACGTCCGCGAACACCGTCGGCGCCACGTAGTAGCCCTTGCCGCCGCCGGCCTCCGCACGCAGGTCCTTGCCGCCGACGATCAGCCGCGCGCCCTGCTTGCCCTTCTCGAACCATCCCAGCACGCTTTCGTACTGCGCCGCGTTGCACACCGGGCCCATGCGCGTGCCTTCTTGCAGCGGGTGGCCGACCGTCGTCTTCTGCACCGCCCCCGCCAATTGCTCGACGAAGGCCGGATAGATCTCGCGCTGCACCAGCACGCGCGAGCCCGCTGCGCACACTTCGCCCTTGTTGTAGAAGACGCCCGTCATCGCGCCGCGCAGCGCCGCCTTCTGGTCGGCGTCGGCGAACACGATGTTGGGGGATTTCCCTCCCAGTTCCAGCGTGACGCGCTTCAGCGTCGCCGCCGCCTCGCGCTGGATCACGCGCCCGACCTCGGTGCTGCCGGTGAAGGAAATCTTGTCCACGCGCGGGTGGCGCACCAGCGGCGTGCCGACCTGCGCGCCGCTGCCCGTCACGACGTTGAACACGCCCGGCGGCAGCCCGGCCTCGGTCGCCAGTTTCGCCAGCCACAGCGCGGTCAACGAGGTCTGCTCGCTCGGCTTATGCACGACGGTGTTGCCGCAGGCCAGCGCCGGCGCGATCTTCCAGGTTGCGAGCAGCAGCGGGAAGTTCCACGGGGTGATCAGCCCGCACACGCCGACCGGCTCGCGCAGACGCAGGCCGAGCGCGTTGCCCGGCAGCGGCAGCACGCCGCCCTCGATCTTGGTGACCCAGCCCGCGTAGTAACGGAAGATCTCGCCGACCAGCGGGATCTCGATCTTGCCGCTGTCGAAGGCGGTCTTGCCGGTGTCGTAGGTCTCGCACAGCGCGAGATTGGCGCGGTGCTGGTCCACACATTCACCGATCCGCCACAGGATCCTGGCCCGCTGGGCCGGCGCCATCCGCCGCCACGCCGGATTTTCGAAGGCCGCCGCCGCCGCAGCCACGGCCTTGTCCACGTCGGCCGCGTCGCCGGCGGCGATCTGCGCGTGGATCCTCTCGGTGGCAGGATCCACCGACCCCACCGTCCGGCCAGAGGTCGGCGCAACCCACTCGCCGCCGATGAAATGGCAGGCGGGGGGGTATTCCGGCACCGGAAACACCGCAGGCGCCGCCGAAATTGAGGGTGAGGAGGCCATTTTCTTGGCCGATTGTAGGGTGGAGGCCTCGCTGCGGATGGCGTCGGACAAAGTGGAGGAAGACCAATCGCGTCTTCCGGTGGTGCATGTCCTCGTCTCGGAAGACTTCTTCTGGGAGCGGGTGGTGGGTACTTTGCGTGCCTTGCGCAAGAATCCGGTAACCCCGGACTGGTCGGAGGACGTTTTCAAGCAGATCGCCCCCCGACCTGGGCTCGGGGCGGTGATTGACCTTGAGGACTCCTCCTTCCCGGCCTTGGGCGTGCTCAAGAAGTTGCTGAAGGACAAGCGCACCCGCGGTTGGATCCTCGTGGTCTATTGCGCCCATGAAGCCAAAGAATTGCAGGCGTCGGCGACGGCTCTGGGATTGATGGTGGTGCCTCGCTCCACCTTCGCAGGCAACCTGGTGAAGACTTTGCAGGTGTTTGGTCTTCCGGAGCCGTAGGAGTCGCAAGTCCTTATTCCACCGTCGTTTACGCGACCTGCGCAGCGCAGAGGGCGCACCGGCGGCTTGTCAGGGGCGCTGCAATTCGCTAGAATCCTTGCCCTCCGGAAGTGCGCCCGAGGCGAATTCCTCCGGTGCATGCGGTGCAAGGTCACCCTTGCCGCCTTCGCTGCAGCCCAACCCTACACCCAGCCCTGGATCGAGCGTGGTCAAACTCTACATCAAGCCCAACTGCAAGACCTGCGAGAAAGCGGTCACCTACCTCAAGAAGAAGGACGTGCCCTTCGAGACAGTGGACATCCTCACGACGCCGCCGGCAAAGAAGTTGCTGGAGAAGGCCGTGGATGCGCTGAATCCGAAGGACGCCTTCAACAAGAAGGCGAACGCCTACAAGGATCTCGACGTCGAGAACCGCACCTTCAAGACCAAGAAGGAAGTCGTAGATCTGCTGCGCGAGAACCCGGACATGATCCGGCGCCCGCTGCTGGCGAAGGGCGAGAAGGCGATTCTCGGCTTCGACGAAGCCGACTACGCAACCTTCCTGCGGTAGACCCGTGCGCGGCTCCCCGCTCGGGGAGAGCGCGGCTTGGCAGCCGGCGATTGCGCAGCCGCTCGCGGGCGGAGCGGTGCGCGTCGAGCAGGTCGCGGCCGAGGAACCGCTCGAAATCCGCGTGCGCGGCACCGTGCTCGCCGTTCTGCTGCGCACGCCGGGTCGCGAGCGCGATCTGATCGCGGGTTTCCTGCTCTCCGAGGGCATCGTGCGCGGTCCAGAGGATCTCGGCGCGATTGAGCCCTGCAGCGACCCGGAAACCCGCACGCCGGCGGCTCACGTGTGGAACGTGGCGCTCGCGGAAGGCGTCGCGTTCGATCCGCGGCGCGCGCGCGCGGGGCTGGTCGGGTCGTCGTGCGGCATGTGCGGTGCGCTCCAGATCGAGGAACTGATGCGACTCGCGCCGCGGCGCGGCGCAACTCCCGGCGCGCTGGCGCCCTCCGCTGCCGCCCTTGCAGCCGCGTTCGCCGAACTGCGCGGCCGGCAGGCCTTGTTCGCCATGACTGCCGGAACGCACGGCGCCGCCCTCGCCGAGCCGCACGGCGACGGTCTCCGCCTGAGCGACGTCGCGGAGGACGTCGGGCGCCACAACGCGGCGGACAAGGTGTTGGGCGCGCGACTGCGCGCGGGCGCTTGGCCGCTCGCGCCGATCACCGCCTTGCTGGTCAGCGGGCGCATCTCCTATGAAATCATTCACAAGAGTGTGCTGGCCGGCGCGGGGCTGGTGGCGGGGGTCGGGATGCCTACCAGCCTCGCGGTGAGCGCCGCGCGCGCCGCAGGCATCGGCCTGTGCGGCTTCGTGCGCGAGGCCGGCGGGCTCGTTTACTCGCCGGCGCCGCGACCCTGACCGGACGATGTCAACTGCCTAGTACTCGACGTCGGCGAGATCTTGGAGCGCGAAATCCAACGCGACCTCGCGATCCACGTCAATGATGCGGCCGCGGCCGAGACGTTCGACGTAGGTGATCGCGCCGTTCTCCTCGCGCCCGTCCTTGAAGCGCACGCGCACGTTGTAGCGCGTACGTGCCTCCTTCAGGCGCCGGATGAGTTCGAGAGGATCGGGCAGTTGGTGGGCGGGAACGGGGCTGACCATGACTTGTCCAACGGTTAGGGCTGAAGATTCGGGTGATGCACGGCGCGCTCGAGCGCGCCGGATCGGAGGAGCAGTGCGGACCAGGTTTCGAAGGGGGAGTCCGGACTGTCGGCGAGCACTCGCAGCGCGGCGAGCGGCTCGAAGCCGCCGGTCATCGCCGATGTCTCGCGGATCTTGACCTCGCAATCGCGCGCATCGAGCGCGAAGACGAGGCCGACGTGCACGGCGCCGACGGGCGTCGTGTCGTCGTTGAGAATTCCGATCGGCCGCAGCGGCAGCGGCGCGTCGGGCAGCACGAGTTCCTCGTGCAGTTCGCGCTGGCACGCGCAAGCGAAGAGGTCGCCGTCGCGCGCGCCGGGCGACCGCGCATCGCACGGGTTGACGTGCCCGCCGACTCCGATCGAGCGCTTGCCGTGCAGCCGCTTCTCGCCTTGCGTGCCGAGGCGCGTGAGACACAACACCTCCGCGCCGCGCAGCACTGCGACGTAAGGGATCGGCTGCTTGAATTCCGGGTGCGTCTCGGCCCAGCGGCGCTCGGCGAAGAATCCCTCCTCCCGCGCAACCCGCAGGAAGCGTTCCTCAAGCACCGACGGCTCCAGACCCATCAGGCCTTGAGGGGTGAAGGTCGGGAACAGCGCCGACCGCGGAACGACCCAGACGAACTCCACGCGGGGCCGATTCTGGCGGCTTTCACCCCGTGAATCCAGTCCGCACCACCAGTCCTTGTGGAAAACCGGGCTCCACCCACTAGAAGTGGGATCGCAAGGTGTGGGGGTACCCCAATTCGGGCGCCGCAGCGCGAGAAAGCGAGTGTCGCTCTGTAAGCCGGGTCCTGTGCCCCTTGCGGGGCGGCGACCATTCCTCTGGGAGCGGCGTTGCCGCCGTCCTCAAACGCCCTACCCGGAGGTCGAACGGTGCGGGCCGCACCTTCCTCCCTATGTGGGCTTTCTCCTGGTGGGGTTTGCCGTGCCGCGCTTGTCACCAAGCGCGCGGTGAGCTCTTACCTCGCCGTTTCACCCTTGCCGGCCCGACCGTGAGGAAGGGCTTAGGCGGTTTATTTTCTGTGGCACTGTCCCTGGGGTCGCCCCCGGTGGTCGTTAGCCACCACCATGCCCTGCGGAGCCCGGACTTTCCTCGACGCACCGAAGCGCGCCGCGGCCGCCCAAGCGACACTCGCGGACATTCTAGCGCGTCAGGCGTCGGGCGACGGCGCAGCCGCCTCGGCCAGATACTCGCGCAGGATCACCACCGCCGCGACGCTGTCCACGTGGTTCTTGGCCTGCTTGCGGTTGTAGCCGCCCTCGCGCAGCAGGGCATTCGCCTCGTGGGTGGTGTGCCGCTCGTCCCGTTCCAGCAGCGCGACCTGCGCGGGCAGCGCCGGCCGCAGCGCTCCGAGAAAGAGGCGCACGATCTGCACCGCGGAGCCTTCGCGCCCGTCGGGAAGATACGGCATCCCGACCACCACGGTCCTCACCTCGCGCGCGCGCGTTTCCTCGGCGATATGGCGCACCGTGACTTCGAGATCCTCCGAAACGATGGCGGGCAGCGGGGTCGCGATGATCCCGAGCGGGTCGGAGACCGCGAGGCCGGTGCGCTTCTGGCCGTAATCCACCGCCAGCACGCGGCCGATCACGTCGCATCCTCGCGGCCGCGCGCCTTCAGCGCGTCCACGAATTTCTTGACATCCTCCGCGCGATCGCGCCGCGCGACCAGCACCGCGTCCTCCGTGCGGACCACGACGATATCGTCCAGGCCCAGCACTGCGACGATCTGCGGCTCGCTCGAATAGACCAGCACGCCATGCGCCTGCTCCGCGAGCAGCAGCCCGCCTTTCGGGAACACTGCGGCGTTGCCGTCCGCGTCGCGCTCGACTTCGTCGTAGAGGCTCTTCCACGAGCCCACGTCGCTCCAGCGGAACGGAGTCGCCAGCACCAGCACGCCCTGCACCTTCTCCATGATGCCGACGTCCACCGCGACGCTCGGCAGGCTCGGGTAGGTTTGATCGAGCACGCGCTGGAACTCGGCCGCGCCGTGGTGCGCGACGATCTTCGCGAGGCCCGCGTGCAACTCGGGCATGTGCCGGCGCACTGCCTCCAGGATGGTGTCGGCGCGCCACACGAAGATGCCGGAGTTCCACAGATATTCGCCCGCGGCCAGAAACTCGCGCGCGCGCGCGGCGTCGGGCTTCTCGGTGAAGCCGGCGACGTGGAAGCAGACGAGCCCCTCGTACACGCCTTCGCGGCCCGCGCGTCGGATATAGCCATAGCCGGTCGCGGGCCACGACGGCGGGATGCCGAAGGTCACAAAGATCCCGGGCCGGTCCGCGGCGGCGGCGGCGGCGCGCAGCGCGCGCTGGAAATCCTCCACCGGGCGGATCGCGTGGTCGGCGGGCAGCACCGCGATCACCGCGTCGGGATCCTGCTGCGCGATCACCGCGGCGCTCAACCCGACGCACGGCGCGGTGTTGCGCCCGACCGGCTCGACCAGGATGTTCTCCGCCGGCAGTCGCGGGCACACGCGCCGCACGCCCTGCACCTGCTGCGCGTTGGTCACCACCCAGGTGCGCGCGATCGGCACCAGCGGATCCAGGCGCGCGATCGTCTCGGCGAGCATTGCCCGGCCGCCGGTGATCGGCAGCAGTTGCTTGGGGCGGTTGCGCCGGCTCTCCGGCCAGAATCGCGTGCCGGAACCGCCCGCCATCACGACGGCATGCAGCATTCTGCGGCGATTCTACGGACGCGGCGCTGCCTCCGGCACGACCGGCAGAGCCGGCGAAACGCGCCAATCGGGCCGTGGCACCGCGGGCACCCACAGCGGGAACGGCACGCGGTCGGGATCGCCGCGGAACAGTTTTCCGAAGCCGCGCTGGCGCAGGCGCGGGCGGGCGGCGGGTCCGTACACGTCGTGCTCGACGAACCAATCGAGCAGGTCGCGGATCAGCGGCAGCCGCCCGAAGAAGCCGAGCGTGCGCACGGTCACCTTCAGGCTCAAATAGGAATCAATCGTGAGCATGCGCTCGCCGGTCACCTCGAGCAAAGGGTGCGTCAGGCTCAACTCCTCGATCATCACGCGTCCCTCGCCGAGAAAGGACATGCGCAGCGAGCCCTCGCTGAAGGTCGGCGGCTCGACGCCGACGAGTTGCCAGATCTGCGCCAGCACCGGCACCGTGCCGAGGATCCCGTCGCGGATTCCGAGCACCACCTGGCCCTTGTAGTTGACCGGGCTCGGGTCGGCGCTCGTGACCTTGACCAGTCCGTCGAGCCGTCCGGCCAGCGGTCCGCGGAAGCCGAGTTCCTCGCCCAGCCGCTCGAGCAGAAACTCTTCGAAGCGGAACTCCGCGCGCACTTCGGCGCGCCCCGCCAGCCCCAGCGCGAAGGCGCCGTGCTGCGCGACTCCCTCCGCGTCGGTCCAATCCGTCATCACGCGGCCGCCGAGCGCCTCGGCCAGGAATCCGGTGACGCGGATCTGGTCGGGGCCGAGGCTCAACGCGGCAGTGCCGGAGCGCACGCCGATGTCGGCCACGCGCGCGCGTCCATCGGTCAGCAGGAAACGGCCGCGGAAGTCGTCGGGGCCGCGCCAGGTGAACTCCTCGCACACCACGGTGCCTTCGCCGTTTTCGACCGGCGGCGGACCGAGCAGGCGGAACTGCTGCAGGCCGATCGCGCCGCGCGCGCGCACCAGCGGCGTGCCGCGCACCGGCAGTTCGAATTCGAAGGCGAGATCCTGCGGCGTGATGCGGCCGTCCACGCCGATCTGGTCGAGCGCGTCCAGCAGCGGCTGCGGCGCGACCAGACCCAGCGGCGGCCGCAGACGCATCCCGTCCACGGAATTGACACGCCCCGTCAAGCGCAGCCCGGCGGAATCGAAAGAGCCGGAGCAGTCCTCGAGCACGAGGTCCACATCCGATCCGAGGAGGCTCAAGCGCTGCACGCGCAGCGTGCCGCCGCTGCTCAACAGACTGCCTTGCAGGCGGAAGTCGGCGGCCTCGCGCCGCGCGGCGCGCTTGAGCGCTCCCGGAGGCAGGTCCAGCACCAGCGGTTCCAGATCCACGCGCGCGGTGGCCGAGGCCGGCGCCAGCAGCGGAAGGTCGAGGTTGCCCGTGATGCGCCCGCTGACGCGCACGCGTTCGGTCCAGGTCTCCGCGCCGAGCAGCGCCAGCACGCTCCGCAACTGCGCGTCCGCGAGCGAGGCGCCCCGCAACGACACGGCCACGCGATCCTGCGGCGCGAAGCCGCCTTCCGCGAGGATCGTCGCCCCCCCCCCTGCTCGTACGGCGCCTCCGCTCCACTCGCCGGACGCGCTCTGCACGCCCAGCAACGCGCCGCCGGAACCCGCTGCGCCGCCGGCGGTCAGCGCGAGCGCCGCGAGGCTCAACTGCTGCTCCTGCCAGTCGGCGGCGCCCTGCTCGAGCGTGATCCGGCCCGCCAGCGAAGGCGGTGCGAGCGCCCTCTCGCCGTTGTCTCCGGTGAAGCGCAGACCGACTTGCCATCTGGCGTCGCCGCGCACGGCCACCGCGAGCGTCTGCGGCGGCAGCGCGAACTGCCGCACCCACGTCGCGAGCGCTTCCGGATCCGGCAGGCCGCCGCCCTCGGCGGTGCAGGCCCAGGCGAGCGCGCGCGGCCGGCCCAGGATCGCGCGTGCTTCCGCGCGGACGTCCGCTGCAAGCCCGCCGGTCGCGGCTGCGCCGTGCAACGCGACGCGTCCCTCGGACAGGTCGAGCGTCAGGCCGCGCACCTCGACTTCGGTGCCGAGCCGCGGCGGATGCGCGCGCAGCGACGCGGCTGCGGCGCGAACGCGCACGCGGTGCGTGACGCCGTCGGGCCGCACGCGCACGGTCACGTTCGCGGCCTCCGCGCGCGGCGCGCCGAGTTCCTGCCAGATCCGCGCGATCTCCGGATTCTCCGTGAGCGCTTCCGCGAGCCGCGGTCCCACCTGAAGCCGCTCCACGCGCACATCCAGCGCCGCCCGCGCGTGCGTCTCCTCCAGCACGACATATCCCGCCGCGGTCACGCTCGCGCCGGCCTGCTCCGGCCCGTGCGGATCCGCGTCGGATTCGCCGGCCGCGCCCTGCGCGAGCACCAGCAGCGTGCGGTCTGCATAGGCGACGCCGCCGCCGGTGACCGCGATCGGCAAGGTGCAGGAGAACCTCGCGCCGGTTTCCGGATCGGCGAAGCCCGCGTAGCGCAGACCGAGTCCCGCGCCCGGCGCGAAGGCGCAGACCTCCGGCGGTGCGGCTGCCCCCCCCCTCATCGCGCCGTCGGCGCGCAGGTGCGCGGCGGCGTTGCCGCTCAGGCCCAGGCTTGCGAGCAAATCGGCGAGCGGGGGGGAGCGGCGGCCGAGCATTTCGCGCAGCCGCGCGTCGAGCGCGAGATCGCGCACCTCGGCGCTTGCGGTGTAGGTCCAATCGGCGCCGCCGCCCTCGGCGCGCGCGAGCAGCCGCACGCCGCCGTGGGGTGTGCTCGCGTCGGCTTGCACGCGCAGCAGCCGACGCGCGTCGCCCGCGACGGAAACCTGCAGCGTGTCGAGAGGAACCGGAGATTCCGGATGGCTGACGCCGCGCAGCGCGGCGCTCGCCTCGACGCGCCACTCCGTCGCGGTCAGGTGAGCCCGTACAGAGGCGCTCGCGGCGCTCCAAGCGAGGCCGCCGGCATCCCAGCCGAGCACGGCGGGCGGCGGGATCTCGGCGGCGGCGACGGTGAGGCTGGTTTCCCACTCCTCAGTGAGCGGATCCGCGCTCCATCGCAGCGTGAGATCGGCGGCGACCGGCGCCGTCAGCCGCCCTTGCCCTTCGACCCCGACGCGAAAGTGGTTTTCCGAGTCGAACGCCGCCGCCAGCCGTCCAGCGATCCCTTCAGCGACGTAACGGCGGCCGTCGGGCGCGGTCCACGTCACGCGCGCATCCTCAAGCCGGATTTCGAGCGCGTCGAACTCACCTTCCATGGGGCGCTCCGGCCCGCGCAATGCCGCGAGGCGCGGCGGATCCAGGTCCAGGCGCAGGCCGCGCACGCGCACCTGCGCGACCGGGTCCGCGTGCCGCCGCCACGGGCGCAGATCGGCGCGCACCTCCACCCATTCCGCAGCGCCGAGTTCCGCGCCGCCCCAGCGCAGCCGCGCCTCACGCACACGGATCTCGCCGGTCGCCCAGCGCATGCTGGCCTTTCCGACCAGTTCGAAGTCCGGGCTGCGCTGCGCGAATTCGCGCCGCGCGAGATCGAGCGGCGCCGGGAGCCGGACGAACCCGCTGACCGCGACCGCGGCGCCGAGCAGCCCCGCGATCCACACCGGCTTCGAAATCCTCATGCGGAGGCGGCCGTCGTGGCGGCCGACTTCTCCTTGTACACGCGCCGCACCCGCGCCCCGATGCTGCACGTGATCTCATACGGGATCGTGCCGACGCTGCGGGCGACTTCCGCAGCGCCGATCGCTTCGCTGCCGTCGCGGCCGATCAGGGTCACGGTGTCGCCGACCTCGACCCCCGGCACGTGCCCGACGTCCACCGTGGAATAGTCCATGCTGATCGCCCCGACCAGCGGGCAGCGCCGTCCGCGAACGAGCACCTGGCCGCCGCCGCCCGCGCCGAGGCGCCACGGAACGCCGTCGTTGTAGCCGATCGGCAGCACCGCGATGCGTGTCGCGCGATGCGCGATCCAGCGCCCTTCGTAGCCGACCGGGGTCCCTTCCGGCAGGTCCTTCAGGAACACGATCTGCGTGCGGAGCGCCAGCACCGGACGCAGGTCAGTGGCGCCGGGCATGCTGGCGGGAAGGATGCCGTACAGCGCGATCCCCGGGCGCACCGCGTCGCCGAGCGGCTCGAGCCCGGTGAACAGCGCCGCCGAATTTGCGCTGTGCGTCGGCGGCATGCGGCCGAACACCGCACCGGTGGCGCGTGCGGCGTCGAGGAACAGCGCGTGCTGTGCGGCAGTCGCCGGATTGCGGCAGCCTTCCGCGGCCGGAAAATGCGACATCACGCCGCGCAACTCGAGCGCCGGATGCTCGCGGATCGCTGCCGCGACGCGCGTGACGGCCTCCGGCCGCACGCCGAGCCGGCTCATGCCGACGTCCACCTTCAGATGCACGCCGAGCCGCGCGTCCGCGCGCCGCGCCAGTTCGCCGAGTTGCCGCGCTCGCCCTTCGGAATGCACGCCGACCTCGACGCGATGCACGAGAAGGTCCGCGACCTCGGCGTCAATCACCGTGCCGAGCACGAGCAACGGCACGCGCACGCCGGCCTCGCGCAGCGCGAGCGCCTCGCCGCCGTCGGCCACGCCGATGCGGTCCACGCCCTCGTCCGCGCAGACCTGCGCGAGGCGCAGCGCGCCATGGCCGTAGGCGTTCGCCTTCAGCACCGGCCAGACGCGCGCGCGGCCCGCGCGGGCGCGCGCGAGCCGCAGATTGCCGCGGAAGGCCTCCAAATCCACTTCCGCCCACGCGCGATGCCGCGAGGACATGGCGGAAGGCTAGCGCGCGGAAACCGCGATCTCCAGTGCGTCGGCGCGTCAGCGCGTACCGAGGCCGAGCAGGCCTTCGTCGTGCAGGAACTCCTCGGCGGCGGCGCGGAGCGTCTCCGCGAGCGACTCCCGCGCGGCCCATCCCTCCGTCCACGCGGGCGGCGGCAACTCGAGCGCGCGCACCGCGGATGCGTCGGCAGCGACCGCTACGAGGAAGGCGTCGCGGCCGGGATCCCGCGCGAGGCGCTCGTTCATGCGCGCGGGATCGTGGTCGCACAGCACCCAGGCCGTGTCGAGGAGTTCGACGGCGCCGACGAAGAGCGAATCGGGCATCTGCCACGGGGCGAGCATGCGCACCGCGAGCGCCCGCCGCAGCGACCAATGCTCGCGCCATGCGGCGAAGGAATCCTCGATCCGGCGGTAGATCTCGTCGTGGCGGGAGGCGGGGATCGGCGAGACGGTCGTGGTGTCGCCGGCCACGGTGCGCAGCCACGCGATGGCCTCGACGTCGGAGACCTCGAAGGTCTTGCCGCAGTCCCAGGTGTCGGCCAGCCGGATGCCGGCGTAGACCCCGCCCTCCCGATTCCGATAGCAATGCTCGAAGTAGTCGGCCACGGGGTTGCGGGAGCGGTCCGTGTCGAGGGCTCCGAGGGCCCAGACCTCCTGGCGGCGGTCGGGAGGCCAGGCGCCGCGCATCGCCGCGAGGAGATCCTGCTCGCGGCCGGCCGGCGTGAGCGGCGCCACCAGCGCGTCGCGGCCAGGATCCCAGGCCCACCGATCCGGCGGCGGGGGCGGCGGTTGGCGGTTGCCGAAGTAACTGCGATGGAGCGAACGCCAGGGCGCGTCTCCGGCCTGCCACACGACGGTTTTCAGCCCCAGGGCCGGAGCGAACTGCTCCGCGTCGAAGGCGCGCGCGGGGTCGGCGGCCAGCCGCGGGGCCGCCGCAACCGTTGGCGAACGCGCCAGATTGCGCGCAGCACGGCAGAGCGGGTGATCCTGGCCCAGGATCCAGGACTCCAGGTCCGCGCAGAGGCGAACCTGCTCCTGCGCGGGAAGGGCCGAGAAACGCTCCAAAATCCGGATTTCGCCGTTCTGGAACCCGGGTTGCAGGGCCCAGGCCGCGGCCAGGAGCGGAATGGTCGCCATGGTGGGATCGTAACGAAAAGCCGGAATTCGCCGGAATTCCGGGTTTTTCTGATTGACTTGCGGCGGGGAGGGGGACCACAATCAACCGGAAGAACGGCGGTTTCGCCGTCCAAACTACCCCTAGGGCCCCGAACTCGGGGTTCCGCGGGTCCCCGGAAAACTCCAGAACCAACCCGGCAACACACATGGCGAAGAACATGGCTAAGAAACCCAAAGGCAAGACCACTGGCGACCTGATCATCTCCAAGAGCCGCACCAAGGCCGCAGTGAGAAACTGCAACGTCTCGGGAGACTTCTACGGCGCGCTCGACTCCTTCGTGCGCAGCGCGATCAAGGGCGCGGAAGCCCGCGCGACGCAGAACGGCCGCAAGACCCTGCGCCCGCAGGACTTGTAGTCCGCGAACCGCACGAGCGGCGGCGCGTCCGGCGACGGATGCGCCGCCTGCTTCTTTTCATTCCCTATTCGACGGGGCGGCGGAAGGCGGCGGGCCGCAGGTAGAGCGGTTCCGCGGCGCCCAGCAGCGCGACGCCTGCGCCGTCGAAGTCGGCGCCGCGCGCGCGTGCGAGCCGCAGCAGCGCGAGGGCGCTCGGCGCGGACGAGTCCGCGACCAGCACGATCGGATGCGGTACGAAACGCGCGTCGCCGATCACGCGGGCGCCCGGCGGCACCGCGGCGGCGATCTGCTCCGGATGCAGCAGGTGCGGCAACACCGTGACGCGCACGCTGTCCGCGCGACGCTCGTAGGCGGCGTGATAGATCTCGCCGCGGAAGGCGTCGAGCAGCAGGTGTACCTCTTGTTCATGTCCCAGCGGCGCGTCGAGCGCGGCTGCTTCGAAGGAGCAAAGTCCGGCGGCGGGGATGCCCAGAGCCCAGCCGAGCGCGCGTGCCGCCGCGCAGGCGATGCGCAATCCGGTGTAGGAACCCGGGCCGGTGCCGGCGACGATTCCGCGCAGGTCGCCGCGCGAGACGCCCGCCGCGCGCAGCAGCGCGTCGGTCTCGGCCAGCAGCGCGCGACCGCGCGCCTCGGAGAATTCGCGCTGCCAGGTTCCCTGCGGCGACGCGAGCGCGACGGTGCAGGCACGGCCGGCGAGTTCGAAGGCCAGCAGCGCGCCGCTCATTCCGCGAGGATGCCGTCGCGGCGCGCGGCGGCGGCGAGCCGGCGCAGCGCCGATTCGACCAGCGCCGGGTCCGCCGCTTCCACCATCAACCGCAGGCGCAGTTCGGTGCCGGAGAAGCGCACCACGCTGCGACCCGTGCCAGCGAGTTCGCGCTCGAGCGCCGCCGTCTCCGCCGCCAGCGCCGTCAACTGCTCGAGCGGCACGCGGCGGTGAACTTTGAGATTCACCAGTCTCTGCGGGTAGTCGCGGTAGCCCGCGGCGAAGGCGGCAGCCTCCTGGCCGTCGCGCGCGAGCGCGCGCAGCACGCGCAGCAGCGTGTAAAGTCCGTCGCCGCGCCAGCCGTGGTCGGCGCCGAAGAGCAGGTGACCCGATTTCTCTCCGCCCAGGCCGTAGCCGCCCGCGCGCATCGCCTCGGCGACGAAACGGTCGCCGACCTGCGTGCGCAGCAGGCTCACGCCACATTGCGCGAGCCAGGCCTCGAGCGCGAGGTTGCTCATCACGGTGGCAACCACGGTCGCGCGCGGCAACTCGCCGTGCCGCTGCAGGTGGCTGGCGAGGCCTGCGAGCAGCGCGTCGCCGTCGAGGATGCGACCGGTGCCGTCCACCACGATGCCGCGATCCGCGTCGCCGTCGAGGCTGACGCCGAGGTCGCAGCCGGCGGCGGCCGCCGCGCGCGCGGCCGGCTCGGGATGCAGCGCGCCGCAATCGCGATTGATGTTCGTTCCATCCGGACGGTCGTGCAGGGCCACGACGCCGGCGCCCAGCGCAGCGAGCACGCGCGGCGCGAGTTCGGAGGCGCCGCCGTGCGCGCAGTCCACCAGAATCCGTCGCCCGCGCAGATCCAGACCCGCGAAAGCGCGCAGCAGCCAGTCCGCGTAGCCGTCCAGGAGATCGTGGCGCGGCCGGCGCGCGCCGGAACGCGCGGCGGGGGGGGGCGGCGCGGCGCGCAGGTCGGCTTCCAGCGCGGCCTCGGCGGAATCCGGCAGTTTCGCGCCGTCCGCCCCGAAGATCTTGATGCCGTTGTCTTCGGCGGGGTTGTGCGAGGCGGAGACCATCACACCCGCGTGATAGGGACCGGAGGCCGCGAGATAGGCCAGCGCCGGCGTGGTGCAGAGCCCGGCCTCGTCGGCGTGGATCCCGCTGGCAGCGAGCCCGCGATCGAGCGCCTCGACGATGCCCGGGCCGCTGGCGCGGCCGTCGTGGCCCAGCACCGCGCGCTCGCCACCGGCGGCGGCGACGCGCGCACCGAGCACGCGCCCGAGGTGCTCGAGGAAATCCGCGACCAGCGGCCACTGGCCGGCCCGCCCGCGGATGCCGTCGGTGCCGAACAGCCGCTCGCTCACATTCCGCTCCGCGTGACGACCAGCGCGCCGTCCTGCGGATCCACCGGCCGGATCTCCAGCGCGTCATGCAGGTTTGCGCTGTCCAGCGGATCCAGGCCCACCAGCATCCACTCGAGGCGCACCTCGCGCTGCTGCAGGCCCTCGCCGCCGACGCGGTCGAGCGGAAGCAGGAAGAGCACGTGCTCCTCGACCCACGCGCCGAGCGTCTGATTCGGCGGCAGCGCGTCGTACTTGAGGCTCGCGCGCCATTTGGCCGAGTACGCAGGCACCTGCCAGCGCGGCGGGCTGGATTGCAGCACCTGCAGCGGGGGGATCCACTCGTAGGTGCCGCCCGCGCGCCAGCGCACCGGCACCGTGACGCGAACCCACTCCGGATCCATCGCGAGGCCGCGCGCGCGCCACGCTTCGGCGAGGTGCAGCATCACCGTTACGTCGTTGCGGATCGTCGGCTCGAGTTGCACCGGTACCAGCAGCGAGGCGGGGAGGTCCGGATCGTCCGCAGCGCGCGCGCGCTCGGCGAAGGCTTCCTCGACCACGCGGCGCGGGCCTGACAAGACGACCTGCGTCACGTCGAAGCGCGCGTCCCAGGGCATCACCTCGTGGTCGCGCGCCGCTTCGCCGCGCACGTCGAGCAGTGCGTGGTCGAGTTCGAGCGGGCGCTGGATCAGCCGTTCCAGCCGCAACTCGCGCAGCACCTGCCGCTGGCCCACGGCAGCGAGGAGTTGCGCCGCCTCGTCGGGGCGCTGCCATTCGAGTTGCGCCGGCGCGACCGGAGTGAGGAAGTCCGAGGCGCCGGGGCCGAGCGCCGGCGCGGGGATCTCCACGTAGGCCGCGAACTGGCGCGCGGCGAAGTTCTCGAGTTCGGCGCGCGAGCCGTGCAGCCAGACCGGGATGCTGCTGCCGTCCTGCGGCTCGACCAGCGTCCAGCCGGACGGCACGCGCACCGCCAGCGTGCCGAAATCCGGCGTCAGCCGCTCGCCGACCGCGACTACGCGCAGCGAGTAGGAGCGGTCCTGCGCCAGCAGCCCGTCCACGTACCACCACAGGCCGAAGGCCAGCAGCAGCGCGAGGGCCATGCGCCGCCAGTCGTGGAGAAAGATCTTGCCGAGCGGATTCATGCCACCACCTTGGCCTTCGGGGCCCGTCCGCGCCCGGTGCGCAGAAGTTCCTGGAGCCGGCTCTCGAGGGCGTCCTGCGGCACGGGCTTGTCGAGCCGTCCGCCCGCGGCGAGCGAAATTTCGCCGCTCTCCTCGCTCACCACCAGCGCGACCGCGTCCGTCTCCTCGCTCAAGCCGATCGCAGCGCGGTGCCGTGTGCCAAGGCGCGCAGCGACGACCGGGCTGCTGGTCAGCGGGAAGATCGCGGCAGCCGCCACGATGGACTTGCCGCGCACCACGACCCCGCCGTCGTGCAGAGGGCTTCCGGGGAAGAAGATCGTTTCCAGCAGCACCGAGGTGACCGGCAGGTCGAGCGTGACTGCGCCGTCGGAGAAAGGCTGCAGCGAGATCTCGCGCTCCAGCGCGATCAGCGCGCCGATGCGCTGGTTGGCCAAGCGCTTGGCTGCGGCCGCGATCTGGTGGACCTCGTCGTCCGCCTGCGCGCGTCCGCGCAACCGCTGGAAGATCTCGGCGCGGCCGAAGCGGCTGATACCCTGCCGCAGTTCCTGCTGGAACAGCACCACCACGATCAGCGCGAAGAACGGAGTGACGATCGAGAGGATGTACTTGATGACCTCGAGGCCGCCGGGCGCGAGCCGGTCGAGCACACCCAGCAGTACGGTCGCCGAGACCACGACGGTGAAGAGCCCGCGCAGCACGCCGACGCCGCGTGTGCTGCGGATGAAGCGCAGGATCGCGTAGATCGCCACGGTCAGCAGCGCGATCTCGAGCGCGTCGGTGATCCGGTAGTCCGAGACGCCGAGGATCACGCCTCCTCCCGCGCCGCGCGCGCGCAGGCCGCCGCCGCGCGCACCGCGTCCCAGCCGGCGCCGTCGTGCAGCCGGATCCACGCGGCACCCTGCGCCGCGGCGAGCGCGGCCGCGCCCAGCGTGACGGCCCCCCTCTGGTCCGGCGCCGCGCCCGGAGTGAGATCCGCGAGGAAGGATTTGCGCGACGGGCCGACCAGCAGCGGGAAGCCGAGCGCGCGCAGCGCGCCGCAGCGGGCCAGCAGCGCCCGGCTCTGCGCCGCGTTCTTCGCGAAACCGATGCCTGGATCCAGCACGATCTGTTCCTTATTCATACCAGCCCGCAGCGCGGCCTGCACTCGCAGTCCGAGTTCGTCGGCGACTTCGCCGAGCAAGTGGCGGTAGTGCGCTTGTGCGGCCATGTTCGCAGGGTCGCCGCGCGTGTGCATCAGGATCGTCGTGCAGCCGCGCGCCGCGGCGAGCGGCGCCATGCCGGGATCCGCGGTCAGCCCGCTCACGTCGTTGAGGATCTGCGCGCCGGCGTCGAGGCAGGCCTCCGCGACGCGCGCCGAGCGCGTGTCCACGCTGCACGGCAGGCCTAGTCCGCCGACGAACTCGAGCGCCGGCAGCAAAGCGCGCATCTGCGCCGCGTCGGGGACCGTCTGCGCTCCGGGCCGGGTGCTCTCGGCGCCCAGGTCGAGCGCTGCGGCGCCCTGATCCTGCATGCGGCGCGCCGCGTCGAGCAGGGCGGACCGGCGCGGCCGGCCCTCGCCGTCGCTGAAGCGGCCGCCGTCGGAGAAGGAGTCCGGTGTCAGATTCAGGATTCCCATCCAGCGCGGCTCCGGCGGAAAGGGCGCCGCATGCGCCGCTCGCGCAGCCTCCAGCCCGGCAACGGCGTCTGCGGCGGCGGCCGATGCCGCTCCGGGCTCCGCGGTCACCGGCCGCCAGCGCCACGCGCCATCCGGCAGCGGCGCCACCATGCACCACCCGCGCGCGCGCAGCGCGGCGGCGGAGAGGTTCGGATCGGCAGCCGGCCCGCGCCAGTCGCCGTCGCCGAGCGGCAGCGCCTGGTGCATGGCCGTGGGGATCAGACCGCGCCGCCGACGCGCGGTTCGGCTCCGGGCGGCAAGGCGGACGGGAGGGCAGGAGCGGCGGGCTGTGGCCGTGCCGCCGGCAGCGGCGGCGGAGTCTTGCGCTTCCCGCTCTCGGCCTCGGCGGAGGCTTTATGCAGGCCTTCGACGGCCGCGCCGTCCACCAGCGCCTTGAACTCCTCCTTGGTGATCGTCTCGTAGCGGAGCAGCGCGCCGGCCACGCGCTCCACGAGTTCGCGGTGCTCGCCGAGGATTCCGCGCGCGCGTGCGTACTGCTCGCCGATCGTCTCGCCGGACTCCTGGTCAATCTCGCGCTGCGTCTGGCCCGAATGCTCGCGGCCCATGCCGTACTCGTTGCCGAGGAAGTCGTTGCCGACGCGCTCGCCGAAACTGACCGGACCGAGTTTCCGGCTCATGCCCCAGTGCGTGATCATCATGCGCGCGAGGCGCGAGGCGCGCTCGATGTCGTTCGATGCGCCGGTGGTGATGTCCTCGCAGAAGAGTTCCTCCGCGGTGCGGCCGCCGTAGAGCACGCAGATCTCGTCCAGCAGGCGGTTGCGCGACCAGTGCATGCGGTCCTTCTCGGGCAGGAACATCGTCGCGCCCAGCGACAGGCCGCGCGGGATGATCGTGACCTTGTGCACCGGGTCGGTGTGCTTCATGAAGGCGTTGACGACCGCGTGGCCGGCCTCGTGGTAGGCCGTGATCCGCTTATCCTCCTTCTCCATGATCTGCGACTTCTTCTGGCGGCCGAAGCGCACCTTGTCGCGCGCCTCCTCCAGGTCGGATTGCATCACCCATTTGTGCTCGCACATCGCGGCGATGATCGCCGCCTCGTTGCACAGCGCCGCGAGTTCGGCGCCGCTGAAGCCGGGCGTGCCGCGCGCGATGTCGAGCAGGTCCACCGACGGGTCGAGTTTGATCTTGCGCGTGTGCACCCTCAAGATCTTGTCGCGGCCCATGACGTCCGGCAGGTTGAGCACGATCTCGCGGTCGAAGCGGCCGGGGCGCACCAGCGCCGGGTCGAGCACGTCGGGCCGGTTGGTCGCCGCGCACACGATGATGCGATCGTCGGTCGAGAAGCCGTCCATCTCGACGAGGATCGCGTTCAGCGTCTGCTCGCGCTCGTCGTTGCCGCCGCCCAGCCCGGTGCCGCGCTTACGGCCAACGGCGTCAATCTCGTCGAGGAAGATGATGCACGGCGCCTCCTTGCGCGCCTGCTCGAAGAGATCGCGCACCCGGCTCGCGCCGACGCCCACGAACATCTCGACGAAGTCCGAGCCGCTGATCGAGATGAAGGGCACGTCCGCCTCGCCGGCGATCGCCTTGGCCAGCAGCGTCTTGCCGGTGCCCGGCGGTCCGACCAGCATCACGCCGCGCGGGATGCGCCCGCCCAGTTTGGTGAATTTTTCCGGGTTCTTCAGAAACTCCGTGATCTCCTTGACCTCGTCGAGCGCCTCCTCGATGCCCGCCACGTCGGCGAAAGTCACACCGGTCTTCTTCTCCTTGTTCCAGATCTGCGCGCGCGAGCGCCCGAAGCCCAGGATGCCCTGGCCCTGCCCGCGCATCTGGCGCATGAACAGGAACCAGAACAGCAGAATGAACAGCAGGATCGGGCCGAAGGTCAGGAACACCGCCATCAGCCCGCTCGCGGGCTCCGTGGTGAACGCATTCGCGGTGTTGAAAATCAAGTCCTCCTTGATCTCCGCGCCGGCGGCGCGCAGGGCGACCACCAGACGGCCGACGTCGAGTTCCGAGTCGTCCGAGCGCTGGCCTTCGATCTCGGCGTAGTGGGTGCCCTTGTCGTCGGCCCAGTCCGCGAAGAACCGCTGCTCCTCCAATTTCGAACTCTCCGGGTCGTCGGGCTGCGACAAGCGCGTGATGCGCAGCGGGTAGCCGCGCAGCGGACGTTTCGCGCCGCTCTCGACGTCGCGTAGAAACTGCTCGAGGCCCTGCGCCTCGGTCCGGCCCTGGCTCTTGGCCAGCAGCAGGCGCATCGGCTCCACCAGTTGCCGCCCGTCCACCACCGGCACCTTGAAGGTGTGCTGGTCCACCTCCACTTCGAAAGTCGTGCCCGACTCGTTGACCTTCAGTGAATCCACCTCGCCGGTGTAGAGATCCACCCACAACTGGTCGAGGGAGCGCTGCTTGGCGGACGGGCTGTTGCCGAAGACCACGACCGCGACGATCGCCAGCACGAAGAGCAGCAGGAAGATGCCGCTCGACCGGCGCGTGTTCGGCTCCTGGTTGGGTTGCTGTTCGGGGTTCATGGGCTAGCCCTGGTCCGGTCCGGCGCCGCTCAAGTGGGCCGCGACGTCCAGCACGATCTTCTCGGCGATCTGCCGGAAGATCTGGTCATAGGCCGCGCGCTCGGTCTCCTCCAGAGAAGTCACGAATTCCAGTTCGCGGTTCTCGGCGCCGGAGACCAGCAGCGTGCCGCGCGCGTCGCGCAACTCCCATGCCACCTCGACCGCCGCGCCGCCCAGCGCGAAGGCGCCGCCGCGCAGGCCGACGCGGCCGGTGCGGTGAGGGTCCACGAGGCGCGCGTGCAGCGTCAGCGCGGGCGAGGTCTCGCTCAACTCGACGTCCAGCAGGCGCTGGGCGTCCTCGCGCAGCGCGCGCGTCAGCGGCACCTCAAGGCCGATCCAGGTGGACTCATTCGCGGCGGGCGGCACCGCAAGCGTGCGGCCGCCGCCGGCACCGGGCCCGAGCACGCGATAACCCGCGCAACCGGCGAGCAGCAGCGGCGCGAGGGCGAGGACGGCCCTCATGGCGTGGCGGCCAGGCGCCGGTCGGCCTCGGCGGAGGCGCGGGTGCCGCGCAGTTCCGCTGCTTCCTCGAGGTGGCCCGGCGCCGCCTTGCCCGAGGCGATTTCGAGGTGGAAGCGCTCACCCTGCGGGTTGTCAATTCGACGGTAGTAGTCCGCGAGCATCAGGTGGTACTCGCCGAGGCGCTCGGCGAGGTCGGCACGCGCCGCCTCCGCCTCCGCGCGCGACAGGCCCTGCGGGAAATCGCGCAGATAGGCGTGGAACTGGTCGAGCCCTTGCTGGATCACCGTCCCTTTCGGTTTGTCAGGCTCGAGTCGCAGATAGGCGCACATGCCGAGGCGGAAGGCCGCGTGATCCTCGTAGCCGAGGCCAGCGAGGGTCGGATCGAGCAGGCCGGCGTAGAACTGCGCCGCGTCCACGTACGCGCCCTGCGCAAAGCGGTACTCGGCGATGCGCGCCAGCGCTTCCGCGCGCGTGCTGCGGAACTGCCCGGCGAAGGCCAGGTTCTCGAGGGTCACCAGTCCGCGCCCGCGGTCGCTGAAGAAGATCAGAACCTTGCGTTTGCCCTCGAGCAACTCGATGCCGAGTTCGAGCAACCGCTGCTCGACCCGCAGCGCCTGGCTGGCCGGACCGGGCTGCACCATCGCCGCTTCGTAGAAGCGCACCGTGCGGTTCCAGTCCCCCAGCGCATCGGTTACGTCGCCCGCGAGCACGTTGAACTCGCGCTGCGCGGCGAGGTCGAACTCCTCGGCCTCGAAGTCGGAGATGATGTCCCACGCCGCCTCGTGCTGGCCCTCCACGTGCAGGGTCCGCGCGGAGTCCAGTTCCGACGCGGAGCGCGGCGGGCCTTCGAGGGAGGAGCAGGCCGGGATCAGCAGGACCGCGGCGGCGGGCGTGAGGAGTCGGATGGGGAGGCGCATCAAGCGGTGCGGGCGCGGCGGCGGCGACGCTCCTGCAGGAGCGGCCAAGCCCGCGGCGGCCGTTCCCAGTGGTAATGCAGGAATTCACCGAGGATTGTAAGACAATCGTCCCACGGACCGTCCGGTGACAGCGGAGCGCCAGATGCCGCGCTACGGAGCAAGGCCAGCGTGGCGGGGCGGAGGCGGCGCGCATGGGCGTGCGGGCGCGCCGTTTCGCGCACCAGCCCCCCGGCAGCGGGCGAGAACCAATCGGTGCCGGCGCCTCCGGCAGCCTCCAGCGCGGGGTCCAGGCCGGCGAGGCGCAGGCCGGAGAACAGCGCCGGCACCAGCACCGGGGCTGGGTCGCCGCCGGGCGGCAGTGCGGCGAGTGCGCGCAGCGCGTCGGCGAGCCAGAGAAAGATCTCCGGGGCGGGTTGACCGGGCGGCGCGGCCTCCTCGGCGATTTCGGCGAGCACGGCGGCCGCCGCGAGGCGCTCGGGGTCGCCGTCGAGGCCGGACAGGCGGTCAAGCAGGCCGGCGCGATAGAGCGTCAGCAGTTCGGCATCGTCCGAACCGCCGCACTCCATCTCGATCAGCGCCCAGGTGTCGAGCACACCCAGCGTGCCGCTTGTCAACTTGTTGACGCCCTTTGCCATCAGGCTGACCGTGCCGAGTTCGGGCGTCAGCGCGCGGAGAGTCATCGAGGACTCGCCGAAGGGCCAGCGGCGCAGAACGATCGCGGGCGTGCGCAGGCGGCGCATGCGGAGCGCAGCCTACACCGCCTCGCTGCCTGCGTGCGCGGGGGCGAGGCGCAGGATGCGGACGCGCTGGATGCGGCGGTCGTCGGCTTCGAGCACTTCGATCGTGACGCCGTCCACCACCATGGATTCGCCCTTGCGCGGGATGTGGCCGAAACGGTCGAAAAGGAGGCCGGCGACGGTGTCGTAGTCCTCGTCCTCGGGCAGTTCGCAGCCGAAGAACTCGTTGAGGTCGTAGAGGCTGGCGCGCCCGTCGGCGATCATCTCGTCGTCGTGTACGCGGTGCATGCGCGCCTCACCCTCGCCGCGGTCGTGCTCGTCGCGGATCGGCCCGACGATCTCCTCGACCAGGTCCTCGATGGTCACCACGCCCGCCGTGCCGCCGTACTCGTCCACCACCACCGCGAGGTGGTTGCGGCGGTGGCGCATCTCTTCCAGCAGCGCCATCACCGGCATGGTTTCGGGCACGAAGTAGGGCTCGCGCATGTGCTCGCGAACCGGCATCCCGGCGAGGTTCGCGCGGTCCACCGCAGCGCGCAGCAGGTCTTTGACGTGGAAGACGCCGACGATGTCGTCCAGATCGCGGCCATGCACCGGGATCCGCGAGTGACCGGTGTTCAGCGCCGTCTGCAGCGCCTCGGCCACCATGGACTCGACCGCGATCGAAGTCAGATGCGTGCGGGGAGTCATCGCGCCAGCGGCGTCCGTGGCCGGAAGATCAATCACGCGGCTGATCATGCGGCGCTCTGCCTCGCCCAGGCCGGAGTCCGGCTCGTGCGCGGCCGCGACGTCGAGCAACTGCGCGGAAAGTTCCTGATCCGGCCGACCGGCTTCGGGACCAGCGGCATGGCGCAGCAGGTTCTCGAGCAGCCAGGTCAGCGGGCGGGTCAGCCATGCCAACGCCACTGCGAGCGGCAACAGGCCGAGCACGAAGCGGCGGCTGCGCCGGCGGTGGATCAGCGCCGGCAGGCCCTCGAAGGCAAAGCCGGCTGCCAGTCCGGTGACGGTCCAGAGCGCGATCTGGCTGCCCCAGTTCAGGCTGCGGCCGACATGCACTAGAAGCGCCGAACCGGCGACCACGCAAAACAAGCGCAGCAGGCCGGCGGCCGCGGGGAGGTAGGGCTGGCGCTCCAGCGCTCGCTCAGCGCGGGTGGACCAGCGCTCGTCGAGGGTGGCGAGCAGCGTGGAGCGGACCGGTGAGCCGAGCAGTGTCCGCAGGCCACCGAAGACGGCGCCGAGGAGGATCAGCAGGCCCGGCAGCGCGAGGCCCGGGTCGAAAATGGCCACCGCTGGATCAGCGGGGCCTGTCAGAAGGCTTGGAGGTATCAAGGAAGACAGGGGAGGAGGCGCGGGGATCCCGCGAGCGAACTGACTATCATAGCGAACGCGAGCATGGCCGCGAAGCCCCAGCAAAACGGCGTAAGTCCTTGTGAATTGATGATTTACGGGGCTTCTGACGTGCTTTCATGGTCCCCGGAAAACCCTCTGGAAGCGGCGGATGCCGTTGCGGTCCAGGGGGGCCGGATCGCGGAGGTCGGCCGTGCGCGGGACTTGAAAAGGCGCTGGGCGCCGGCCCAGGAGCGAGATGCGGAGGGGGGGCTGGTATGCCCCGGATTCGTGGACGGACACACCCACCCGGCGTTCGCGGTTGGGCGGGCGTCGGAGTACGACCTGAAGTGCCAAGGCAGGACGTACCAGGAGATCGCCGCCACGGGGGGCGGGATATTGTCGAGTGTGCGGTCGGTGCGCGCGGCCTCGGAGGCCGAACTGACCGCTGCGGTGGCGCGGAACTTTCGCCGGATGCTCCGCCATGGAACAACCACGTGCGAGGCGAAGTCGGGTTACGGGCTTTCCGTGGCAGACGAGCGCAAGTCCTTGCGCGCGATCCGCGCCGCCGCCGCGCAGACTGGCATGACGGCGCTGCCGACCTTCCTCGGCGCGCACGCGGTGCCGGAGGAGTTTCACGGCCGCGCGGAAAAGTATCTGGATCTCCTGTGCCGCGAAGCGCTGCCGGCGATCAAGGAAGAACAACTCGCACGCGCGGCCGACGTCTACATCGAGGACGGCGCCTTCTCGGTCGCGCAGGCGCGCCGCTATCTGGAGTGCGCGCGAGACCTCGGTTTCGCACTGCGCATTCACGCGGACCAGTTTTCCGCGCTGGGCGGCGTCCAACTCGCGGCCGAACTCGGCGCGGAGAGCGTGGATCACCTGGAGGTCTTGTCCGATGCCGGGCTCGAGGCGCTGGCTTTGTCGCGCAAGACCTGGGCCGGCCTGCTGCCGGTGGTGCCGCATTTTCTCGGCCAGAAAACCGATGCGCCGGCGCGCAAACTGATCAAGTCCGGCGTGCCGTGGTTCGTCGCGACGGACTTCAATCCAGGTTCTGCGTACACGCCTTCCTTGCCCGAGGCCGCGCACTTCGCGCGCCGGCGGCTCGGACTGACCGCCGCGGAGGCGCTGTTCGGCGTCACCGCGGCGGCGGCGGATTCGCTTGGCTTGCGCGGCCGTAAGGGCCGCTTGACGCCCGGCGCGGACGCGGATCTGCTGATCCTCGACCTGCCCGACGTCGCCCATTTCGGCTACGCGCTGGGAGAAAACCCCGTGCGCGCGGTGATGCAGGGCGGACGCTGGGTGGAATCGGTTTGAACGGCCGTGCGGCCCGCGCGTTGTTCCCAGCGTGGCGCGCGGCGCGCACCGGGGGGTGTAGGGAGCGGCTTGGCTGCTGGCGGTGGGATGTCTGCCAGGGCCGGGTTCGCCAGCGTCGGCGCCACTTCTTGTCGTGGAAGTGATGCCCGTGTGAGCACGTTTGAGGGGCGCACAGACCCGATTGCCGGAGACGCGCACCGGCGGGACAATGGCCGTCCTTCATGGAGAACGTCGTCGTCCTGTCCGCCGTGCGCACGCCGATCGGGCGTTTCGGCGGCGCGCTGGCCGCGCTGCCCGCGCCCGCGCTGGGCGCCGCCGCCGCGCGCGCCGCGCTGACGCGCGCCGGCGTGGATGCCGACGCAGTCTCGAGCGTGATCTTCGGCATGGCACGGCAGGCCGGCGCGCGACCGAATCCCGCGCGGCAGGTGCTGCACCTCTCCGGTATCCCGCGCGAGCGAAACGCGTTCACTGTCAACTTGGCCTGCGCCAGCGGCATGCTGGCGTTGCAACTCGCGGCCGACGAACTACGCCTGGGCCGCGCGAAGGTGGTCGTGGCCGGCGGCATGGAGAGCATGTCCAATGTTCCGCACATCCTGGACCGGATGCGCGGCGGCTACCGCCTCGGCGACGCCAAGGTGGTGGATCTGATGGTCCGCGACGGCTTCCACTGCCCGCTCGCGGACATGCTGATGGGCGAGACCGCCGAATTGCTGGCGCAGGAGATGGGCGTCTCGCGCGCCGCGCAGGACGGGTTCGCGCACGAGAGTCAGCAGAAGGCTGGCGCGGCTTGGGCGGAAGGCGCCTTCCGCGACGAGATCGCGCTGGTCGCGATCGAGACGAAGAAGGGCACGCTTGCCTTCGCGCAAGACGAGCACCCGCGACCGGACACGACTCTGGACAAACTCGGCAAGTTGCCGCCCGTCTTCGATCCGAAGTCCGGAACGGTCAGCGCCGGCAACTCCTCTGGCATCACCGACGGCGCCGCCGCGCTGGTGCTGACGACGGAAAGCGAGGCGAGCCGCAACGGCTGGCAGCCGATCGCGCGCTTCCTGGACGCGCACCTCACGGGCTGCGACCCGCAGCGCATGGGTCTCGGTCCGGTGCCCGCCACCAACCAGTTGTTCGCGCGGCACGGCTGGAGCGTGCACGACTTCGACCTCTTCGAACTCAACGAGGCCTTCGCTGCGCAGGTCCTCGCCTGCCTGCGCGAACTGCCGATCCCGCGCGATCGCCTCAACGTCCACGGCGGCGCGATCGCACTCGGCCACCCGATCGGCTGCTCCGGTGCGCGCATCGTCGTGACGCTGCTGCACGCGCTGCGCCGCCGCGGCGACCGCCGCGGCCTCGCTACCCTATGCGTTTCCGGCGGATTCGGCATGGCCTCCGCCTGGGAACTCACCTAACACGATGCGCATCCACTTCTTGATCCTGGCCGCGGCGCTCGCGGTCGCCTGCGGCCCCCGAGCGGAGAAGATTCCGCGGGTCGTCGCCGCGCCTCCGCAGCAGTCTGCGGCAGCCGGCGTCCAGCAACGGCCGCCGTCCGCCTATCAGCCCAAGCGCGAGCCCGAATTTCACTTCGAGGACCCGGCGAAGGTGCCCGACTCCGACCTCGGCCAGTACCACGTGACGATGAAAGTCGCCGTGGATGGCCAGGACGTCGGCACGATCGTCTTCACGCTGTGGCCCGAGAAGGCGCCGATCGCGGTGCGCAATTTCCTGCGCTATTGCGACGAGGGTTTCTACGACGGTTTGCTCTTCCACCGCATCGCGCGCGATTTCATGATCCAGGGCGGCTCGGCGCTGAACAATGGCGCCGGCACCGGGCCGAACGGGACCATCCCCGCGGAGTTCTCGCTCGACCCGCGCTGGAATCACCGCTACGGCGTGCTCTCGATGGCGCGGCTCGGCCAGGATCCGAATTCGGCCTCCAGCCAGTTCTTCCTCTGCTGCGGCGAGTCGCTGTCCACCGCCGGCCTGAACGGCAAGTACTCTTCCTTCGGCAGAATGGTCTCCGGCGTCGCCGCGCTGGAGGCGGTGGCGAACGTGCCGGTCGAAGCGCTGCCGAACGGCGAAGTCTCCGACCCGCAGCAGGATGCAGCGATGGTCGCGGTGCGTGTCGTCAAGGCCCCCGCGCCGGCGCCCGCGGAGCCGCTCATGCGTGCCCCCGAGGAAAACCCCGCGCCGCAGACGATCGCCGTGCAGCACATCCTGATCTCCTTCCGCGACACCGGCACCGAAGCCACGCGCAGCAGGGAGGAAGCCGAGATGCTGGCGGACGAAGTGCTCGCGCGGGTGAACAAGGGCGAGGACTTCGTGCAACTGCTCAAGGAATTCTCGGACGACAAGTTCGATCCGAGCGATCCGAATCCCAGCGTGTACAAAATGCACGCGATGGATTTCGCCTTGCCCGGCGGCTTCGAGGCCTACGAGAAACTACAGGGCCGCTGGTACGAGAGCCTGAAGGCCAAGGAAGAGGAGTGCCGGGCCGGCGTGATCAACGCGCAGGCCTACCTCGCCGCGTTGGAGACCATGGAGCGCGCGGATCTGCAGAAAAGCCTCGGCGCCTTCGTGCGCCCGCCCGCGGGCTTCGTGCCGCGCAACAAACTGGTGCCGGCCTTCGGCAACGTCGGTTTCGCGCTGAAGGTGGGGGAGGTCGAAATGGCCCCTTACGACAGGAAGACCTCGCCCTTCGGCTGGCACATCGTCCGCCGCCTCGAATAACCCCATGAATCTGGACCTCACCCATCCGGCGAAACTCGCCGATGCCGACCTCGGTCGCGTGCTGTGCGACGTCGCCGTCGCCGTGGACGGCAAGGACGCCGGCACGATCACGCTCGAGTTCTGGCCCGACGCCGCGCCCGGCACGATTCGCAACTTTCTGCGCTACGCCGCCGAAGGCTTCTACGACGGCAAGGGTTTCCACCGCGTGATCTCCGGCTTCATGATCCAGGGCGGCTGCCCGCTCGGAACCGGCACGGGTTCCGGCCCGCATGGCAAGATCCGCGGCGAGTTCAGCCGCAAGAAGGAGCACGCGCACAAGCGCGGCGTGATCTCGATGGCGCGCTCGGCCGACCCGCACAGCGCCTCCTGCCAGTTCTTCATCTGCCACGGCGAAGCGGCCTTCCTCGACGGCCAGTACGCGGCCTTCGGGCGCGTGCTGACGGGCGAGAAGGCGCTGGACGCAGTGGCCTGCGTGCCCTGCGGCGCGGCCGGCGGTGAGAAGTCGCGTCCGACGAAGAAGTGCACGATCACCGGCATGCGCCTGCGCTCCAAGGAGCAATGAGATGAGCGAGTTCGACGAGAGCGTGAACACCGACGACGTCGAGGCCTACGACTACAAGCACATCAAACTCGCTTTCGATGAGGATGGCATCGCGTGGGTGACGATTGACCGGCCGAAGCAGATGAACGCACTGAACTCCGAGGTGATCGAGGAATTACGCGTCTGCGTGTCCGACCTGACCGACGATCCGGAGACCGAGGCGATCGTGATCACCGGCGGCGGCGACAAGGCCTTCGTGGCCGGCGCGGACATCGCCGAATTGACGGATATGACGCCGCACGAGGCGCGCGGGCTGTCGCTCACCGGTCAGGACATGCTGGCGATGATCGAAAACTGCCCCAAGCCGGTGATCGCGATGATCAACGGCTTCGCGCTGGGCGGCGGACTGGAACTCGCGCTGGCCTGCCACGTGCGCGTGGCCGTGAACACGGCGAAACTCGGGCTGCCGGAAGTCTCGCTGGGCGTGATCCCGGGCTTCGGCGGAAGCGTGCGGCTGGCGCGGCTGGCCGGGCCCGGCGTGGCGCGCGAATGGATCCTGACCGGCGACCAGTTCACCGCGGAGGAGGCGCACCGCGTCGGCGTCGTGACGCGCGTAGTGGCGCCCGAGAAACTGCGTGAGGAAGTCCAGAAACTCTGCGCGACGATCCAGAAGCGCGGGCCGGTGGCGATCGCCGCGGCGCTGGAAACGATCCGCCGCGGCCAGGAGTGCGGCCAGACCGAGGCCGAGAACCTCGAGGCCGACGCCTTCGGCATGATGTTCACGACCGATGATGCGCGCGAGGGGATCAAGGCCTTCCTCGAAAAGCGCAAGCCCGACTTCCAGGGGCGCTAAATTCCGAACCGAGTACCGCATGCACCGACAATCCCTCGCCGTTCAAGCACCTCGTGGAGTGTTCCATTGGCGCGGATGGTTCGGAATCCTGACGATCGCTCCGATCACCGTCGCCGTCGCCTTGTCGCCGGTCCGCTTCTCGGACGGAACCTTGCCGGATTGGGGCCTGGATTTCCTCGGACTCCTGCTGCTCCTGACAGGAATTCTTCTGCGCACCTGGGCGACGCTGCATGTGGGAGGGAAGAAGAGCGTGAGGCTGGTTCAGGAAGGACCGTATGCCATCTGCCGTAATCCGCTCTATCTCGGATCCTACTGCACTGGGCTCGCAGCCGCGATATTCATGCAATCGCTCACCCTTCTCACGGCGACCGCGATTCTTCCGTTCATCTGGTATCTTCCGGTGGTACGCGAGGAGGAGCGGATCTTGTCCGAAAATCATCCGCTCGAGTTCGCGGCCTACCGGGCCTCCGTTCCGAGATTCCTGCCGCGCCGTTTTCCTCACGGACTCGCCAGTCCGATGCTTGAGGTCAGCACCAAGGCGTTGCGGGTCCACACGAAACGAACGCTGACCACCCTGATGATCCCGCCCGCCATCGAGTTGCTGAACATCCTTCGCGAGCAGCAGGTGCTGCCCGCGCTGCTGCGACTGCCGTAGCAGGCTTGCGAGGCAGGGCCTCGTCTACCAGACACGGCACAGACGCTACTGCTTGGCCGTCCCCCTGATGGAGGGCTTCATTCTTCGCCAAGCGCAGGACGACCCCGCAAGTTTCAGTCTGCGCTGATGAGGAGTATAGTCCTGGGTCAGGGGGAACGCCGGTCCATCTAACGTTTCAAATGAGCCACGCGCCGCTGCGACATGATGGCATAGGCGGTCGGGCGCGTCGGCTCCATTTGAGTGTTAGCCAGCCGAGTGGTGCCGTCCCAGTATTGCGTGTCAGACTGCGCCCAAGGCACACCTGGACAAGGCCGCGCGGCGTTAGCGTTAGCGGCCGATGTCGGTCCCGGCGCGGCGATTGATGGCCGCCAGCACCTTCGCCATTGACGTGACCGGAATCAACCGAACCACTACTTCGCGGATGTAGCACGCAACTGGATTTGTCATCCGCATCATGCGCGCCGTCCGGCGCCCCTGCCCCAGCAGGGTGGCCGTTTTGTCGCGCCGCTCGCGTTCATACGATCGCAACGCGCACTCGATGACGGCGTCGCCGCTGAGCGCCCTTCCCAGCGTCACGGCATCAACGATCGCCTGCGCCGCTCCCTGGCCGGTATGCGGTAGGAGCGGGTGCGCCGCGTCCCCCAGCAGCGTCACCACGTCCTTTCCCCAAAAAGGAATCGGGTCGCGGTCGACGAGTTCGTCGTAGCGTAGGTCTTCTGTGGCTGACGTCACTGCGCGAAACGTGGCATCGAACCGCGAGGCCATGTGTGCCAGGATCGCGGCCGGATCCTGCATGCCTGACGGGACCAGTTCGCGCGCCAGAGACAGGAACCAGTAGATGCCGGTGTCGCTGGCTCGAATCAGCATGGATTCCACGCCGCGACCGAGGTAATAGACGGCAGAGAGATCGCCCAGGTGGTGCAGGGCACCGTGCACGGCCCCCCGCACCGCGACGATGCCGCTCGACCGGGGGGGCGGTTCCGACGGATGGAGCGCGCGGCGGACGAGGGAGGCCGCGCCGTCGGCGCCGACGAGCATGTCGCCCTCGGCGACTTTGCCGTTCGCCAAGTGCAGCGTGACGCGATCGCCGGACACCGTGAATCCGGTGGCCTCGCTGTGAAGTGTGACCGCGTCCATACCGACGCCTTCGAGGAGTGCGCCGTGCAGCGCAGAGCGCAGCGCGATCACCATGGGGCCGCCGAGCGCCTCGCGTGGCAATTCCGCGCGCTTCAGGACGCTGCCATCCATGCGGCGCACCTCGCCGCGCGTCGGTTGGAACCCGCGAGCCAGTACCACGTCGGCGACACCCAGTTCGCGCAACGCCGCGATCGCGTTAGGCGCGAGGCTGAGCCCGAAGCCGAGTTCGCGCGGCGACGCTGCACGTTCGAAGATGCCGATATTCCACCCAGCCTGGCGCAAGGCGATGCCGGCCGACAGGCCGCCGATGCCAGCGCCGACGATCAGGGCGGTGCGCATCACCCTTACAGCCCTACGAATCTGCTATCCACCTCGAGCCCGACGATCTGATTTTGGTCGTTTCGGGGTTTGTAGGCTTCCATGACTGGCTAACGCTCAAGATCAGCCGCCGTTTTGCCGTAGCGAAGCGGAGGCAAAACGGTCGGCTGGAGCGCCTGGTTAGGTGCCCACGTTGGACGAGTCCCAATAGGCCGTCCATGCCTGCTGGGATGGAGTTACCAGAAAGCGTCGTCTTCACGTTCACGCACATCCCGGAGACAGTACTCAGCGATCTTGCGAACCAGATCCTCTGGCAGGGACTCGTTGTAGGGAATCTGAAGGGTGCCCTTGGTAGTCTTGTGCTTTTCCAGTTCCTTGTGAAAATGCTCCAACCCCGCCGCTGTTGGCGCGAAACTGAGGTGTGCTTTGTGCGCGGAGAAAGCGAACAGGAATCGGGGCTCCACGAAGAAGGGGGTTCCCCACTTGATCGCCTCCTCGGCCTCCGGCGCGACGCTCTTGAGGATCGCGTACAGTCGGCGCAAATGCGGCTGGCCCTCGCGTGGGGCAGCCCGGATATACTCGGCGATCGTAGTCGGACGCCTGCTTGCCATCTCTTTTGCCTCAATTACGGACGCATGTTGCCGCGCACCTAACGGCCAAACTCAGCCGCCGTCTTGCCGTAGCGAAGCGGCGGCAAGACGGCCGGCTGGAGCGCCTTGTTATGCGTCGGTTCGACGCTCTCTTAAGGCCTTGCCTCATAAACGAGGTTAAAGGGTGTTTCGGCCGCGCGACGGAACCGGTTGAAGCCACCGTCGGCCGCCACCTTGCGCATCCGCGCCTCACCCGCCTGAGCGCCGAGCGCGAGACCCACTTCCTGCGAGAGCGAGGCGGGAGTGCATACTAGAGTCGAGACGGAGTAGAAAATTCGCCCTACCGGATTCAGATTGTCCTCGACTCTGTCTCCGGCGAAAGGCTCGACGATCATCCAGGTACCATCCGGGCTGAGCGAATTGCGCACATGGGCCGCCACTCCGACGGGGTCGCCCATATCATGCAGGCAGTCGAAGACAGCCACAAAGTCGTAGCCGCGCCCCGGGTAGTTCTTGGCGCCGGCGACCTCGAACGTGACGCGGTCGGACACGCCCGCATCAGCTGCCCGCTGGCGGGCCATTTCGATTGACTTGTCATGGTAATCGTAACCGACGAAGCTGGATTTGGGATAGGCCTGCGCCATCAAGATCGTCGAAGCGCCGAGGCCGCAACCTACATCGGCTACCCGGACGCCTTTTTCCAACTTCGCTTTGACGCCTTCAAGGGCGGGAATCCAGGCGCTTATTAGATTGGCGGCGTAATTAGGCCTGAAGAACAGTTCGGTGCCGCGAAAAAGCCCGTGGTCGTGCTCATGCCAGCCCAAGCCTTCTCCCGTGCGGAACCTCTCCGTGATCTTGGGAACTGCCCTGAGCGCGGACACCGCGACCAGGAAACCACCCGGCAAATAAGCCGGACTTTTTTCGTCGGCGAGCACGAACGCCTGTTCCTCAGACAGCGAATAGCGGCCTGCGGCCGCGTCGTACTCCACGTAACCTCCGGCAGCCTGTGAGTTGAGCCATTCCCGGATATAACGCTCGTGTGTGCCGGTTCGCTCGGCCAGCTCGGCAGAGCTCAGCGGCCCGGCACCGTGCATCGCCTTGTAGAGGCCGAGGCTGTCGCCGATCACGGCCATACCGGCGTGGAGCGTCGCGCCGAGGTCGGCCACGAACTTCCCCATCAGTTGGTTGAGTTTTTCTTCGTTGATTGCCATCGCACCCCCCATTTTTGGTTAGTGATTAATGACGAGACGTTTTGTCTCGCCCAACAACTTCGAGAAGACGCACAACGTCTTGGCGATCAACGGCCGGCGAAGCCGGTCCGCTTCATCGCCGTGTTAGGCCCTGCCATAGTACCGCTTCGCTTCCTGGGCCATCCGGACGATGAACTCCGTTTTGCCGCGCGTGTACGCCACCCGGTCCCGCGGCGAGGCGGACGCCAGGCGGACCTTCAGTGCCTCGTACTCTCTGGCCACTTCCGGGTGCGCGATCAGGTAGTCCCGGAAGAGGAGCCGATCCCAGTGGTCGGTGAAATCGCCTTCCACCATGTGGATGTGGTGCGTACGGACGCCGTTTTGCGGGTCTCGCTTGATGAACCACGCGTAGAATGGCGGGCCGTCGTCCCCGTGCGTGGGGCGCCAAAAGTAATCGTAGCCTTGCGATTCCAGCACCGGTGCGATCCGGACTCTGGTCGCTTCCAGGTCGGTCACCTCCACAAGCATGTCCACGATGGGTTTCGCCGAGAGTCCCGGCACCGCCGTACTGCCGAAGTGCTCGACTCGCCGGATCAGGTCATTCGGCAGGCAAGACAGCAGATGCTCCCTTTCTTGACGGTATGACTCCGGCCACTCGAGGTCGTACGGCGCGATGGTTACTTCCTCGCGCACGACTCGTTCGATCCGTTGCTGTAGCGTTTCCATGTCGACCTGCATGGGCCTAACGCTCGGCATCAGCGGCGGCGCGTAGCGCCGTCCGCTGCATGCCGTTGTTAGACCGCAATCGGGGTCCGTCAGGGCTTCGTAGGCATCGCATCGGGACTAGCCACCGGCACGAAGAAGGCCCCACGTCGGCGTGCTGCGCGCAGGAGCAGTGCAACCGCGATCGTGATCGACACGATCACCAACAGCGAACTTTCCGTACCGAACATCCCGCCGGTCAGCCAGTCGGGCCCGGCAAAGCGGCTTTCGAGTGGCGCCAGTTTGCGCCAGTCTTCAATGCCGGAAAGCGGCAAGCCACTGAGTAAAATTGTGAAGTTCCAAGCTGCGTGATTGGCGGCCACCACCCACAGGTTGCGTGCCAGGACGAACACCCCGGCCCAGAGCAGGCCCAGCAAAGTCACTGATACCAGCATTGTCACCCCATCGCTAGTTCCACCTTGTTCGACGTTTTCCAAGTGTTGCAGGGCAAACACCACTGCTTGTACTACCAACGCCAACTTCGTTCCCCAGGCCCGCTCTAGGAGCCGAAACAGCAGGCAGCGGTAAACCAGTTCTTCCAAGATAGCCGCGATGCAGATAAGGGCCGCTACACCGAGCAGTGCCGGCGAGGCGCCGCGAAACTGCACCTGTTCGTAGACGCCGAGTGTGAACAGCACAGCGATCGGTAATGCCGCCAAGGCCGCGCCACTTGCACCGCCAAGCATCAGATGAACCGGGCGCAGACGCAGCTCGGTCGCTTCGCGTTTTTCATGCCAGTGCACATAAGCCCAGTAGCCGCCCACTGCTGTCAGAAGGATGCCAGCGCGCCTAAAGACACTGAGCCATTCGGGTCCGGGGTGGAACACCGCGTCGATCAGCGGCAGCAGGCCCTGTCGAAAGACCAGTATCGAACCCAGGATCGCCACCCCTCCCAGCAGCAGTGAGCCCAGCATCCGGCTGGTGACGTGTATACGCCGTCGCGCGATGTTTCCAGTTGCCAGCGGAAGGGTGCGGGTTGTGTCAACACGCTCAGAAGACATTGCATCCAAGCTCAATTTGGGCGATTCAAAATCTAGAGAATCTACAAGTGGATCATGTTTTTTCATGTCGGCCTAACGTGTATTATACAGACCCGCATAAATACCGCGAACGCGGCGAGGCGGTCTGCCGATTGTGGGTTGGAAGGGAAGCACGAGCGACGCAACATGCCACGAGTCTTGGAGATGCGACGCAACGCGCGCGGCGGTGCCCGGCGTTAGACGGGTCTAACTAACAGCCGGCGAAGATCGCGCTCTGTCGGTGTCAAGCCCGCGGGGAGGTGACGTCAGGACGGGGCCGAGAAGAGCCTGGGCGTGCATCGTCAGCCTCCGAGGAGGCGGTCGGCCGGGGACTGGACGCCGGCTGGGCCGCGGTTCAGGATATGGGTGGTGATCATCGTCGTGGCGACGTCCTTGTGACCGAGCGGTTCCTGGACCGTGCGGATGTCGCAACCAGACTCGAGGAGGTGGGTCGCAAAGGAATGGCGGAACGTGTGGCAGCTCGCGGCACGGGAATTGGGATCGGACGACGGGGTTCGATCGCGCCTTCGTGCCTGAAGTCGGCGATCGCGACTATAGCGAACGCCGCTTCGTCACCTTTCGCGCCCCTTTCGCAGCAGAGCCGGCGGCAGGCTTGGCCTTCTTGCGTCCCTTGCGCGCGGACTTCCCCGGCGACTTCTTCCTGGTCAGTGGCCCAGGTTTCGGCTCGGCGGACCCGAGCTCAAGTCCGAACATCTCGGACAAACCGTCGCTGGCGAGGACCCTGTCGCTCGCGGGCCCCGCGCGCGGGAGCGCGAGCGCGTGGCCGGCCTCGGCGATCAAGTCCTTCTCGTCCACTTGGCGCAGCGCGAAGAAAAGCTCGGGTGCTCGATCAAGCCGCGCTCCGACGCCGTAGAGCGCGGCCGCGACGTGTTTGCACATCGAGGCCCAGTCGGGGCAGGTGCAGGAGAAGTGGAGTTCGCTCGGAGCCGGGAAGAGCCCCGTCTTCGGGTGACACAGTCGCTCCATGACACCCCGCGCGAAGCGGCCTTGCAGAAGTTCCACCATGGAATCGATCGCACCCGCGCAGTCCTTGCAGAGCGCCTTCCAGCGCGCCTTGGCGAGCGGCGTCACCGCAATCTCCACCTGGTACATCCGCGATCCGCTCACGCGCGCGGCGACCTTGCCGGGACTGATTGCGAGATCCACCACCGAGCCGTTGCGCACGTACGTGCGCCCGCGCGGCAGGCGGTTTGAGTAATCGCTGTAGCGCTCGAGGTTGTCGCACCAGGCCTTGCCCCAAAACGTGCGCGCGATCGTGCGGCCCTCGATCACCACCGGAGCCGTGCGCTGGCCTTTCTTCGCGAGTCTCTGCACCTCCTGCGCTGCCCGGCGCTTGCGCTGGGCCACGGGCACGTACGGTCTCCATTGAAAGGACATCCGTCACTCCGCTTGCGCGGCGCCGAGGTCGAGGGCGACGAGCCGCAGCAGCGCTGCGTCGTCGAGACGGGTCAGGTCCAACTCGGCCCCGCCCTCGAGCAGATCCTTCGCGAGCGCTTTCTTGGACTCGATCATGGCGTCAATTTTCTCTTCCATTGTGCCTCGGCACACGAACTTGTGCACCAGCACGTTCTTCGTCTGCCCGATGCGGAAGGCGCGGTCCGTCGCCTGATTCTCGACCGCCGGATTCCACCAGCGATCGAAGTGCACCACGTGGGCCGCCGCGGTGAGGTTGAGCCCCGTGCCGCCGGCCTTGAGCGAGAGCACGAAGAACGGAACCGTCTCGTCCTCTTGAAAGCGCGCCACCAACTCCTGACGCTTCTTCACCGCCGTCTGGCCGTGCAAGACGAGCCCGGGCCGGCCGAAGATTCCTCCCAGGAAAGCGCAAATCGGCTCGGTCAGTTCGCGGAACTGCGTGAAAACCAGCACCTTTTCCTGCTTGGCGGCGATGACTTCGGTCAACTCACGCAGGCGGGCGAACTTACCGCTGTCCTTTTCGTTCCAAGCGCCGTCGCCGAGCCACTGGGACGGGTGGTTGCAGATCTGCTTGAAGCGCATGAGGAAGGCGAGGACCAGGCCTCTGCGCTGAATCCCCTCGGTGTCCGCGATGCGCGCGGCGAGTTCCTTGACGCTGTCCTGGTAGAGCGCCGCCTGCCGGCGGCCGAGCGCGCAATAGGCCTTGAGTTCGGTCTTGTCCGGAAGATCGGAGATGACGGTCCGGTCGGTCTTGAGGCGTCGGAGGATGTAGGGCCGTACGAGGTCGCGCAGCGGACCGTGGGAGCCGGCGGGACCGGCGGCGAGACGATTCGCATAGCGCGCGAACTCCTTTTCAGAGCCGAGCAGCCCGGGCAGCAGGAAGTCGAATAGCGACCACAAGTCGCCCAGGCGATTCTCGATCGGCGTGCCGGTCAGCGCGATACGCGCGCGCGCCATGAGTTTTTTTGCCGCCCGCGTCTGCTTCGTGCCCGGGTTCTTGATGGCCTGGGCTTCGTCGAGGACGACCAGGTTCCAGGCGGTCGCCTGGAACGATGGGATCCGCAACAGCGAGCCATAACTGGTGATCACGAGATCTGTCGCTGCGAACGCCGGAGGTTCGATCGCTTTCAGCCTCTCGGCCGACATCGCGGAGGGGTGCACGATTTGCGCCTTGAGGCTGGGCGCGAAGCGCTCGATCTCAGCAGCCCAGTTGGCGAGCAGCGAGGCCGGCGCCACCAGCAGATTCGGTTGTCGCTCGCCGCCCTGCGTGTGCTCTTTGCGCTGCACGAGCAGCAGCGCCAGTACCTGGATGGTCTTGCCGAGCCCCATGTCGTCGGCGAGGCATGCACCCAGGCCAAGTTCGGAGCAAAGGTGCAGCCAGCGCACACCGGCTTCCTGATAAGGTCGCAGCGTCCCGCGCAGTGCGCGTCCGGGATGAACCTGTGCAAGGCCCTCGGGCGAGCGCAGGCCCGCAAGCCGTTCGGCGAGCCACGGGCCTGCGCTGACACCGGACCAACGGCGGTCCGCACTGTCCGCCTCGCCGTCGAGGTCGTCGCCGCCGATGTCCGCACCCGCCAGCAGGCGCATCGCCTCCGCGAAACCAAGGAGCCCCGAGGCGGCCAGGCGTTCGGCCTCGCGGAAGCGCGCGAGCGTGCTCCCGAGCCGCTCGCGATCCACCTCGACCCACTGGCCGCGCAGGAAGGCGAGGCCATTCGTCCCGGCAAGCAGCGCCTCCGCCTCGGCGCTCGTCAGCGGCTCGCCGTCGAGCGCGAGTTCCGCGCGAAAGTCAAGCAGCGCCGCCTGGCCGAGGCCCGCGGGAGCCTGCGTGCCGACGGTGCCCGAGACGCGCGCCCGCAGCGGGCGTCCGGCGCGCCAGTTCGCGGGCATGCGCACCACGACGCCGGCCTGCTCGAGTTCGTGCACGTCGCCGAGCAGGCGAAATGCTTCCGCCGGGGACCAGCGCAGCGGGTGGTAGATCTCGCCGTTCGCGACCATCGTGCGCAGCCATTCGCAGCGCTCCGCCGCGCGTTGCACCGGCACGAGCAGCGAGAGTAGGCGCTGCTTGTTGGCGGCGCCCGAGTACTCCTTCAGCGCCTGACCCAACTGCCGGTGCTGGGCCTTCCCGCTCGCCCCGAGGCGGTCGGTGTAAGTCGCGAGGAAGGCGAAGGGCGCCTCCGCGTCGCGGCGGTTCTCGGCCAGGTTGAAGTGCACGCGTCCGACCACGTTCCAGGCCGGGTCCAGGCCCTTCAGGAACTCCGCGAGCGTGGTATCGGATTCCTCTAGTTCGGCCACCAAGGCATGGCCGAGTTCGTTCCACAATGTTCGCAGCACCGCAACGCTCAAGTACTCGGCACCGTCCATCGCGGGCGCGACCTCGAGCAGTGCTTCGATCTCCTCGTCCCCCGGCGCTTCCGGCGGCAGGATCCCGGAGCGCGCCTCGGCGACATCCGCGCGCGTGCAGAGCGCCGTGACGAAGCGCGCAGCGAACTCCCGCCACCACCCGAATACCGGCGGCAGCGCGCTCCCGACCTCGCGCGCTCCGAGCGTGAGCAGCCCATGCCCCGCCCCGCGCGCGAAGGCGTTCACCAAGTCGTCCGCGCGCCCCTTTGCGATCTCCGTCCCGTCCTCCGCGTGGACGAGCACGAGCCGCCCGTGCGGCGTGAGGCACGGAGTCAGACGAACCGCTCGCGAGAGACCGGGCGTCTGGACTGGGTCGGTCAGGGTGCGCTTCATGCTTGCGAACTCTCGGGCTTCACTGTTCCGTTCGTCGTGCGTGTCGCGCACTGCTCAACCGCCGCTCGCGTTCGATCTCACGCGCCAGTTGCGCCTCGGTGGGCAGGATCTTCATGTACTTGGCGGCGAAGATCTGCCGGCCCTCACTCAGCACCGAGTATCTGGCTACGGCTTCATTCTTCTTCGAGCACGGAATCAGGCCGATCGTCGGGTTGTCGCCCTTCGAACGCACATGGGCGTCGAACATGCGCACGTAGCTGTCCATCTGGCCGATATCCTGATGCATCAGCTTGCCGGTTTTGAGATCAATCAGCACGAAGCACTTGAGCAGGTAGTTGTAAAAGACGAGGTCCACGTAGAAGTCTTCGTCCTCGAAACGCATTCGTTTCTGCCGGGCGACGAAGGAGAAGCCCTTGCCCAGTTCCAGGAGGAACCCTTGCAGATTGTCAATGATCGCCTGCGCGACTGACGATTCGCGCAGCGCCGGGTAGTCCTTCAAGTCGAGAAACTCGAGCACGTACGGGTCGCGGATGAACTGCTCAGGTTCAACCTTGGCCAACTTGGTGGCGGCCTCCTTGCGGACGGGCGCCTTCTTGCGGCTGGCCAGCAGCCGTTCGTAGTAGAGCACCGAAATCTGGCGCTCCAATTGGCGTGTGGACCAGTGCTGGTCGGCGGCTTCGCGCATGTACCACTCACGGGCTTGTGGGTCCTCTACAACCAGGAGCAGCCGGTAATGAGTCCATGAAAGCTCCGCGCGCAGGGCCGAGGCGACGGGAACCGCCCCAGATTCGAGACGCACCGCGGCGCGCATCCTCGGCCCCGTCGATTCCGATTCGTCACGCAGCGCGTGATGAATCGGGAAGGCCAGGTAGAATTGCCGCATATAGCGCAGATTGGTTGCCGTGAAACCTCGCCCGAATTCCGCCGTGAGGTGGCGCGACAAATCCTCCAGGACCGCCTCGCCATAGGCCGCGCGCTTCGCCCCGCCTTGCTCGTGCTCCACGATGAGCCGCCCGACGTTCCAATAGGCCTGCACCATCGCCGTATTGATGGCGCGGTAGGCTCCGGCGCGCGCCGATTCGAGTACGGCTCGAATCTCCTGATACAGCGGCTCGGCCGAGCGGACGAGCGATGGACGGGAGGTCTTTCGCTTCGCCCTCACGCGCCCTCCATCAGCAGCCACTGGCGGAGCACCAGTCTGCAGGCGAACGGCACCTGCGATTCGGGAGTCAGCGACTCCTGAATTTGGGGGTAGGTCGAATAGATCAGACGGTCGCGCCGCAGTTCCCTCGCCTCGGCTTGGCTGACGCCCGCCTGCGAAGTCTGCGCCGCCAGGTCCGCAGGCGCCTGCCCGATGGCGGTGACCAGACGTTCGAAAGACAGTGCAAGGGTGGCCGGTGTCGACACGTTCAAACTCCTTCCTTCCCGGCTGCGCGACGAGCGTCGATCGGCCGCCGACGAAGCCGGTCGGCTGCAGCGGCTGGGTTCGAGGCGCCGATCCTGCCACGGCCGGGCCTCAGTGGCAAGCGCGACAGCGCCGTGCGCTCGAAAAGCATCGAGCCGATCTTCTTTTCCAGCGTGCGCGTCTTCCAGCGTTCGATGCGGCACATCTCGGCGTAGAAATTGCCCTTGAGCGGATCGGCCATCGGGATGATGGCCTTGAAATGAGTCCAGCCAAATTGTCGCCGCAGTGCGGCGACAATTTCCTCACCATATTCGGCCCGCTTTTCCTTGAGGATGTCCTGCCGCACGCGCCGCCCCACGTGCCAGTAAAGCGTGGTAAGCCCCGAGTCCACGGCCCGCGCCACGCCTTTGCGGGCTTGCACGATCAGCTCTCGCACGGCGGCTAGCAACACGGTCGGCCCCTGGGCGGGCAAGACGGCTACGTCAGTTCGCTTGGTTGGTTTTCGTTTCGTCACGGCCTGTGCTCCACGGCGCGAATGCTGCCGACACGCCCTCTGCCGCGAACATCAGCCGATGGACGTCCGCTTCGATGAGCCGCACCATCCAGGTGTCGTTGAAGGGGCCTGAAGGTATCGAGGTTCTTGCCGCGTGCGAGCACATCGAAGCGCGGGGCCAGGCGTGCTCGGGCGAAGTCTACGCTGCTGATCTTCTCGCTGGCCTGTTCGCGCGACGACACTCCGTCGTTTGGATCGGCTTGGGACCGTTCGCCAAAGGCGAATTCAGCATCACGGCGGTGGGGGAAATGGTTTACGACGCCACCCCCGTGTGGGCATGGATCGTTTTGCGATCAACCGATCCCTGTAGCGACCGGCGTCGCCTTACGCCAATGGATTGGCTCGAACCCGGGCCCCTTGCCCTGGCGCGACGGTCTGGTCCATCTTGGCGAACACCGCGCCGCGGCGGACTCCCCACACCGCGGCAAGCAAGAGACGCGAGCCGGCTCTCGGTCCGAGTTCCGGTGCGGGCCTGCAATCAGGGAGCAGCAGGTGTCCGCGCAGGTGGCAATAGAACCAGACTCCACCCGGCGACTAGGAGATGGATTGCCACGGCCCCCCTGGCGGCCATTGAGCGTGCAGAGAATCCGACCGTCGCGCCGCTCCGAGTGCGGGGAGTGCGAAGGAGCGGATCTCCCGCACCATTCGTTCGAGATCAGGCCGGTCGGAAGCGAGGAGTTGCGCCTTGTCGAGGAAGCCCAGCCAGCGGTCTGCGTGCAAAGGCGTGCGCGCGAAGTCGTCGCTCAAGCCCTCCGGCACACCGTCGGGGATCGGCGTGGAGCGCCGGGCGAAGGTGCGCCGGATCGCCTCGACGAGCACCTCGCCTTCGAAGGCGCGCGCGCGCGGGAGCAGGCCGAGGTCGTAATAGTCCTTGATGCGGCTGTTGGCATGGCCGAGCACGACAAGGGCTTCGAGCTTCTCGGCGATCGTGGTGTAGGGCGTGTAGGCACGCAGACTTGCGCCGGGCATCCCAAGGAGCGAGCCGGACGCAACTTCCACGACGGGGGGATAGACGGCATCGCCGAGGCCGACGTCCACTTGGTAGCGCAGGCGTGTCGGTCCGAGCGCGGCGTCGAAGTGCGCGCGAAGGCCCAGTACAGGAGACTCCAGCCTGATCGGAGTGACCATGATGGACTCTGGATGGAAGACGATGCCATCGTCCTCCACCGCCGAGGCGAGGAGTTCCTGAATCTGCGCTTTCAGGGTCGCGGCGTCCGTGTCCGCAGGTCCGAGCAAATCGATGTCCCGCGTCGGCCGCGTATCTACGCCCAGCCAGTGCCGCAGCAGCAGCGCGCCCTTGAGCACGAAGCGCTCGCGCAGCCGGGAGCGTGCGAGGCGATAGAGGAAGCGCTCCACCGCGAACAACTCGAGCAGTTCGACGTATGGCCGGCCCCTCTTGCGAGCCTCGTTCTTCAGGCGCGCCTGGATGGAGTGGGCGAGTCCGCGGGGCGCGGGTGAACTCACTGCAACGCCTCCAGGTAGGGTCGGACGACGTTTTCGACACGGCAGGTCCGCGCCGCGCGCAGCACCGCTGCGGGCGTCATCTTGCGCTGTTGCAGGCCCGCCCGCAGGGCCTCGAGCGCGATTTCGATGCCGAGGCGGTTACGGAAGCGGAAGCAGTCGGCCACCGTCTTTGCCGGCTCGTAGACGCGCAGGCGGAGACCGTCGCGCTCGTGCGTCTCGATGCCGGATTCGAACATCGCGCCCGAGAACCAGTAGACGCGCAGTGGCGGCCAGTCGAGACGAGGGCGAGCTGACCCCTGCGGCAGCGCAATGCTGACCTCGTGGGGGATCTCCGTCGTGAGGCCGTGATAGTGCAGGGCCGAGACGAGGGCGATGACGGCCTTCGGGACGCGCGCGGCGACCGTGAAGAGATCTGGCTCGGCGAGCGGCGGGAGGTCAGCGAGGCGATAGACGCCGCGGCTGACACACTCCAGGACGCCGGTATCGCGGAGCGCATACAGGTCACGCGGATGGATGCCGGCACGCAGAGCTTCCGCCGTGCGCAGGGTGCCTCCGGCGCGTCGGAACAGGGCGCGGGCACGGGCTTCGGGCGGGGAAGGCGGCATGCTTGGATAGAATATAAGTTAATTATCGGCAAGTATCAAGCATACTATCCAGTAGGCCGCCCCGCATCCGGTAAAAGGCAGACGGCCCAGAGCGAACGCGGTTACATCCAAACCGCCCCTAGATGAGCGTAAACAGCCCCTTCACCACTGTCGGAAGGAATTTTGTGCACGTTACACCTGATCGTGGACCACCTTCGGGTGCACCGGAGCAAGAAGGTGCGGCGGTGGCTGCGCGACCATCGCCAAGAAATCCGCCTGGACTTCCTGCCGCCCTACAGCCCGGAGCTGAATCCGGACGAGCTGCTGAACCAGGACGTGAAGAGCAATGCGCTGGGGCGGCAGCGTCCGGCCAACAAGGAGGAGATGAAGGCCGGTGTCCGCTCCTACCTGCGCAGCACGCAACGCCAGCCGCGGGTCGTCAAGAACTTCTTCCTCGAGAAGCACGTCCGCTACGCCGCGGCCGGATGAACTGTCCCATCAATTCCGCTCCCGGTAATATGACTGCAATTTCCGATCGTGGCCTTCCTGATTTTTTCGGACACCGGGTTTAAACCAGCCGAACGGCGTCGGCTTTCTGCTCAACTGTGAAACTCTGTCGGCTTCACTTCGGCATGTCGGACATCCTCGCGCTTTACGCGCGTTCGGAGGTGTCCTAAATTCCCAGGGAAGGTCACCATCCAAGTGCGGAGCCGCGACGGTTCCAAGGCAGCACCTCCTCCAGGTTGGTGATCTTCGGATAGGTCATGGAACCGCCGATCATGTCTTGATTGGCAGTGTTTGGAAACCTCTTCGCGAACGCGTCGGCGAGTGCATGCGGAATGAAGACCCGGGGCCGGATACGCCAACTCGCGGGGACGTTGCAGTCTCGAATCACGGCCCTTTCGAGCTCTGGCCAGACGGACTGCCAAGTGCGGAGACGTCGCACCAGGGCATGCAGATTCTCAGCGTAGGTGATCTCGCATAACCAAACCGTTTGCTCCTTGAAGTTAACGGTCACGGCATCGCAATACCAGTGCCGGTCCTTCCGATACACGTCGTCTGCGTCAAGATTCAGCAAGCATTCCGGATTGACGAAGGCGGAGCGATCCGCGCGGAGGTATTCGAGGACGACGCCTTGGAACCAGTCCATTTACCCAGCCTATCGCTGCGCCGACTTGGGACGGTAAGCCCTCTCGCTGCCCCGGGCCCTGCTCCAAGTCTCCAGATCCCACTCATCAGGAGATTGGGTGATGCCCTTTCTTCCTAGACTTGTGCCGCAATATTTCGTTCCTTACATGTGCTCAGTCGGGCTCGCCAAGTCGCAGATTGAGCGCACTCTTAAATAATCGGGCTAGCTTTTTCGCCGTGCTCGAGGGCTTCTCCGGGATATACAGTGCCCGATTCCTCCTATAGCGCGCCTCAAATCCTCGTGCCTTAAAACGCCTTGAAACTGACTCAGGAACATGGGCGTAGTAACCAAAGCTTTTACTCCCGATCCACTTAACGCCAAACACAACTGAATTGCCCACCTTGAAACAGCAATAATGCTTGCGGAAACTCTTCTCTACAGGCCACTTGTTCCGTTTGACGATCGCCTGCATCTCACTGCATGCCTTCAGAAAAGCCTTCAGCGCCGCTGGTTTGTGGTACTTGGAATAGGCTTTCTCGTCATATTCAACCAAGCCACTTACAGGTCGATGCTTCATCTGAGGACTAGGCTCCAATTTGTTAACCATCAACCACGCTTCGCGGCCGAGCCTCCACCTGGATATTTCGATCAAGTCAACCTGATAGTCAATCTTGTTGACATACTCAAGAGCGGAGCGGTCGATGCTCGGTGCGATCACGAGGATGCGCACCTCAAGATTCTCCCAATCAATCTCGCGATCTTCATCCTTGTCGATGGCTTCGTACCAAAGTGATTTGATCGAATCTGGGTTACTCTCAGCCCAAATTGCATACTTCAGGATCTGAGGGATGACACTTGCGTCCACCGGCACGTTCTTCATCTCCACAATACAGACCTTGCCTTCATCATCGATGCCAATGATGTCCGGCACTCCAGGCTTCGATCCGCCACGAACCTGTCTCTTCAAAAAGTGAATGTCGCCAAGTAGCTCCTGTGTCGAGAACACCTCACGCTCGAACTCCTGCTCAGAGCCGTAAGGCGCGGACGGGATTGGCTTGATCTTGCCAGAGCGGTTCCGCCAGTTGAGAGCGATCATTGCGTTCCTTCGGCAACAGCAGGTGGTGTGTATTGAGTGAGCCTTCTGGCGTCTCTTTGGGCGTATCGAGCACCAGCATTCTACCTGGGCCCCGTCGGTCGTGGACGATCAAGCAGCGAGACGCATGGTTTCGTTGCGAATTTCTTCAGGCGGGTGACGACCTCATCTTGGATCCCGTTGTCACCGTAAGTCGTGGTCGGGTAACACGCATGACCGAGCGCAATCGCAAGAATACCGGCATTTGGTCCAGGGCCGAACTCGGCCTCCAAGCGCTTTACGGCGCGATTTGCCGTCCCTCGCATCATTCTATTCCCGAACCAGCCCATTGGTCACGGCCTGCACACGAGTGTGGGAAAGCAACCTCTCTGCGGGTGCGAAGAGGCGACCTAACGAGTGCGGGAAGGGGTCAGGCCAGGACACATTCGTCCCAGAAATGCGATGCGACTCACGCGATGCCGTGCGCGGCATTAGAAGGGCTTGCGATGCAGTGTACCCTGTTCGATTGATGCCGCCGTCATGCCAGTTGGGCGGTGGCGGGAGGACGGGGTCGAGTAGCGCATGGGTGTACCTCGTCAAACTCCGAGGAGGCGATCAGCACTATAGCAATCGTCCTGCACCCAGTTCCGTAACCAGGCTGGCTGGAGAACAAGTCAGTCCGCCCGGCTAGAATCCTCCGCTGCCTCGACTAAGATCTCCATGCACCAATCCCTCGTCCTCGTCGGTGGCGCGCGCACGGCCATGGCCGAATACGTCGGCACCCCGGGCTACGGCCAGTTCAAGGACGTCTCGGCCAATGACCTCGGTGCGCACGCCATTCGCGCCGCGCTGGAGCGCTCCGGCGTGCCGGCGGCGCGCGTGCAGCACGTGATCATGGGCAACGCCATGCAGACCAGCGCCGACGCGATCTACGGCGCGCGCCATGCGGCGCTGAAGGCAGGCATCCCGCTCGAGGTCCCCGCGCTCACCGTCAACCGCCTCTGCGGCTCCGGCATCCAGTCCATCATCAGCGCCGCGCACAGCATCCTCGCCGGCGAGCACGACGTGGTCGTCGCCGGCGGCATGGAGAACATGTCCCAGGCCCCGCACGTGCTGCGCGGCGCGCGCGAGGGCTTCCGCCTCGGCGCCGCTCCGCAACTGGAAGACTCTCTCTTTACCGGCCTGCTCGACACGCAGTGCGGCTTCTTCATGGCGCAGACCGCGGAGAACCTCGCGCAGGAGTACGGCATCACGCGCGCGGCGCAGGACGAATTCGCGCTGCGCAGCCACCGTCTCGGCGCCGCGGCAGTCCAGGGGGGGGCGTTCCGCGAGGAGATCGCGCCGGTCACGATCAAGCGCGGCAGCAAGGAAATCGTCGTGGACACCGACGACCACATCAAGCCGGACACCTCGCTCGAGGCGCTGTCAAAACTGCGCCCGGCCTTCGGCAAGGACGGCACCGTCACCGCCGGCAACGCCTCCGGCATCGTGGACGGCGCCGCCGCCGTGGTCGTCACCACCGCGGCGCGCGCGCGCCAGGAAGGCTGGACGGTGCGCGCCCACCTGCGCGCGTGGGGCATCGCGGGCGTCGCGCCGCGCATCATGGGCATCGGCCCGGTGCCGGCCATCCACATGGCGTTGCAGCGCGCCGGCATGACGGCCGACCAAGTGGACCTCTTCGAGATCAACGAAGCCTTCAGCGCGCAGTACCTCGCCGTGGAGAAGGCGCTCGGCCTCGACCGTGAGAAGGTCAACGTGCAGGGCGGCGCCGTGGCCATTGGCCACCCCTTGGGTGCGACGGGCACCCGCCTCGTGCTGACCCTGACCCACCAGTTGGCGCGCACCGGCAAGCGCTGGGGCATGGCCTCGGCCTGCATAGGGGGGGGGCAAGGGATTGCGCTGCTGATCGAGCGCTCCTGAAGCCGAGCGCGGATCTATTCCGGCTGCGCGCCGAACACCTGCTCGGCGAGCGCGGTCGCCAAACGCCGGTTGCCCTCGGCGTTCAAGTGCCCGTCATTGCGAATCCGCAGTTCGTAGGGCATCGGCGCGACGATCATCGGAATCCGCTGCTCGAGGCAGAGCCGTCCGAGGCTGTAGGACTCGGGATTGGACTGAATGAAGACCGCGCGGAAGTCCGCCCCGATGGCCCGGCACTGCTCGTGGAATTCAAGCAGCGCGCGGGCGGTGGCATGCTCGGGCAACTCTGCCCGCCGAGCCGCCGCTAGCCATGCCGCGCGGTCGAGAACCGTTCCGAACTCGGCTCGATCCTCCGCTTCCGGCTGGTTCATCCGCGGCTTCAACCCCACGGTCCACTTCAGCGCGAAGGGCACGTTCAGCAGGTAGGAGCGGCGGCGCGCGTCCGCGTAGAAGCGCTCCCAGGCGTGGCGCAGCGCCCACCGCTCGCGGTGCGCGAGCGTCTCCTCGTCCTCGGCGACGTCGTTCTCGATGAACAACCAGAGCACGACCGCGGGCGGAAAGTCCGCGGCGACGCGCTCCATGCGCTCGCGCGCGGCGAGGAGCCCGATCCCGTCCACGCCCAGGTTGAGAACCAGATAGTCAAGCCCGAGGCCCTCCTGCAGCCGCGCCGGATAACTCCGGTCGGATTCCACGCCCCATCCCATGGTGAAGGAATCTCCGATGCAATGCACGATCGCGCGCGGGCGGCTCTCGTGCAGGGCCTGTGGCAGCCCGGCCGGCTCCGCGCTGCGCAGGCCGATCTCGTCCACGGCGAGCGTGAAGTCATACACCGTGCTGCCGTCCTCGCGCGTGAGATGAAAGCGGCCGCTGCTCTCGGGACGGAGGTCCGTCCGGCACCCTGCGCGGTAGTCGTGGGTCCGGCGCGCGGCCAGCGCGAAATGCAGGATCGCCGGGTCGGCGATCCGCAGCGCCGCCTCGGTCGCGAGCGCCAGCCCGAGCAACAGCAGCAGCGAGAAGGCGAACTTCTTCCGATTGGAAAGCCGCGGTCCAGCGTGCAGGGCCTTGCTCGCCGCGGCCTTCGCCGCAACGGGAGGTTGGGGATCCGAGACGCTCATCGGCGCGCGGCAGCGTGGAAGGGACGCAAGGTTATCATCCCTGCGAGTGCGTCCGTAGTATGGCAGCATGGAGCGCGAGCGCTGCCGGCGCATGTGGGCGGATCCGCTGCGCAAGGTTTTGACCCTCGAGAGTTTCTCCCGCACCGAGGAGGATGGCGGCCGCGACATTGTGGCGGCGCTGCAGCGGGTGCAGGATTCCGAACTTCGCCAGCACCTCGAGCGGCACGCCCGCGACGAGGTCCGCCACGCCGACCTCTTCCGCCGCCGCGCTGCCGTGCTGCGCGCCGCCGCCCGGTCCACGACGACCGCGGAGGATCCCGGAGCGGCGCTGGACCTTGCTCGAGGGCGCGCCGGGCAGAACGCGCACGGATTCTTCACCGCCGGAATCCTCGAGGAGCGCGGCGAGATCGCCTACGTGGCGATGCTGCACGTCGCCGAGGTCAAGGCCCGCGATATTTTCGCGATGCACGCAGAGTTGACCGCGGACGACCCGGAAACCAACCAGATCTTCACCGAGATCCTGAAGGACGAAAAGTATCACGTTTCGTATACCGGCAAGTTTCTGGAGCAGTGGCGCAAGGACGGCTACGGGCCCGAGGTGCGCCGTTCGCTGCGCGCGGCGCGCAGTTCGCGCTTGCTGCAGAACTGGAAGAACCTCGGCTTGCGCAGCGGCGCTGGATTGAGCCGCGCGGTGCTCTACCTCTTCTACTGGACCTTGCTGCTGCCCTTCGGCCTGATTGCGCGCTTGCGCAACCGCGTGGAGCCTGGGCGGTCGCCACCGAATCAGGACCCCGCGCGTGCCCTGCGGTCGCAGTTCTAGCCTGCTGCCCACGATGCCGATCCTGGGCCTGTCCGGATTCCAGCGCGAGGCGGCCGCCGTCCTGATCCAGGACGGTCGCATCGTCGCCGCCGCCGCGGAGGAGCGCTTCAGCCACGTGCGCCGCGACGCGAACTTTCCGCGGCGCGCGGTGCGCTACGTCCTGCGCGAGGCGAACCTCACTGCCCGCGAACTCGACGCCGTGGTCTGGTTCGAAAAACCGCTGCGCCATTTCGAGCGCAGCCTCGTCACCACGCTCACCGCGTTCCCGGGCTCCGCCCGCGTCTTCGCCCACGGGATGTTCCGCTGGCTGGGCGACCGCCTCTGGATGCGCGATCTGATCTGCAGGGAACTGCTGATTGACACGGACAAGGTGCGCTTCGCGCTGCACCACGAGGCGCACGCCGCCTCCGCCTGCCTGACCGCGCCGTGGGCGGGACAGCCGAGCGATTTCCTGGTGCTCGACGGCGCCGGCGAGTGGACCTGCAGCGCGGGAGGGAGTTGGACGGACGGCCGGCTCGCGACCCACTTCGAGATTCCCTTTCCCCATTCGCTCGGCTTGTTCGTGCGCGCGACGGCCGATTTCCTCGGCTTCGATCCGGCCTCCGATGACGCGCTCGTCTCCGAACTCGCGGCCTTCGGCAACCCCGAGACCTTCCGCGCCCCGCTCGGCCGGCTCCTGGAAGTCGGCGGCGAGCGCGGCTATCGGCTCGACCCGGCGTGGCTGCGCTTCCGCTTCGACTCCGACCGCTGGTTTACGGAGTCGGTCGCCGAACTCCTCGGTCCGCCGCGCACGCCGGGCGCGCCGCTGCGGATGCATCCCGGCGACGCGCGCGACGCCGACCTCGCCGCCGCGGTGATGGACGCCGTGGAACGCGCGGCGCTCGAACTGGCGCGCCGGCTGCACCGGCATACCGGCGCATCGCGCCTCTGCGTCGGCGGAGATCTCGCCCAACTCCCGCGAGTGGTCGCGCGCCTGCTCGCCGAAGGCCCCTACGCGGAGATTCACGTTGATCCTGCCCCTTCCGATTCCGGCGCCGCGCTCGGTGCGGCCTGCCTCGGCCACACCGTGCAGGGCGGCAGTCTCGGCGCGCCGTGGCCTGGCCCGGCACTCGGCGAGCCGGTCCTCGACGATCCCGGCGAGTCCGCGCACGCGCTCGATGGCGCGGAAGCGGTGCGTCGCGCGCTGCTCGAGGCACTGTGCGCCGGACGCATCGCGGGCTGGGTGCGCGGCCGCTTCGAGTGGGGGCCGCGCGCCCTCGGCCGCCGCTGCCTGCTCGCCGACCCGCGCGAACCCGGAATCGCTGCGCGCATCCGGCGCGAGATCAAGCACCGCGAGGAATTCCGGCCGTGGGGTTGCGCGATCCCCGCGGAGCGCGCCGCGGAGTTCGTCGAACTGCCGCCGGGCGCAGCCTCGCCGGCGCGCTTCAAGATGATCGCCCTGCGCGCGCGCGCTGCGCTGCGCGAGCGCGCGCCCGCGGTCGTGGCCGCCGACGGCACTTGCGTCCCGCAACTGGTGGAGACGAACGCGGATCCTGCGTTCCACGCGCTGCTCACCGAGTTCGGCACCCGCACGGGCGTGCCCGTGCTCCTCACTTCCTCCCTCGACCTGCGCGGGGACCCGCCCGCGCGGGGCGAGACCGAGGCGCGCGCGCTGCTCGCGCGCAGCGGGCTCGACTTGCTCGTGGTGGAGAATCGGCTCTACGACGAGGCCGAGCGCATCCGCCGCGCCACCAGGCAGGCCATGCCCGCATCCTGATCGCGGATCCCTGCCATCATCCAGCCGAAGCGGCGCAAGCCCATGCGCAGGGCGCCGGGCTGGTCGGTGGCCTCGAACATCTCGCCGACCGCCGCCGCGGGCGGCATGCTGCGGATCCAACGGAAGCCGAGCGCCTCGACTTCGCGCGCCACCCGCGGGAACGGCAGGCAGTGTTCGAGCGGATGCTCGTACTGATCGGCCACCCAGGTGCGCTTCTTCTCCGGGTCAAGGTCGCGCCGGCGCAGCACGGGGTCGAGGGCTCGCGGCGGCTCATCGAAGACACGCGACAGACGCTGGCGCAGGCGGTGGAAGGCGCGGCCGACAGACTCGTAGAAGGCCAACACCAGCACGCCGCCCGGACGGACGCGGCGTGCAACCTCTGCGGTGGCGCGGTAGGGATCGGGCGTGTGGTGGACCACGCCGCGGCTGATCACGACGTCGAAACTTGCCTCGGCGACCGGGAGGGAGAACAGGTCCCCGCGCAGGTACCGCAGGTTGCGGATGCTGACCTTGCGCCGGAAGTCGTCGGCCAGGGTCAGAGAGGCGCGACAACCATCCACGCCGATCACGCTGCGGCGCGGGCCGGCGAGCGCGAGGAAATTGGGAATCTGGCCTGTGCCGCAGCCGCAGTCGAGAATTCGCGCGTCCGGCGGAATCGCGCGGTCGAGCGCATTCATGAAGGGTGAGGCCCGGCAGCGGTCCATCAGCGAGCCGGCGGTTTCACCCGGCGCGTAACCCGGGAATGGCCGGGCTTCGTAGAACGCGTTGACTTTCTCGAAGCCGTCGGTTCGTTCGGACGCCTCCAGGAAGTCGCGCACTTCGCCGAACCACGGGGTGCCTCGGCCGCAACCGCTGCAGGCGTCGGCTTGGGCGGCAGGGGCCGGCACGGCTGGCTCGCCGCCCTCCGGGTCCCCGTTGCAAGATGGGCAGCGCAGCAGGGCGCCTGAAGGGATGGGCACGGGGCCAGAATACGGATGCAGTGAGAAATTAGGCTGTAAACTGGAGATGTCGTGAAACTCTTCGCCCGCATCAAGAGCGGCGTAGCCACGGTCGGAGAACTGCTGGGCAACCTCTGGCGCGGTCCCTTCTGGTGGACCGTTCCGCTGATCGTGCTGCTCGTTCCCGCCGCGATCTTCTTCGTGCTGCTCCAGGCGGTGCCGATGGTGTCGCCCTTCATCTACACGATTTTCTAGCGTTCAGCCAGGTTCGACGAGGCCCCTTGACAACCGGCGCGGCGACGAAATCCGGGACCCTGACCTCGCGCTGGCAGCGGGTGCGCTTCTGGAGCCTGCGGATCGCGGTTTCCATCGTTCTTCCGCTGCTGGCGGCGGAAGGGATCCTGCGGATGATTTACCGGGAGGAGGAGGCGAGTGCGAACTACTGGGGTGTCGGCGCCTTCGTGGCGGACGAGCGGCTCGGCTACCGGCACGCGCCGGGCTTCGAGGGCTACGCCGCCCGCCGGGGGGATTTCTACGTCCCGGTCACGATCAACGCGCAGGGCTTGCGGCAGAAGAACCTCGACGAGCAACTCCGCCACCCGCGACGGCTGCTGCTCCTGGGCGCTTCGTACGTGTTCGGGCTCGGCGTCGCGGAGGAGCACGGCTTCGCTGCCCTGATCCATGGCGAACTCAACGTCGAGGGCGTCGGCGTGGTCAACGCCTCCCAGTCGGGCTACTGCGTCGAGCAGGCGATGATCTTCGGTCTCTCCTGGGCCGAGCGGGTCGCCCCCGCGGCCATTCTTCTCACGATGGTGCCGACCCACGACACGATGGTGGGCTACCGACCTCTTTATCTCGATCGGGACATTGTCCACGGCTGCCGGCTACCGAAGGACCGCTGGTGGCCCGTCCCTGCGGTGGACTACCTGCGCACGCATTCCCACCTGTGGATGTATTTCGGCACCAAGGCGATCCGCGCGTCCGTCGCGCGCAGAGCCGCCGAATTCCGCGCCATGGCGCTCGCGCAGCCGGAACTCGTGATCCAGCCCACGCTCAAAACCCTGCTCGAGTTGCACCGCTACTGCGTCGAGCGGTCCATCGCATTTGGGGTCATCGTGGTGGAATCCGAGAAGGTTCCTTCGGAACTCGACGAACGCTATCTCGAGGTGTGTCGGACCGAGGGCATTCCGGTACTCCGCTGCGGCCCGCCGGAGTTCACGACGCAGGATTACTTCGCGCGGGATTCGCACTGGAACGAGAGCGGGCACCGCAAGGCGGCGGCCCGCGTGCTGGAGTTCGTCCGCGGGCTGGACTGACGCGGATCAGTCCTGTCCGCGCACGCCCGGCACCTTGCCGACGACCTCGCGCCCGAGGCTGGGGGAGGCCCCGCGCGTTGCTCGTTGCAGGCAGTGGGGGGGCTTGACGGCTTGTATGGTCGGATAGGATGGGATTTCCCCCCTGCCATGGTTCGAACCCCCCTCGTCACCCTGGTGGCAGCCCTCTCTCCGCTGACCGCGATGTGCGGTGCGGGCGGCGCCGGCTCGATCGCCTCGTCCTCGCTGCAGACCGACAGTTACCTCGGCGACGCGGTGGATCCGGAAAATCTCTTCCGCTGGACTCCGGTCCAGCCCGCCGGCCCCATCGAAATCCTGGTGGAGGTTCAGAACGCCGCCGCCGAATTGCCGCAGGCTCTGGCCGACCTCGGCTACGGGCCGCAAGAATGCGCGGAGGCGGTGCGCGACGGTCTGGCTTCCTGGGCCAAGCACACCGGCGAGCCGCTCGCGTTCGCACTCTCCTTCCACGAGGACGGCGCGCATCTGGCCGAGAATATTGTCAAGATCGAGGTCTCGTTCCTCGAAAGCGCCACAGCCGGCCTGGAGGGCTACACGCGGGTCGTCACGGAGCAGTTCAGGCCGTCCGAGGTGAGCGAGGTGATGGTGGAGATCAGGATCGGCGCCGACGTCACGGGTTTGACCGGCGACATGGTCTATGCGCTGCTGCTGCACGAACTCGGGCACGCGCTGGGCATCGTCGCGCCGGCGCCGCGCACCGGGCACAGCGAGGCTCGGTCCGACGTGATGTATCCGACCGTGCGCTGGCTGGAATTGAGCAAGGAAGACCGCCTGGCGATCCGCGAGTTGTACGAACTGGAGCCGACGATGCGGCGCTCGGACGAGGCTGAATCCGGCCCCGGAGCCCCTCGCGGCGGTTCCTCCGGCGGCGGACTGTGGGACCGCGTACACATCCTGTTCGCACGCCTCGAGTCGCTGCCGGCCCGCCCCGCGCTACAGGGCGGCGGGACCGTTGCAGCGCGCTGCGCCGGCTGCTCCGCTGCGGAAGCGGCCGCCGCGCAAGAATAGGGAATCAATTCTCGCGCAGGAAGGCGATCAGCGCCGCGTGGAAAGCGGCGGGATCCTGCAGGTAGCACGGATGCGGCGCGCCGCGCATCCAGTACACGCGCGCGGCGGGCAGCGCGGCGGCGAGCCGTTCCGCCTGCGCAGGCGGCACGACCTGGTCCGCGTCGCTCCAGAAGATCAGCGTCGGCACGGGGCAGCCGCGCAGCGCAGCGAGATGCTCCGGCACTCCGACCGGCGCCACCGGCACGAAGCGCGTGACGCGCTCGGGGTGCATCGCGACGAAGGGGAGCGCGAACTTCCCGCTCATCGAGGGCGCGACCAGCGCAGCGCTCGGCAAGGCGAGCGCGTCGAGGATCGCGCCGACGAGATCCGCGCCGGCGGGACCGCCCGGCGCCGACTCGCCGCAGCCAGGCAGATCCACCGCGATCGCGCGGAAGCCTGCGGCGGCGAGCGCGTCGAGCGTGCCGAGTTCCTGCCAAGTCTTCGAGGTGAAGGCCGCACCGTGCAGCAGGAGCACGGGCGGCGCGCCGGCGGGACCGGCGGAGCGGAGCCGGAGGTCGCAGCCGGCCACGGCGAGGCGCGCGGAGGCGGTCATGGGGCTGGCCGGAATGCCGCCGCCGCAGGCGCCGGCGGCCGCGATCGTCAGCGTCAGCAGAGCAGAAACGGCGAGTCGGCCCATTGTCAGGGGGCGCGGAGACTCTATAGTTTTCAGCCCGGTTTCGTAGGCGGCACGACCCGATCCCTTTGCATCCCATCCCAACCATGGACAACCTGCTGGAGGCCCGCGGCCTCAAGAAGAGTTTCGGCGAGATCCACGCGGTCCAGGGGGTGGACCTGGTGGTCGGCCGGGGTGAAGTCGTCGGCTTCCTCGGCCCGAACGGCGCCGGAAAATCCACCACGATGAAACTGGTGACCGGCTTCCTCGAGCCCGATGCCGGCGCCGTGACGGTCTGCGGGCACGACCTCGCGCGGGATCCGCTGGGCGCCAAGTCCCAGATCGGCTACCTGCCCGAAGGCGCGCCGGCCTACCCGGACATGCGCGTGCTGGAGTTCCTGCGCTTCATTGCGGAGATCCGCGGGCTGCGCGGCGCCGAGGGGCGCAAGCGCGTGGACGAGATCGTGCGGCTGGTGCACCTCGACCGGGTGTGCTGGCAGACCATCGAGACGCTGTCGAAGGGCTTCAAGCGGCGCGTCGGGATCGCGCAGGCGCTGATCCACGACCCGCCGGTGCTGATCATGGACGAGCCCACCGACGGCCTCGACCCCAACCAGAAGTTCGAAGTGCGCAACCTGATTCGCAGCATGGGCCGGCACAAGGCGATCGTGCTCTCCACGCACATCCTCGAGGAAGTCGAGGCGGTGTGTACGCGCGCGGTCGTGATCAACCAGGGCCGCGTGGTCTTCGACGGCACCGCGCGCGACCTCGACGCGCTGGCGCCGCCGAGCGTTTCCCGCAACCGCCTCGACCACGTGTTCCGCTCGCTCACCACCGCGGACACCGCGGCCGCCGCCGCGGGAGCCCGCTGATGCGCGCGCTCTGCACCGTCTTCCGCCGCGAGTTCGCGTCCTACTTCGCGACGCCGCTCGCCGCCGTGTTCCTGGTGATCTTCCTGCTGCTGTGCGGGATCTTCACCTTCAACTTCGGCGGCTTCTTCGAGCGCGGCCAGGCCGACCTGCGGCCCTTCTTCATGTACCACCCGTGGCTCTACCTGTTCCTGGTGCCCGCGATCGCAATGCGCATGTGGGCGGAGGAGCGGCGGCTCGGCACGGTGGAACTGCTGATGACGCTGCCGGTGCGCATGCGCGATCTCGTGCTCGGCAAGTTCCTCGCCGCGTGGGCCTTTTGCGCGCTGGCCCTGTTCTGCACGGTGCCGATCTGGCTCACCGTGTCCTTCCTGGGCGACCCGGACCACGGCGTGATCGCCGCGTCCTACCTGGGCAGCCTGCTGATGGCCGGCGCCTTCCTCGCCGTCGGCGCCTGCATCTCCGCCTTCACGAAAAACCAGGTCATCGCGTTCATCCTGTGCGTGGTGGTCTGCTTCGTGCTGCTGCTGATCGGCTACCCGGTGTTCCTCGGCTACCTGACCGGCTGGGCGCCCGACTTCCTGGTGGACGCGGTGGCCTCGTGGAGTTTCCTGACGCACTTCGACGCGCTGTCGAAGGGCGTCGTGGACCTGCGCGACGTCCTGTTCTTCGGCAGCGTGATCGCCGCGTTCCTGTTCATGAACGCGCTCGTCCTCGACTGGAAGAAGGCGGCATAGGGGGGGGATATTAAGATGGACAAGCAGAACACCGCTCTGGTCGGCATCGGCGTCGCGATCGTCGGCTTCCTCGCCTTCAACGCTCTGGCGCGCCCGGCGCTGCGCGGCGTGCGCCTCGACATCACCGAGGACTCGCTCTACACGCTCTCCCCTGGCGCGCGCGAGATCCTGCGCCAGATCGGCGAGCCGGTGCGCCTCGAACTCTATTACACCGAGGAGACCGGGCGCGCGGTGCCGCAGGTGCACACCTACGCGCAGCGCGTCAAGGAGTTCCTTGCGGAGATCGGCGCGGTCGCCGGCCAAGGCCTCGAGATCCGGATCGTCAACCCCGAGCCCTTCTCGGAGGAGGAGGACGCAGCGCGCGCCGCGGGGCTCTCGCGCATCGTCGCGGATCAGGCCGGCGGCTCGATCACCTTCGGCCTGATCGGCCGGAACTCGGTGGACCAGGAGGAGGCGATCGCCTTTCTGGATCCGCAGTCCGAGGCCTTCCTCGAGTACGACGTGATGCGGCTGCTGCTGGGCCTCTCCACCGCGGAGAAGCCGAAGGTCGCGCTGATCTCCGGCGTGCCGATGGAGCCGCGCTTCGACCCGTCGAATCCGGGCCGGCCCTCGCAGGGCTGGCTGATCCTCGAATTGATGAAGCAATTGTTCGACCTCGAGAGCGTGCAGCCCGCGGCCGAAACGCTGCCGGAAGGCACGGACGTGCTGATGCTGGCTCACCCGAAGGGCCTCTCCGAGGGCCTGCTCAAGGCCATTGACGCCTACGCGCTCGGCGGCGGCGACATGCTGATCCTGCTGGACCCCTACTGCGAGTCGGATCCGACCGGCGGCGGCGGCCAGCAGAATCCGTTCATGCCGCAACAGGGCAGCCCGAGTTACTCGGACCTCGGCCCGCTGCTCGCCGCCTGGGGCGTGAACTGGTCGCACGAGGAGTTCCTCGGCGACCGCCAGTCCGCGGTGGAGGTGCCGACGCGTGACGGCCGCGGCCCGCCGAGTGTCAAGTACGTCGCCTACCAGCGGATCAGCACCGACCACGGCCAAGTCGCCGAGGACGACCCGCTGACGCAGAGCCTTGAGTCGCTGCTCTTTGCGGTTCCGGGTCACCTTACGAGCACGGAGGGCGCCACCACGCGCCTCGAGCCGCTGCTGCGCTCCACCAAGGAGGCCGCGCTGATCCCGACCAGCCGCATGGAGTTTGGCCCGGATCCCGCAGGCCTGCTGCGCGAGTTCGTGCCGGACCAGCGCGAGCACGTGATCGCCGCGCGCCTTGCAGGCACGCTGAAGAGCGCCTATCCCGCCGAGGACGGCAGCGTGCGCGAGGGCCAAGCGGGCGGCGTCGTGCTGATCGCCGACGCGGATTTCCTCGCCGACCCTTTCTGGGTGGACGCGCGTTTCGTGCCGATGGGCCGCCCGCCGATGGCGGTGATGGACAACGGCTCGCTGGTGCTCAATGCGCTGGAGACTCTCGGCGGCAATCCGGCGCTGATGGGCCTGCGCGGGCGCGGCACCCACACGCGGCCCTTCGTGCGCGTCGAGGCACTGCGCAGCGCGGCGGACGAGCGCTACCGTGCCGAGCAGGAGGCGCTGCAGGCCGTGATCAGCGCCAGCGAGGCCGAGATCGTCCGGCTGCAGGGCGAGGGCGGCGGCGACCTGATCCTGACGCCCGCGGTCGAGGCCGAACTGGGTCGTCTTGAGGATGAGATTTTCGGCGCGCGCAAGGAACTGCGCGCGGTCGAATACAACCTGCGCAAGGACATTGACGGCCTCGGCCGCGACGTGATGCTGCTCAACGTGATCGGCGTGCCGCTCGGCGCGGCGCTGCTCGTGCTCGGATGGACGCTCCGCCGCAACCGGAGACGCTGACCCATGCGTCCGCGCACCCTCAAGATCCTGGGCGTCGTCGCGCTGCTCGCGCTGGCGGCGGCTTGGTGGCTGTCCCGCGACGGCGAGACTGCCGCGCGCGACCCGGTCGGCGGCAAGTTCCTGGACGGATACCGCGAAAAGATCAACGAGATCGTCAAGATCGAGGTGGACGACGGCGAGGAGCCGCTGGTCGTCGAGAGACGCGGCACCGGCTGGGTGGATCCGCGGCGCGGTGGCTATCCCGTGAAGACCGACGAGGTCAAGCGGCTGCTGGTCGCCCTCAACCAACTGGAGAAGAAGGAAGCGAAGACCTCCGATCCGCAACTGCACGGCAAACTGCAACTTGCGCTGGAAGGCGACGAAGAATCGCGCGGCAAGGTGCTGCGGGTCTGGGCCGCGGGCGCGGACGCGCCGGGCTGGGAGTTCGTGGTGGGGATGCCGAAATGGACGCCGGTGCGCGGAATCTACCTGCGCAGGCTGAACGAGGACCAGTGCTGGTTCGTCACGGGCGAACTGCAGTTGCCCTATGCGCCGACGGCGTGGCTCGACAAGGAGATCGCGAACGTCAACCAACTTGACGTCGCGCGCATGACTCTGGTGAGCGGCGCGGTCCCCTTCACCATCGCGCGACCGGACTCGGAGACGCCTTGGACGCTGGCCGAGATGCCCGCCGAGCGGACGCTCAAGGAGCCGTCGCCGTTCAACCAACTGGCGAATTCCCTGGGTTACCTGAACTTCGACGACGTGGCGCCCGCGGACGACGCGCGCTTCGCCCGCGACCCGGACCTGACCGCCGAGTTCGAGTGCTTCAACGGAGCGAAACTGCGGCTGACCGGCTGGAAGACGGATGAACGGCTGTGGGCGCGGCTCGAGGCCTCGCCGCCGACCGCGGCGCCCGACCAACCCCCCCCCGCGCCGGAAGACGGCCAGCCGGAAGGCCCGGCGGAAGGACCGCGCGGCCCGAGCGCCGCAACGATCGCACAGTGGAGCGCGAAGTGGCCCGGCTGGGTCTATCTGCTGCCGGACTGGAAGGCCAAGAGCCTGACACAGGGGCTCGAGGACTGGCTCGAGCCGCTTCCGAGCGAGGAGCCGCCGCCGGAGCCGGGCGCAGAACCTGCCGGGGAACCCGCCGAGGAACCCGCGGCGCCCGGCGAAGGCGACGACGGCGAGTGAACTCGGGCGCCGTCTACTGGGAAGCGCGCTGGCGCGAAGGGCGGATCGGTTTTCACGAGGGGCGCGTCAACGAGGTTCTCGCGCGCGAGTGGCCGCGGCTGGGCGTGCCCGCCGGCGGCGCGGTGCTCGTGCCGCTGTGCGGCAAGGCGCACGACCTCGCGTGGCTCGCCCGCAGCGGTTGGCGCGTGCTCGGCGTTGAAATCTGCGAGGCGGCGGTCGCGGCCTTCTTCGCCGAGCAGGGGCTGCAGCCCGCACGGCGCCACGTCGGCGCCTTCGAGTGCTGGAGCGACGGCCCGATCGCGATTCTGTGCGGCGATTTCGGCGCACTGGATCCCGATCTGCTCGCCGCGGCGGCCGGCGGCGGCGCGCCGGCCGCGTGGTGGGATCGCGCGGCCCTCGTCGCGTTGCCCGCGGCGGAACGCCGGCTTTACGCGGCGCGGCTGGCCGCGCTGCTGCCGTGCGGCGCGCGCGGGCTGCTGGTCTCCCTCGAGTACCCGCAGCAGGAAATGGAGGGTCCCCCGTTCGCGGTCGAGGAGGCCGAGGTGCGCACCCTGTTTGGCACGCCGGGCTTCGCCGGACCGCGGCTTCTGGAGCGCCGCGACATCCTGGCCGATCCGGTGCACAGCGCGAAGCCGGTGTCGCGTCTCGCCGACGCGATCTACCGGCTCGAGCGCGGCTGACGCGACGCTCCCCGGCCCCGCGATCCCTTTGCCTCGCGGAGATTCTTGAAGAACGTTTTCGAGTCGAAGACATCCGACTTGGCCTTCTTCAGCCAGCCACGGATCACCATGCGGTCAATATCGGCAGCATCGCGGAAGGTGGCCTGCGCCGCCCGGTATTTGCCCACCGGTTTCAGGGCGGGCTCGTCGAAGGCCTGCCCGTTCCAGAACAGGAGGTGCACGGCCTTCGCGGTCGCGTTGTAACCGACCACGGGATTGTCATCCTTGAACCACACGGGGCTGCCGTGCCAGATCTTGGAGGTCGCCGCGGGGAGGGCTGTGTCACTCAACGTTCGCAGTGCCTCGCAGGTGGCCCGGAACGGCGGCGATTGGGCTTCCGAGTACGCGGCGATCTGGCCGGCCCCAGCAAGGCCGCGTTCGACAGTTCTCGATTCACCGGTCTTTTTCATGGTCCGTCCGCCCATGTGGCCCAACGCTGGCGATCAGCGGCGGCGCGCAGCGCCGTCCGCTGCATGCCGTTGTTATGCGTCGTCTGCTTTGCTTCATCCCGGCCCTGTCGCGGTGGCGCTAGAAGCAGGTTTCGCCGGGCAGCTCGGATGCCCGCCGGATCCAGATTGCCACGAGCTCCTCGTCGAGCTGGTCGTCCTCGTGGATGTGGAGGTAGCGCACGTCTTTGACCTTGGACTCGACCGGGGGAACAGGACGCAGCGACGTGCCACGGAAGAAAGTCACCTTGATGTACTTCGTAATGCAATGGAAGGCGAGGAACCAGCCGTGGCCCTCGATGCCATAGAAGGGGGTGTTCCACCTCACGGCCTTGCGCACGTTGGGCACGTTCCGCACGATGAGCGCGTCGAGGTGGCGCCCGACGTCGCGTTTCCAGCCCGGCATGGCCGCGATATAGGCCTGCACGGGGGCGTCGCCGTCGGCCTTCGCGATCTGAGGGTTGCCGCCTGCGAGGAGCTTCGGCTTTGCGACTTTTCTGGACTGCGACTTCGGTGCCGTCTTGCGCGGTTTGCCCGCCTTCGCAGAGACCCGCTTCGCGACGGCGTTCTTTGCGACCTTCGCCGACTTCCGGGACGTCCTCTTGGCCATGGCGCTCATTCCTCAGTTCAGCCGCCTAACGCTCGGCATCAGCGGCGGCGCGCAGCGCCGTCCGCTGCATGCCGTTGTTAGGCGGCATCGCGGGATCGAGCGTCCGGTAGTCAAGGCACGCCCTGGTCCCCCGCCCCCGGTCGCCCCTGAGCGGACTGGGTGTTGGCCTTCCGGCGCAGAAGCAGAACCATCGAAGCACCGAAGGCGCTCACGGCGACAATCCACGCTGAAGGGCCCACCGGGTCGCCAACGAATGGGTCTACAACGCCAAGCAGGCGGTTCATGGGGAATTTGGCGTGCCCCAGGTTCGCGAGCACCACGGCACTCACCTGCTGATCAGGGTACACCACCAGGAAGGACGTCCCGCCCGAGCCCGCGCCGAAGTGG